>ERZ1034844.838-NODE-838-length-15706-cov-18.394991_pt1 | contig 15706 bp, 25 predicted proteins | sample MGYA00520594_ERZ1034844 | MGnify/ENA primary metagenome ERZ1034844 (study PRJEB33766, sample SAMN09781733) | gut metagenome | biome: gut microbiome | host: Homo sapiens | place: Madagascar | study: EMG produced TPA metagenomics assembly of the PRJNA485056 data... | reverse complement strand
GCTTTAGACACTTCTCAATTTGGTTCTGAACCAAAATTTCCCCTTAAAAAGAGCGTATTAACTTATACTATTGAGCAATTTAGTCTTTAACGCAGACTGTACGTTGTTCTTTACGGCCACAAGCAAAACAAAGCTTGTATGGCAGGACGATTAGGATTCGAACCTAAATCGTGCAGTTTTGGAGACTGCTGTTTTACCATTAAACTATCATCCTATAGTTGCTGCTTTCGTACCCTCGGCGCAGCTAACCGCATGGGCTCCGTTGTCGCTTCCACTCTTCTCCGGTTGCCTTCTTAAGAGTCCTTTTGCTCCAAAGTTTTAAAGTTGAAAGAGCCTTCCAACACATCAATTGGATATTTATGGTGATTCCTATATTGTATGTACAGTTTTTCAATGCTACTCTGTTTTGCATATTATGGCGGAGAATCGGAGACTCGAACTCCGGCGCCGGTTACCCGACCTACGCCCTTAGCAGAGGCGCCTCGTCACCAACTTGAGTAATTCTCCATATTAACAATCTCTAATCCGCTTTAGTTTTCAACCTGTTTCTTAATAGAAACTCTGCGATAACTTGATTGTTGAAAGTTTGTTCGACAACCGAACTTCGATGGAGCTGACAGAGAGACTCGAACTCTCAACCCGCTGATTACAAATCAGCTACTCTACCAATTGAGCCATGTCAGCAAATTTGTATAACAAAAGTCAAACTGCATTTGATTCCAGCTACTCGTTAACATATTTCCAGAAATATCCGGAAGCAGATTTTCTTTTGCCGTTACAAACAGCAGCGATATGTCCCGAATGTGATATTCCTAATGCTTGTTTTGCACTTTTTACTGAATCATAAACTTGAAGAATTTTGTTTGTATTTATATCAATTTGAGCTACAGGATGCTTGCACAAATTCGCTTGTCTCTGTTTGATTTCTTTTGAGGTAACGGCTACAGAGTGTAGAAAATCGGAAACTCCGTCATATCCATAGCCTGTTATTTGGGTTATTTCCGAAACTGCATATCCTTCATTCCAAAGGCTTAAGATTTTGTCATAGTCAATATACCTTTTACCTACTCCGCCTTTTGTGGCATTATAGCCATTATTGAAAGCATCTAATTGAGCTATCCAAAATTCTTCTCGTTCAAGGGCGTCTGCATCATCGCAGGTTTCAAGTGCCAAAATAGTAAACGCTTCGATTCCGTATTTTTGAAAATCCTTGTATAAAGCTCTATTTTGGTACTTCTTCCTACGGCTATCATGTATATGTTGTTTTAACCTTTCTTTGAGTGTTTTTGAGGTTTGCCCAACATAAACTTTGTTTGTAATGGTATTTGTAATCTTGTAAATTGTCGTCATTGCTTTTCCTCCTAACATTTCATAATGAATATGTTAGATAGAAAAAACAAAACGGATGGTGGGCATAGGGAGACTCGAACCCCCGACACCCTGATTAAAAGTCAGGTGCTCTGCCAACTGAGCTATATGCCCGTATGGTGTTCCTGCCGAGACTCGAACTCGGAAAATTTGGTTCCTAAAACCAACGCGTATGCCGATTCCGCCACAGGAACATAAATAAAACATATGATGTGCTGTTACGCCAAAGACTGTTAAGGGCACACATAGCATTGCACAATAGCTTTTACCCAACATTGCATCTTGTGGTTAAATCGCAGAGTTTTCTGGCTTTGCAATCTTACTATGCTACAATTTACTTTGCTTTCTCGCATACCTCAGTTCCAGACCCTCAATGTTATTTCAAACATCTCCAAACTTTCACCGGTGATACCGTTACTGACATTTCAAATCCCTGCAGTTGGAGCTGGTTTGGTGGGTTCCTCCCCAGAACTCTTGACTTCGTTAGCTACACAAAGTCTTCTGCTCGTCACTCCTTAGATGATGGCTGCCCTTAAGCCAACATTTCATATATTTTATTTTTACATATTAAATATGTTAGATGGAAAAAGCATTTCGCATTTTAAAATAGTTTTATATGTTTTTTCTTGTAAATTTCAAAAAAATACTCTATATGACATATTTATTATGAGAGAATGCTCTCATAATACTGAAGAAAGGAGAGGCTAATATGAAAAATTTCAAAAAAGTCATTGCGATAATTCTATGTATAGCAACTATCATTGGCGGATTTACGTTGATAGTATCCGCTAAAGAAGAAATAGGTGGCGAAGGCTGGGTAGAACTTGTTTGTGATACAGACCAAAAAGTAACTTTTAGTGTTCCTTATAAGCTTATTTCTTCTGGGCGGCTGTTTTCTGAGCCACACTATCTGGTCAAAACAGACGGCAAACGCATTGAAGATTGTTTTGAAGTCGCTCCATCCGTAAAAGATGACACCTATTATACGATGGGCGGTTTTGAATATCTTGGTTTTTGCATCTATGACACAGATGACGATTGCTACTACGCTCAATTCAAAATCATTGAGCCGGATTTAAAACAAGCATATCAAAATTATGGATTTTCTGCATTTTTTGAAGCTCTTGTTTTCTATCCTTTTGCGAAAATTGGCAAAGCAATGGACTTAAAGTTATGTTATAAATCGTATGGATACGCAGAAGAACATTATAGTCGTCTTTCGCAAGGGGCAATCGCATAACATTAAAAAAAGAAATAAGTCCTCGAAAAAAATCGAGGACTTGTTATTTTACTGTTTACTTATCAAGGCATTTCCGCAAGTTATACGGTCCGAATCTTCTTCTTTGCTCGGCACAAAAACAATGACATCCCAGCCATAATTCAGTAATGGCTGCTCAAATTTTTTATAAACATCATAATCGGTATATGTATCTCCCACGTCAAAACCATTGCCTACAGCTGCTTTTGTTTCATGTATTGGTGTAATTTTGACAATGAACTTCTCTTTGTCAAACAAATCTGTAAGTCTGCCTGCATCAAGAACAGTATCTTTTGTTATGGCAAAATTAAGTGTATATTTTCTTCCTACAGGCATTGGTAGGTCTCTCGCAAGCTCAGATATTTCTTCAAGGCTTAAACTCATATTGTTAATCTGTTTATAAAATAGTTTCGCAGAAAACCCACTTCCTTTAGGTGGTGGGATAAATGCGCGAATTGTTAATAATTACACTTCAGACTTTTTATTGATATCGAAAGTGAGCAAATCGAGTTAGCTTACCTTTAAATCTATTTTTGCTGTTATATATATTATTGATTTGCGTGCTGCTATACGCTGCATTTCTCTTAGTTTTGGCACATGCGGAAAATCAATTTTTGTTCCATAAATATCAGATAGGACAGCGTATCCGCTGCTCATTCGCCCTTTGATAAAGTATAAGCCATTTTGGTATTTCACTTTATCAAATTGCTTAAACCCTTCAATTTTGGTTTTTGGCATTGATTTTTCGCTTCTAACGCCTTTCGTGCATTGATACGTGCCTTTAGCGATGCAGCGTTTATAAAACACGTCTTGTGTTGCAAAGATAGGCTTATACACATCGGAAGCGATTACTGCGGCATCTATGCAATGTGCTTTCGGCAAACCATACAATTGACAGTTTTCCGATGTTATATAGCCGAAAGTTTCTATTGCTTCCGGATGTCGAGCAAGAAGTTGTTTTCTGATACTATTCATTTGTGTTGCAAAGGACAAAGAGCCTTTTCTTTTCCCTTTGCCTGAATATATAATTTCTCCATCATGCAACTTCTTGTGGCAAGTATGACATAAAGTAATTAGGTTTTCCGCTTTATCAGAGCCTCCATGACTGCGGAAAATAATATGATGCACATCTAACCGCCTATCTTTGTGCTTACCTTTGCATAAGGCACAAGTATAACCATCTCTTGCCTTTACCATTGCTTTTGTATTGGCAAATCCGTAATTCGGGCCCCTTTGATAGCCCCAGCGTGCAATTTTAGGATTGGCAAGAGCCGGATTATTCATCAGTGCCATATCAAAGGTTCCTGTTTCTAACACAAGATGTGTAACAGGAAGGATAGATTTGATAAATTTGATTTCTCGCTCATGAGCATTGATTTTACTTTGCATTGTGGGCGAGAATCTATTGTCTTTAATAGAATTCTTACGATTATCAAATCTTACTTTTCTGTAACGAGTCTTTCGATTTCTTCTGTTGTGACGGTATTTGGAGCGCTGTTTCATTTTCTTTGAAATGTCATTGCGAACTTCTACTTCAGACATATATAACACCTTATGTGACTCATCCGTAACGACAGCCGCTCCAAATGTACCGGAACCTGTATCGACACCTAATGTGGTTGTTTGAGTATATTCTGTTGTTTCGTATAAAAGTTGTATAGTAAATGGTTCTCTATGTACAACTTTTGCTTTGCCGTCCTTTAATAAATGTTTGACCTTACCGCAATGCGCTGTTGGCATAAGCGGACGGCCGGAAATACTGATAACATATACCATCAGACACTGCTCCTTCCAATGAAAAATACTTTAAGTATAACTCCGGACAAAAGCCCGGTAATGCGTATTACCCTACTGTTACCATAGAGCTTTTCCGACTTCCTCTCGACAATGATAAAAAAGCTTACAAGTATATATCACCGGGCTTTGTTTACTCTAACCCTACTTAAATATATACGACAGAGCAGTGGTCTGAGGCGACAACCACAGGTGTCATAACTTTTCTATCGGAGCAACAGTTTCCTGTCGCTGAGTCTGGTGAACTTTTAATAGAAGCCCACTACCTTTCAGGTGGTGGGTAGTTCACGCAATCCTAAGAAATCTGCCTTAATATTATTTTCTTTGCCATAGTCCCCTACTGTTAGAAATTCAAGACGTCGATTTCTGTCTACATATATTTTCCCTGTATGTGTTTTAACGATATTCATTGTGTTTATCTCCTAAAATTATTTTTACTGCTTCTTCCGGATATTTTCTAAGGAAGTCAAAACATTTCAAATTCTTTCCATTGTCAAAACTTCTCAATGGGCATCTTGAACAATACGGATGCCTCTCGCACAACTCATTAAGTTTGTTTAAAAAATCAATTATTTCTTCCATATTTTTGCCTTAAATTTTGCAATTTCCTTTTCGATATCAATCATTTTTCCTCAACGCTAAAACTTTCGGTCGTATACTCAGATATCTTTTCTGTTCTATTCCAGTAACTTTCTAATTCTTCTGTTTTACCAATCGCAAAAAATGCAAAAATAGCTAAAACAAAGGTCAATACCAAGCCAACTAAAAGAACTACATTTTCTGCGTTTGCAAAGAAGTCATACATACCAACATCTCCTTATGTGTTTTTTCACTTTAAATATGTTAGATATCAAACGCATTTCTCATTTTAAAACAATTTAAAACTATTCTAAAATACAAAACCGCCAATCATAACGATTAGCGGTTCTTTCTATCTCTTGCAGCTGAACGAAACATCATTAACAGTATTTCTGAGGTTGGTCTTGTTCTGTCTTGTCGATGGGCTTTTTTCTTACATACTAAATATGTATTTTCAGGTGTAGGACAATATACGCCTATTGCCCAAGGAATTTCTTCTTTAACAGCTAAATATACATCTTCCGGCATAACATAATAGTTGAAATCACCAAGAAAATTATGACCATTGGGAGAACGGAAATCTTCAACTGAAGATTTGATTTCGTAGCAGAATAAATCTCCTTTTTCAATTCCTGACACACTATTGTTCAATGGTTTAAAACGCATATAATCTACTCTTTTTGCAGAATAGCGATAATCGAACGTTACTTCTTTCGCCCAATAGATTCGTGTGTCATTGTTGGGGTTAATATGTTGTTCTGTTAATCTTGATAGCATTTGAGTTGTTTTTGGACGCGTATTTTCCACGAGAAAAATCTTCCTCCTTAGTCGCTCGGCGGCAGCCTTACAACGGCGGCAGCCTTACAAAGAGCCTTTAAGTTGGTTATAGTATTATCTTCTTTGTTTTCCTGATAAAAACAATCTCCGCTTTTCTTTGAATCGTCAAAAATAGTTTTCTCAATGACGTATATTTTACGTATTTCTTCTCTCGGAGCACAAAAATGGTTGAACATCTCGATGTAATCCTTTTCAGAACTGCATCCGTTAAATGCTATCATTAGCAAATTTGAAGCGTTTCCGGTATATTTTGCAAAATTGACAATACAATCTCGGAAACTATCTGCTTCGATTTCATATGTTTCGTCATTTGAATCATATACTATAAGATATTTTGTCGGTTTTTCCATGTTAATTACCCCTCTTCTAATTCGCCGAATATTTCGACATATTTTTCATAATCATTTCTTAAACAAAAATTTTCTGCTTCGTTTTGGTCTATAAATTTCATGCGACACATCTTTCCGTCCTCAGCTACGATAAAAAAAGTGCCTTTTGAAGTCCTATACAAACTCGTAGACAACCAAGCATATACAACGGCGTTAATATCCCATTTTTTTAAACCTGTACATATCAGTTCTGCATTATCAGTGTCGTAGAGCTTTTTGTTTACAATAAATCTCATTTACTTTCACGCTCCTTTAACGCTTGTTCTGCTTCTTCCTGGGTGAGAAATACCCGTTTGCCAAAAGATGAAAACGCAATATATATGTGTTCTTTTTGGTTGCCAACCCAAGAAGGAATTAAATGTGTGCAATGTACCTTCCAAGATAACAAATTGCAAAGAAAGCCATCTACTTTCAGCGGAGTTACGTTTTTATGTATAAAACTAACTTTATACACGACATCTCCAACTTTACAGGGTAATTCGATTACTTTTGACTTATTGGCAAAATAATTACACTCATATACCGTTTTGCTATTAAGAGCATAGCCACACACCTCATAATGCAAACAGTTTTTACAGTCAGCCATTATTACCCCTCTTTCAACAGTTCTGGATTATCAAAAACATTTCCTATAATTTCACATTTATTAGCATAAAACATAATATCTTTTCTCATTGTTTTTTTGTTAAAATCATTTATATGTTCTAAATAGAAACCTAAATGTCCGCATTGATAATCATTGGTTTCGTCGAGCATTTTATAGGGGCCAAACCGAACGACGGCATTTCCTTTAATGTAACACCAATCATTCTTAACTATATCACCTTCAAAAAGCACTTTACCGTTTTTATCTGTAATACCGCCGGCGCATCTTCTAACCGTTTGAGGGATAACCGTATAATAATCAGGGTAATACTCTCCGCAATCGGTTTCTGCATATCCAGTATAGATTCTATGCGTTTCATCGTTAAAAACGCAATAAAATCCTTCGTGCCAAACTCCGTCGCTATCTTTGCCTTTAAATATTTCTACCATTGTCTACACCTGCTTTCTCAATACATTCTCTTATCCGTCTTTCGCTATCATAAGGATTACAATAGATTTCCACGCCTGTATGAGTATCATAACTTTCGCATTCAATTTTGTTGTTGTCGAGGAATTCATCAACTATGCACATTGCATTGTTGAGTTTTTCGGCATACAAAGTCCTTTGCTTTAGTGCAGTATCTATATATTTTGGAATTTTCATTTGCTTTCACGCCCCCTTAACGTTTGTTCCGCTTCTTCACGGGTGGGAAATACGAGCTTTTCGATGTCGGGAAAGTCCTCCTTTATTAGTTCAAGCACTGTATCTTCTATCATCTGAAACGAGACGATTCGCTTATCCATTGTATGTGTAGGAGAGGCTTGTTTTTCTTTTAATCTTTCGATAAAATCCATATAGGCAGCAGTTCTTGCAACTTTGAGTTTATCGGTCAGTTTCTCAAGTTCTTCTTCCAATTCCTCAATCGTTTTGTCCCTCTCATCTCGTTGAGCTGCGATTAGAATATTGACTTGTTTGTATATCTCGTTTTCCTCTAAAGCGGCAATAGACTTATTTAACGCCTGCTTAACATCGCTATTCAAATGCGCGTAATCATGTTCTTCTCTAAGAATTTCAATAGCTTCTTTTGCGGTCATTCTTTCTCACCAACCATTTCTTTTAAGAGATTGTCAATAAAATCATCAAAGCCGACATCCGGACTGTCATAACGATTATTGAACCATTTGTCCTTTATTATTTTAGCAAACTCTTTATATGCTTCGACTTTTGCTTCTCTTTTAATTTTCTGACTTTCCATAATGTTGCTGACTATTGTTGAACCTTTCAACTTCTCAATCTCAGCCTTTTGGCGGTTGATAAGGTCAAGAGCAGCATTAGCGGTTATTTGAGAGCAGTTGCAAGTTCCCCATTTACAATTACGGATTTTACATTCATTACAATTGCGTGTAGTGGCAATCACTTCTAATGAGGATTTAATTTCTTCGTCAGTAAATTTTTTATTGCTCATTCTTCCTCCCCCCAATCTAAAGCCTGTCCGCACTCGTCGCAATATTTAGGCGGTTCTATTCCATAAACATACAAATCATCATCGCTTATATTAATATAATTTTTACAAGTCGGGCAATTATAGTTATAGTTTCCTTTATAGATACTAATAGCTCTCTTCGGTATTTGTTTTTCGAGGGCTTTAATTACTGCGTGGTACTGAGGTACATTAAACTGTACTTTTCCTAAAAATGCCTGTCCAGCATCTTCTCTCGCTTGTGTCATAACGTTTAATGCTTCTTTTTCAATCATTCTTTAACCTCCTGTTCAAATCTTAATTCAGCTTCTTCTATGCTTGCGCAAATAGAATATCGGTTGCGATATTTTTCAACGTCCATTATATGATTGTCTGAATATAGAACGTCATTTTTGTTTTCTTTGATTTTGGCTTGTTGTGTTCTTATAAGAATAAAACAAATTAGAAACACAAATATCAAAGTGATTAGTAAGCAAAAAATAACACTTTCCATAATGCTTCTCCCTATCTAATATTTAGTTACCGTCCTCAGCGTTTGCCTTAAAATGGTCGCTTCCTGTGCTGCAAAAATCAGTTCCATTTGTTGCCCGACGATGCATCAAGCATGTTCCATCTTCATCATAGTCTTTGCGTTCACTTTCGTCGAAAGGTCTATAATACACACAATTCTTGCATCTAACTATTTTAGCCACGTCAGCAGTAGGTGTTTCATCAATGGCTTGCTTCACGTCCGTTGTAAACATTCCATAATCTGTTGCCTGTTTCAACCCTAATCCGGTTACACCTACTACTATTCCACGACTCACTTGACTTTTTGATAGCATATAATCGCTCATTTTAATTCGTTCATAAAGTTCATCTGCATCAATGTATCTGCTCATTGCGTTATCTCCTTTCTCCGTAACTGCAAAAATCATTATCAAGAAACATCGTATATTCTGAGCTATCTTCAGAACGGCAAGAGTTTCCCTTGCTGTCACAATAGTAGGAATGTATATCACAATATCCTAAAGCCGGATTATAATGTTTGCATTCTCTGCAAATGACAACTTCTGCGACATGAGCTGATGGCACTTTTCTCAAAGCCTCCAATATCGCTTGTCTTGTTTGCATTGTAATATGCGGAATACGCTTTACGGCGCTCCAGACCGCTCCTTCATTTAAATATCTGCTCATTCTATGTCCTCCATATATGTATCTTCAAGCGGCTCTTTCTTTTTGAATTTATGCAATCTATCACTTAAACACCAATCGCAAGAGCCATGATTTCGACAAGTATAGTCAACGGCTTTAGCTCCACGATATTGTTTTCTCTTTTCTTTACCATGTTCAATTGCTTTGTCCAGGCTCATATTAACACTCCTTATTGTTTAACGCAGTAGAAACCGGAAACTCTGATGATAGTATTACGTCAATTGAAATGGTCGTACAGCTATCATTATAATTTCGATGCACTGTCGAGAATTTATCCAGCATTGGCAATACAGTATCTCTTAGCAACGAAGTTTTATCGTGCATGTCTTTTCGTTCCTGTTTATAGTTTTCAATCCGCTTTTCTAAATTATCTTCCATTCCTTTTATTTGTCTTTCAAATTTATTCCTATCAAGCTTCTTCCATTTGTATTTAAGAAACCAAGCGAAAGGTAAAAACCAATCTTTGCAATTTAGTATTGAATTTGTGTAATGGAGCCTTAATTTTGCAAGTGTTCTCCAACTTTCGCCATTATCAAGCGCCTCATAATACTTAAGCATATTTTTCTGAGCTTCAGAAAGATGGAGCTGCGGTGTCCCCCGGTCCCTTTTGTACCAGTCGGCATCAACATTAATACCCTGACTTCTGTATGTTGGAATCTGAACTTTAAATCCCAAAAGCGTGAAATATACATAATTACAATGCACTACAATATCTTCTGCCTCCGGAAATGTATTTTTTACAAGAATTCCTAAGAGCCGAGAGGTTCGCAATGGTGTTTCGCAGATTTTGTGCCATGTTTCTTCATCGACAGGCTTTGAAAAATCAATAGTCTGCATAAAAGCATTTTGACTTTTTAGCTTGTTAATTTCTTCTTCATTTTCTTGAATGGCATCTATAACATCTTTTTCCAAGTTAATACCTCCCCTACTCTTTAAATCGTTTCTTCGTTCCAGTCAAGTTCGAGCGCATCTGAATCATTGCGTTTAAGCGTTGGATATTTTAGTTTTTGTCCGCATGTATGACAAACTCTTTCATTTCTTCTCGTAAGTTCACCGCAAACGGGGCAATAGAATCTCGTGTACCTTATTCCTTGCCAACCTTTCGGACAGTCAACAAATTTCGGAATTTTGTTTTCAAGTGCAATTTTTGCTAATTCAAAAGCTGCTGCATATTCTATCGGATACTCCCATTCAACTTCCGCTATTGCAAGATTGATAATTTCAAGGGCTTCTTCCGGGGTCATGTTCTTTACCTCCACTATTTTCTTCACTTTAAATATGTCAGATATAAAAAGCAAAGTTGATTTTAAAACAATTTAAAGTAAAAGACTCCCGGCTAATTAAAGCCGAGAGTCTTCTGTTAGGAAACACAATTATAATTCCAAGTAGCTGAAACTAACGCCGTATTTCCTCCATTAGAGGTTTTATTAAATGAAATGTTATTTGCATCTTCTTGCGAACCTTCATAATTGATGGTTTTTAATGCGGTATTTCCATAAAATGCTCCATCTCCAATAGTTTTTAGTGTTTTCGGGAAATTAATAGTTGTAAGTTTTGTATTTTGGGTTGGATTTGCCATAAATGCTCCATACTCTATCGTTTGAACATTTTTGCCTAATACAATTGATTTAATAGATGGACATCTTGTAAAGGCTCCATATCCAATCGTTTGTACTCCATCACCAATTATTATGGATTCAAGATTATTACAATCATAAAAAGCAGTTTTTTCGATTGTTGTAATGCTATTGGGAATGGTTACATTTGTTAATGACCTGCAAGTGCTGAATGCACTACGGGGTATTGTCGTTAATCCATTTCCCCAATTGATTGTTTTGAGACCCTTACAGAATTTAAAAGTTTCTGTCCCTATAGAGGTTAATGAATTTGGCAAGGTTATTTCTTCAAGTCCTCTGTCCCACTTAAATGCAGTTGCGTCTATTGTGGTGAGGCTGTTCGGGAAATTAATATTTTTTAAAGAAATACAGCAACTAAAAGCAGAGTATTGAATAGTTTGAACATTGTCATTTAAAACTACAGTTTCTAATCCTCTACAATCTTGAAATGCAGAAACGGAAATAGTTGTTATTTTGGGTGGCAATGAGATTTCTTTTAATGAATAACACTTTTCAAAAGCACGCTCTTGAATATCTGTAATGTTATCTGAGAAGATAATGCTTTGAAGATTTGTGGCGCCAACAAATGCGCTTCTAATAATTGTATCGACGCTGGTTGGAATTTCATAGCTTACGTTTGTATTTCCTGCGGGATATGCAACTAAACGAGTTAAATCACGCGAAAAGACAATTCCTTCTTTATCACAATAATTGTCATTATCCAGGTCAACGTTAATTCTTAAAAGGTTTGGACATTTAGGAGCTATTGCCTTTAATGAAGTGATATTTGCTCCAAAATTGATTTCTTTTATAGAATCTATAGAGCCGAAGCTGGCTTCACCAATATCGGTCGTTGCGTCAGAAATATATATTTCTTCTACTGAATTGCAGTCATAGAAAGCAGCCTGTCCAATTTTTATAAGATTGTTAGGCAAAACAATTTTTCTTGTTTCAGGATAATTTTTTATAACATTTTTTCCTGAAGATGCAATTTTTTCATAATGGTTATCTCCATACGGTTCCGTGGAAATTTGGTTTGCATCTTCATCATTTTGGCTCTTCCATAAATAATCATAATCTTTAGTAGCGTCAATTCCGCTGTCTTCCCACGCAACTATAAGGTTATCGTTTTCATCGTAAAATCCAGGTTTTTCATCTCCGCAAAGTTTGCATATGTTATCATCGTCAAAATCGTGAGAACAGTTTATATCTTTTCTTGTAAACACTCCGTCTGCATTACCGTCTGTCGCTATAACATCGACATCGTGAGCTGAAGTAGTAAGAGTTGTAAGCATATCTTTATCCGTGAAAGTAACAAGGGTGGACCCGACTCCTGAAATAGTATACTTATTTTCATCAATTGTTTTTCCGTCAATAGTAACACTGGCAAATTTTGTTAAAGGTGCAGATGACTCCACTGAATAGCTGTCCGTGTCTTTATATACCGTGCCTTCAGGGAATGACAAGGTATAATCATGAAGAGTTCCAATAGAATCAATAAGTGTGACCGATTCGAAAAGACACGCAGTATCTGATTCTATTCCATTTGTTTTTGGCTCAAGCTTTTCGCTATATCCAAAGACATAATAATTCATGCCATTTTCAGCCTGAAAAACAAAATCACTGTCATTCCATTTGATTTGCGTCCACTTTGGAGATAAATTATTTACTGTAAATAGTTCTATTCTATCGTTTGTATCTGTTGCAGCTTTTCCAAAATCATTATGAGTCTGAAGATATTTACTCCAAATTGTTGCGCAGTCGGTTGCATTACCATAACCATCCTGAACCGCATAAGCCTTGATATCAATAGAAAGCTCAGCGTTTTCATTAAACGCATTATTAGCAACTTGAGCAGATGTTGCTGTTGGAATACCAATTGCAATGTATGTCCATGCGCTGTTTTTTCCAGTATTTCTTATGTAAGGTTGCTTTAAAACAGTTTGTCCGGGAACAATTGTTCCGTCAATTGCAATTCTACCGTCTTCTGGAGTATTAGTCGAATCATAAATCTCCCGTTTTGCATCTTCCATATTTCGATTGATTTTTCCATCAAGATTAGTATCGAAGTTTTCGATTAATTCTATATTAACGTTACCGACTGTAAATACATTTGTCTTACTGTCTGTTGCACTTAAAAACGCAAAAGCGCCGGTTATTAAAATTGCTATCATTAACAAAATTGAAATGACTGATTTCTTTTTGTTTGTTTTCTTGTTTGTATTATTCATTTGTAGTTTGCCTCCTTTGATATTACAAAATAGGCTCTCAGTTGCTGCCGAGAGCCTAAATTACATATATTTTTTTAGCCCTTTGTAGCAAGAAGTTCAGTCTTAAGAGTTGTTAAACCGCGAACTTCAGTAATTTGAGTTCCTCTAAGGAAACCATGATATTCATCAGGGTTACCATTTACTGTTATTGTTCCAGACAAAGAAGAGCATTCCGCAAAAGCCTGAGATACATCTTCAACAGAGCTGGGAATTTCCGGAGCCACTGTGAGCGATGCGCACTTATGGAAGGCATTATCCATTGATGTAAGCGCTGACGGTAATTTACCAACAGACTGCAGGCTTGAACATCCAGAGAAAGCCTTGCTCATTGAAATTACAGTATCCGGAATTTCCGGAGCACTAATCAAATTTGTACAATCTGCAAAACACTCATCGAGGAATAACAATGGTTTACCATACATCAGCGTGCCTTTGTTTACGTATTGGAGCAAAGGCTTGTATTCTGTTTTTGTAGTGTCCTTAACTTCAACGCTCCATCCAATGTTTCCCGAACCACGAGGAATTTCGTATACTTCATAAATATAATCTTCTGTCTCAAGCCGCGTTTCTTCAGTTGCTTCAAAGTTGTCTGGAAGAACATCTCCTTCATTATATACTTCCCCCGATGCAGTTGTTATAGTACAACCATCAGGAACAACATTATTTGTTGTGGCAGTATTTTCATCTGTTGTTCCAACATCACTATTAAATGTTACGGATTCAATTGGCGAAGAAGAAAGAGTGTTGCCAACCGAAAGAGCCGCTGAAAGAATATAGAAATGATATACATAACCATCTGTTTTATATGTAAAATCATTTGTGCTTGCAGCAGTTTCCTTCACTACTGTCCAATCGGAATTCTGTGCATTGTTCAGAGCAAACAATTCGGTTCCTTCGCTTGTGTCTTGAGTACCGAGATTTTCTTTAACTGTATCGCGATATGCTTCCCAAGCAGCGGTTGCATTGTCAGCCTGCTTATACTTTTCCTGAACGGCAAAAGCCTTAACCTTGATTTGAAGTTTATCTCCAAGTTGATTTGCTTTAATATTTGCATCTGTAGCAGTCGGAACTCCAACAGCCATAAAGATGTATGCCGGATTTTTACCAGTGTTTTCAACCATAGGCTGTTTCAGAATGGTTTGTCCGGGAATAATTGTTTTGCCTTCTTCAATAGAAACTTCTGTTTTTGTTGAGTCAAACGTTTCATCGTCCTCAAGTGACCCGCTGAGGTCCGTATCGAACTTTTCCCAAAGTCCAATTTTAACATTACCAACGGTGAAAACGTTTGTCTTGCTATCTGTTGCACTTAAAAAGGCAAAGGCTCCTGTAATAATAATTGCGGCGATAAGCAATAAAGAAACGATTGAGCGTTTCTTATTACTTGCCGACTTTTTTGTTGAGTGATTCATTGCTAAATCTGCCCCTTTCATATGATATTTGCTTTAAAAGCTCATGATAAATATGTCAGATGAAAAACAAATTAGCTGTTTTAAAACAATTTCTGAATCACTCAAAGAAAAGCGCCGGAAATTACTCCGGCGTTTTTTCAAAAATTAAATTTATCCTCGTTTTCTTTTAAAAACTCAATTGTTTGTTTAATGTCGGCTGTTGATTCGCAATATCCGCTGTCTTTGATGCTTTCAAGTCTTTCAATGAGGCTCTTGAAAACATCTTTCCCTGACGGCGATGTGTACTTTCGCATATAAATCATCGGTTCTAATGGGCCTGAATTATCGACAAACATTTCTATCGGGTCCCCTACTTCAAAATTTAATGTCCGTCTTAATTCTTTCGGAATAACTATCCTGCCAAGGTCATCAATTCTTCTTATAATTCCGGTTGATTGCATATAAATACTCCCCTTTTAATTATTGTTCGCCCTGAGCAGCAAAATATTCATCGTCTATGTTTTCGAGACGCTTAAAATATATTGTTTTAATAAGTGCATAAATCCAGTGTAATATCACTGACACTCCCATTACGATTACTCCGATTAGTATAACTAAATTTAATGTTGATTTAGTCGGAAAGAGATATGGAAGATTTTTAAAGATAAAGACAGCGTCGAATAAGATAAAAGTCAAATCCATAATAGAACACCATTTAAAGTCCACAAACCCCCATTCTGATTTCCTTACACTGTCTCTTTTAGCCTGAACGGCGTCATACTTATCAATGTTGGACCAAGCAGCTTCAGTCGTTGTAAGTTCTCTAAGCTGATGCCCACATGTGCATATTGGGTTTACCCAGAAACCCTCGAACTCTGCTCCGCATTCCGGGCACTTAATTCTCTTAATTAACTTTTTCATAAAATTCCCTACTTTCTTTTTTTGTT
>ERZ1034844.832-NODE-832-length-15765-cov-5.760025_pt1 | contig 15765 bp, 12 predicted proteins | sample MGYA00520594_ERZ1034844 | MGnify/ENA primary metagenome ERZ1034844 (study PRJEB33766, sample SAMN09781733) | gut metagenome | biome: gut microbiome | host: Homo sapiens | place: Madagascar | study: EMG produced TPA metagenomics assembly of the PRJNA485056 data set... | reverse complement strand
CTCCGAAGAGGGAGTGTAGCGGGCTACACGACCGATGAGAGCTGGGCATACGGGCTAAAAGAGGGCGTAAAGGCATTTGAAAGCATAACCTTTTTATAAAATTCATATATGCGATTAATTTTGAACACCTACTTATTATTTGTTTCCTTACCCCTTATCTCCCGATCGCTTCCTCAAGCGCGATGGCGAGCTGGTCAGGACAGCTTGTGCCTTTCGAGCCACACTCAATGCCCTTGAGACGGGCAATCACGTCTTCTGCCTTCTGGCCTTTGATCAATGAGCTGAAGCCTTGCAGGTTGCCGTGGCAGCCTCCGGCGAAAGCAACGTGGCCGATGGTGTTGTCGTCGTTAAGCTCTATGTCTATCAGGCGGCTGCATGTGCCTTTGGTGGTGTAGGTGAAATGTTTCATAATGTTGTGTGTATAAAAAATGGGTTCAACGGAAAAAGGCCCGCCATGACATGAACGCTTGCCAAAGAAAAAGAACTTCGGCATGTGTCATGATATGGAGGGCCTTTCGTCTTATAGATGTTGTCTTGTTGCCTGTTTGTGAACGGGGAGAGCCTTACTCGGCCTCTTCCTCGGGCTTCATGTTGGTGTAGACGTTCTGCACGTCGTCAAAGTCTTCAAGACGCTCTACCATCTTGTCGATGGTGGCACGCTCGTCGCCGCTCAGGTCCTTCAGGTCGTTGGGCACATAGGTGAACTCGCCGCCGATGTCCTCGAAGCCGTGCTCCTCAAGGAACTTCTGGATCTGTGCATACTGCTTCACGTCGTCGCCGTAGATGGTGATGGTGCCTTCCTCGTCGTCGATGTCATACTCGTCCTCAACGCTGAAGTCGATAAGCTCCAGGATAAGGTCGTCCATGTCGACGCCGTCTTTCTTCTTGAAGGTGAACACACACTTGTGGTCGAAGAGGTAAGACAGAGAGCCTGTTGTGCCCAGGGTGCCGCTAAACTTGTTGAACACCGAGCGCACGTCGCCTACGGTGCGGGTGGTGTTGTCGGTGAGGGTGTCGACGAAGATGGCGATGCCGTGGGGGCCGTAGCCCTCGTATGTCACTTCTTTATATTCGCTCTGGTCCTTGCCCATGGCGTTCTTGATGGCACGCTCGATGTTGTCTTTCGGCATGTTCTCGCGCTTGCATGTGGCTATTACTGAACGCAGAGAGGGGTTGTTCTCAGGCTCTGGACCACCTGCCTTCACGGCGATGGCGATCTGTTTTCCTAAACGAGTGAAAGTTTTGGCCATGTGTCCCCAACGTTTCAGCTTGGTGGCCTTACGATACTCAAATGCTCTTCCCATAATGTGTTTTTGTTTCTGTCGTCTTGTTATGCTTTCACATAAAAGCCCTTTATCTCAGCTCTGCTCCGAGCTGCTTCTTGAGGTTTGCGATGAGCTTGGTCATCATTGCGTCGATCTGCTTGTCGTTGAGGGTCTTGGTCTCGTCTTGCAGAATGAAGTTGACGGCGTAGCTCTTCTTGCCCTCGGGCAGGTTCTTGCCTTCGTACACGTCGAAGAGCTCCACGTTCTTCAGGAGCTTCTTCTCTGTTTGTTTTGCAATGGTGGCGATGGCCTCAAACTCTACGCTCTTGTCGACGAGCAGGGCGAGGTCGCGGCTCACGGCAGGATATTTGCTTATCTCGTGGAACAGCACCTCTTTGCCGCGCACGGCTTTGGTCACGGCGTTCCAATGGATGTCGGCGTAGAACACGTCGGTGGCGATGTCGGCCTGCTTGAGCAGCTGCTTGCTCACGATGCCCATTTCTGCCATTACCTTTCCGCCGCGGTTCTTGACGGTTATGCCTTTGCTGAAGATGTTGTTGTCGCTATGTTCCGACACGATGGTGCCTGGCACGACGCCGAGGCGTGCAAAGATGTTCTCTACATGGGCCTTGAGCTGGTAGAACGACGACTGCTCGTCGGGGTGTGCCCATGAGCCTTCGGTGCTCTTGCCGCAGATCCACAAGCCGAGGTGCATCTCTTCGGTGTAGGCCTTGATGGGGTCTTCGTTGTTCTTCTTCTCGGGAGAGAAGTGGTAGCAGTTGCCAAACTCGAAGAAGCGTATGTTGGCGTTCTTGCGGTTCACGTTGCGGCAGATGCTCTCCAGTCCGCCGAAGAGGAGGGTCTGGCGCATCACGCCCAGGTCGGAGCTCAGCGGATTCATGAGCTTCACGGTGTTTTCCTCGGCATATTTGTTGAGGCCCTGCTGATAGTAGGATGTCTTGGTGAGCGAGTTGTTCATGATCTCGCTGAAGCCGCATCCGACGAGCTGCTCGCCGATGATGTTCTGAAGATGATATTTGTGGTCTTCGTCGCCAAGGATGGTGAGTGAGCTCTTGAGCTGTGTTGGAATCTCCACGTTGTTGTAGCCGTAGATGCGGAGAATGTCTTCTACCACGTCGCAGGGGCGCTGCACGTCTACACGATAGGCGGGAACCGTGAGCTTGAGGCCGTTCTCGTCTTCATGCTCTATCTTCATGTCGAGGCTGGTCACGATGCTCTTGATGGTGTCGTGGCCGATGTGCTTGCCTATGAGGGTGTCGACATAGCTGTAGGAAAGGTCAACGTCGAAAGAGGGCAGGGGGGCTGGATAGACGTCCTTGATCTGCATGCTCACCTTTCCGCCTGCAAGCTCTTTGCACAGGATGGCGGCCTGCTTCAGGGCGTAGATGGTGCCGTTGGGGTCGATGCCGCGCTCGAAGCGGTAGCTTGCGTCGGTGCTCAGGCCGTGGCGGCGTGCGCTCTTGCGTATCCAGGTGGGGTGGAAATAGGCGCTCTCAAGCACAACGTTCTTTGTGGTGTCGTAGGTGCCGCTGCCCTTGCCTCCGAAGATGCCTGCTATGCACATGGGGTCTTCGGCGTTGCAGATGCTCAGGTCGTGCTCGCCAAGGGTGTGCTCCTCGCCGTCGAGGGTCACAAACTTGGTGCCTTCGGGCTGTGTGCGGACCACGATCTTGTGGCCTTTCACCATGTCGGCGTCGAAGCAATGCATGGGCTGGCCGTAGGCCATCATTATGTAGTTGGTGATGTCGACAATGTTGTTGATGGGGCGCAGACCGATGATGTTGAGCTTGTTCTGCAGCCACTCGGGGCTTTCCTTCACCTCGCAGCCTGTAATGCTCAGGCAGGCGTAGCGCTTGCAGGCGTCTGTGTTCTCTATCTCCACGTCGATGGGCAGCTCCTCGTTGTCAACGGCAAAGGCTGAGCAGTCGGGGCGGTGAAGGCTTGTCTTGTGGCCGTTCTGCACGAGCCATGCGTAGAGGTCGCGTGCCACACCCCAATGGCTGAGAGCGTCGGCGCGGTTGGCCGTGATGTCGATCTCAATGACCCAGTCGCTCTCCAGGTGGTAATAGTCGGCTGCGGGCTGTCCCACGGGGGCGTCGTCGGGGAGCACAATGATGCCGTCGTGGCTGGTGCCCACGCCAATCTCGTCTTCGGCGCAGATCATGCCGAAGCTCTCGACGCCGCGCAGTTTCGATTTCTTGATGACAAACTCCTTGTCGCCGTCATAGAGCACGCAGCCCAGGTCGGCCACGATGACCTTCTGTCCTGCTGCCACGTTGGGTGCTCCACAGACGATCTGCTGAGGTTCGCCCTTGCCAAGGTCTACTGTTGTGACATGCAAGTGGTCGCTGTTGGGATGCATCTCACAGGTAAGCACCTTGCCTACATACAATCCCTTCAGACCGCCTTTCACGGTCTGTACTTCTTCCAATGCGTCTACTTCGAGACCGCATGAGGTCAGCGCATCGGCTGTCTGCTGCGGCGTGAGGTCGAAATCGACGTATTCTTTAAGCCATTTATAAGAAATGTTCATTATATAATGATTTTTATTGTTCCCGTTTTTTGACGGCGATTGACATAATCGGCCGTAAGCACTTTAAATGCGCCGCAAAGTTAATAAAAATCATCCATTTAAGCAAAAAAATAGTTGCTTAATTGGATATGCTTCGGCGATTGCGTTTGCTGTGAATGTAACAATTTGAGAGAAAAGGAACAGAAAAGGAACAGAAAAGGGTCTTTTCGCTTGTAAATGTCGACGGTTAAGCCTAACTTTGCAGCTGTTACAAAGACAAAGAGAACAGAATTTATGAAGAAAAATGCAATTTTAGATATTAAGCGTGACCCCATGGGTGCAGCCATTCTCGACTGCCAGCGCACGGGCAAGGCCTCGACGCTGCGCGTGATGTCGTCGATGTTTGAAGACGACGAGATGCCTGTGGCTCACCTCTTTCGCTCTTTTGACCAGATGCCACGCCTGGAGCAGAAGGCTCTTGAGACGGCGCGTGGACGGGTGCTCGACATCGGGGCGGGGGCTGGATGCCATGCGCTGGCTCTGCAAGAACGTGGTGTCGGGGTCAAGGCCATCGACATCTCGCCGCTCAGCTGCGAGGCCATGAGGGAGCGCGGCATAAAGGAGGTGGAGTGTGTGAACCTGTTTGACCCGCAGCTGCAAGGACGCTATGACACGTTGCTGCTGCTCATGAACGGTACGGGCGTGGCGGGGAAGCTGGAACGTCTGCCGGCGCTGCTGAACCGTTTGAAGGAGCTGCTTGCTGACGGTGGACAGATTCTTGTCGACTCGTCTGACCTGAGATACGTCTATGAGAACGAGGACGGCTCTTTGGATATTGACCTTGACGCGCCTTATTATGGCGAGGTCGACTATCAGATGCAATATAAGGACATCGTGGGCGAGCCGTTCGACTGGCTTTATACAGACCCTGTGTTGCTTGCCTCTGCGGGTAAGCAATGTGGGTTGAGATGTGAGATCTTGGAGGAGGGCGAACATTATGACTATCTTGCAAGGCTGACGCGCTAAACCTTTCTGTACGAGGCTTGTTTCTTCACTTTGCTTGACAGAAAGGGGACTTGTGAAAAACAAGGCCGCATTTAAAAGGGTGGTTTATAAAAAAGAGGCATGTAAAGAGGAGGCCTTATAAAGAGGAGGCTTGTAAAGCGGATGTTTATAAAGAGGAGGTCTTATAAAGAGGAGGTCTTATAAACAAAAAAAGAGGTTGGTGCAGGATGCTACCAACCTCATGCGCGATTTCGTAAAAAAAACTTCGAAATCTAAAAACTGCCTCAAAGATACGCGTATTTGCTGACACTTGCAAATTTTTTAAGGGTTAATTTTTGTTTTTAACATTTTGCCGCCTTTCCCGTTTTCTTCTTTTCAGAATGTCAAAAGACCGTAACACCTTTTTTATAAAATTTAAATGATTATACGCTTGCTTTTCTCGTTTATAATGTATAACTTTGCAAAAGGAATCTAAATTAATCACTTAAAAAAATTTATTGCTTATGAACAAAATTTTACGATTATCATTTATCGCTGTGATGGCATTGGTTTGTGGAACAATGTCTGCACAGACAGAACTTCTCGAAAACGGTGGTTTCGAGACATGGAAAGACGGTGTCGCTACAAACTGGGAGTCATCAAACTCTGCAAGTAGTGCAAAAGTGTCACAGAGCACAGATGCCCGTACTGGCGAGTTTGCTGTTTTAGTTAAGAGTGAGACTAAATACAATAAGAGACTGGCTTACAAGGAGTTGAATCTGAAAGCTGGTACTTACAAGATGAGCTTCTATGCTAAGGGTGGTCAGGTAAGACCTGGTTATGCCATTTCAGTTAATGGCTCAATTGATGGTAAAAATGGTTATAAATATGGAAGTTATGCAGCTTTGTCAGCTACAGAGTGGAAGTTGGTTGAGCACGAATTTACTCTTGAGGCGCCTACAACTATAAATCTCGTTGTAATGAACCCCAAGACTAATAGCAAAGGCTATACGGCAACTGACGCTATCATCGACGATTTCTCTCTGACAACAACCGATGGCGGCATTGATGGCACTGTTGCTCCTCCTGCTGACATTACCAACACACCTGAGACTGCTTATACTGTTGCAAAGGCTTTTGAACTGATTGAGGCAGGTCAGGGTCTTAAGGCAAAAGTTTATGTAAAGGGTAAGATTTCTGCCATTACAGAGGTTGAAACAGAAAAGTTCTTTAATGCAACTTATAATATCTCTGACAATGGCACAACAGAAGGTCAGCAGCTGATAGTGTTCCACGGCAAGTACATTGGTGGTGCAAATTTCGAATCCAAAGACCAAATCAACATTGGTGATGAGGTGATTGTTTATGGCCAGCTGGTTAACTTCAATGGCAAGTACGAGATCAACTCTAACAACCAGATTTACTCAATCAATGGCGCAACAGCAGGTGTTAAGAACATCACCGTTGACAAGAACGTTGACGCTCCTGCTTACAACCTCGCTGGTCAGCGCGTGAACGATGCTTACAAGGGCATTGTTGTGAAGAACGGCAAGAAGTATCTGAACAAGTAATTGTGACGGAAAAGCTGTTCTGACAGAACGACAATTTTGAAATTTATATAAAAGGGTTGGTTGCCTGTGCTGATAGCGCGTGCAGCCAACCCTTTTAAAATGGAAAAACTTTGGACGGACGCATATAATAATGGTCTGTCCAAAGTTTTTTGTGCTTATGTATAAAGCTTATGTATAAAGCTTGTAAATAAAGCGGCAAAGCGGGGCGGCAAAGCGGGCGCCTCTCTCTCTTTCTCTTATCTTCCGCCGTTCTCGCTTATCTTCCGCCGTTCTCGCTTATTATGCCGTGTCTGAAAGCGTAGAGCAGACGTTGCAGCTCGACGATTTGGCGTTTCAGCTCAGAGCCTATGTCGGTGTCGGCAACGAGCATGCGCCTGTGCGACATCTCAATGATGTAAGTGGTGCTTCGGATGTCGAGACCTTTCTGTATGGCGTCGGCAGCACTTGTGAACGGCTCGTGCTGAACAAGTTGGAAGCCGCGGCTGTGATAGACAAGGGTGTAGCCGGCAATGCCCGTCTCCTTGTGGTAGGCCGACGAGAAGCCGCCGTCGATCACCATAAGCTTGCCGTTGGCCTTTATCGGGTTCTCGCCGTTAGACACATGAACAGGCACATGGCCGTTGATAATGTGGCGGTTGGGGCCTGTCATGCCGAAGGCGTTGAGAATGGAGTCGACAATCGATTCGTTGTCGCGCAGCTTGAAATAGTTGCCCTTATGCTCCTTGTGTGTGGCCTTGTCTTCTATGAAATAGCGTTCGAAGGTCGCCATCTTCGACTTGTCAAACAGCGGGCTGTCGGGACCGCACCACAGGTAAAGAAAATAGTCGGTGGCATATTGTCGCTCCTCTGCCTCCGAATCGTCCTGGAAGGCGGCGCGTATGAGCATGCCGATGTTGTAGAGCAGGTTGCGGCCTTTGTAGCTCTTGCCCGGCATGATCTCAACCTCTTTCAGCGTGCCGTCCTCGTTAAGCGGTATGGAGGCGTGGAACAGCAGGTTGTTGTTGCAGATGTTGAACATGCAGCCGTGTTGCAGGAGCAGGCGTATGTGGCGGTGCAGCTTCTCGCTCACACGGAACGAGTGGTGGAGCTTGTCCATAAGCTCCTGCTCCTCAGGGGTAAGAGTGTAGGGGCTTTGTGGGTTCACGGTAGGGAAATGGTTGCTTCGCAATGGGTGCTCCACGCCGTCGAGCACGATGGTGCCCTTCTCATAGTTGATGTTGTTGAAGAGCATGCGGTCCTCCATGTGCCATTCGGGATGCTTCTGCCACAACAGTCCTTCCTCTTTAAACTGCAAGATGGCTATGGCCTTGTGCATGAGGGCTATGAGGCGCTGCGTCTTCTGGTCCACGCGCGAGCTGTCTTGCACCTTGGGCATGAACTCTTCGCACGGGTCGTCGCCATAGGTCTCCATGGCGAAGGTGGCGAGCGGCACGAGGTTTATGCCGTAGCCGTCTTCGAGCGTTGTGAGGTTGGCGTAGCGCAACGACAGGCGAATGACGTTGCAGATGCAAGCCTTGTTGCCTGCCAACGCTCCCATCCACAGCACGTCGTGGTTGCCCCATTGAATGTCCCAACGGTGGTAACGGGCAAGGGTGTCCATTATGATGTGGGCTCCCTGCCCACGGTCGTAGATGTCGCCGAGGATGTGGAGCTGGTCAATGGAGAGCTGCTGTATGACGTTGCAGATCGCTATAATGAAATCGTCGGCCCGTCCGGTAGAGATAATGGTGTCGATGATGCCGTTGACGTAGGCTGCCTTGTTGGCATCGTCGGTGGTCTCGTGAAGCAGCTCCTGTATGATGTAGCTGAAATCGACGGGTAGCGCCTTGCGCACCTTCGAGCGTGTGTATTTGCTCGACACCAGTCGGCAGACGGCCACAAGATAGTGGATGGTGATGTGGTACCAGTCGTTGATGTCGGGTTCCGATGCCTTGACCAGCTCCAGCTTCTCGTCGGGATAATAGATGAGTGTGCACAGCTCGCGTTGTTCCGATTCGCGCAGCGTGTTGCCGAAGAGGTCGTTAACCTTACGTCTGATGTTGCCGGATGCGTTCTTGAGCACATGACGGAACGCCTCGTGCTCGCCATGAACGTCGGCAAGAAAATGCTCGGTGCCTTTGGGCAGGTTGAGAATGGCCTGAAGGTTGATGATCTCCGTGCTTGCTGCCGCTACCGTGGGGAACGACTGTGACAGCAGACGCAGATACTTAACATCGTTTTTTTCTTCCATGTCAATAGGTGTTTTGTCGTTAAACATGTTTTCTGTCGTTTGGGGTGACGCGGGATCTCCGTCGGCGATGCTGACCATTGGTGCCCGTGTGCTTAGGTCGTTTATCTGTTCTTTCGTGTTTCTTCTGTTATCGGTTGTTGAGTTGTTGCTGTGTTTTATAAACATCCGTTTCTTATTAAAGTCGGTTATACATTTTTTATCTTCAAGGGGTGGCGTGCCATGACGATGGGCATGAACCCCTCGCTAAGGAGCTGCCTCTCCTGCAACAGGTTCAGCAGCTGGGCGGTAAACGTCTTGAGCCTCATGCGCGGAAGCAGGTAGGCCAGACAATCTTCGTCGTAGGTGGTGCTGATGAGCACCTGTGCCAGCTCTTCCTGCCGTTGCGAGGTGAGCAGGCCGCGGTTGTTGAGGTAGCGCGCGTAAAGCAAGTGAGCGCATACCTTTTTTATCTCCTTCATGCCGTCGCCGCTTCCGCCACTTATGACCATGGCTGTTTGTCCCTTGTCCTTATTGCTTTTCATATAAGCTTGTGTGGCAGAGGTTATGGTCTTCAGAATCTCGCTGTTGACCGTTTGTTCGTGCTTCTCTATTGCTTCCTGATAGAGCTGCATGAAGCCTGCCGCCATGGTTTTGGCGCTGACGGTTGTCGTGACCACAGGGTTGGCAACGACCGACACATCGGCTTTGGGTGCTGTCGCGGCCAAGGCCGCTCCCTCTTCGTTGCCCACGGCGTGAACGGCTGTGGCAAGCATGAGGAGCTTGCGGCGCGAGCGTGACAGCTGGCTGCGGTCTATTGTCTGCTTGCCGGCGGTATACGCGGCGAGGGCGTCGCATGCGGTCAGCACGGTTGGTATGCGCATGTCGCGATATTTTGCCAAGAGCGCTTGTGTGGCTTTGTCAAAGCCTCCGAACACATGAACGATGTCGGGTGACGAGGCCACGACAAAGGAGCTGTCGAGGGTCGCCACTTGTTCACGCAACTGTTGTGCCAGGGCAACATAAGGTTGCGCCTTTTTGGCCTGAGATGTGAAAACAATGCTTATGTTCATAGCTGTTCGCTATTTCTTTTTTTTACTGTTTTTTTTAAAGGGCTGGGCCTCAGAGCTTGTGGCTTGTGAACCCGTGCTTGTCGGCCATGAGATACATCACGCTGTAGAACAATCCTGTCCAGAAACATCTCAGCTCCATGAACGGAGCTTTCCATGCGCTGATGTCGGCGTTGAAGCGTCTGATCACTTTGCCTGCAAGCACGGCGCGCAGCACAAAGGTGAGGATTAGAGCTGCGGCAGCAGATCCAAGCACGATCCAGTTGTGCCATAGCGTGGCGAGACCGATGAGGGCTATGCAGGCAAGGAGGGTAAGGTGCAAGGCCAAGGTGTCGGCAATGTGTAAAGCGCGGTGTGAGGCAATGCCGTTGAGGCAAGAACGGTAGTTGATGAAACTGATATGCTCGTTGCGCCATGTCGTCAGCGACGGCTCGTCTTCAATGAGCCATGCGTCGGGACGGATCTCTACAGCTGTGGCGGCCTGAGCGCCATATTTGTTGATGAGGAAATCGTACTCGCCTTGTATGTATTGAAGGTTTCCACGGTAGCCGTCACCCTGTATGAACCGGCTCTTGCGGAACATGAGGTTGGCGCCTTTGGTGCAGAGGGCCTCGTTGCGGAAAGCACGGCGCAAGAAATAGGTCTGCTCGCGCAGACGCTCGAAGCGTCTGTAGGATGTTGTGGCGTCGTCGTAGCCTGTGTAGCCCATTATCATGTCGGTGCTGTCGTCACAATGGGTTGCCATGGTCTTTATCCATTCGTCCGATTGAGGCACATGGCGCGAGTCGGCCACGAGCACCCACTCGTTGTGGGCCGCCTTCACGCCGATGGTGAGTGCCAGTTTGGCACGGCTCATGAAGAGCGATCTGCCTGGCACAAACGTGGTGTAGAGATGTGGGTTTGAAGCGTAGCGCTTGAGCACATCTTCGGTTGCGGAGTCGCCCTTGACCGCCACCACAACCACCTCATAGCCAGGGGCGTAGTCTTGGGTCAGGAGCACAGGCAGATGCTGGTCCATCTGCTCGGCCGTGCCGTTTGAGATGATCACAACCGACACCTTTGGCTTGTCGCCAGCGGTCTCTTTTTCGTTACCGTCATTATCGGCAACATCGGTATTGCCCATCTCTCTCTCGCAAAACTTGCGGAAGAAAGGATTGGTCAACACCGATGTCAACAGCGCCACAACGATGATGGCGCATGAGAGAATTATCGTGAAATTGTCTATAATCATAAATCTGTTGTTACATATCCTTTGGGAAGCTGGCGACAGTTATACTGGCTCGCCATAATTTCTCCGTAGGCACCTGCCGAGCGTAGGGCAATGATGTCGCCACGGTGGCAACGGTTTATCTCGATGCCTTTGGCGAACACATCGCTCGACTCGCAGATGGGTCCCACCACGTCGTAAGTTTCGACGGGTTCGTTACTGCTTAGGTTTTCTATCTTGTGATAAGCCTGGTAGAGGGCAGGGCGTATGAGGTCTGTCATGCCCGCATCTACGATGGCAAACTGTTTGTGGGTGCCTTGCTTGATGTAGAGCGTCTTGGTGATGAGTGAGCCACATTGTCCCACAACGGCCCGTCCAAGCTCAAAGTGGAGCGTCTGGTGCTCGCGAAGCTTCAGGTTTTGGGCGTAGGTGTCAAAATAGGCCTTGAAGTTGGGAATCGGCTCGCCGTTGGGGTCGTCGTAGCTGATGCCCAGACCGCCGCCCACGTTGATGTTTTCCACCACAATGCCTTTGGCATCAAGAGAATCTTGAATCTCGTTGATCTTGGCGCAGAGAGCTTCAAAGTCGCCCATGTCAAGAATCTGCGAGCCGATGTGAAAGTGTAGTCCGATGAACGACACGTTCTTCATGGCCGACGCTTTTTCTATCGTTGGCAACAGGTCTTCGAGAGCAATGCCAAACTTGTTTTCTGCCAGGCCGGTAGTGATGTTGGCGTGTGTGTGGGCTCCCACGTTGGGGTTCACTCTGAAGGCCACACATGCTGTCTTGCCTTTGGCTTCAGCCAGCTCGTTGATGACCTCCAGCTCTGCAACGCTCTCCACGTTGAAGCAGAAAATGTTGGCGTCGAGGCCAAGGTTTATTTCCCAATCGCTCTTTCCAACGCCGGCATACACTATCTCGTTAGTGGGGAAGCCTGCTTTTATGGCTGCTTCAATCTCACCACCGCTCACACAGTCGGCTCCCAGCCCTGCCTTGTTGATGATGTCAAGAATCTTGGGATTGGTGTTCGCCTTCACGGCGTAGTGTACCTTATATCCCTTGTGTCGGGCTGTCTCAGCCTTTATGACATCGAGCGTTTGCTGAAGCAACGCTGTGTCGTAATAGTAGAATGGGGTGCGTATGTTCTTAAAGCGGTCAATGGGAAATGTTCCTTTCATAAGTGATGTTGTAAAAAATATTACTTTTTCCTCTGTTTTCTTTACTTTGATTTGACGGGTGGAGCTCACAAGCTGTTGCCCATAAAAAAGCCGATGGCCAACCCCGTGCCGATGGCGGACGGGGTTGGACCCATTTGGCGTTTTGGTCTATTTGAAGAGACGGTCGCTCAGGTTCTGAAGCGCACGCTTCTTGTCTGATTCCTTTATGAGGAACGAGATGTTGTAGTTGGAACCGCCATAAGAGATCATGCGTACAGGAATGTCCTTCATAGCATCGAGCACAAGCGTTTCGAAGCCGAGGTTGCTCCAGTCGAGATCGCCCACAACACACACGATGCACATGTCTGAGTCGACGGTCACGGTGCCATACTTCTTAAGCTCGTCCACGATGTCGTTAAGGTGCTTCACGTTGTCAATGCTCATGGACACGCCGACCTCGCTTGTGGCAACCATGTCGATGGGTGTCTGGTAGGTCTCGAAAATTTCGAACACCTTGCGCAGGAACCCTGTTGCCAGAAGCATGCGGCTCGACTTGATCTTTATGGCTGTGATGTTGTCCTTGGCAGCTACCGCCTTGATCTTGCCTTTTATGAGCCCGTTGTCGATGATGGTGCCGTCGGCAGCAGGATCCATGGTGTTCTTCAGACGCACGGGGATTCCGGCATACTTGGCAGGCTGCACACAGGTGGGGTGCAGGATCTTGGCGCCGAAATAGGCCAGTTCAGCAGCCTCCTCAAAGTTGAGTTGGCGAATGGCTTCTGTCTCGTCAACGATGCGCGGGTCGTTGTTGTGCATGCCGTCGATGTCGGTCCAGATCTGAATTTCCTCAGCACCGAGAGCCACGCCGATGAGCGAAGCTGTGAAATCGCTGCCGCCACGCTGCAAGTTGTCTATCTCGCCATAAGCGTTTAGGCAGATGAAGCCCTGTGTGATGTAGATCTGGTAGCCCTCGTTCTCGGTCATGATGGCTGTGAGCTTTTCTTTTATATATTGTGCGTCGGGCTCAGCGTTCTTGTCGGTGCGCATGAAGTCGAAAGCCGAGAGAAGTGTGGCCTTGATGCCTTGTTCCTGAAGGTAGTTGAGCACCATGTTCGTGCTCATGATCTCGCCCTGTGCCACGATGCTCTTCTCCTCGAAGCTGGTGAAGATGTCTTTGGTGAAGGAACGCATGTACTTGAACTCTTCTCTCAGAAATTCGCGAGTCTTTTCTTTATATTCGTCTGTGGAATAGAGCTCTTCCACATGCTGCATATATTTCTTTTCCAACTTGTTGATTACCTCATTGGCTCCGTCGGGGTTCTTCTTGTAGAGATAGTTTGAAATCTCAATGAGCGAGTTGGTCGTTCCTGACATGGCAGAAAGCACCACGAAGGTGGGGTCGCCCGATTCTGTAATCAGCGAGGCTACGTTCTTCATGCGGTCGGGTGAACCTACAGAGGTGCCTCCAAATTTCATTACTTTCATATCGTTGTGTTTGTCTTTATGTTTACGTTTACGTTTCCTTAATGTTTATCGTTCTCTTGACCTGCCTTTCCGTCCTGGTCAGCCTTTCCGTCCTGGTCAGCCTTTCCGTCTTTGGTAGCCTTTTCGTCCTGGTCAGCCTTTCCGTCTTTCACAAGCTCTCCGTGTTCACACTTGAACACGATGCCTGGATATTTGTCAAGCATGGGCAGGTTATGTGTTGACATGATGACAGACGTGCCTTGGGCTGTGATGTCGTGCAGCAGGCTCACGATGGCGCATGCCGTTTCGGGGTCGAGGTTTCCTGTCGGCTCATCAGCAATTATCACCTTCGGCTCGTTCAGCAGCGCGCGAGCAATGGCCACACGTTGTTGCTCGCCCCCGGAGAGTTCGTGTGGGCGCTTGTCTTTCTTGTCAAGAAGCCCCACCTTGTCAAGCACCTCGTCAATGCGCTTGTTTATGTCTTCTTTCTGCTTCCATCCTGTCGACTTGAGCACGAACTGGAGGTTGCGGTAGATGTTGCGGTCGTGGAGCAACTGGAAATCCTGGAAGATGATGCCCATCTCTCGTCTCAGCGCAGGAATGTGCTTACGCTTTATGGAGGCGAGGTTGCGTCCGAGCACCTCTGCCTTTCCCACCTCGTCGGGATAGAGGTCCAGCTCACAGTAGAGGGTCTTGAGCAGAGAACTCTTTCCTGACCCCACTTTTCCTATGATGTAGACAAACTGTCCCTCATCGATGTCAAAATTGACATCTTTAAGGATCAGTTCCTCACCTTGGTAGATATTTACGTTCTGATAGTCTATCAACATTATGCTATGCGTTGTTATAAAAATGAAGTGTTGTTTAAGCCGCCCATTAATGTTTGTGCCAGTTGGGGTCGTGGCGCACCTGTAGCTCTTTTGCAATGTCCTCAATGCGAAGGCCCTTGCTGGTGAGCAACACTATGAGGTGGTAGAACATGTCGGATGCCTCGTAGATGAGACGGTCGTTGGTGCCGTTGGTGGCTTCAATGACGGCTTCGAGCGCCTCTTCGCCCACCTTCTGTGCCATGCGGTTCAGTCCGTCACGGAACAGGCTTGTGGTGTAAGAGCCTTCAGGCATCTCTTCATGGCGTTTGTTTATAAAGTCTTGAAGCTCTGTAAGGAAAAGCAGCGGGTTTGCCTCGTTGCTCTCTCCCCAGCAGGTGTCGGTGCCTTTATGGCATGTTGGTCCAGAGGGGTGAACCTTTACGAGCAGCGTGTCGTTGTCACAGTCGTTCTGTATGCTTACCAGGTTAAGGAAATGGCCAGATGTCTCTCCCTTTGTCCAAAGACAGTTGCGGCTGCGGCTCCAAAACGTAACCTTCTTTGTCTCGACAGTCTTTTTATAAGCTTCTTCGTTCATGAAGCCTAACATGAGGACATTCTTTGTTGTGGCGTCCTGGATGATGGCAGGTACCAGCCCGCCCATTTTCTCAAAGTCGATTTTCATAATATACCGTTTTGTTCTTTTCTTTGTTTTTATGTGTCGCTTTGCCCGTGAAGGCTAAATTCTCACGTTAATGCCGTTGTCGGCAAGGTAGCGCTTAAGTTGCGGAATGAGTATTTGGCCGAAGTGGAACACGCTTGCAGCCAAGGCAGCGTCGGCCTTGCCACAGGTGAACGCGTCTTTGAAATGCTCCATGGTGCCTGCCCCTCCGCTCGCGATGATGGGGATGGACAGACTGTCAGACAGCTGTGCCAACGCTTCGTTGGCGTAGCCTTGCTTCACTCCGTCATGGTCCATGGATGTGAAGAGAATTTCGCCTGCGCCGCGCTCTTGGGCTTCTTTGGCCCAATCGAACAACATGCGCTCGTTGCGCTCGCGTCCTCCCTTGGTGTAGCAATGCCAACCGTCGGGGTCGAGGCGGGCGTCTATGGCGCAGACACACACCTGTGATCCGAAGCGTTGTGTTATCTCGCTGATGAGTTGCGGACGGTGTAAGGCTGCCGAGTTGACGCTCACCTTGTCGGCTCCTGCCGTCAGCAGCCGCTCCACATCCTCAATGGCGTTTATGCCGCCGCCTACGGTGAACGGAATGTTTATCTCGCGCGCCACCCGTGTAACCATCTCTGTGAACGTCTTTCGTCCTTCAAAGCTGGCTGTGATGTCGAGAAACACCAGCTCGTCTGCCCCTTCTTCGCTGTAGCGCTTGCCCAGCTCCACGGGGTCTCCTGCCTTTCGTAGGTCAACAAAGTTGGTGCCCTTTACGGTGACGCCGTCTTTGACGTCGAGGCAAGGTATTATTCTCTTTGCCAGTCCTTTATAC
>ERZ1034844.830-NODE-830-length-15804-cov-4.086101_pt1 | contig 15804 bp, 14 predicted proteins | sample MGYA00520594_ERZ1034844 | MGnify/ENA primary metagenome ERZ1034844 (study PRJEB33766, sample SAMN09781733) | gut metagenome | biome: gut microbiome | host: Homo sapiens | place: Madagascar | study: EMG produced TPA metagenomics assembly of the PRJNA485056 data set... | reverse complement strand
ATATGAGCACCCTTGGAAATAAAGAAGTAATGGCAAGGAACATTCGGTATCTGATGGATCAGAACGGGGTAAAGCCCAAAGATGTCTGTGATACACTTAAAATCCCAATGCCGACATTTTCTGACTGGATTAACGCAAAAACATACCCAAGAATTGACAAAATTGAGCTTCTTGCAAATTATTTCGGTGTAAGCAAATCTATGCTTGTCGAAGAACGTAGCACGATTGAATCGGCTGATTCCAATATTAAGGCAGCTCTCTGGGGTGGGGATAAGGATCTCAGTCAAGAAGACATTGATGCGTTGTGGGATGATGTCCGGGCATATGCAGAGTTCAAGACACAGCAAAGGAAAAAGAACCGATGAAAAGACTGATTTCCCTTTACGAATACGCAGAGAGCCATAACATTGATGTGGATTGGTGTACGATGTTTCGTGCAGAGTCGCTTTCGGTAAAGCTCAATGACGGTAGTTGCGCGATTGCGATTGACCCCTTCAAATTGGTCAATACAGCTGATGAAACATATAAACTTGCGCATGAGCTGGGGCATTGCGAAACCGGCAGCTTCTATTCACAGTATGCTCCGTTCGATGAACGGGGGAGAAATGAAGCTAGGGCTACTCGGTGGGCAATCAAAAAGCTGCTCCCATTTTCGGAAATGAGAGCAGCCATGGAAGAAGGATACACCGAACCATATCAGTTGGCAGAATATTTTGATGTACCGGAAGACCTGATCCAGCAGGCGGTGGAGTATTACACCGGCCCCTGCGGACTTAGCTTCCGGGATACTTCGGAAGATGGTTGTTAAAATCATACGAAATTGTAATCTGCACCGTAAGGTGTAAAATAAAAGGAGAGATAGAATATGGCGTTAATTAAGTGTCCCGAGTGTGGAAAGGAAATCTCTGATAAGGCCACAGCTTGTCCGAATTGTGGATATCCTATTGATGGAAAGCCGATTGAGCCGGTAGAGACCTCTGAACCTGTTGTGGAAGCCGAACCCGTGGCAACGGATTCAGCTGAGAACATAGTAGAAGCGGAGCCTTGTGCCGAAGAAAAGAAAGCGCCCGATCCGGCTGAAGAGAATCCTGTGTCTCAGGCGCCAGCACCAGCGGCGAAGCAAGAGCGCAGCCGGACAAGCATTGTCATTGCAATTATTGCAGCCGCTGTGTTAGTGATTGCCGCCATTCTCATTTCTGGTGCGGTAAGAGATGCAAAGGAGAAAAAAGCGGAGGAAGCTGCTGCTGCCGCAGAAGCCGAAGCACGTGAGGAATACATAAGCAACCTGAGCGCAATTCGTATGGATATGTTGAACACCGGCGCAAAGGCAGAGGAAATGGCAAATCTAGTTCATGACGTATGGTACAACACAATTTACGAAAAATCCGATGCGGAAACAAACAAGTACTGTATCAAGTCCAGCAAATACTCGGAATCTGAAACCTATTACTTAGACAACGAGTTTAATAGTGATTTCAACACCTCGCTCGCTGCGCTGTTTTCTGATCCCACGTATATTAGTGATGCAGCAACTGTGGAGTCTGAAGTTTCAGATATTACAGAGCTCTATGGGAAAATGCAAAATCCCCCGGAAGGTTTAGGCGAGTGCTATGCGGTTCTTGGAGATATGTATGATGCATTTATGGATTTGGCTGGCTGTGCAACTGATCCGAGTGGAAATCTATCGTCGTATACTTCCACATTTAATGACGCGGATAGCGACTTTATAGACTGCTATGAAAAGTTGGGCGCAATGATCCCTTCGGAGCCTGTTGGCAGCGCTGCTGAGTAAAATAAAAAATCCCGCCCCAGTGTTGGCGCACTGGAGCGGGGGAGAGATAAATAACCAGAATTTTGTGCAATCTGCTGATTGACTTTTGAGAAACCAGGGAATAATATTGTAGTGTAACAAGTGACTCTTATCTGTCCAGCCCGTTACACGTTAACAGGCCCCTGGTAATAAGCGCCCCGCTGATATGGGGAACGCTGAAACCAGGGGCTTCATCATTTTCTGGAGGAAGATGCGAAATGACGAAAACAGCAGTTCTTGTGGATGGCGCATTTTATCGAAAGCGTGCAAAATTTTTACGTGGAGAGAAACCACCTGCCCAGAGAGCCAACGAGTTATATGCCTACTGCATGGGGCACATTCGTGACGAACGTACAGACCCTGCGTTCCACGAGGACAGGGAATTGTATCGTATTTTTTACTACGATTGTTTGCCATTGAAGAAAACTGTGTATCATCCGTTTTTGAAGCGAGGAATTGATTTCGGGCGGTCTGAAACATATCACTGGTCGGAAGATTTTTTCAATGAATTGAAAAAGAAACGCAAGGTTGCCGTTCGAATGGGGGAGCTTTCTGATGCAAACGCCCATTTTGAACTTGACGCTGAAAAACTAAAGTTATTGTTGAGCGGTTCCATATCCATGGACGATCTTCGAGAAGAAGACTTTAGAATTTCTTTTGAGCAAAAGGGCGTTGATATGCGTATCGGTATAGACATTGCCTCACTTACTTACAAAAAACAGGTATCACAGATTATTCTTATTGCTGGAGACAGTGACTTTGTTCCGGCAGCTAAAATGGCGCGTCGAGAAGGAATAGACTTTATCCTTGATCCAATGGAGGCAACAATCAAAAATAGTTTGTTCGAACATATAGATGGACTTGAAACAATTTGGCGTCGTCCAAAGTCATAAACAAAAGTTTCCCTCCGGCGTTCGTACCGCCAGAGGGAAACCAGAAACAATCCGGGCAGGTGCCCAAATCGCTCCCACGCAGGACGATTATACCACCTGTCCTTGGGTTTTTGCAACCATTTTTGAAAGGATAGGTGGTCTTTTTATGCCCAGAAGCAAGAAAATTGACTATGCAGCTATGTACACCCTTCGGGCAGATGGTCGTTATATGGGGTGGTATTATCCGCCGGAAAGCGATAAGCGGAAGCCTGCATATTCCCGTGATCCGGAAAAACTCTATCACAAAATCCAGGAGCTGGAGAATGAAGAGCCGAAGCCCTTGACCTTTGGTGAAGCTGCGGAGTCTTGGCATGATGCTGCGTGGGACGGCTTGGAAGACGGTACAAAGGCTTGTTATGCTGCTCACTATAAACGGGCGGTAGAACGCTTTGGGGGTGAACCGATAGCTTCTATCACCTCTGCGGATGTGCAAAATCACCTTGAATGGCTCAAGCTCCAGGGCTATGCCAAAAGCACAATCCAAAAGCAGAAAATCATGTACAAGATGATATTCCGGCACGCTATCGTGTGTCCGAACCTACCGCGAGATATCACCACCAATCCTGTGGACAATGTAAGGGTGCCAAAGGGGGCAAAACTGCCGAAAAAGCGAGAGGCCCCTGAGGATGAGATTGTGCGGCAGATTAGGGCAAGGGCTACAACGGCCTACTGGGGCACCTTTGCACTGTTTTTAATGGCAACCGGCCTTCGGCGCGGGGAGGCACTGGCGATCCAGTGGGGAGACGTAGACTTTAACCGCAAGACGATTGATATCCGCAAATCAGCCTCCTACTACTCCGGGGCTCCTAAAATTAAGAACCCCAAAACGGAAGCTGGAGTCCGAGAAATCCCATTGCTGCCGCCGCTGGAGGCTGTGCTGCATCGCCCAAAAGGAGCCAAAGACACGGATTATATTTTTTGCGGTGAGAGCCAGTCGAAGCCTATGCCGATCTCGACATACCGCCGCCGGTGGCTGCACTACTGCAAAGAGATGGGCTTTGTGACCACCACCACAGAGCAGCGGATCAGTAAAGATAAGCGCCGGTATACGGTCACTCATTACCATCCGTCGATCACAGCGCACGTCCTGCGGCACGGGTATGCAACGCTCCTATTTGAGGCGGGGGTGGACGTATATACCGCCCAACATTTGCTTGGCCACAGTGATGTGGAAACGACGATTGGCATATACACCCACCTGCGAGATGAAAAAAAGAAAAATTCCTTGGATAAGCTCCAAGAGTATATTAAAACTGCCATGTAGTACGCGCCGAAACTTTTGACAACAATTTGACAACAAAAGTACCACATAAAATGCATTTTAATGTCATTGTTTGCACCTGACAATGCGTGAAAAAACAAAAAGAAAACCCGCCGAAACCGTTTAGTTGCAACGATTTCAGCGGGTTTTGCACTTGGTACGCCAGAAGGGACTCGAACCCCCAACCCTCGGAACCGGAATCCGATGCTCTATCCATTGAGCCACTGGCGCATATGTTTTGTGCATAGATTATTATAGCACAAAACAGGGAAATTGCAAGAGCGAATTTTGCGGAAAACGGGAAAAGCCCCTTACTTTTTCACCCCGCAGCTGATGCCTGCAATGGACTCGTCGTTTTTCACCCAGTCCTCCACGTCCACTATGGTAAACTCCGTGGGCGTGTTGCGGATGATCACCTGGGCAATCCCGGCGTTGATGATATTTCTGCGGCACATGGAGCAGGAGGTGGTGTCGCGGAGCAGTTCGCCGGTGGTGGCGTCGCGCCCGCAGAGATATAGGGTGGCGCCAATGCATTCCCGGCGGGAGGCGGAAATAATGGCGTTGGCTTCGGCGTGGACGGAGCGGCAGAGCTCATAACGTTCGCCACTGGGGATGGCCAGCTGCTCCCGGACGCAGTAGCCCAGCTCGTCGCAGTTGATCCGGCCCCGGGGTGCGCCATTGTAGCCGGTTGCAATGATTTCATCGTTGCGGACAATGATGGCGCCATAGTGACGGCGGCGGCAGGTGGAGCGCTCCAGAACGGTCTGGGCGATGTCGAGATAGTAGTTTGTTTTATCAATGCGTTCCATGGGATACCTCCGAAACAGGGTAATTCTCAGCCTTATTATACTGATTTTTCCCTGGTACCGCAAGTCTTTTTCCGCGACTGCGTCGAATTATTGCGGCGGAGGGGGAAATGTGGTAGGATATACCGGACAAAGGAAAACAGGTGCGGAAAAAGCCGCCAGACCGTTTTCATGGGAGGAATAGTATGAGTGATTCGATGCTGCTGCTGACGCTGACGGCGCTACTGTTTTTGGCCGCGATTTTGAAAATCCAATTAAAGAAAAAGCAGGGAAAGCCCTATTCGGCGGGCTGGACGGTACAGCTGTTTGTATTTCCGGTGCTCTGCCTGATGGCCTGGGCCGCATTCCGGATGGGCCGAGAGAACCTGGTGATCCCGACTATTTTCCTGGGCATCGGCGAGGAGCTTCTATGCTGGGCCATTCGAAAGCGGCAGGAAAAGCGGGATTGATTTTTCATAGAATACATGGTAAAACCATAGTCTGGAATCCAAAACCGAATTTGGAAACACTGAACTTTTATCCTGCAAAACCGGAAGATTACGACGTATTTCCTGCAATTTGTAGTCAAATTTTGGGGTAAAATTCTGGGAAACTTGTCACAAAACATGGACATTTGCAAAGCCGAATGATATAATGTAAAATGCTTGAAAAATGCAGAAATGCGATTTCATTGGAGAATGTACCCGCAGCGGCCTCGCCAGGAGGACGGAAGACGGGGCGGAAGAAAAGAGGAAGATACATTGAACAACAATCTGGTGTTACTGCTGATTGTGGTGGTGGCTTCCGGCATTTTGGCGGCGCTTGGCATTTGGGAAAAGCGCAAAAACGAAAAATGTCTGAAACAGCTGAAGATCCGGGTGAATGTCAACGGCATTCGCGGAAAATCCACCGCAACCAGAATGATCACGGCGATTCTCAAGGAGGCCGGCTATCAGGTCATCGGTAAGACCACCGGTACCGCGGCGCGGATGATCTATTGGGACTCCAGCGAGGAAACCGAAATCAAGCGGCGTCCCCGAGGGGTCAGCATTTCCGAGCAGATCCGCGTTATCCGGCAGGCAACCAAGTATGGCGCAGATGCATTGGTGTGCGAGTGCATGGCGGTGCGGCCAGAATATCAGAAGGTCTACCAACACGACATCATCAAGGCCAACGTTACGGTGATCGTCAATGTCCGGGAGGATCACCTGGACGAGATGGGGCCCACTCTGGAGCAGTTGGCCTGGGCCTTCGGCGAAACGATCCCCTATAACGGCATTGCGGTGATTCCCCGCGGTGAATTTGAGGATTATTTTAAGGAGATTGCCCGGAAGCGCAGTACCAAAGCGGTGGTGGTGGATGAAACCCAGATGCCTACCCGCCTGCTTCAGGCCTATGATTATAAGGTATTCCCCAACAACTGCGCTGTGGCCATTTATACGGCAATGGCGCTGAATATCCCTATGGATCAGATCGTGGCCGGTGTGTTGAAGGCACAGCCTGACCCCGGCGCCCTTCGCATTATGCCCATTCGCGGCAAACGATTGGAGACCTGGTTCGTCAACGCCTTTGCGGCCAACGAGCCGGATTCCACCCTGGAAATCTGGGATTCTCTGATGCTGGAGCAGATTCCCATGGACAATCCCATTGTAGTGATGAACTGTCGCCCGGATCGAGTGGATCGCACGGCGCAGTTTGCATTCGACTGTCTGCCCTATATGGGGCCCATTACCCTGGTGGTCATCGGGGAAAAGGCCCATCCCATTCGCAAGGCCTATAAGCGGGGCAAACTGGCCAATGTCCTGGAGTATTACAACCTGGAAAATGCGTCTCTCGAAAAAATCATGGAGACGCTGCGGCCTATGCTCAATCGCCGCACGGTGGTGGGCATCGGCAACATCCATGGCATTGGCGAACCGTTTATAGAGGGAATGCTGTCCCTGGGCGAGGTTGGCTGCTATCACGATTACGCAGTCGCAGTGGACGAAACTACATAAGATAAGCGAAGGAGTTTATAGGAATGGTCGTTTCAGAATTTTATATTGCGCTGACAATCGGTCTGGTTGTCAGCCTGCTGATTCAGGAATTACTTGGCGTGACCTGCGGTGGCATCATTGTTCCGGGTTATCTTGCCATGATGTGCGACGATTGGGTGTCAATGCTGGTGCTGCTGGTGATTACGCTATTGGTGTACCTGATTGTTCAGTTTGTTTTGCCTCATTTTATGATCCTGTTCGGTCAGCGGCGGTTTGTGGCCTGCCTGTTGGTGGGCCTGATTCTCAAGCTCGCCTGCAACCTGATGGTGCCGGTGGTGCCCTATGCGGAACTGGCCTTTGAGGGCTTCGGCGTGGTTATCCCGGGCCTGATCGCCAATACCTGCATGAAGCAGGGCGTCCATATCACGATCCCCGCAGTGATCGTTTCCACTGCCATCGTGTTTGGGATTACCCGGCTGCTGCTGCTTTTGGTATAACGACTGAATAGGAGAGTTTGCTGTGAAGAAAAAGAAACAGGACTATGAGGACGCATACGATTACGAGGATGCCGATTACGATGCAGCCTATGACGAGGACTACGACGGGGATTACGAAGCATACGATGATTACGAGGACTACGACAATTTAGACAATTATGAGGGCTATGACGAGGAAGAAGCCCCCCGCAAGCTGACCCTCAAGGAGAAGATCCGTATCGTGTCCCGGCGGGATATGATGGGGCGGGCGTTTCCCACCTGGTACCGAATTCTCATTGCGGTGGTGGTGCTGGCGGGATTGACCCTGGGCCTGAATTTCATGACCCGGAATGCCTATGCAAGCAAGCAGGTGACTGGTGCGCCGGTGGATAACAATCAGGTGCAGCTGTCCTTTGTGGGCGATGTGTGCCTGGGCGGCGATGTGGGCACCTATGGCGAGACCTCCGGCTACAGCGGCCTGTTTGCCCAGGCGTCGCAGCTGTGGCGGGATTCCTCCCTGGTATTCGCCAATCTGGAATGTACCGTGATCCGGCAGAATACCGCCTATTATGACCACTCGAAAGAGGTCAAATATGCGGCCAGCCAGACGGCCCTGAAGGTTGCGGCGGAAAAGGGCGTCAATGCGGTCAGCGTGGCCAACGATCATGTGGGCGACTATGGCTGGAAGGGCATTGAGCATACCCTTTTGGCACTGGACAAGTATGGCGTTTCCTATGCCGGCGCCGGGGAGAATATCACTGCCGCCGGTTCTTATCAGATTCTCCAGGCGGGGAATATGAAGATCGGCTTTGTGTCCTTCACCGATGTGGTGCCGAAGCATTTTGCTGCCGGCGAGGACCACTATGGCGTGGTTACCTCCAACTATCCTGAGCTGTATGCTCAGGTGAACGGAGCCGCCCAGAATGCCGATCTGGTGGTGGTATATGTCCACTGGGGCGACATCGACGGGCTGAACGTTACCGAGCGGCAGGAGCAGCTGGCCCATCAGCTCATTGATTCCGGCGCGGATGTGGTCATCGGCTGCCATCCCAAGGTGCTCCAGAAGACGGAGTTCTATGGAAACGGTGTGATTTTCTACAGCCTGGGCAGCTTTATTGCCGACGGTATGACCCGCACCGAGCAGAACAGCGCCATGGTACAGCTGAATATCGACAAGACCACCGGTGTGCGGAAATTCACCGTGATTCCCTTGCACCTTTACGAATATGCTCCCGCCGTTGCCACCCGGAGTCTTTACACCCGGGAGATCGACCGGGCCCTGACCGACGGACTGGACAAGAGCCGGTATCAGAAGGACGCCCAGGGCCGGATTACGTTCCAGCTGGCGGCGGTACAGAAGGATTTGCCGGAAATGACGTCGGAATTTGAGGAGGATGATTCCTGAATGCGGAAATGGGGAAGACTGCTGAGCGGCGTATTATGCCTGACCATGCTCAGCGCCTGTGCGCTGCCGTGGCATGGCGGCGCATCGGATGAACCCGGTGAGGGCAATGCCACGGCCTATACCGTGCCCAAGGGTGTGACGGTGACTTATCCCAGCCGGCCCGGTACAGGAGACGGCCAGCAGACTTCGGGCATTCCGGCCTGTGGCGGTTTTGCGGTGAGCAGCTCCTCCAATGAGGCCACGGAGACGGGGATGCAGATAATGGCCCAAGGCGGAAATGCCGTGGATGCAGCCATTGCCATGTCCTATGTGCTGGGCGTGTGCGAGCCCTATTCCTCGGGACTGGGCGGCAGCGGCTTTATGGTGGTGTATATGCCGGATGAGCAGTGCGCCTATTCCCTGAACTATCGGGCCACGGCGGGCAGCCGCTATCCCAGCGACGAGATCCTGGTGCCGGGCCTGGTGATGGGCATGGAGGAGGCTGCTAACCAGTGGGGCACCATGTCCATGGCGCAGCTGATGGATCCTGCCATTGACTATGCCAACAACGGCTTCCAGGCCTCGGCGGACTTTGTAAAGCGGGTGGAGCACTATGCCAGCGTTTCCTCGGCTCCGGCGTTCTCCGGAATCAAGACGGGGGATACCGTGGTGCAGACCCAGCTGGGCAGTACCATGGAGGCCATTCAGAAGGACGGCGCAGCGGCCTTTTATACCGGCCAGATCGCCCAGGACATTGCAGCAAAATCCACCCTTTCTACCGGCGATATTGCAAACTATCAAGTGGCCGTGACCAAGGCACCCACGGTGTGCTGCGGGGGCTATACCCTCTACGCTTCCGATGCGCCCAGCTCCGGCGTGACCGTGCTCCAGATGATGAAGCTTGCGGAAAAGCTTCAGATGCCCAATCCCTCCGAGGATCCCGGCGGCTATCTGAAAACCATGAAGCAATGTCAGCAGATTGCCTACGAAGCGCGCTCCAACACCCTGGTTGACCCGAACTTCGGCAGCCGTGACAGCAGCTATTACATCTCCGACGACTATATCGACGGTCTGCTGGCTTCCACGGCGGCTCCCGTCGAGGCCGATCCGGAGCGGCAGTGTACCACCCAGTTCTCCGTCATCGACGGCAACGGCATGGTGGTCAACGTCACCAATACCCTCAGTGACAGCTGGGGCTCCTGCAAGCAGGTGGACGGCTTTTACCTGAACAACACCGGCTCCAATTTTAGCGAAAGCGGTATCAATGCCTACGAGGCTGGAAAGCAGCCCAGAACCCACATTTCCCCGGTGATTGCCGTGGGCGCAGATGGCGGGTCGCTGGCGGTGGGCAGTCCCGGCGGCTCGGTGATTCCACAGGTGGTGATGCCGGTGCTGCAAAACATCCTGAGCTTTGGGGTGGATCCGGTGGCGGCGGTGGAGCAGTCCCGATTTGTCTTTGACGACGACGGCAGAATGTGCATGGAGACCGACGACAATGGCAATACCGGTAAAAAGCTGCTGGATCAGAGCGGCCTGTCCATGAACTTCTACTATAATAACTCCCACATCTATTTCGGCTGTACGTCGCTGGTGGGATATTCGCCGGACTTTGGCGTGTTTGGCGTGTGCGATATGCGCCGGGGCACGTCTTCGGCGATGTATTATCACTACGAATAAGCAAAAAAAGGGGGCTCCCGCTCTGGGAGTCCCTTGTGCTGTCTATTTGGCGGGATTGCGCTGATAAATGCCCTTGCCGACCCGGCGAAGCACCTCCGTTTCGGTCAAATGCCGCAGCACACGCTGGAGCTGTCGGGTGCTGCAATGGAGCAGGGAGGCGGTTTCGCCCATATGGGTCAGGGTGCCGTCGGGGCAACTTTTGTCCATCCAGTGGAGCAGACGATCCTCCAGACTGCCGCCGGTGGCCTCGGTGCGGGTGGAATGCATCAGCTTATCCGTGAGAGACCGGAGCAGGTAATGGAGAAAGGTAACATCCGATTCCAGCTTGTCGGCATAGGACCCCAGCGGAAGGGCCAGTGCCAGCACCGGCGTTGATGCCTGAGCCCAGAAGGACGGCGGCTGCTTGGTCACAAACTCCACATCACCCAGCAATGTAAACCGATCCCCGGAGTGCAGCACATATTCGCTGCCGTCCATGCGGATGGAGCGGATGGAAATGGTGCCCCGAACCAGAAACAGCAGCCGCTCCGTCTTGGTATACGGCGCGGTCAAATACTCCCCGGGCTGATATTCTACCAGAGAAAAGTTCAGGTTCGGGGTGGAAAACAGCGCTGGAATGTCCCATTCGTCCAAAAGCTGCCGGGTCAGAGCGGCGTCTGAAATATAGCGCATACGATCACTTCCTGCCTCCATTATGACATATGTCACAACAAAACGCAAGAAAATCCGCTACAATAACGGTACAAGGAGGATTTTCACATGGAACAGGAACTTTTCGCCCGGGCGCCCATTCCCCGGGCCTATTTTAAGATGGCGCTGCCGGTGGTGCTGAGTATGCTGGTTTCGCTGGTTTATAACATGGTGGACACCTGGTTCATCGCCCAGACCAAAAACACGGCATTGGTAGCGGGTGTGAGCCTTTGCGCGCCGATGTTTACGCTGATGGTGGCCATGGGCGATATCTTCGGACTGGGCGGCAGCTCGCTGATTTCCCGGCTGCTGGGCCAGGGGGAGGAAAAACGGGTGCGTCACGTCAGCGCCTTTTGCAGCTACGGTGCAATCATATGGGGCGTGCTGGTGGGGGCACTGATGCTGATCTTCCGGCAGCCGATTTTACATCTGCTGGGGGCAAGCAGCGACACCATGGACAGTGCCATGGCCTATTACAGCTACCTGGCCCTGGGCGCACCGGCGATTATTTTTACCCTGGTGCCCAGCAATATTCTCCGCACCGAGGGGATGGCTGTGGCGTCCATGGTGGGCTCTATCACCGGCGCGTTGGTGAACATGATTCTGGATCCGATCTTTATTTTCGGGCTGAATATGGGCGCTGGGGGCGCGGCATTGGCGACGGTGCTGAGCAATGTGGTGTCGGCGGCGCTGCTTATGGTGCTGCTGGTGGCGAAAAGTCAGCGGCTCTCCATGCGCCTGAGGGACTGCCCGGTGCAGGGGACAGAGCTGCGGGAGATTCTGGTGATCGGCGTTCCGGCCTCCATCACCAACCTGATGCAGAGTTTCGCTATGACCCTGACCAACCGCTTCCTGCTGCCCTACGGCACAGAAAACGTGGCGGCGCTTGGCATTGCATTGAAGGTCAATATGATTGTCATGCTGATTATGGTGGGCTTTGCCTTTGGGGCCCAGCCGCTTTTGGGCTATAACTACGGCGCAAATAACCGGGAACGGCTTCGGGGCATTCTGAAATTCGACGTTCTGGTGCAGCTGGTATTCTCCGTGGTGATGACGATGGTATTCCTGATTTTTGCGCCGCAGATCATCCGGATTTTCATGTCGGACAGCGGCGTGATGCAGGCGGGCAGCCGAATTCTCCGCTGTATGGTGATCACCATGCCGCTGATGGGTATTATTCTGGTGTGTACTACGCAGTTCCAGGCGGCGGGAAAGGCAATGCCTGCATTCCTGCTGTCCATCAGCCGGCAGGGGGTAGCGCTGCTGCTTTGCATGGTGGTGCTCTCGGCGGTGTTCGGCTTCTACGGCGTAATTCTGGCACAGGCGGCAGCGGATGTGGCGTCGGTCATTCTGGCGCTGGTGCTGCTGAAACGTTCAAACATCCTGGAATAATGCAAAAATCCCGGCTGTACAACCGTACAGCCGGGAATCTTTCTGCAATGTTACGGAAAAATCGGATCAGCAGATCACATGGCTCCAGCCATAGGGATCCTCCACACGGCCCCACTGAATACCGGTGAGGGTATCGTACAGATCCTGAGCCACGGGGCCGATCTTGCCGCCGGAGACCACATAGTCCTTGCCGCCGTAGCTGAGCTCGCCAATGGGGGAGATAACAGCAGCGGTACCGGAGCCGAATGCCTCCTCCAGAGAGCCGTCCTGGGCAGCGCCGATGAGCTCGTCTACGCTGATCTTGCGTTCCTCCACCTCAAAGCCCTTGTCCCGCAGAATCTGCAGGCAGCTCTTCCGGGTGATGCCGGGGAGGATGGAGCCGTTGAGCTCGGGGGTAACGATCTTGCCGTTGATCTTGAACAGCACGTTCATCGCGCCAACTTCTTCGATGTACTTGCGCTCCACGCCGTCCAGCCACAGTACCTGGGAGAAGCCCTTTTCCTCGGCACGCTCACCGGCGCGGAGGGAAGCAGCATAGTTGCCGCCGCACTTGGTAAAGCCGGTGCCGCCGCGGACGGCACGAACATCGTCCTGCTCGATCATGATGTTGACCGGAGCCAGGCCGGTGGCATAGTAGGGGCCGACGGGGCTCAGGATCACGGCGAACAGATAGGTATGGGAAGCGTGTACGCCGATGTGGTTATCGGTAGCGAAGATGAAGGGACGGATGTACAGGGAGGTGTTGGGCGCAGAGGGAACCCAATCCTTCTCCAGAGTGACCAGCTGCTTCACAGCCTCTACGCAGTAGTCCACGTCAATCTCGGGGATGCTCATACGGATGCAGGAGTTGTTCATGCGCTTGAAGTTCTCCTCGGGACGGAACAGGCGAATCTTGCCCTCGGCATCGCGGTAAGCCTTCATGCCCTCGAAGATTTCCTGAGCATAGTGCAGCACCATGCAGGCGGGGTCGATCTGGAAGGGAGCGTAGGGAACGATGCGTCCGTCGTGCCAGCCGTGCTCCTGGTCGTAGTTCATCAGGAACATATGGTCGGTCATGATCACACCGAAGGGAATGTCGGGGCCAGCGGGTTTTTCTTTATAATGGGTTGTCAGAGTTACAGGGATTTTTTCCATTTTATATCAACCTCCATGGGATGAGTTTACTTGATATTATTATAGCAATCTGCATAGTTCCCTGCAAGTGAAAAAACAACAGTATTGGGCCGGATTATCCAATAAAATTCCGGCATTCTGCCGTTTATATGAAAAACCCCCGGCCCTGAGTGGGGCCGGGGAGGAATACTGTGCATGATTATTCAGCGGTCAGAGGGTCGAGCTTCATTTCCTCCTCCTCCACGGCCTGAATGTCGTCAAAGGCGGAGAGCATGGGCTTGACATCCTTGTGATGAAGAATCCGGTCCACGTAGTTCTTGGTGCACTTTGCCACCATGGGAGACAGTACCAGCACACCCACCAGGTTGGGGAGCATCATCAGGCCATTAAAGGTGTCGGAGATGTCCCAGGCCAGCTGTGCCTTCATCACGGAGCCGGCGAGCACGATGACACAGAACAGAACGCGATAGGGGGTCACGGCCTTGTCGCCCAGCAGGAACCGGCAGGCGGTGGCACCGTAATGGCTCCAGCCCAGCACCGTGGAATAGGCAAACAGTAGAATGGCAATGGCCACGAATGCGGCACCGGCGGGGCCAAAGACCATCCGGAAGGATTCGCTCATCAGGGAGTTGCTGCCCACGGCCTCACCGGCGGCGGTGAGCATACCGGTGTCCAGGTCTACCAGACCGGAGGAGAGAATGGTCAGTGCGGTGAGGGTGCAGACCACGATGGTGTCGGCAAAGACCTCAAAGATGCCCCACATACCCTGACGGACAGGCTCCTTCACATTGGAACTGGAATGTACCATAACCGAGGAGCCAAGACCGGCCTCATTGGAGAATACGCCGCGCTTAAAGCCCATTTTCATGGCGGTGGCAATGCCGGCGCCAACCACACCGCCGGTGGCGGATTTCAGACTGAATGCGCCCTTGAAGATGGAGATGAAGATGGCGGGAATGGTGGTGATGTGCATAAAGATAATCACCAGGGTGCCCAGGAGATACAGGATGACCATAAAGGGCACCAGCTTTTCGGTGATGGAGGCAACCCGCTTCAGGCCGCCCAGAATTACCGCGCCCACGGCAACCAGCAGGAAGATGCCGGTGGCAATGGTGGGAATGCCGAAAGCGGTGTGGACGTTGGAGACGATGGAGTTCACCTGGCTCATGTTGCCGATGCCGAAGGAGGCCAGCAGACAGAAGAAGGAGAACAGAGCCGCCAGCACAGCACCAATGGTTTTGCAGCCCTTCTTTGCGCCCAGACCGTCCCGGAGATAGTACATTGCGCCGCCGTGCCATTCGCCCTCGGCATCCTTTCTGCGGAACAGAATGCCCAAAACGTTCTCGGAATAGTTGGTCATCATGCCGAAGAAGGCGATGAGCCACATCCAGAACACCGCGCCGGGGCCGCCAACCGCAATGGCGCCTGCTACACCGACGATATTACCGGTGCCGACGGTGGCCGCCAGAGCGGTACACAGGGACTGGAACTGGGAAATGGTGCGATCCTTGGTGTGACCGGTGACGTGTTTATCTTTGAAAATTGCGCCGATGGTATTCTTCATCCAGTGGCCTAAGTGGCTCAGCTGGAAGAACTTTGTGAGGCACGTCATCAGCACGCCCACAAAGCCCAGAAGAATCAGCGCAGGCCAGCCCCAAACGACGTTGTTTATGGCGCTGTTGATGCGGGTGATGGACTCAATCATGGTGGTTCACTCCTTACAAATTACCCCTGAAATAAAAGAAAATGCCGGGGGCGTACATACACGAATCCCGACATTGGAAGGCTCTGTCCTTTTGCCTGAGAGATTACAGAAGCATCTGTTTGCCCCTTCGGCACCCGAAATGCGGGATTCTCCAGAGTGCAGGCCCCGGGCGGTTGCAGTGCTTCTGACCGGTGCGTTCTGCACGTATTGAACTGATGTCCCGATTGTAGCACGTCAAAATACAGAATGCAAGAAGAAAAAAAGAAAATTCATAAAATTTAGTGAAATGAAGTAAAAAACCACAGAAAACTCTAATTCTGAAAAGAAATCTTCAAAAAATGGCGTAGAAATTGAAATATATAGACGGAATTCCTGCAAAAATAATTCATTTTGAAGATTTGAAAACACGATCTGGGGCAAAAAAAGAAGCCCGGCGGGAGAATCCGCCAGGCTCCAAAGCGTATGAATCTTAGTATCCGACTGCGGTGGAGCCGCCGTCGATGACAATGACCTGACCGGTGGTGTTTTCGCTGTACTCGCTGAGCAGGTAAGCGGCCATGCCCGCGATCTCCTCAGGGTCGGACAGACGGCCGGTGGGAACGC
>ERZ1034844.818-NODE-818-length-15950-cov-4.056181_pt1 | contig 15950 bp, 16 predicted proteins | sample MGYA00520594_ERZ1034844 | MGnify/ENA primary metagenome ERZ1034844 (study PRJEB33766, sample SAMN09781733) | gut metagenome | biome: gut microbiome | host: Homo sapiens | place: Madagascar | study: EMG produced TPA metagenomics assembly of the PRJNA485056 data set... | reverse complement strand
TCACCCATGAGGCGGCGAACCAGCTTTCTGCCCACAGAAAAGCCTTCATTTTTGAGTTGCCTGACCAGTTTTCTGGTGCCGATTCCAGGCATCTGAGTATGCCAATGGTCGATTCTGGCCATGATGGACTCCTGGCGCAGCTGCTCGTCCACGGATCGTTCTGCGGGTTTGTAGTAGACCTTTGACCGCTGGATGTGCATCAGCTCACACTGCCGCCGGATCGAGAGCTCACTGGTCTTCTGAAGGAAGCTTGGGGATCGGGCGTCCAGCCGCGCGAAAGCAATCCTGAAGAAAATCTCGCTCCAGCGTTAACTGACCGATAGTCTTGAGCATCTGTGCCTGCGTCTTCTTCAGGTCGGCCTCCTTTCTGGGAGCTTCCTTTGCCTGCTGACTGCCGTCAAAGGCACGGCTGGCGTTCTCTAGAAACTCTGCCTTCCAGTTCCGCAGCATATTGGGGCTGATGCCGTTCTCTGCCGCGATGGTATTGAGTTCCTTCTCACCTTGCAGGACCTCAATGACCAGCTTGGCCTTGTACTCCGGCGTGTATGTTCTTCGTGTCATGGTGTCGTCTCCTTTTCACTTTCTTGCTGTATTTTACCATGCTCACGATAATTTTTCGAGCTGTGGTCTGAAATTATGGGACCATTATAGGTTCGGTGGACACGGAGATGAAATCCAGCGAGATACCGGTGGCCTCCTCCATTGCCTGGAACATGGCTGCGTCAGAGGGCTCTGAGATCTCGTTCAGGAACGGAGGCCACGCCTGCATATAGGAAATGGTATATAGCTCGTCCACCAGCGGATACTCAATAGGGGGATTCCCCTCAAACTCCGCTGTCTCCGCTTCTCCGTTGGAAGCCTCGCCCGCTTCTGCGGACTCTGCAACGGCAGGTTCCTCTGGGGACGCGGCCGCTTCTGGGGATTCCGCAGTGCCGTTCCCGGCTTCGGCGGCGTCCTCTGCTGAGGCCAGTGCGGCTGAGACAGAACTCTCACCGGCAGGGGCAGCGGAGCTTCCACAGCCAGCAAATGCTGTGAGCATCATGGCAACAGCCAGCAGGATTGCAAGCAAACTCTTTTCATATGTAGATCCTCCTTTACTTTTTATTTGCCCAATCTCATCATAAAAAACGCCACGATGCTCCACAACTGGCAAAACCTTAACTATCCTATCAATAGTACAACTGTAGGCCGCCCTAGGGACGTCAATGTTCCGCCGGAAAACAGAAAACACAGAAAACATACACGACTCCATCACGATAACGACTTTCATTTTTACTCGTTTTTTGCTATAATGGGGAAAACGACCACAGGAGGCGGGTTCCCGTGACGCAAATGATGGATTTCGGCGGTCAACAAACAAGCCATGACGCAGAGTTGGCGGAGCTGCGCCGGAGGCTGCAGGTGGCGGAGTGCGACCAGCGGGACCTGTATTTCGCCAGATTGCTGGGTGACGGCTATTTTCCGACAGCCCAGGCGGCGCTGGAGGCGGGAAACGCGTTCAATCTGACGTTTCCCCACCGATACTTCATCATCCTTTCCGCCCGGCCGGAGGCCTGGGGGGAACTGTTCGTCTCCGGGGAGATGGATCGTCGGGACAGCAATTTCATTCTGCGGAACACCCTGGAGGACGGGCTTCCCGGCACGGTCCATGCGGCGGATATTCAGGGAAAAATGATTGCCATAATGAATCTGAAGGCGCTTCCTGAAACGGGGCTGCGGGGGATTCTGCAGGACGCGCAGCGTATTCTGGAGGTGCTGGAGACGGAGTACGGGATCACCGTTACAGCGGCTGTCAGCAGGGCTTACGAAAGCATACTGGACCTTCCCACGGCCATTGAGGACATCCATAGGGTGTATGAATATCTGGCTCTGCTGGGGGAGGACCGTCCGATCACGTCCTATGATGAGCTGACCCACGCCCATATGATGCCCTCCCCCACCACCTATCTGGAGCTGGAGGGGCGGCTGCTGGGCTGCATCCGTGCCTCGGATTTTTCCGGCGCTGACCGGGTGCTCCACGATCTCATTCAAGGGGAGTTTGGAGACGCCAAACCCACCATCGACACAGTTCGCATGCGGGTCTATGGCGTTGTGAATACGCTGCTGTATTTGATGAACGATATCCGGGCAGTGGTGGGCCACAAGACGATGAACAAAATAGATCCCGGCCCCCGGCTGACCTCCGCGAAAACCCTGGAGGAGATCGTTTCCGTCATGGATGATATTTTTGCACAGCTTGAGTCCTACGCGGCGCAAAAGCGGAGTACCATGACGATGCCATGGGTCCATGAGATCAAGCCCTACGTGGACGAGAACTTCCAAGACCCGAATCTTGGCGTCTCCACCGTGGCGGACCACTTTGGGCTGTCCTCCACCTATTGCTCCAAGGTATTTCGGGAGCATTACGGGATCCGCTTGCTGGATTACATTCAGCAGAAGCGTCTGGAAGCCGTCAAGGAGCTGCTCCGCACGGATAAAACCCTGCGGGAAATTGCGGATCAAACCGGCTTTACCACGACGCTTACGCTCTCCCGCGCCATGAAGCGCTATGAGGGTACCACAGCAAATAAGCTTCGGGAAGCCATGCACGCAGAATAACACCCCCCGGATGGAAAAGGAAAAACCATCCGGGGGTGCATTTTATCTCAAGGCCATCGGTATCAATAGGAGAATGTCTCGCTGAGGGTGGTGTAGGGCTCCGGAATCTTCGGATACTCCGAGGGAACACGGGTGCGGCTATAGATACTGTACTTGCCTGGGCCGTCCGGGGGGCATGCCATGCCGCCGCCCATGGAGGGGGCCACCTTCAGCTTCTTGCCGTCCTTGCCCACGGGAGCTTCCTTCTTCTCGGGCTTCTTCTCCTCGGGGGGAGGACCGGCAGGGCCAGGGCCGCCGGGGCCTCCCGGCCCTCCCATGGGCTTGGGCTCCGCCCAGCTCTCGCCGTAATTCGCCATGATGTCCATGCCGATCTGAATGTGCAGGAACTTCCATTCGCCGTTCTCCCAGACGAAGTCCGCGCCGTACTTCTCCCACATCCAGCAGGCGGAGGCGGTATCCTGGAGATAATTTCTTCTCAGGGCGTAGCCCGGGGTGTACCACAGGCCCTTGGCGCTCATGCCGTCCTCCGCCACCTCGATGATGGAGGTGGTCAGGGTGTGGACGGGCATCTCCACCAGCCGCCGCACATCCATGTCCGGCTGCATTAGGTCGTCCTTTAATTCGGGGCGGGCCTCGATGATCTGCTCCCGGAGGGCAAGGCCGGTATTCCAGTGGCCCTCGCCATAATAAACAGACATATGGGGCATGGATTTCCAGAAGCCGAAGTTCTGCTGCCAGGAGGTCTCTTCCGGCTGCTCCCTGGACCAGATGTCGCTCAGCTCATTGGAGTTCATATTGGCCGCATGATAATAGGAATGCAGCGCCATGAGATTTTCAATTTGGGGAATGGAGGCGATGCGATGGGCCTCCAGACTCAGTCCGTTAAACAGTTCCATCGATATTCCTCCTTACATGTATTTCTCGGGGCCGTAGCTGAGCTCGGCAGTGTGGGTGGCGTAGGGCCGGGGGAAGTGGGGCTCGTTGTGCCAGCCGTACTTGCAGTGGTACAGTTCCATGGCAATGGTTGGCTTGGGCAGCGCTGCCATGATCTCCATCATGGGATCCGGCTCTGCGTTTTCAGGACGGGGCTGGGGCTTCCGCTCGGCGTAGGGCTCTCCGGCGGTGCAGCCCAGATCGGTGCCCACGAAGAAGTGCCAGATCTTCCATGCATCGTCTTCCTTGATGAAATCCACGGCGTAGCGCTCGTGCATCCAGGAACCCGAAGCGGATCCATCGGGGCCGGCATTGGTCACCTGGCCCAGAGAGTACCACATACCCTGGGCGGTTTTGCCGTCATCGGCCACCTGAATCAGGGGCGTAGTCAGGGAATGCATCAGCAGCGCACCCATCTGGAAGTTTTCGGGCCTCACCTCGATCTTCGGATTGGCCTTGGCCATTAGCTTCAACGTGGCTTCATCCTGAACGGCTTTGGCATCGGCATAATAGGCGTACATGGTGTCCCGGCCAACCCAGAAGCCCATATTGTTGCCCCAGGAGATGTCCTCCCGGGCGGACCAGATCTCGTCCAGCTCCTGCCGATGAGTGCCCAGGGCGTGGTGATAGGCGTGGTGGCCCATGACGTTTTTGATCTGGTAGATGTCATAAGCGCGGGACAGCGCTTCGTAGTCTGTCATATCGGTTCCTCCTTGTATTGTGGGAGTCCTCTTGTCGATCTGATCCACACTCAGCATAGCACACTTTTCAGAAATAAGTAACCAGGCAAAACCCAATGTGTCCTATCAATACCGCAACTCCGTTTTGATATTGGAAATTGATAGGCGCATTTACGGTTTTGTTTGTTTTTAATCGGTATAAAATCCACTATAATAAAGCCATCCAACAGGATCCCTGACGGTCTGATCCAAAAAAACCGACAGGAGGAACCCGTTTATGGGAAAATATACTGCACAGCAGCTTGCCTCACGGATCAAGAATATCCGGGACGTGGAGAACGTCATGAGCAAGTATGCGTTCCTGACCTATTACAAGCGTTACTATGAAGCCATGGAAAAATACTGGACCGATCAGAACCCCACGTTGACCACCAATAACCAGAAGCTCGAGGGCTACGCGGCTGTCCACCGCTTCCTGGTGGACAAGGGCGAGGAGCAGACCCGTGCCGACAACGAGGTGATGCGGAAGCTGTACCCGGAGGAGTTTGGCGACAAGAAGGACAGCGAGATGTGGGGCGCAGGCTCCGCCATGGTACACACCATCACCACCCCGGTGATCGAGCTGGCCGAGGATGAACAGACCGCTAAGGGGATGTTCTACTCCCTGGGCTCCTGCACTGAGATTGACCCGGAGAAGGGACCCAAGGCCTACTGGGTCTGGGAGAAGTATGCGGTGGATTTCGTGAAGGAGGCTGACGGCTGGAAGATTTGGCACATGGTCATCATGACTGACTTCAAGACCCCCGTGGGCAAAAACTGGGCCAGTGTGAACCTGGCGCCCACCGGCTCCTACTATTCCGCCTATACCCCGGAGATTACGCCCCAGGCAGGCGTTCCCGTGCCGAAGCCCTATGAGACGTTTGCGGAGACATTCAGCTATTGATACGTGATTTGATTGCCGGGAAGGTTCCACTTTCCCGGCAATTTTGAAAGGAATGATTTCATGAATAAAGCCATATGTTCCGCCGAGGAACTTGTGGGCCGCTGGGAGGAGCGCCGTGAGATTAAAAACCTCATGGGCCGCTACGCCGTTAGCTTCCTTCTGAAGCGGGAAAAGACCATGTTCGAGGACTTCTGGAGCCGCCGGGCTGACGTCTCCATGGGCCTCAACGACGGCTGGTATGTGGGCCGGGAGGCCATCGCAAATTGGTTCGCCGCCATTGACCAGGCCACGGCACTGAAGGCAAAGCTGTTGAAGGCCGACCTGCCCGACAAGCTGAGGGACCAGGACGACGCGAGCCTCTACGGCATCGGCGACTTCGATGTGAAGCCCCTGGGCACCCCGGTCATTGAGCTGGCGGACGACCTCCAGACCGCCAAGGGCATCTGGTACTCCCAGGGCTCCAAGGCCGACGTCACCGAGGCGGGCCCCGTGTCCTACTGGACCTTCGGTGTCTTCGCCGTGGACTTCGTCTGCGAGGACGGGGCCTGGAAGATCTGGCACCTCCAGTATCTCGAGGACGTGAAGTGCCTCTGCGGCCAGAGCTGGGCCGCTGAGCAGACCCCCTTCCCGGAGAATCCGGCCTTTGCCGCCCTGAAGGACGTAAAGCTGCCAGAGCCCACCGTCAAGGTCACCCTGCGGGAATACTACAGCCCCAGCCGTCCTCTGGCCAAGCTGCCTCGGCTGCCGGAGCCCTATGCCACCTTTGCTGACACCTTCAGCTACGGATACGAAAAGGAGGTCTGACCTTGAATACGAAAGTTTTCTCTGATGACGAGCAGATCCGTCGTGTCTGGGACATGGAGGAGGTCAAGGACCTGATGGCCCGCCGGGCGTACCTCTATATGCAGAGCCTACGCCGGGAGGAGATCGAGACGCTCTGGGTCCAGAAGCCCGAGAACAAGGAGACCGCCGTGTTCGGCTCCAACTGGGGTTTTTATCTGGGTCTGGACAACATCTCCGCCTGGTATGTGAGGGAGCATGGGAACCTTCGCCAGGCTCAGCTGGACGCCATCGCAAAAAATGACCCCAGCGTGAAGAATATCCCCGAAAACCTGGGCTTCGGCTCCATGATCGCCGCGCCCCTGTCCACCGCTTTGGTGGAGATCGCCGGAGACGGTAAGACTGCCCAGGGCCTCTGGTACTCCATTGGCCAGCGCACCGACCCGAACGGCGACGGCACCGCCAGCGCCCACTGGGTCTGCGGCAAGATCGGCGCGGACTTCATGAAGGAGGACGGGGTCTGGAAGATCTGGCGAGTGGTGGAGGCCCCCGACATCATCGTGGAGCCCGGCACCGCCGTGGCAGACCAGCCTATATTCTGGGAGGAGGGCGCCAACCTGATGGAGAACCTCTTCGGTACGCCTACCCTGCCCATGACCGCCCATGACCCCACCTTCAACTGGAGCGACGATTTCCCCCACGCACCCAAGGCCTATTACAGCTACGACCCGGAAAACGGCTGCTGCCCCGAGGGCGTGCAGAATGATTGGAGGCCCTACTGATGAAAACACATCTTTCTTTATCCCAGCGCATCCACAACGCGGTAGGCTCCCAGCAGGCCGAGAACATCCACGCCCGGCACAGCTACCTCCACGGCAAGAGCTTCGCCAAGGAGGAATGGGGCCAGATCTGGTCCCGCCGGGAGAACTGCTCCTGGGCTCACGCCTTTGGTCGCTGGAGAGGCTTTGAAAACGTCTGGTACGGCTCCGTCACCTGCTACGATGCGGCCTGCTTCCAGCGTTTTACCCAGATCTATGAGATCTATCCCCAGGTGGGCGGCATGGACCCCCGGCCCCTCAGCGAGGTCTCCTGCCACACCCTGGTGACGGACATCATCGAGGTGGCTGACGACGGCCAGTCCGCCCGGGCCTACTTTCTGACCCCCGGCCTGATCTACTCCACCCTCAACGGCAATCAGAAGAAGCGCTGCGCCTACCTGTGGGAGCGCTACGGCGCGGACTTCGTGTTCGAGGACGGCGAGTGGAAATTCCTCCACGAGCAGGTCTGCCCAGACATCTTCGGCAACCTGGACGACGTGAACTGGGCCCACAGCAAGTATGAGATGCTGAAAAATCCGCCCCCGCCGCCTCCCGCCGGAGCTATGCCCCCGAAGAAGGACCAGCGGCTTCAGGACCTGGGCCCCCTGCACAAGGACTGGACCCCCATCCAGCCGGTCCAGGATACCGTGCCCTGGCCGGTGCCCTACGTCACCCTGGACAACGACAACACCTATACCAAGCGGAAATAGAATCGGGTAGGAGGGGGTGACTACCCCCCGTCCTCCCACACCACCGCTTATGCGGTTCCGCGAGCGGCGGTTCTGCCACCAAGTCATTGCCCATGCCGGGCGCACAAGTACCCGCCGCGGAACGATTTGTTTCGTTTCGCGGCGGGTTTCTGTCCAGTCAATCGTTGTTCAAAAGCTCCGCCGCATGACTTCCAGCGATGAAGCCGCTGGACATGGCCCAGCTCAGGTCATTGATAATCTGGACCTTGTATCCCGCCATGTTCAGGAACCGCCCTGAGGCAAAGTCTCCGGGCACATAGAGGTTCTCAATGAGGGTTTTCCGGTCCGCAGCATAGGCCTGGATGTTCTCATTGACCCGAACGCCGCCGAAGGCACCGTCAGTTCCCACACCGCCGGACACCGCGAAATAGGGTCCCTCGCCGAAGGGCACCAGGTCCTCCGCCCCTTTGAAGAAATCGTCATCCCGGGCCTAGGCGCACATCTGGTTGTACCTCCCGATGGTCTCCCGCAGATTGTCCGCCGGGACCCCCAGCTTTTCGGCAAATTCCTCGATGGTGTCTGCGGAAATCAGCATACCGGGGGCGCGCTTGGTGTTCTCCAGCAGGTCCTCCTCGAAGTTTTCCGGGATCGGCACCTCGGGGATGGGGTTGAATTTCTTCTTGATGCTGCGGAAGGGTTTCTTCGCCGCCTCCCGGACCATCCCCATATCGAAGATCGAATAGTTGACCCCTTCCGGCTGATAGACCAGAGCTGTGGCTACGGCAAAGAAACTGCTGCCACTCTGCCATCCTGCATCTCCAAACCAGTAGCCGGGTCTCTGTCAGGATGGTGGCGTACTTCTCCTTTAGCACCTTCATCATCTGCTGTCCAGCGTACCAACCGGCGCCGTTGCTCTCAGGGGAACCGATCCGGCCGCCAGGCTCGCAGTAGCCGGGGGTTATCATGCTGTTGGGGCCGTCGAACACATAGAAGCTCTCCACAAATTTGCTGTCCCGGTCCGGGTTCACCTCGCCCAGCCAGTCGAACCACTCACCTGTCCCCTTCAGCGCGTTGCGGACCAGGTGGGAGTCCAGCAGCCAGTAGGTCTGGTCCATGATCTCCACCAGTTTGTCGTTCAGGACATCCTTGACGCCCCGGTCCTTCTGCCACTGGCTGTTATACATCCGCATGGTGGACGCAAACCAGGCCTGACCGCCGCAGGAGCGCATCTTCTCCACCACCACGACCTTCTTGCCTGTGAGCCAGGCAAATCGGGCCGCCGCAGTCAAGCCGCCGCCTCCGCCGCCGATCACGCACAGGTCGCAGTCGTATTCCACAGGGTCGTGGTGCGGAATCGTGGGCCATGGCTGGGACTCCGGGTGCAGAGCGCTGAGGGGACACAACTGGGCGCATTTTCCGCACGCAATGCACGTTTTGGTAAGCACACCACAGCTCGGCACTCCTGGTTAATATCAGGTCTGCTTCCGTTACATCCCGATCTCCAGTCATTGGGCCAATGGTTTCCTCTGGCCGCCTGAATTCCTCCTGAAGCCGCCCCAATGCCTCCGCTTCTTCATCCATGTACTGTTCTGGATAAAAATCTGATATTGTTCCAGATCTACCGTGTTGAACCGCGCCGTTCCTGTCAAATTGCACCTACATCGTACTGCACTTCCGCCGCCGCTGTAAACGGACACATTCCACTGTGAGCTATCAAAACATGAACTAAAGGTGACCGATCCAATCAGCGAATCCGAGGTCCCGGACATCAGCGTCATATACGCCAGATCGTCCGCGTTTTGAGCCGCTTGGTACCAGCCGCCAGCGTTCACATACTGATATGCATTTATCGTTGGGCATCATGGGGTGCGGTTTTGTCTCCTACTCCCGGAACTTTACGCCCAAAGCAGGTCGATTTCTATGCCATAAACGAATAGCGCGAAAGCTGAGAATAATAGGGAGATAATTGCGTTTTTGATCGGTTTGTTTTCCTTTTGATTGTTCGCGTTCACAACGGCTGATGCTATAATATAAGTAATCTTATCACGCAAGGGAGCGATTCAAATGGCATATTACATTGGGCCCCGCTGCTCGGCCTGCCACTACTGCTACAACGAATGTCCCGTGAAAGCCATCCGGTTTTCCGGCACCAGCTACGAGATCGACGAGTTCAAGTGCATTTCCTGCGGGAAGTGCGCCGCGGTATGCCCCTCAGGCATCATCTATGACCCGGAGCACGTGACTGCCCCCACACTGCACGACCCGGAGGAGATCACCTGCGATCTGGTGGTGCTGGGCGCGGGTGGTTCCGGCCTGGTGGCGGCAGTCCGGGCGGCACAGCTCAGCGGAAAGAAGGTCATTGTACTGGAGAAGGCCAAAAAGCCCGGTGGCAACACCAATCTGGGCCATGGTTTTCTCATTCGCTACACCAAATGGCACGAGGCTGCCGGACTGCCTGATGTGCGGGAGGAGTTTCTCAACAAGCTCTACGAGGACACCGGCAGGGTCTTGGACTATGAGATGCTGAAAAACGCCACCTATGGCCTTTCGGATATGTTCGACTGGCTCTGCACGTTCTCTGACGGGGACGTGGAACAGTATTTCAAGCTGATGAAGCCCGGCGATCCCGGCGTGCCCCCCGGCATTCCCTTCGCCATGATCGACTTCCCCCAGCGCATCGACAACGTAAAATCCTCCGACACCTCCATGGGTCCCGGCTGGATGGGCACCTTTGTGGTCAACAAGATGATCGAGGTGGGAAAGCGGTACGGCGTAGAGGTCCTGACAGAGCATAAAGCCGTGAAACTGCTCACCGATGATCACGGCGCATTTTCCGGCGTGGTGGCGGAGAATCCCGGCGGGACCGTCACCATTCATGCCAAGGGCTGCGTCATCGCCACCGGCGGCTTTGCCCACAATGACAAACTGATGACCCACACCAACCCGGACTTTTTCCACGGCGTACCCGTGAAGCGGCTCTCCGTGGCCGGCTCCACCGGGGATGGCATGGAGCTGGCAAAGGACATCGGCGGTGCGCTGGATCTGGACCGGCTCCGGGTCCCTGCCTCCGGCCCCGTACACCATCCCTTTAACTATACCGTCATGAGTCTGGGCGGCTTTGGCAGCCCCACCTTCGACCAGACTGGCCACAAGGTCAACCTGATGGGCGGCGGCCCGGGCAATCCCACCGGCCCCCTGGACAAAATGGAGGGCAGCTTCGTCTACACCATCGTGGACAGTGCCACCGTGAAGAAGAGCGGCCAGATGGCCATAGAACGGAACAACGACCCCGCTGCCCAGGACTCCAAGGAGAACTACCAGCATGAGATCGACTTCGAGGCCACCTGCGGCCTTCCCGTCCGCAAGGCCTGGACCCTGGAGGGCTTGGCGGAGAAGATGGGCGTAAATCCCACCATTTTCGTGGAGGAAATGAAGAAGCACAACGCGGAAGCGGACGAGGCGGCCAAGAATCCGCCGAAGCCCGGTCCCGGTGGTCCTGGCGGTCCCTTCGGCGGGCCCATGGTCCCAGAGAAGGTGGAGACCGCACCTTTCTACGCCATCTACGGCGGCCGGTTCAGCGAGTCTGCTTCCGGCGGTATTGTCACCAACACCACCCTGGAGGTGATCCGGGCGGATGGCACGGCCATTCCCGGCCTGTGGGCCGTGGGCGACAGCTGCCGGGGTTTGTTCCTCAAGGACGATTCCGGTGGCAAATTCGGAGAAATGCCCTGGGCCATGGCCAGTGGTTTCCTGGCCGGCGGTTATGCAGCGGATGCCCTGAAATAAGTTTTCTCACAGTATTTTCATAGAGGCCCACCCGGCGGTTCCGGGTGGGCCTCAACAAAAATAATTGGAGCTGCTTCCATGCACGAGTTTTATCCGACGCTTTTATCTCCCATTCAGATCGGGGGCCGGGTGCTGAAAAACCACATGATCTGCCCACCCAGCGCCCCAGGAACCATTCAGAAACCTCGGAGCAATCCCCCCGGACGTGTTTCGTCCGGGGGGATTGCTGTCAGCCTATTCGTTGGATAGATATGCATCAAGCGCATCCTGATAGATGGCAACGGCGTCGTCCACACCCATGCTGTGGAGGCCCTGGATGAAAGCGTCGTAGGTGTCCAGGGAGATGGAGCCGGTGATGAAGCCCAGCAGATTCTCGTCGATGTTGGTCTCTACGTCGCTCATAATAGCCGCGGCTGCCACGCTGTCCTCCTCCGAGAGGGTGAAGGCACTGGGTAGGAGCCATTCGGAGTCGGCAGCATTGGTCCACAGCTCAATGGTGGAAAGCTGGTTCTCGTCGTAAGCGTCCATAAACCGGGTCTGGATGTCCTGGTGAGGCAGCAGGGAGAACAGGGTGTACTTCTTCACAGCGAAGGATGTGATGGTCTCGGTGCTATGGAGCACGTTGTCCGACAGATGGGGCTTGCCATCATCGCCATAGTAGAAGCCCTCGCCCTCCAAACCAAAGTTGGCATTCAGGGCAAACTCGTCGGAGTACATGTAGTCGATGTAGGCCGCCATCAAATCCAGATTCTCACAGGCGGTAGAGATGGAAAAACCCTCGGAAATTCGGGAGGTCTCCTGGGCAAAGTGAGTCTTGTCCCCGGCGTTCTTCACGGGAGGCGCGAAGCCCACGGTTTCATAGCCCTCTGCCTCGATGCCGGAGGTAAACATGGGCCACATACCCACGTCCGCCGCGAACACACCCACAGTTCCGTCGGAGATCATGTCTGTGGGAGGTCCGAACAGGGCGTAGAAGTCCGGAGCCAGCAGCCCGTCCTCGCAGAGCATGTGGGCATACTCTACATACTCTTTGAAGCCCTTCTCCAGGGGGCCGTACTTCACCACTCCGTCCACCTGATAGAAGCCGTACTGCACACCGAAGCCTCCGCCGATGTTGTTGTCAAAGCCAGAGGCATCCATCAGGTAAGTCCCCCCGCCGTAGGCGTTGTGGAAGGCCAGAAGCATATCGTGGAACTCGTCCAATGTCTCCGGCACGTTGATGCCCTGCTCCTTCAGCCAGTCGCTCCGGGTGGCGGGACCACGGACTGTGTCACTGAATTGCTCCGTGGCGATCATGGGGAACCGGTACATTTTTCCGCCGGTGGTGTGCTCCACCGCATCGGGAAACTCAGATAGCAGCCGCTGATAGTTGGGCATGGTGGCAGCCATATCGGAAAGGTCAATGATGATCTCGTCGGCGATGGCTGCGTCTGGGCCGGGGGAATAGAAGTCGTTGACCCCGTAGATCAGGTCACAGTACACGTGGGAGGCCACCATCAGGTTAAACAGCTCTGAGGCAGTCTCCGTGCTGACGGAGGTGTAGTCCAGATGGATATTCGTGGCGTCCTCCAGAAGCTGGTTCGCCACGCAATCCCAAGGCCCTTCCATGTATCCCACCAGCGGCGGCGGGAACACGTCCCAGATGGTAACGGTGGCTGTTTCATCCAGCGGCAGGGTCACGGCCAGGGGCGGGATATCCACCGGTTTTGCCTCGCTGACTTCCTCCGCAGAAGAGGGAGCCTCAGCGGAAGCTTCCTCCACAGGAGCAGGCTCCTCCGGCTCCGGGGTAGCCTGCTCCACGGGTACAGAAACGCTCTCTACCGGGGCGGATGTTTCCGCTGTGCTGCCGCCTTGACCGCAGGCCCCGAACAGGCAGAGAACCAGCGCCAGCGCCAGCAGTAATGCCAGTTTCTTTCTCATGTAACATTCTCCTTTCAAATGAAATTTAAGGCAATACCGCACAAATCGGCAAGAGAGTCTGGCGAGAGATTTTTCGTCAGAAAAAGGTGTAAAACCGCAGGAATACTTTGTGTATTTCAAGGTTTTACAAACGAATTTCTGGCGGAAAAGATCCGTCAGAATCCGCAGACGCATTTGTGCGGTGTTGCCTTAAGGATTTCTCGCCACATAGTCACCCACGATGCGGCCAAGGGTAATGGCAATGCCGATGGACACGCCCGCCACAGGGGTGGTGTACATGATGGGGAACCGTTCGCCGGAGCAGTTGCCTGTGGCAAACAGTCCGGGGATGGGCTCGTCGTCGGTCCTAGAGACCACCTGCTGGTGCTCGTCCACCACCAGGCCTGCCACGGTGACCATCAGGAAGCCCACCTTCCGCTCGTTCTCGCAAAAAGCGTAGAAGGGCGGCTTTTCGATGGGATGGAGCTGCCGGGGATCCTTGGCAAAATCCTCGTCCTTGCCCTTGTGGGCCAGCTCGTTATACCGGGCCACGGAGGCGATGAAGTTTTCCCGGTCACTGCCCGTCACCCCAAGCCGGTCTGCCAGCGTTTCAATGGTATCGGCACAGGCCAGGTAGTTGGAAGGCCCCTTCTTGGCCCCGGGAAGGCCCACCGGACGCATCTCCTCCAGACCGTTCTTCTCGGCCCGCCGGAGCTGATGGGCGATCATGTCCGCCCCGGAGGGTTCCACGGCGGTGTGATCCAGGGTCTGGTATTCCAGTTCCTCCCGCCAGTTGCTGTCCCAGATGGTATAAATCGCGCCCTTGGGCTGCCTTGCGCCCTGGAGACCCGCACCCCAGTAGCCCATAATGCCCTCGTTGGTGAAGCGCTTTCCGTGCTTGTTCAGGCGCAGGAACGCCGCGCCGTCCATGGGGCCGCCGTTGCCGCCCACGCAGCACCACATACCGCCTCTGGGTCCCGGCTCCATCTTGCCGCCGGCCCACAGACCCATCTGGATGCCCTTGCCCTTTCTTCCGGCAGGGGAATAGGGGTACTTCTCGCCGTTCTCTGTCAGAGCAGCGTATTCGCCCAGCAGATCCATGACCATCAGCTTGTTTCCGGAAAAATCGCCTGCCGCCAGGATTACGCCGTTGTTTGCCTGGAAGCGGAAGTATTCCTTCTTGTAGTTCCGGCCAATCAGGGCCACCACCCGGCCAGTCTCGTCTTTTTCCAGGTACTCGCCGATGATACCGAATACAAACTCTCCGCCCATGTCCTGAATCATACCATGGGTGTAGACGATGGACTCGGTCATACTCAGGGGAGCGCCGGGCATTTTCGGCGGTTCGCGATCCTTCTTTTCCGCCTGCGGCGGAGGTCCGCCGGGGCCATCCTGCTCGTCCATGCCGGGAGGAGGCCCCATCATGGACCTGTCAAACTTGGAGTTCTTGAAGATGGCGGTGCCCACATAGTTCCGGAAGCCGTTCAGTTCCCCCTCAAAGTGCTTGGGCTAGGGGTTCATGAAGGTCATCACGTCCTTCATTTCCTCCGGCAGAGGGTCAATGTACCAGTCGAAGGTGGAGCCGGAATTGTAGGCGAACTGCCGCACCAGGGCGGGGTTTGCCCGGTTCAGACTCCGGCGCTGCCAGTCGGCGATGATATCCACCGGGTCCACCTCCGGTGCGCCCCGCTTCTTCATAAACTCCGAGTTCACTGAGCCGTACTGGGCCCCGAAGCACTGGAAGCTCTTCTCCTGCTGCTGTTCCACCACCAGAACCTTGGCTCCGGCCTCGGCGGCGGCCCGGGCGGCGGCGGTGCCGGAATAGCCCGCACCCAAAATCACTACATCGGCGGTGTAGGTTTTTACGACCTGCACCTCAGAAACGGGCTCCACAGGGACGGCCCATTGGGGAATGCTGCTCAAGTCCATCGCATTCTTTCCTTTCAATCTGCATCCATTATACAGAACGATCCGTTTACCAAACAACTGACAAAACCTGAACTGGCCTATCAGATTCGTAAGCACACAAGTATTGCGAAATCACACTAGTTGGGATATTGATAGGTCGCTTGCGTTTTTGCCAGTTGTGCGTTGAAAAACCGCAGCGGTATAATGATAGCGATACCCGAAGGGGCAGATTCTATCGTTGTAAGGAGGAATATCCATGAAGAAAACCGTTTCATTGTTGCTTTGTGCGGTGCTGATCCTCGGTGCGCTGGCAGGCTGCGGCAGTTCCAAATCCGCCGTATCGGCTACGGAGATCTCCGCAGCGTCTGCGGCCTCCGTTTCCATGTCGGAGCCAGTTGCCGATGTGGAAGAACCGACTGCCACAGAATCCGCTGCAGAGCCTGAGCCGGAATCCGCGCAAGAGACTGAGGCGGAGCCAGAGGCGCCCGCTGTGGTGATCGAATACCCGCTGGAGGGCGGATACACTTTCGATGTGCTTTATGCAAAGCCCACCATTCTGGACGCCACTATTATGTCCGGCCTGGATTATGACTTCTCAGAGGTCTATCCCGACATGGTGGAGGCCACTGGTGTAGAACTCACATGGCAAAGTGTGTCTGAGCAAGCCTGGGAAACCCAGATTAGTCTCATTATTGCTGCTGGGGATTACCCCGACGCCTGCGCTGACCAGATCAACTACACCACCGGCAACATCGGTCTCATCGAGGACGAGGTGATGCTGGATCTGGCAGATCTGCTCCCGGAACATATGCCAAACTACTACGCATTGCTGAACAGTGACCAGGCGTTTGCCGACTGTGCCTATAACTCCGACGGATCCATGACGCAGGTCGTATCACGGGGCAGCACCTTTATC
>ERZ1034844.817-NODE-817-length-15951-cov-4.364620_pt1 | contig 15951 bp, 16 predicted proteins | sample MGYA00520594_ERZ1034844 | MGnify/ENA primary metagenome ERZ1034844 (study PRJEB33766, sample SAMN09781733) | gut metagenome | biome: gut microbiome | host: Homo sapiens | place: Madagascar | study: EMG produced TPA metagenomics assembly of the PRJNA485056 data set... | reverse complement strand
CGCCGCCGACACCACCGGGGCATCGGAATTCGGCTCCGGAATGCCATAAGCGCCGGAGGTCAGCTGACCAAGATCGTCGATCCGCCGCGCCGTCATCATCCCGTCTGCCTCGCATCGGGGCATAATCAGCGTTTTTCCCGCCGCCAGAATCACTTCCAGCACCGGAGAAAGATCCACTTCCGGCGGAATCGCCGCATAGGCCATAATGATCTTTGCCTGCCGGAACCATTCCGACTCCAGCACATACCGGCACAGGGCCCCATCATCCACCGTTCGTGGCAACGCCCGAACCCGCCGCCGGAATTCCTTCTTACTTTCTGTCATAGACCATATACTGCGCCACGGTGTCGGGATCAAACTCGCCGCCGGGGAGCATACCGGCCAGCGTCAAGCCAAATTCAATGGCCGCGCCGGGAGCCCGTCCGGTGATGATCTTTCCATCCACCACGGCCTCTTTGTCCGGGTGCATAATGGCCTTGCCCATGCCTTCCTCGCAGCCGGGATAACAGACCGCGTGCCGTCCGTCCAGCCAGCCCCGCTTTCCGAGGATGGTGGGCGCCGCACAAATGGCCGCCACATACCGGTCATGGCTGAGGGCATATTCCACCGCCGCAATGGCCGCATCGCATCCCTCGATAGAGGCAACTCCGCCCAGTCCGCCGGGAAGTACGATCATGTCCATTTCGTCAAGGTTCATTTCTTCCACGGTAATATCCGCCGCAACGGAGATTCCATGGGCGCCGGGAATCAGCTTGCCGCCAATGCCCACCAATTCCACCGGAAGTCTCGCCCGGCGGAGCACATCACAGGTTGCAACGGCCTCGACTTCTTCAAAGCCCTCGCCCAACAGTAAATAGATCATCACAGTACCTCCTTTACGGCACGGTAAACATCCTCATGAATTTCGTCAATGGAACGCATGACCCCATTCTTTGTGCAGGCAATTTTCGTCCAGCCAAACCGCTCCGCCGCCTCTCCGGCCGCTGCCCGGCAGGCCCGGAGATAGCCGTCGTCCCGCTCGTGAATGTCTGCGCTGGTGCCGGTCTGAATCTCTCTCCGGTGCATATTCTGCTCGGTTTGATCCACCGGCACATCCAGATAAATCACCAGATCCGGCTTTGGCAGTCCCAGCAGCCGGTATTCATAGTCAAACAGCCAGTCAAAGAAGTCCGTCCGTTCCTTGCCCTGGAGCTTACTGCCCTGATGGACAGCATTGGACGTGGTGTAGCGGTCTGCAATCACCAGTCCCCCCTGCCGATAATAGCCGCCCCAGTCCTGCTGATAGGAGGCGTAGCGATCCACCGCATAAAACGTGGACGCAGCAAAGGCATTGACATCCGAGGGCTTCTCTCCAAAGTCGCCCCGGAGATATTCCCGGATCAGTGCCGAGGATTCCTCCTGATATCGGGGAAATTCGATTTTTCGGCAATCCACGCCCTCCCGCCGGAGCCGTTCCAGCAGGGCTGCGGTCTGGGTTGCCTTTCCGGAACCGTCGGTTCCCTCCAGCACAATCAGCTTTCCCATGGTATCACCCTTTCATCCGGCGCAAAACCACCTGCCAGAGGAATTTCGGCAGCCGCATCATCCGGCCCAAACGGCTGGGCTCCTGAATCAGCCGATACAGCCACTCCAGATTGCAGCGGATCATCCACTTGGGTGCGCGCTTCACATTGCCCGCGAATCCGTCGAGACTGCCGCCCAGCCCCAGCATCAAGCCTACGTTCAAATCCTTCCGGTGATTCCACATAAACTGCTCCTGCTTGGGTGAGCCCAGGCAGACCAGCAGCACATCCGGCTTTTTCTCATTGATATCCGTAAGAATCGGCCCTTCGTCCTGAAAATAGCCGTCGTGCATACCGCAAATGGTCAGCTCGGGATACTTCTCATGGAGCTTCTCCGCCGCTGTCTCGGCCACACCGGGCTTGCTGCCAAAGAAGTAGAAGCTCTTGTCCGTATGCTCCAGCTTTGCCATCAGGTTCTGGGCAAAATCAATGCCCGCCACCTTTTCTTTCAGGGGCGTTCCCAAAATTTTGGCTCCCAGCACCACACCGGCTCCGTCGGGCAAAATCAGATCCGCCTGGCAGATCATCTCCCGCAGGGCGTCATCGTGGAGGGTTTCATATACAATCTCTGAATTGGGCGTAACCCCATAGGACGCACCGGGCTGACTGAGCAGCCGCATGGCCGCATCCAGCGCCTCGTCCATGGTGACATTGTCGAAGGGAATGCCCATGATTTCCAAACGCATAACTGTTCTCCTTGAGATGCACACAAGTTTTCACGTTATTCTAGCATATTTTCACGTTCTTGTCTATTCCTTTCCCCAAATGGCGCAAAGAGACGCCGGAGACGGGAATCATTCCAATCTCCGGCGTTCAAACGAACCGATTTAGCTATTTAAGAAGCGGCTTAGGAACTCACGAGTTCTGGTTTCCTTGGGATTTGCAAAGACCTCCTTGGGGTTGCCCTGCTCACAGATGACCCCCTCGGACATGAACACCACATTGCTGCACACGTCTCTTGCAAAGGCCATCTCATGGGTGACCACCAGCATGGTCATGCCTTCTTCCGCCAAATCCCGCATGACCGCCAACACCTCGCCCACCATTTCCGGATCCAATGCGGAGGTAGGTTCGTCAAACAGCAGCAGCTCCGGCTCCATGGCCAAAGCCCGGGCAATTGCCACACGCTGCTTCTGACCGCCGGACAGCTGCCGGGGCCGGGCATTGATATACGGCGCCATTCCTACCTTTTCCAGATAGCGCATGGCTTTGTTCTTGGCTTCTTCCTTGTTCTTTTTCAGCACGCGAGTCTGGCCCACCATGCAGTTTTCCAGTACGGTCATATTGGAGAACAGGTTAAAGGACTGGAACACCATGCCGACCTTCGTCCGGTACTCCGTGGCCTTTACGCCTTTTCCGTTGATCTTCTTGTCATGGAACAGAATCTCACCGCTGGTGGGTGTCTCCAGCAGATTGATGCACCGCAGCAGCGTAGACTTGCCGGAGCCGGATGCGCCGATGATACAGGTGACATCGCCCTGGGATACGGTAAAGTCGATATCCTTGAGCACCGCATTGGGGCCGAAGGATTTGGACAGGTGCTCGACCTTTAAAATCACGTCTGCCATGCTTACCGCCCCCTCTTCATCTGAATTTCGTCGTGCTCCGGGTTCCGCTCGTCAAAGTTGCTGCCCTTCCTGGGATGGTTCAGCATTCCCGCCGTGGGTGCCAGCTGATCGCCGGTGGCCAGGGCATAGCTGTCGTCGCCGTCCAGCTTTTTCTCCCACATCCGCAGCAGCAGGGAGGCAATCAGGGTCATGCACAGATAGCCCAGCATCTCCAGCGCCGCAGAGGGGAAGTAGAGATACGTTGCGCCCACCACGCCGCGATGCACAGCAAAGAAGTCCGTAAAGGAGATGATGAACATCACAGAGGTGTCCTTTACATTAATAATAAAGTTGTTGCCGATCTGGGGCATGATATTTCTCAGGGCCTGGGGCAGGATCACATAGAGCATGGTCTGAAAATGGTTCATGCCAATGGCCTTTGCGCCCTCGGTCTGGCCGGGATCAATGGAGAGGATGCCACCGCGGACGGTTTCTGCCATATATGCGCCGGTGTTGATGGATACCACCAGAATTGCAGCCATCCACACGTTGGTGAACTGCACCTGCTGGTTGGTGAAGTACGGCAGACCATAATAGACGAATACCGCCTGCAATACCATGGGGGTGCCGCGAAATACTTCCACATAAATCCGCACAATGGCACGAATCAGCGCCAGGAAAAAGCGCTTCACGGGATGATCCGTTTTTGCATGGGGGATGGTCTGTAAGATGCCGCAGATAAAGCCGATGATGCAGCCGATGAGCGTTGCCACCAGGGCAAGCACCAGAGTATTTTTTACGCCGTTCATATAAGAGCTTCCGTATTTGCTCCAGAGCTTTCCGATGTCGGCGCCGAGCTTTACCAGCTGTTCCATGGCGTTTCACTTCCCTTCTCATAAAACGCGGCGGGTGGGCGAGGAGGTTCGCACTCCCCCCCCCGCCGTATCATGTATCTTATGGATTAATGTCGACAGGCTGAATGGCAATCGCCTGGGCCATGATCTCGTTGAAGTCGTCAGCGGTCATGCCGTCCAGGGCGCTGTTGATGGCGTTCACCAGCGCGGTGTTGCCCTTCTGGACAGAGATGCCAATGTTGACGTTCTCGGCACGCTCCTCATCGGTGAACTGGAAGTCGCCGTCGGTGCCGGAGAAGTCCAGAATCTTCATATCGGGATAAGCAGCAACCGCCGCCTGTGCCGTAGGCATATCGGTGCAGATGAAGTCAACCTGGTTGCTCTCCAGCGCCATGAGCATGGCGGGAGCAGTCTCGGAAGCGGTCAGAATGTTGGCATTCTCAATCTGAGGCAGGCACTTGTCATACCAAATGGTGGCGATCTGCGCGGTGCAGGTGCCGCCGGCCAGATCAGCAATGGACTTAGCGTCGGCATACTTGCTGTCGTTCTTGGTAACGCAAACGATGGTAGCGTAGAAGTAGGGGCCAGCGAAGTCCACCTGCTCACTGCGCTCTGCGGTCATGGACTGACCGGCAATGGCAGCGTCGATGGTACCGGCCTGTACGGAGGGCACCAGGGAGTCCCAGTCGGAACGGATGACCTCCAGCTGCCAGCCGTTGGCCTCGCAGATCTTCTGGGCGATCATGATATCGTAGCCGTTGGCATACTCGTTGGAGTCCTTGATGGGCACAGCGCCGTTGCTGTCGTCGGTCTGGGTCCAGTTGTAGGGAGCGTAGGCGCACTCCATTGCCACGGTGAACACGCCATCCTCCAGTCCGGGAATGGCAGCGGTGGTTGCTTCAGAGCCGTCTGCCTCGCCGGTGGAAGCAGCGGTGGATGCAGGTGCAGACTGGGATGCAGCAGACGATGCGTCGGAGCTGCCGCAGGCGGCCATGCTCAGCACCATCATCATGGACAGAAGCAGTGCAATGATTTTTTTCATAGGGATCATCCTCCATTTTTCTCAGGGATTCCAATGCCATAGAGTCCCAAAATAAATCAGCCATGGACGCGGGCGCATCCATGGCTGATAACTGTACGTAGCAGAAAACAAAACCATGCTCATAGCGCTCCACAGGATTTGTGGCAGTCCGGCGGATGTTCTCCGACGACCCAGGCAACAGCTCGCAGGTACGAAACTGTCCCTTCGGCGGCATTCCCTTTCTCCGGAATCGGATACCTGTCCTTGGTTCCGGATACTGATGTTTGCCGCACCTCTATTTGCAGATTGATTATGACGGTATGATAGCACTATCCTGCACGTCTGTCAAGGGCTCTGGCTCAATTTGGAGCTTTGACGAAAGTTTCCCACCCAACGGGCGCAGAAATTAGGAATTCTGACGTCCGCCGCAGCCTCTATTCCGTCCATTCCCTGGACTGGGCAGTGCCGGCGGTTTGGGACGATCCTCGCCGCAGCGGATTTCCTCTCTGTTTTCGCACGTTCCCCTGGCTTCCCGGCTCTCCCGATTCTCCTCTGTCTGGCAAGCACACCGTCTCTGGCAGCCACAGCCGCTGTTTCTGCCGCAGACCCGCTCCCGGTCCGACTGAGGGAAGAATGCCTGCACCGGGAACTGCATTCTGGAAAATGCCTCGCAGGGATTCTCCGGAACACCGCAGCCCTGATCGCTGCAAGCCTTCTCGGGCATACAATAATCATAGCTGGGAATCAGCAGCTGGGTCTGACGCTCCAGCCGGATCAGGCTGAACTGGCCCAGGGTCACCGTCAAAATGCGGTTCTGCCCAGACAGCACCAGCTCATCGTCAAAGGCTTCGGCCACCGGCTGAGGCAGCGAGGTTCCCTGGCAGCTGCAAGCAGGACGATGGCACTGGCAGACCTCCTGAATCCTCGCCCGCAGGATCACCGGGTCAATGGCCTCCACCACCGCCTCGGGCAATTCGCCGGATACCGTGGCGCCGGTGCTGGTGAATACTCTTGCGCCCTCATCGCCGCCAAACAGAGTCACCCGCTTGTTAAACGTGGCAAGACCATAGATGGCAGCAGGACGAACGGCACAGAGCACCGCATCGGCAATGATCCGGTAGTAATACTGAACGCTGACGCAGTAGTAGTCGTCCTGATAGTTGATGGGTTCTACCCCTACCTCCGCATACAGCAGCTCCGCCGACCGGGCCTTGACGCTGGTGGCACACTCCAGGGTCTCCTGACTCTCCTGGGTCAGGTAGACGGTCAGATCCTCCATGCAGTCCTGATCCCGGCAGGCATCCATAATCTTCTGGGTGCTGATGCATACCGCTTCTCTGACATTTCCAAAGTCAGAGACCGTATTCATGCAATCTTGCATTGTTGTTTGCCTCCTCACATCCGAATTTGGATCGCTTCCAGTGCAGTCTATGCCATGGGGCCAAATTGGTGTGTTTTCTTCGGCAATTTCCGCAAACAATGGAGAAGCCCCGATACAGGAGGCCCTGTACCGGGGTAAAAATGCCTATCGTTAGAAGTGCTCGCCTACATAAGTGCCCGCCACATAGCCGCTGGACACCGCAAAGGACATATCGTTGAGAATCTGCTTCTTGATTCCCGCCATATTGAGGAACCGTCCGGATGCCAGATCGCCCACCACAAACAGGCCGTCTACCGTTCCGCCATCCGCAGCCTTGGCCTGCATATGTTCGTCGATCTCCACGCCGCCGAAGGCGCCGTCGGTACCCAGAGAGGCCTTTACCGCATAGTAGGGGGCCTCATTCATGGGCACCATCCAGTCGGCGGGCTTGTAGCAATCCCAGTCCATGCCGGTTTCCGCCGCATGGTTATAGGTGGCGATGGTCTCGGCCAGCTTATCCGCAGGAACGCCGATCTTCTCCGCCAGCTCTTCCACGGTGTCCGCCATAAACAGCACGCCGTCGTTTTTCTCCAGCGCCGGAATCATGTCCGCCTTGGCCTCCTCCATGGTCTTGGGGAACCGGCTGGCCCCAAAGGGCATGGTCAGCTGGGGCTGAGGCTGATTGTCCCCGGCCTCGATGGTGTGGCGCAGGCTGTTTTCATCAAAGATCACAAACGCCTTGCCCTCGGGCTGCTCCACCTGCACGGAGCCGGAATCAAACACGCCCATACGGAGCTGAGACGCTTCGCTGACAAACCGTTCGCCGTTCAGATTGACATAAATTGCGAACGCAGAGTTCCCCATATCCCCCATCACCCGGCTGCGGCACATGGTCATGGGGCCCATCATGCGAATGGTCAGGTTGGTGGTGTCCATCTTGGCCCCGGCCTTCTCCGCCAGCACCAGGCCGTCACCGGTGTAGCTCCGGTTCATGTGGGGGCTTTCGCCCATATAGGGCTGTGCTGCCGCCAGCTGGGGATAATACTTCTTGACAAATTCCTCATTGCGAATCCAGGCACCGCAAGCCAAAATCACCGCCTGGCAGGAAATCTCCAGCTCACCCTCGGCATTGTGGGCCTTCACGCCAACCACCTTGCCGTCCTGGGTGAGAATTTCATCGGTGACGGTCTCGGTGAGGATCTTGCCGCCCAGCTCCCGGAGCTTTTGGGCCGTAACCTCCACGAACATCTTACCCGAACCGCGCCCCGGGCCGCCGTACTGAGGCCCCAGTGGCCCGTCCTCCTCGTCAAAGACATACCTTCCTACAGAGAACTTGTCGATCTCCTCCTTAGGCGCAATGGAGGTAAACCAGTCAAAGAACTGGCCGGTGCCCTGGATCATGGATGCCGCCAGCTTTCGATCCAGCCGCCAATAGGTCTCGTCCATGCGGTTGCGCATATAAAGGGCCGTGGTATCCGGGAGATTCCGCTCCTTCTGCCACTGGCTGCCGAAGGTACGCATGGTGGAGGCCATAACCATGCCGCCACCCAGCCGTTTATCCTTTTCCAGCACCATTACCGTTTTCCCGAGAGTGGCCGCCCGGCATCCGGCAATCAGACCGCTTCCGCCGCCGCCAATCACTACAAGATCACACTGTTTTTTCATGGAACTCAAACTCCTTCCGACTCAATCGTTTCATTCCTACATATTTTATCACGAAGGCGCTAACCCGGCAATTAGCAGTTTCTGTGCTCCGGTATCATTTCCAGTACATTCTCTTGTTTCCGTGCATAAAATGGACTGGGAGGTGACCACATTGGACTTTGGTATCACCGGCGTTGCCGCCATCACCGTGCTGTGCTTTCTGCTGGGACAGGCCGTGAAGGCTACCGGAAAGCTCTGCCGCTGGATTCCGGTGATCTGCGGCGCCGCCGGATGCGTGCTGGGGATTCTGGGCTGGAAGCTGATTCCGGATTTCCCCGCCTATGACCCCATTACCGCCGCCGCGGTGGGCGTTGTGTCCGGCTTTGCTGCCACCGGCGTTCATCAGGTGTATAAGCAGATCAAGAAGGGCTAAAAAATGCGGAGGGCAGTTGTTCGCTGCTCTCCGCATTATTCTTTTCGTAATTACTTCTTTGCTGCTGCCAGAAGATCCCGCTTCAGGGTCCAGAGGTTCCAGCTCAGGTCCACATAGTACTTGTGGGGATTCTCAAAGCGCTTGACCTCGTCCCACAGGGTCTCCTGCTGGGCCTTGCAGTAGGCCTGGATTTCCTTCAGCTCCGGCAGCTTATAGACCAGCTCGCCGTTCTTGAAGATGGGCTCCAGCAGCTCCCGGACGGTGTAATTCTCCAGAGTCTTGACCTTCCAGGTGGCGTTGGGATCGAAGATGTCGTGGGGCTTGGTAAAGTCGATCTTCTCGTCCCGTAGGCACAGCTCATCAGCCAGGGCCTTGCCGCTGTCCTTGTCGTAGTAGCGGTAGACGCACTTGAAGCCGGGATTGGTGATCTTCTCGGTGTTCTCGCTGACCTTGATCTTGGGGATGATTTCACCGGTATCGTTCTCCACAGCCGCCAGCTTATAAACGCCGCCGAACACCGGCTCGCTCTTAGAGGTAATCAGCCGCTCGCCCACGCCGAAGGTATCAATCTGTGCGCCCTGCATCACCAGGTCACGGATCAGGTGCTCGTCCAGGGCGTTGGATGCGGTGATCTTGCAGTTGGGCAGGCCCGCATCGTCCAGCATTTTTCTGGCCCGCTTGGACAGATAGGAGATATCGCCGGAATCCAGACGAATGGCAAAGTTGGTGATGCCCTTGGGCACCAGCATCTCCTTGAACACCCGGATGGCATTGGGCACGCCGCTTTTCAGGGTGTTGTAGGTATCCACCAGCAGGGTTGCGTTGTCGGGATAGACCTCGCAGTATGCCTTGAAGGCCTCATACTCGCTGTCGAACATCTGCACCCAGGCATGGGCCATGGTGCCGCCGGCGGGAACTCCATACATCTGATCAGTCAGGGTGCAGGCAGTACCGGCGCAGCCGCCGATATAGGCTGCTCTTGCGCCAATAATCGCCGCATCCGCCCCCTGGGCACGACGGGAGCCAAACTCCAGCACCGCACGGCCCTGAGCTGCCCGGACAATCCGGCAGGCCTTGGTGGCGATCATGGTTTGATGGTTCAGGGCCAGCAGCACATAGGTCTCCACCAGCTGCGCCTCAATAGCGGGGGCGCGGACGGTCAGGATAGGCTCGCCGGGGAACACGGGAGTTCCCTCGGGCACTGCGTAAATATCGCCGGAGAAATGGAAGTTCCGGAGATAGGTCAGGAAGTCCTCATCGAAGATGTGCTTTCCCCGGAGGAATTCGATATCCTCATCGTTAAAGTGCAGCTGCTGAATGTACTCCACCACCTGCTCCAGGCCTGCTGCAATGGCAAAGCCGCCGTCATCTGGAACATTCCGGAAGAAAACGTCAAAGTAGGCGATCTTCTTGCCGATGCCCTCTTTGAGATAGCCGTTGCCCATGGTCAGCTCATAAAAATCGCAGAGCATGGAAAGATTGCGTTGGTTCATGGTTATGTCCTTTCTGCCTTCCGTGCATAAATTCGGTTCCGCGGAAGGATCTTGGGAACTATTATATCACAATTTGCGCTTTCCGGTGCAGTTTTTTTCTTTTTTGTGGCCTACCAGACAGATTTCCCTGCAATTTCGTCAGATTCGCACGGATTCCGGCAGGATCCGGTGCGGTTTGCACAAGCGGAATGGGTTATTCCATCATCTCCGAGACCATCTGTGCCATTTCTTCTGCGGTAATGCCCGCCGCATTATAAACGCCAATGGAGTATGCATTGTTTCCGTCCTGCCATACCGCAAGGCTCACACCGCCGTCGTTCCCCTTCATGGTGACTTCCACATTGTCGCCCTGCGTGAAATAATCGTCGTTATTTATGGCAGTGCTCACAGTAGCCGCTGCACGATTTCCCACAGGACTTCTTCCCGCCGCAGCCGCAGGAGCCGTGGCGCAGAATATGCCATACCGCAAAAATCGCCCAGACAATCACCAGCGCCAGCAGAATATAGCTTGCAACGTTCATAATTCCTGCTCCTTACAGCAGCAAAATGAGCTGATATACCCCGCAGGCCACCAGCCATGCCACAGCGCACTGGGAAATCACCACGATCAGCGCCCATTTTCCGCCCAGCTCCCGCTTGACCGACGCAATGGCCGCCACGCAGGGGGTATACAGCAGAGAAAACACCAAAAAGCTCACCGCAGTCCGAACGTTAAACAGCGTACTCAGCGCCGCTGTAGAACCGCCCAGCAGCACCGTCAGGGTACTGACCACGCTTTCCTTTGCCGTGAAGCCGGTAATCAGTGCCGTGGAGATTCGCCAATCCCCCAGGCCCAGCGGGCGGAAAATCGGTGCAATCCAGCTGCCCACCAGGGCCAGCAGACTGTCCGCAGAATCCGTCACCACATTCAGCCGGGTATCAAAGGTCTGGAGGAACCAAATCACCACCGACGCCAGGAAGATCACCGTAAACGCCTTGGTTACAAAATCCTTTGCTTTTTCGCCGATGAGCTGCATCACGTTCTTAAGCCCCGGCATCCGATAGTTGGGTAGTTCCATGACAAAGGGCACCGGCTCGCCCTGAAACGCCGTCTTTTTCAGCAGCAGCGCATAGAGAATGCCCACGATAATGCCGGTAAAATACAATCCTACCATCACCAGCGCCCCCTGCTTCGGGAAAAACGCCGCCGTAAACAGCGCATAAATGGGCAGCTTGGCCGAGCAGCTCATATAGGGAGTCAGCAGGATGGTCATCTTTCGATCCCGATCCGAGGGCAGGGTTCGGGTGGCCATAATCGCCGGTACCGAGCAGCCGAAACCAATGAGCATGGGCACAAAGCTTCTGCCGGAGAGGCCGATTTTCCGCAGCAGCTTATCCATCACAAACGCCACCCGGGCCATATAGCCGCTGTCCTCTAAAATGGACAGGAAGAAGAACAGCACCACAATGATCGGTAAAAAGCTCAGCACACTGCCAACCCCCGCAAACACACCGTCAATCATCAGTGAATGCACCACCGGGTTGATTCCATAGGCCGTAAGCCCCTGATCGCAGATACCGGTGAACCACCCAATTCCCAGCTCCATCATATCCGAAAGCCACGCACCGATTACCCCAAACGTCAGGAAGAATACCAGCGCCATAATCCCCACAAAGGCCGGAATCGCCGTATATTTTCCCGTGAGCACCTTGTCGATCTGTTTGCTCCGGATGCGCTCCCGGCTCTCCCGGGGATGTACCACAGTCTCCCGGCACAATTCGGTAATAAACTGGAACCGCATATCCGCTAGGGCAGCCATGCGGTCCAGCCCCCGCTCCTGCTCCATCTGGGTGATGATGTGCTCCAGGGTTTCCACCTCGTTTTGATCCAGGGCCAGCGCCTTTAGAATGGGCTCGTCCCCTTCAATGAGCTTGGTGGCGCAGAATTTTACCGGCAAATGCTCCCGCTGGGCGTGATCCTCAATCAGATGCGTCACCGCATGGATGCACCGATGGACCGCGCCGCCGTCCTTGCTGCTGCCGTCACAGAAATCCGTCCGGGCCGGGGTCTCACCGAACCGGGCCACATGAATGCAGTGCTCGATCAGCTCGTCAATGCCCTCGTTTTTCGCCGCGGAGATGGGCACCACCGGCACCCCCAGCGCAGCCTCCAGGGCGTTAATCTGAATGGTTCCGCCGTTATCCCTTACCTCGTCCATCATATTCAGCGCCAGCACCATGGGAATGCCCAGTTCGATGAGCTGAATGGTCAGGTAGAGGTTCCGCTCAATATTCGTGGCGTCGAGAATGTTGATGATGCCGTCGGGATGCTCTTCCAGCAGGAACTCCCGGGTGACAATTTCCTCGCTGGTATAGGGCGACAGGGAGTAAATGCCCGGAAGGTCGGTCACCGTCGCTTCTTTATGGCCCCGGATCACGCCGTCCTTTCGGTCCACCGTAACCCCCGGAAAATTGCCCACGTGCTGATTGGAGCCGGTGAGCTGATTAAACAGCGTGGTTTTGCCGCAGTTCTGATTGCCTGCCAGCGCAAACCGGATGGGCTGACCGGCGTGAATCTTCTCCTGGGCCTTTCCACCCCGATAATTCACCGTTTCACCAACACCGGGATGGGGCATGGTAAAATGCCGGGATTTCCCCTCCGCCTGGGTATGGGCCGAATGTACGTCCGACAGCTGCACCATGGCCGCATCCGCCTTCCGCAGGGTCAGCTCATAGCCACGAAGCCGCAGCTCCAGCGGATCACCCAAAGGCGCCGCCTTGACCATGGTCACCTCGGTGCCGGGCGTCAGGCCCATATCCAAAATATGCTTTCGCAGCGACGGCTCCTCACATTTCACCGCCGCAATATAGGCATCCTGACCCGGCTTTAACTCATCCAGCGTCATTCCGATCCCCTCCCGTTTCCTTTGTGCTGGTTTGATTCCGCCCATATGTTAGCACCTGCTAACAAAACTGTCAACCGAAATTCGAGCAAATGAGACAATTCTTTTTCCCGCCGTCTTCCCCCCTACATTCTATGCCTGTCCGTCCCTGAAAAATCCCATATGGGCAGAAAAAACCGGCGGACGTTTCCATCCACCGGTTTGGGCTTACAGCACCTTATTCAGGAAGTCAATGGTACGAGGCTCCTGGGGATTCAGCAGAACCTCCTGGGGGGTACCCTCCTCCACGATATAGCCGCCGTCCATAAAGATCACCCGATCGGCCACCTCTCTGGCGAAGCCCATCTCGTGGGTGACGATCACCATGGTCATGCCGTCGGCTGCCAGCTGCTTCATCACCGTCAGCACCTCGCCAACCATTTCAGGATCCAGGGCGGAGGTGGGCTCGTCGAACAGCATAATGTCCGGATTCATGCACAGTGCCCGGGCGATTGCCACACGCTGCTTCTGACCGCCGGACAGCTGCGCGGGATAATTCTCGATCTTATCCAGCAGGCCGACCTTATCCAGCATTTTCTCTGCCTGCTGCCGGGCCTCCTCTTTGGTGGCCTTCTTGAGGTCCACCGGAGCCAGCATCAGGTTTTTCACCACGCTGAGGTTGTTAAACAGATTAAAATGCTGGAACACCATGCCAACGTTCTCACGGACTTTGTTAATGTCCACCTTTTTGTCGGAGATATCATGCCCGTCCACCACAATCTGGCCGTCGGTGATATCCTCCAGCCGGTTCATGCACCGGAGAAACGTGGACTTGCCGGAACCGGAAGGCCCGATGATGACCACAACCTCGCCCTCGTAGATATCCGTGGAGATATCCCGCAGAACCTCCAGCTTTCCAAAGCTCTTTTTCAGGTGGGAAACATGGATCTTCACGTTATTCTTATTGACGGCCACGGGACCAACTCCTCTCCAGGCGCTTGGCAGCCTTCGACAGAATCAGGATAATAATCAGATACATAATGCCAACGATCGTCCACACCTGGAAGGACTTAAAGGTGTTGGCCACCACATTCTTTGCGGTATTGACCAGCTCCGGGAAGCCGATGACCGACAGAATGGAGGTATCCTTCAAGGTAATGATAAACTGGTTGATGATGCTGGGCACCATGGTTCGGATTGCCTGCGGCAGAATGACCCGCTGCATGGCGCGCCAATAGGGCAGGCCCAGGCTCCGGGCTGCCTCCATCTGTCCCTTATCCACAGACTGAATGCCTGCACGGATAATCTCCGCCATGTACGCGCCGCAGTTCAACGCCAGGCAGATGGTACCGGCCTGAAGTGCGGTCAGGGTTGCACTCAAGCCCATCATGTTGTTGAGGCAGTACGGAACGCCAAAGAACACGAAAAACGCGAGAACAATCATAGGTACACCGCGAACCACATCGACAAAAATCATTGCGATCACGTTGCAGACCTTGTTCTTCACCACGCTGAGGATGCCAAAAATCATGCCCAGCAGCGTGCCGAACAGCAAGCCGCAAAGGGCCAGCAGCAGTGTCTGACCCATGGCGCGCAGTAACAGGTCGCCATAGTTCGACAGAATCTGAATCATGGGGCGTTTGCTCCTTTCCAATAAACAATGGGGCACCTGGCGGTGCCCCATTTGGTTTCAGCAATAGAAATCAGCCGAGGTACTTGGCAATGATCTCGTCGTATTTGCCATTCGCCTTGATGTTGGCAAGGCCGGCATTGAACATATCCAGCAGCTCCTGCTCGTTGCTGTTGAAGACTGCAAAACCGTAGTCGGCGCCTTCATTCTCGGTTCCCTCTACAATCTTCAGGCCCAGGCCACCGTCCTTAATGGAAGCTGCCATGATGGGAGTATCCTCGAAGCAGGCAACTGCCTGACCACCTGCAACCGCCTGGTACATGGTGGGGCTGTCCTCGAAGTAGTTCAGGGTGAAGCCGTACTCGTCCTTCAGGCTCTCAGCATAGGATGCGCCCTGGGTGCCGGTCTTAACAGCAACCTGCTTATCCTTCAGATCTTCAAAGCCCTTGATGTCGGCGTTCTCGGCAACTGCCATGCACTGGGTAGCGGTATAGTAGCCGTCGGAGAACATCCAGCCGCTTTCCTTGCGCTCATCGGTGATGGAAGCGCCGGCGATCATGCCGTCAGCCTGACCGGCCTGGCAGGCAGCAATGGCAGCGTCCCAGCCCAGGCTCTTGAGCTCATACTTGAAGCCCTGATCCTCAGCGATGGCAGCCACAATGTCAACGTCGATGCCCACAAAGTTGCCGCTCTCGTCGGTGTACTCAAAGGGCTTGAACACGGTATCGGTCGCAATGACCCAAGTCTTATCGGAGTTGGTGGTAGCGGCCCCGGTCTCGGGCGTAGAAGTCTCGGCCTCGGAAGCGGCGGGCGCAGGTGCAGCAGGTGCAGCAGTTGCTGCCTCGGAAGCAGCAGGAGCAGCGCTCTCAGCAGGAGCGGCGGAAGATGCGGCGCTGGAGCCGCAGCCAGCCAGCATACCCAGCATCAGACAGCCGGACAGCAGCAAAGACAAACCTTTTTTCATAATCAAATCATTCCTTTCAGAACTATGCAAAAGGAACCGAAATCTCTTTCAGCTCCTCTGTATCGTATGAAGTGATTATAACGTTTCCCGGAGAAAACGTCAAGCAAAAACCCGTGTAAGCTATAGAATCTTTGCACCTTTCCCTTCGGAATTATGCATATTTCGATGGACTTCCTGCTTTTTTTCTCCGATTCTTCCCGTTGTTTTACGATTTTATCCGCCTGCATCCCTGCATTTGCACGGAATCTTTCTCAAACCGGAAACAGCGCCGCACCGAAATCGGTACAGCGCTGTTTTGATGGATGCTCGGATGATTTTTGCAGAATTACCGGGCTTCGTAGCGGTCATAGGCCGCCTGGTAGATCTCCACGCAGTCATCAATGCCCATGGACTTGCAGGTCTCCACGAAGGTATCCCACTGATCCATGGAGTTCTCGCCTACCACGAACCGCAGAAGCTCGGTCTGGGCATGGGTGCCGATGTCGGTATACTTGCCGTAGAACTCGTCGCTCTCCTCGGTGGTCATGGTCACGGCGTCGGAAATGTTGCTCTCGCTGCTGCCGTAAGCGGACTCCCAAACCT
>ERZ1034844.814-NODE-814-length-15962-cov-4.247375_pt1 | contig 15962 bp, 14 predicted proteins | sample MGYA00520594_ERZ1034844 | MGnify/ENA primary metagenome ERZ1034844 (study PRJEB33766, sample SAMN09781733) | gut metagenome | biome: gut microbiome | host: Homo sapiens | place: Madagascar | study: EMG produced TPA metagenomics assembly of the PRJNA485056 data set... | reverse complement strand
TTACTCTGTAATTTCACTGTGGAAAAGACAGTAATGGCTGGGCCTGTGTACAGCCATTACTGTCTTTTCCACAGTGAAATTACAGAGTAATGCGACGGATACGGTACGGCGGTATGCGGATGCTTTTATCTCCAAGCTGTCCAGCGAACTGGAAAACAACAATTCCGCTATGGAATCTACGGTTCTGACCACCAGTTACCGGTCTATGTTCGAGCAGACCGGTATGGAATGGGTCGAGCAATCCGGCAGTCTGCAAAATACTTACCGGCTGCTCAATAAGTTGTCCATCAACCGGTACAATTATTATGTTTATGAAAACCATCAGGACCGGTTCCTGGAGCTCACCGCCGTGACCCTGCCTTTTTCGGAGTACCGCCAGATCCGCGGTGAGCTCAAGAGGCTGTCGAAGGAGCCGGTGGTCTGCGGACAGTACGTCCTCCATGAAATGCCGGGTGGACGGCGAGTAATCCTATGTATGTGGGTGAACGACTCCTTTGTGTGCGGTGCCTGGATCACGGAGGAGGATTTCTTGTCCGGGCTGGTTCATTACAGCGACAACAACATTGCCGAGTTCTCGCTGCAGAAATACGGCGAGATGGGTCAAAGTTCCCGGGAGAAACGGGTAACGTATGAGCTGACCGATGTCAATGCTGATTTCTGTATTCAGATGCAGATCGATTCGGATCGGGACATCATGTGGGTGATTCTGTTCCAGGTCATGCAGATGCTCCTGCTGATAATCGGTATGGTGATTCTGCTGTTGTCTGTCAGTGCGGTACGCAAAAACCTTCTGGAGCCCATTCAGAATTTGACGGGAATCCTGAGCAAGTACAGCAAAAATACAACATCCTATAAGGCCGTGAACGGTGCGGTTATCAACGCACTGGACGATACCTATGACGTGTTGTCTCAGTTGAGTGATCAAATGGAAGCGCTCTCTGTCCGGCTGTATGAGGCGGAGCTGGAAAAACGGCAGCTGAATATCAATTTCCGCAATCTGCAGATCCGTCCGCATTTCCTTGTGAACAATCTGACGACGATTTACGACATGGCCCAGCTTGGGCAGACGGATAAAATCATGAATCTGACAGTGGTCCTGTCCAACTATTACCGCTATGTGCTGCGGGACTGCATGGATATGGTTCCGCTGTGGCAGGAGCTGCGCCACATGGACAGCATTATCCGGATCAATCAGGAGTGGAATGGCAACAGCGTCCATGTGGAGTACAGTATCGCGGAGGATGTCCGCAGTATTTTAATTCCGGTACTGCTGGTGAGCACCTTCCTGGAGAACTCTCTGAAGCACGCGGCAAACAGTGAGGACGGCTTGAACATCACGGTATTCGGCGCGTGCAGGCAGGAAGGGGAGAAGCCATTCCTGTTCCTGCGACTCCGGGACGACGGGGGCGGATATCCCCAGGAGCTGCTGGACTATCTTCAATCCGGCAAGCTGATCCCGGAGGTAGACGGCAAGCATATTGGCATCAACAACGCAATCCAGCGGATTCGTCTGATCTATGGTGATGCGGCAAAGATCACCCTGTCCAATCATTCCGACGGCGCACAGGTGGAAATCTGGATTCCCATGTGAGGCAAGCAAAATGAAACTATTGATTGTAGATGACAATAAATATGTTGTGGAAGGCGTGTCGCGGAGGCTCGATTGGAATGCCTATGGTATCGATGAGGTGTTTGGCTGTTACAACGTATCCGACGCGAAACGGCTGCTGTCTGAGCACGCGATAGACTTCGTCATTTCGGATATCGAAATGCCAGGGCAGGATGGCTTTGCTTTGCTGGAGTGGATCCGGCAGCGGGACAGTGAGATTGAGGTCATGCTGCTGACCAGCTATCCGGATTTCAGGTATGCCCAAAAGGCTGTGGGCTACAAGGTGTCCAAATATCTGCTCAAGCCTCTGGATACCGGGGAGTTGGAGACCGCCGTCCGGGAGATCGTGCAGCAGCATCAGATTCGGGAAAAGAAAAAGCAGCTCATGGAATACGGCAGCCAATGGATTTCCCAGCAGAGCAACGCGAAAGCTACATTTTGGAACAACCTGCTGCGGGAGCTGGCGCCGGACGGCGGGGAACATCTGGACACGGAAAGCCCTGATGCCGGGGTGCCCTACCAATCTAAGGAAAAGCTGACCACTGTGCTTATCTTCCTGAACACCGGTGCGGAGGTCTGGCAGGATGAAATGCTCCGCTTTCTGTGCGATAACACATTAGGGGAACTTTCCGAAAGGAAGCGGCAGAATTTTGAGTCCATATACTGCGTCCAAACAGGCCAGCTTTTGGCCGTCTTCCGGGCAGGGGAGAGCGAGGTGCCGGAGCTGGAGCAGCTGATGCGGGAATTCGCGGAGTTTATCAAGTCCTACTTCCTGTTCGACATCCGTTACCATATTCTGGAGCCCTGTACGGTGAACCAACTGAAGGGAACGGTTGGCGCGATCATCCATATTTCCGGGAATACCGTGAATCAGGAAGCCAGTCGGTTCATTGAACTTCAGGAGCATACCCAGGTCAAGCCGGACTATCAGCCCCCGGACACACAGGCTTGGAAGCAGATGCTCCAAGAGGGAGATATCATTCGGTTTCAAAATGCCTTGACGGAGTATTTCAGTGCCCATAGACGCAGCGGCGGCAGTCTTTCCACGGACTTTCTCGGTGCCCTGCTGGTGGACTGGAATTTGCTGATCAGCGAGCTCCTGCGGGAAAATACGGTGGACCAGTCCATTTCCAAGCTTCGGGAAAACCAGTTCGGCCGATGGCTGACCCAGGATGCCGGGGAGTTGGAGCAGCTGATGCTGGAGGAGGCCAACCGCTTGTCTCAGCAGATTCATGTCGGCAATACGCAAACTCTGGTGGCCAAGATGAAAGTATATATCCGGGAACACATCGATGAAGTCAGCCGGGGACAGCTCGCGGAATATTTCTACCTATCGCCGAGCTATTTATCCAAGCTGTTTCATAGGGAGACGGGAGAATCCCTGATTGATTATATCCAGAAGGAGCGTATCGCCCTTGCGAAGGAGCTGCTATCGCACAGAGAATACTCCATCAGCGATACCGCTATCCGGACAGGATATACCAATTTTTCCCATTTTTCCAGGCAATTCCGGAAATTTGTCGGGTGTACGCCCAATGAATTCCGAAAACAACAAAAGGAGCCAAACAGGCGGAAAGGTGATTAATCATGATTTATAAGAAACTAGGCAAAAGCAATGTAAGTGTTTCTCCGATTATTGTGGGCTGCTGGTCTATGGGCGGCGACTATTTCGGGGAAGTGCAGGATAGCGATAGCATCGAGTGTATTCACACCTATCTGGATCATGGTCTGAATACCTTTGATACCGCCGAGATTTATGGGAACGGCCGGTCCGAAGAGGTGCTTGGCAGGGCTCTGAAGGGTGTTGACAGGGAGCGGTATGTCCTGATCTCCAAGGTGTTTCCCCACCATTTCCAGATGGAGGACATGGAGAAATCCTGCGACGACAGTCTGCGCCGCCTGGGGGCAGACTATCTGGACACCTATTTCCTCCACTATCCTCCCCGGGATGGCATGTCCATCGCCCAGGCCGTGGAGAATGTGAACCGACTGAAGGAGAAGGGCAAGATCCGCAGCATTGGCGTATCGAATTTCACCCTGGAGATGCTCCAGGAGGCCAGACAGTACGGCCAGATCGATGTGGTTCAGCCCTGCTACAATCTGCTGTGGCGGTATATTGACCGGGACCTGCTGCCCTATTGCACGAAGGAGGGTATCGGTGTCATTCCCTACAGCACTCTGGCCCAGGGCCTGCTGACGGGCAAATTCAAGCCGGATACGCCAATCACCGGCGGCCGTAGCCGGGCGGCGCTGTTCCAGCCCGGTGTCTATGAGAAGTGCCTGAAGGTGGCGGACTTCCTGGTGGAGGTGGGCAAGCAGTACGGCGTGACCGCGACGCAGGTCTGTATTAACTGGCTGGTGAACAACAAGAATCTGACCGCCCCCATTGTAGGCGGCACGGACAAGCGTCACGCCGAGCAGAACATTCAAGCCCTGGACTTCACGTTAAGCCAGGAGGATTATGATCGGATCGATGCTTACAGCCGGGAATTCTGCAGCCAGATGCCCGAGTATGTGCTGTTCTTTAATACCGAAGTGAAGGGGGAATAATTATGTCTTTGGTAAAGGTAAACGAACTTCTGAAACATGCTACGGAGAACCACTATGGTGTCGCCGCCATCAATACCATCAATTATGAGACCATCCGCTGTGCCATTCAGGCGGCGGAAGCGGAGCGGGTGCCTGTGATCGTCCAGTTCTACCCGGGCTTTGACAAGTATATCCCCCTGAGCCATATCGCTTTCATGGCCAACGACCTGGCCAGGAAAGCCTCCGTTCCCGTAGCGGTACATCTGGATCATTCAGCGTCCTATGAGATTGCCGTCAGCGGCATCCGGGACGGCTTCCCCTCCGTCATGGTGGACGGCTCGTCCCTGCCTTATGAGGAGAATGTGGCGATGACCAGCCAGGTGGCCCGGACCGCCGCAGTATTCGGCGTAGATGTGGAGGCGGAGCTGGGGCATGTCGGTGTGGGTCAGAATCTGGAGGACATGACCAACGCGGATTTGTTCACCGATCCGGATCAGGCTGCCCAGTTTGTGGAGAGGACAGGCTGCGGCTCCCTGGCCATTGCGGTGGGCAATGCCCATGGCGATTATATCCGGGAACCCAACCTGGACTTTGATCGGATCCGTCAGATCCGCAAGGCGGTTTCCGTACCCCTGGTGCTTCACGGCTGCTCCGGCATTCCCGATGAGCAGATGCGGGAGGCGGTGAATCTGGGCATGAGCAAGTTCAACATTGCTACGGAGTATTTCGCGGCCACCTATGACGCCTTTGACGCGACCATTGAGAAAACCGGCCATAACCGCAACGGTGTGGCGATGTTCTTCGGTGTGCAGCAGGGGATGGTGGACTTTGTCCGGGGGAAAATCCGGCTGCTGAACCCCAACGGCTTCTCTCTGTGATAGCAGGAGGCTGAATGGAAACTTTTGACATTTTTGGCCTGGACTCCCCCTGCATGGATTTGAACGCCAATCTGGATGCGCTGCCCCAGCGAAACGGTGGTGCCCGGCTCAATGACCTGAGCTGGCAGGGCGGCGGGAAGGTTTCCAGCGGTATGGTTGCGGCGGCGCGGCTGGGCGTCCGCTGCGCCCTGGGCGGCGTACTGGGCGACGATATTTTCGGAAGATTCTGTTATCAGGATTTTCAGCGGCACAACATCAATGTAGACAATATGAAGGTCCGTACCGGTTGCAATACCGGCCTGTCTGTGGTGATCAGCGAGAAGGACACCCAGACCCGCACCATTCTGTTCCGCATGGGACAGACAAAGCCTCTAACAGAGGCAGAGGTAGACTGGTCCTACCTGGAGCGCGCCCGGTATCTGTTTATCGCGGATACCTCGGCCCTGACCCGGAAAGCGGTGGCCATCGCCCGGGAAAGGGGCATTAAGGTCTTCATTGACGCGGATTCTTATACCGAGGGACTGCGCAGCATGATTCCGCAAATTGATTACTTTGTCGGCTCGGAATTTGTTTTCGACAAGCTGTTCCCCAACAGCAGGGGGAAGGCCCTGGATGAGCTGGAGGATGAGTGTGCCCAGCTGATGGCTATGGGGCCGGAGGCTGTGGTGTTCACCTTTGGGGAGAAAGGCTGTGTGGGCCTGGACCGGGAGGGCTTCTTCCGGCTGCCGGCCTTCCAGGTGGAGGCCCAGGATACGGTGGGCGCGGGCGACGTGTTCCACGGCGCGTTCCTGGCGGCCCTGCTGAAAGGATATACCCTGAAAGAATGCGCCCGCTACGCCAGCGGCACCTCCGCCATTAAGTGTACCCGAATCGGCGGGCGGGCCGGCATTCCCAACGAACAGGTGCTGGAGCAGTTCCTGCGGACCGGTATCATCGACTATACGGAAATCGACCAACGGGTCGAGTATTACAGAAAGGGGCTAGACTATGTATCAGGCTAAAGTAACAATTGGCGTGTTGCCCACAAGAAGAGGCATGCTGGATGTGAATGTTGCCATCCAGGAAAAGAAGAAATGTATGGAGATTATCTCCGGGATTCTTCCGGATGTGGTCAGGCTTGTTACCATTGATGATGTGGTGGAAAATGGCATTATCGACCACGAATCCAAATCTCCCGCGGCAGTCGCCAAGTTCCAGAAAGAAAAAGTGGACGCGATTTTCGTCCTGTTCTGCGATTTCGGTGACGAAGGCTCCGTAGCGGATGTGGTCTCCAAGTTTCAGGTTCCCGTCCTGGTTTGGGGCGAACGGGACCAGAATCCCAACTCTGAGCAGAAGCGAGGCAGGGACACCCAGTGTGGCATGTTCGCAGCCACCAAGGTAATGCGCCGCTACGGTGTGAAGTACAGCTATATCTATAATGTGGAAGCGGAGAGCGAGGAGTTCCGCCGCGGCTTCGACAATTTTGTCCGTGTGACCTGCGTGCTGAAGGATCTGAAGAACCTGCGCATCGGCAAGATCGGCGAGCATCCCGGCCCCTTCCGCAGCGTGATGACCAACGAGGCGGCGCTGATGACCCGCTTCGGCATCCAGACCGTGGCCATCGCTCCGGTGATTCTGCAGAAGACCATGGCGAAGATCCTCGAGGATAAGGAGGAATCCTTCGTCAGTCAGGTGGAAGCGTTCCGTGGGCGGTTCGACTGCAGCTGTGCCGGCAGCGACGGCGTGGAGAAGGTGGTGGCCTTGAAACTGGCCATTGCCCAGCAGCTGGAGGCCAACGGCTGTACGGCGGCGGCCATCGAGTGCTGGCCCACCTGCTCGCTGCTGGGGATGCCCGCCTGCGCGGCTGTCAGCGAGCTGACCAACGAGGGGATCCCCGTGGCCTGCGAGACAGACATTAACGGCGCCATCACCATGGTGATCCTGCGTGCCTGCATGCTGGGCAAGGAACCCTGCTTCCTGGCGGATCTGACCATCCGCCATCCGGAGAATGATAACGCGGAGCTGCTGTGGCACTGCGGCCCCTTCGCCTACGATCTGCATTCCAAAACCAGCAGCCCCAAGCTGAAGAGCGGCCAGGTCCACTTTGAAATGAAGCAGGGCAGCCTGACGGTGTGCCGCTTCGACGACGCGGAGGACGGCTACCACCTGTTCGTGGGAGAGGGCCGGAGTACGACCGGTCCGGAGACCACGGGTACATACGTTTGGATGGAGACGGACAACTGGAAGTCCTGGGAGGAAAAGCTGATGTTCGGTCCCTACATCCACCACCTGGGCGGCATTTACGGGGAATACCTGCCGGTTCTGAAGGAAGTGGCAAGATACCTGGATCTGCACTATGATTCCCCGGATCAAAGTGGTCCAACCTGTATTTCCTGAGGAGGTAGCGTTATGAAACAATTGATCGCACAGCCCCTGAGCAAGGAGCGTTTTGAAAAGTACGGCGAATACATGAACCTGTTGGATGATGAGGCATTGTCCAGGAAATCCGTTTTCCCCCAGGGCTTTTTCGCCGATGTGGTGAAGCTGGACTTCGGAACCACCACGCTGCCCACGGTTTCCGTCTGTAAGGTGACCAAACAGGAGCGCAATGTCATACGGATGCTGGAGGCCCATAAGTTCACCTGCGAGGGTCTGCTGCCTCTGGACGCGGATGTGATCATCTTTGTTGGCACACCCCTCCCCGGCAGGAAATTCAGCGTTGATACGGTAGAGGCTTTCCTGGTTCCCAAGGGCACCTTTGTGAAGTTAAATCCCCTGATCCTTCACGGCACCCAGTTCCCTGTGAATGCGGACGGCGCCCACATCCTGTGTATGCTGCCTGGCAGAACCTTTATGAACGACATGATGATGGAAACCCTGGCGGAGGACGGCCAGGCGGTCGTCGTAGCCCCGTGATAGGACCTTCTGCTGATGGGCCCCCAGGCCCATCAGCAGAAGGTATCAGGAGAATTATCTGATGAAAAGAATACAAGAGTCTCAAAAACGGTGGCTGCAGTTGTTCCGTACCAATGTGGCGTATTGGGTGGCGGCTGGAATCTGCGCCCCCTTTTTTTCCGTCTACTATAAATCCATTGGCCTGACCTCCTCCCAGATCGGCGTCCTGTTTGCCGCCAGTCCGATTTGCGCCATCTGCATCCAGCCCCTCTGGGCCTGGGTCAGCGACCGCAGCGGTAAGCGGAAAACGATCCTTGCCGCACTGGCGGTATGCACCGCGGCGGCGTCCTTGCTGTACTATGCTGGAAAGAGCTTCGCGGTCTGTTTCTTCGCGACGATAGTCTTGTCCATGTTCAGTTCCGCGCTGCTGCCGCTGTGCGACGCGATTGTCATAGACCGGGCGTCAGCCTATCAGTGCAATTTTGCGACCATCCGTATCGGCGGAACCTTGGGGTTCGCGCTGATCGTTTTTCTGGCGGGATTTCTTCTGGAGCGACACCCGTCGGTGCAGTTTCTGCTGTCCTGCGGCGCCTACCTTGTGTTTGCGCTGGTGGTCTTGCGGATTCCCATGGACGGAGGGCCGGAGAAAGCGCCGAAGTCTGTGGGGCTTTCTTCTGCCCAGAAAGGGATCTTCGTGAGCCGTGAGGTGGCTTTTGTCCTGCTGTTTGCCTTTGTGGAATCCGTTGGCCTGGGTTTCAGCGGCTCCTTTACTGGTGTGTATGCCGTGGAGCTGGGCTATTCCCAGCGGCTGATCGGGATCCTGAGCTGTGTCTCGGCTCTGAGTGAGGTGCCGATCCTGCTCTGTGCGCGGAAGTTGACGAAACGGTTCGGGGAGATCCCCCTGTTGGCTTTCTCCGCTGTAATGACCAGTCTGAGGCTGTTCCTGGTTGGTTTGGGAGCGGTACCCACCATGGTGGGGGCGCAGCTGCTCCAGAGCGTCACCTATATGACTACCTATTACTGCTGTACCCAGTATATCAGCTCCCATGTCCGGCAAGGGAAGATGTCTCAGGGCCAGAGTGTGCTGGCGGCGGTCCAGGCCGGTTTGGCGTCGGTGTCGGCCAACCTCTTGGGCGGACAATTGGTGGATCGGGTGGGTACCCGCGGCGGGTTTCACGTAATGGCGGCGTTTGTACTGGCAGTCTCGCTGCTGGTTATCGGGTCGTATATGGTCTACAGCAGAAAAAAAGGAGCTGCGGATGAGAAATTTTCTGCGATATGACGGACCGTTGGGCCGGTTTCTGAATTCTGTGGCAGACATGGTCCTGCTGAATCTGCTGTGGCTGCTTTGCAGTTTGCCGGTAGTTACCATTGGCGCGTCCACCGTGGCACTTTATACGGTCAATCTGCGATACCCGGAAGACGACAGCGGCCTGGCAAAATTGTTTTTTTTAGCCTTTCGGAATAATTGGAAGCAGGGAATGGCGGCAGGTCTGATCTTCCTGGCAGCGGCAGCGGCATTGATCTTGGACTTTAAGGTTGTGCAGGGCCTGCCTGACGGCTGGCAGGTGCTGAAGGCAATCCTGTGGGCGGCGGTGTTCATGTGCCTGATGATGTATGTGTACACCTTCCCACTGCTGGCCCGCTATGATCAGACCTTGGGCAAAACCCTCCGGAACGCCTTACTCCTGGGCCTGTGCAATCTTCCCGCGACGCTGCTGGTGATGCTTCTGCATGCGCTCCCGGTGGTGGCAGTGGTACTGAATCCGGAGATGTTTGTCAGCTTTGCTCTGCCTTTCCTGACTTTTCTGGGGCCCGGCATTCTATCCTTCCTGAGCGCTCAGGTTATGAAGCGGGTCTTTGCCAGGTATCCTGCGGGTGAGAAAGGCTGAAGGCCCGTCCTGCGCGGCTTTCGCAAATGATTGTCTATTACAGCGGGCGAATGCTTCGCAAAACCATAAACCGCTGTAAAACCAAAAGATATGCATCGGTCTCCGGCTGTGCGGACGTCGGGGACCTTCGGATAAGGAGGATGCTTTCCTATGCGTAAATCATTCCGTTATGACGATGTGCCGGTACTGGAAACCACTTCCGGCAAGCTGAAGGGCTACTTCTATGACGGCACATATATTTTCAAGGGCGTTCCTTATGCCTATGCTGATCGGTTCCAGATGCCCGTCCCCTCCAAGTGGACGGGTGTCAAGGATGCCTCCTCCTATGGCTTCGTCTGCCCCTTGATGACCCAGGATAAGCCAACCGCGGAGTTGCTGGTGCCGCACCGCTACTGGCCTATGGACGAGCACTGCCAGAACCTGAATATCTGGACCACTGCACTGGATAGGGAAGCGAAAAAGCCCGTTATTGTCTGGTTCCACGGGGGTGGATACGCGGCCGGTTCCTCCATCGAGCAAGTGGCCTATGATGGCCGCAATATGTGCGTGGAGGGGGATGCGGTGGTGGTTTCCGTAAATCATCGGCTGAACATTTTGGGCTACTTGGATCTGTCCCCCTTCGGTCAGAAATATGAAAACTCCGGTAACGCTGGTCACGCGGATATGGTAGCGGCGCTGCAATGGATTCATAACAATATCGCCCTCTTTGGCGGCGATCCGGAGAACGTGACCATTTTCGGCCAGTCCGGCGGCGGCATGAAGGTGGCGGATCTGATGCAGATCCCGGCGGCGGACGGCCTGTTCCACAAGGGACTGATCATGAGCGGCGTAAGCGATGCCTCCATGATGCCCTCCTGTCAGGGAAACGGTGAAAAGATCGTGGGGGCTATGTTGGCGGAACTGGGTCTCACCGACGCCGATGTGGAGGCGCTGGAGACACTGCCTTATCCGGAGCTGGTGAGGGTTTACACCAAGGTCATGCCGGGCGTTGCCGGGACCGGGGCTTATGTGGGCGGCATGCCGCAGGTCAACGATTGGTTCCTGGGTGACCCGCTGCAGTACGGCATGCGCTCCCACGGCTATGAGATCCCCCTGATGATTGGCTCTGTCTTCGGCGAATTTGCTTTTGCCCTTCCCACTTTCGACAAAACCGCCCTGACAGAAGCGGAAACGACCCGGATGGTGGAGACGGTCTACGGCGAACATACCCAGGTGGCCCTTGCGGCCTTCGCCAAAGCATATCCCGGCAAGCATCCTGCCGATTTGCTGATTCTCGACCGGATTATGCGGCAGCCATCCAAGAAGCTGGCAGCCATGCACGCCCGGGGGCAGAAGGCGGGGACATATCTGTACAACTTCACCCTGGAGTTTCCATTGTTGCACAAGATTGCCTGGCATTGCTCGGACATTCCTTTCTTTTTCCACAACACGGATAAGGTAGAGGTTTGCTCCATCCCCGGGGTCACAGAGCGGCTGGAGACACAGATTTTCGGCGCCTTCCTGAACTTTGCCCGGACCGGAGTGCCCAGCCAGGAATCTTTGCCCGTCTGGCCGACGGTCACGCAGCAGGAGGAACCCACGATGATTTTTGACACAGAGTGTCAGGTGCGCCGTAATTACGACGATGAATTGCTCATGCTGATAGACAGCTGTCTGCCTGCTGTTAATTTGATGGATATGATGGAGACGCAGGATATGCAGCATTAATTGTGTTGGTTCTTTTTCAAAAAGAAGAATCTTTCTGAGGTCGGTTTCCTCTTTTGTCTTGGTAGAAGGAATATAGAGATTCGGTACATGGCGCAGCTGGCAATATAACGCTGTCCGTTTTGTGCTAAAAATGGCCCCTGCCGGTGATCCCGTCACACAGCAGGGGCCATTTTAGGTTTTATTCCACTAGTATCTTTCGTTGTTTATCAACCGTCTCTCGGCTTCCTGAATGTTAGCGCCAATTCTTCCCCGCAAAGGAATCGTCGGACATCCGCCATGATATCGGGCAAGATATCAAAACATGTTCACTACAAGTTTTTCTTAATCACAATGTGAAAAGGAAATACTTGGGATGCCGCTTTTTGCCGCGTCAATTTCAATGCGGAAGCTTCCCGAGTTGGACATGGTGATTGGTAGGCTTTCTTTCTCCCTTTATTTCACCGCAACATACCTTTGCTTACTTGATGTAGGCTTTTCCGGAATTGTCAGCTTTAGAGTGTGATGGCGAACGCTGGCACAGTGGTGATAGCAAAATTCGTGAAGATATGGAACGACAGACCATCTTGGAACGTCTCGGATGGCGCTTTATCCGCATCCGCGGGAGTGAATATTACCATGCCCCAGCCCAGACAATTGAGCGGGTCATTCAGGAACTAACTGAATGCGGAATTGAACCAGAAAATACAAACGCGTCCATTACTGCCGGTCGAGCATCCGAATTGTTGTCCTGTGTTAAAGAAAGGGCTGCCCAAATTTTGTCTGATGTCGCTGAGAATTCCTATGATGATTCTGTAATAATCGAAACCGCACTGAATTCAAAATCTCTGGGGCCGCTGCCAAACTTTGACGCTCAATCTGATACCCGGTACGAAACTGTAGACCGCACCTCCTCTCCCGTACCAGCAGTCCCTGCGTTCAAGTCCAAAGCAAAACCCGATGTCGCCGACAAGCCACAAGTCAAAATTGCTGAGAAAGAGCCTGCTGTGGACACTAAAAAGGTTCCAACCATTCTGCGTGAGCCAATTCTTATTCCAGGTGTATCTGGCCCCAGGGTACTGCCTGAGACCGTTGAACAGCAAGTCATTCCAGGTATGGAGCAAGAGCCGCCCAAAAGTATGAATACAAGCAGCAATATTATTGATTTTCTAAAAAGGCGAGATATACACTTTGTCGATAAACGCAGCAATGGCGGTGCTTTGTGGCTGATTGGTGGAAATGAACTCAAGCCAATCATTTCAGAGGCCGAAAAGCTTGGCATTCGATTCCATTTCAAGGAAGCTGGCGGAAAAATAACCAAAGGTATGTCCGGTTGGTGGGCAAAGTAGCCTGTCGATATTATCTCTTCTGTATTACTTCTTTTCCACCATTCCCCACCTTTTCCGCAAAAAGCCACGCATTATCCCTCCATTTCCGCACAACCTATCCCTGCGGACAAAAGCCGCAAAAGAAACGGAAAAGGAGAGATTTACGATGGCAAGCAAGAACAGCAACCAGATCAACGTTCCTCAGGCCCGGGAGGCCATGGACAAGTTCAAGATGCAGGCAGCCCAGGAAATGGGCGTCAACCTGAAACAGGGCTACAATGGCGACCTCACCTCCCGCGAGGCCGGTTCTGTGGGCGGACCCAGGCCTAAGAAGATGTGGCCCGTACGAAGTGCGAAGTATGATCGGCAGAACCGTATTGCAATGGGTCATGTGCAGACCGTACAGTACATAGCCGCTATCACAGTTTAATGCAGAGGTATATACAAAAAACACCCCATCTTTTGAGATGGGGTGTAGTTCTGCATACTAGAATCTTACCTTATTGTTTTATTCCTTACCCAGATAAGTGTCGTCCTTTGCAAACTTAGCAACGATGCCACTGAGTGCCAGAACTGCCAGCAGGTTGGGAATGACCATCAGGCCGTTGAACATGTCGGACATATCCCAAACCAGGGTCACCTTCTGGAAAGAACCAACAACGATAAACACCAGAGCGATGACACCATAGAGGAAAGTAGCCTTCTTGCTGCCCTTGAACAAAGCATTGACGTTGCTTTCACCGAAGAAATACCAGCCGACGATGGTGGAGAAGGCGAAGAACAGCAGGCAGATGGCAACGAAAGCGTTGCCGAAGGAACCGAAGGAGTTATTAAAGGCAGCCTGAGCCAGAGCGGTAGCGGTGAGCATCTGGCCGTCAGCACCGGTGGTACCCAGCATGCCGGAGGTCAGGATCACCAGTGCGGTCAGAGTCAGCACGATGAAGGTATCAATGAAAACACCGACCATCGCTACAGCACCCTGATCCTGGGGCTTTTCTACCTTAGCCATAGCATGGGCATGGGGCGTAGAGCCCATACCGGCTTCGTTGGAGAACAGGCCGCGGGCAACACCGAAGCGGACAGCTTCCTTAATGCTGATACCGATAGCGCCACCCATGACAGCCTGGGGAGTAAAAGCACCCACGAAGATGGACTGCAGAGCAGGCAGGATATTCTGGGCATTCATACCGATGGCGATGAGTGCGCCGCAAATGTAGAAGATGGCCATGATGGGAACCAGCTTCTCAGTGATGGCAGCGATGCGCTTGACACCGCCCAGGAAAATGAATGCGGAAACAGCTGCCACAACGATACCCGCAGCAATCTTGGGAACACCGAAAGCGGTGTAGAAGGCATCACCGATGGAGTTGGACTGGACCATGTTGCCCATGAAGCCCAGAGCCAGAATGATGGCAACAGCGAAGAAGCCAGCCATAAAAGTGCCCAGCTTGCCCTTGAAGGCAGCCTTAATGTAATAGATGGGACCGCCGGAGACAGCACCGTCTTCACTTACTTCCTTATACTTCTGTGCCAGAACAGCCTCACCGTAGATGGTGGCCATGCCGAAGAAGGCAGAGACCCACATCCAGAACACAGCACCGGGACCACCGGAGACCAGAGCGGAGGCGCAGCCAGCGATATTGCCGGTACCAACCTGGGCCGCAATGGCAGTTGCCAATGCCTGGAAGGAGCTCATGCCGTCCTTACCGGCCTCCTTACCCTTGAGGCTGATATTGCTGAAGACCAGACGCATACCCTCACCAAACTTGCGAACCTGGACAAAGCCGGTACGGATAGTGAAGTAGATGCCGCTGCCCAGCAGCAGGAACAGCAGAACCAGATACTTGTTCCACAGAACATCGTTGACCGCTGCCACGATGTTTGTCAGAATTGCTTCCATTTTTGTTTTACCTCTTTTATTTCATTTTGGCAAATAAAAAACGCCGCAAGCAAAATGCTCCGGCGAGAAAATGGGCGCGAACTGGTCAGGTTCGTATTGTCCCACTCTGTCCTTTTACCTGAGAGATTCAGCAGCTTCCGCTGCCTTGCACCTTCGGTACCCGTTTTCCGGGATTCTCCAGAGCCACATCCATTCTTAGTCGTTACCTGAATTCAGGTGCCAGAGAGTGTTACTCCGTGGGCAGGCAAATGCCTTTTCCTAAGAACTTCCTTTGTCGTTTTTTAGTTGCTAGGAGATAGTAATACATTTTCTGGTAATTGTCAATGTGCTATTTACAGGCTGTTCAAAAATTGGTATCAATTTATGATTTATGCCATCGCGGTTGTATACATTTTGTTGAATTATCACATAGCAAAACCACCTGCTTGAGCTGATAAAAGCTCTGGTAGGTGGTTTTGTTATCATCGATTCTCTTCCCGGTAAGCTTTTGGTGTCAGCTTATCTCTATCTGCCAACGCGTTCATCTGTTCTTCAAAGTCCAGATCCAACCGCATAGAAATGCGCTTCCACTTATAGTGGTCATCCAATACCTCTTGCCCAACGATTGCGGCAACCATGGCCGTAATACGCTGTTGCCCATCAATCAGAACCTTTTTGCCAGAGGACTTTGTTCCGTCTTTCAGCTTAACATCCGGGTTTTGCCATACAATGATATATCCCACCGGAAATCCCTTATACAAAGAATCAACCAAGTCTCTGACTTTAGAGCTATCCCAAACAAAAGGACGCTGCATTTCCGGGATTGCAATGCTTCCGGATTTTATATTTGAAAGCAGTGTCTCAACTGTATAGTTATTAACGCTATAACGTGCCATATATTGCCCCTCACTTCAATCGATATCTTTTTCCCACACCTCTGCCGATGATCTCAATCAATTCATTCTCGTTCATCTGACAAATCTGTTCTGGAGATACACCACACCCTATTATAGCTTGATTATACTCCTATCTTCATGTATTTCAATAGACTCGAGTGAAAATTCACCTTTCTTTCACCTCATGGTATGAAAAATCACTCCTCTTCCGTTCAATGGGGGGCCATTTCAAAAAGTCTGCTGTTTTTCCATTCTCCCCCACCTTTCCCTCAAAAATCCACACATTTCCCGCCCGTTTCGGCGCAACCTATGACTGCGGACAAAACCCGCGAAAAGAAACGGAAAAGGAGAGATTTACGATGGCAAGCAAGAACAGCAACCAGATCAACGTTCC
>ERZ1034844.811-NODE-811-length-16041-cov-4.132679_pt1 | contig 16041 bp, 15 predicted proteins | sample MGYA00520594_ERZ1034844 | MGnify/ENA primary metagenome ERZ1034844 (study PRJEB33766, sample SAMN09781733) | gut metagenome | biome: gut microbiome | host: Homo sapiens | place: Madagascar | study: EMG produced TPA metagenomics assembly of the PRJNA485056 data set... | reverse complement strand
TAAAATACAAGGCACTTATTTTAAAATAAGTGCCTTGTATTTTTTGCGAAAAACGACATCTGATTTTCAACAACTTACAAAGGGCAATTTTTAAGGCATTTTCAAGAGTTGCGTGAGGCACTTTATCTAAGCATTTTCCTATTTCCCCAGTTCCAGATACACAGACAGTAAAGAACCTGCCACGGCTGAAATCATCACAATCAGCACCTGCCACATGGCAAGACTCACCCTTAGGTAATTGAAATCCGAAAATTCCTTGCGTTTCCAAACGGTGTAGTTTTCTTTCAGCCAGGAAAGGAAATCAATCAGTTCCTTACGCGGATTCCTACGAAACCAGTCGACCGTCTTTACCTCCAAAACCGGCTCATCCGCCCATGAAAAAGCACGAGCCCACTCCACTTCTTCACCTTTCAGCCCTATACAAACAACAAACTCGTTTTTGTTGCCGCCATGCCAGAAAGAACGCTGTTTATCCACTATGTTCACCGAAGCGGTTGAGGCATCGAAAAGAAGAATGAAGAGATGCATCTCCACCTTTGGGGCAAAAATGGAATTGAATACGCGAAAAGCCCTTTCCGTGTTCGGGGCAATATTGAAATGACGGGAAAGAACGGTGGGCGCATCAAAATTATTTATTTCGGGATAGTCAATAAGCCCGAGCCTGTCGGCTTCCTCACCGGTTATTTTCTCAAAACGGAAAATAGAATTGGAGTTTCGGATTTTGTTGGTATATGAATGTGTCTCGGTTATAGTGAAAAGTTTTTCCGTGGGAGCACTTTCGGATTCGCGGGCTTCGGCATAATAAAAATGATGTCCGTATCTCACACCCCCTACAATCTCACTCCCGGACCATAAGTCGCCATGCCGGGGTGCGTTCCACGTTGTGCATATCAGAGAATACGATTTCGAACTTATCAGGTGGCGTGTGCCAATGTTGGTTTTGAAATAAAAAACCTCGGAATGGTGAGTATAAACCACCCTTCGCCTTTCGTGGGTATTGCCGTTCTTGTCCGTATAAGTTTCAACAATGACTTCTCTTTCCGTCCAAGGCTCTTCGTAAAAAAGTCCCCAAATAAATGCGCCCAGATATTCGGTGGCTTTTGTACGATTCCTATAACACAACCTGTGAGTCAAGCCTGCGGCAGCCCAACCCGAGACTAAAATCCAAGCATAAGGCTCCGGGGTGTCAATGCCGCAAACATAGAACACAAAAAGGCACACCACAGGCGGCATTAAATATGCTATGGCAACCATAAGACTACTTTGGTTGGAAAAAATCAGTCGTGGAATGTTAGCATCTCGTCATCTATGCCCGACTGCATGATGTTGTTGGTTGAAGTAGAAGCTATGACGGTATAGTCAATTGCAGACTTGTTACGGATGAACCAGCATGAAGGATATTGTTCAAGCAATGCCGCACGCTGATTAATAATATCAAGCATACGGGTTTGCTCTGTGTTGAACGCTTCGCGCTGAACTTCTATCGACTGCATGAGATCTCCGTAAAGCGAAGTGTCGAACGTGGGGTTCTGTTCCTGAATCCATTTCATCATTCCTCCGTTGTCGCCGGAATATCTTCCCGCAATCAAATCGGGATATATCTTTTCGAAAGCCTTACGATACTCGGTGGACACATTTGCTTTCTCCCGAATGATTTTGAACACTTTGTCGCGCACCGATTTTATTTTTCCGCGCTGCGCTTCAGCCTCTTTGCGCAGGGCTATTTCCTTGTTGTTGTACGAAAAAAACATCACCAACAATATTATGGCGAATACCGCAACACACATAATGAGAATGATACTTGCTGACATGGATTGTAATGGTTTTGTTACGCCTTCAGCCCGCAGACGCAAGGTTAATGTTTTTGTTTTTCACGCAGGGCTGACGTTTTTCTTAGGAAATCGCTGCGTGTTAATGCTTGTGGTTTGCTATATTGAACTTTATATCAACTACAAAGGTAGTTATTTTCAGGAAAAGCAGGGATTTTCGCAAGTCGATTTCACTTAAGCGAAAAACATTTTGAACTGCATGTTTGCCAAAGAGGGAAACAGCAGGAGACACTCCCCTTATTTGCAAACCGGAGTTTGAGAAATTCCCCACTCCGGGAAATTGAATGTTTTTGTCGCCGTAGTTTATTGCTTTTTAAGCGTTTTGCGTAATAAAAAAAAGTATTTGTTGAAATTTATTTTTACAAAAAGTAGTAATTCGTGGGGCGAAGTGGTGAAAAGTTGCTAACTTTGGCGAATTAAAATAGGACTATTGTAAACATACTATAGCTTAACATCTGACAAACAATGCGTTTCACGGGTACCATAGAGGCTAAGGCCGATGCAAAAGGCAGAGTATTTTTCCCTGCAATGTTCCGCAAGGTTCTTGCATCGGCAGGCGAGGAACAACTTGTGCTTTCGCGCGATGCTTTTCAGCCTTGCCTTGTGCTGTATCCCCGGAGTGTTTGGGACGAACAACTCGATAGTTTACGCGCTGGTCTGAGCCGCTGGAACGCGCGTCAGCAAATGATAATGCGCGAATTTGTTTGCGATGTCGAAACAGTAACTCTTGACGGCGGGGGAAGGTTTCTCATACCCAAACGCTACGCCACCAAAGCCGAAATTAAACAGGACGTAGTATTTCTCGGAATGGACGACACGGTTGAAATATGGTCGCCCCGTCTGTTGGAAGAGCAACGTATGCCTGCGGAAGAGTTCGCAAAAGAATTGGAAAACCTAATGAATGCCCCACAATGAACGAAGTGTGTCCGAAATATCATGTTCCCGTAATGCTGATGCAGAGCGTCGATGCCATGAATATAGGCAACGGCAATTACGTTGACGTAACTTTTGGCGGCGGCGGACATACACGCGAAATATTGAAACGTATGGGCGAGGAGGCGCATTTGTTTAGTTTTGATCAGGATGCTGATGCCATAGCCAATGTGCCCGACGACAACAGGTTCACGTTTGTTTATTCGAATTTCAGATACCTTGAAAATTGGATGAACTACTACGGCGTGGAAAAAGTTGACGGAATTATGGCAGACCTCGGGGTATCAAGTCATCATTTTGATGCTGCCGAAAGAGGTTTTACCTTTCGCGCCGACGCTCCGCTCGATATGCGAATGAACCAACGTGCCAAGATGACAGCAGCACAATTCCTGAATTCTGCCGAAGAAGAAAGGATTGCTTCGGTACTTTACAATTATGGCGAACTCCGCAATGCTCGTCGCATGGCTTCTGCCATTGTAAAATCGCGGACAAAGAAACCTGTTGAAACCACTGCGGAATTTGTGGAGATGCTCGAGCCTTTCATGGGCAGAGACAAAGAGAAAAAAGAACTGGCGTGTGCCTTTCAGGCATTGCGCATTGAGATAAATGACGAAATGGGAGCGTTGCGCGAGATGCTCGAATCTGCCATATCGCTTCTGGCAAAGGGTGGAAGACTTGTTGTGCTTACTTATCATTCGCTCGAAGACCGTATGGTGAAAAACTTTATTCGCAGCGGTAACGCGGAAGGCAAGGTGGAACAGGATTTTTACGGAAATCGCATTGTTCCTTTGCGTGCCGTCAACAACAAAGTCATAGTTCCGTCGGCAGAAGAAATAGCCGCAAATCCGCGCAGCCGCAGTGCAAAATTGCGTGTGGCTGAAAAACTGTAACAAAATAAAACAGCACAAACTATATGTCCGGCAAATCAGAAAAAGACAGCAAACGGAACATGCAGCAGGAAGCTGCAGGCACCGGAGGCAAAAGCTCCGCCGGGGCACAGGAGAAGAAACGCGCCAAAAAGCAATATAAGAAAAACTTTACAGGTCTCTTGTTTGGCGAATTCCTTACGAGCGAAGTTCTGAGAAAGAATATAGGATTCATACTTCTCGTAGCGTTCTGCATGCTTCTTTATATAGGCAACGGATATTCAAGCCAGCAAGAACTTATAGAGCTGAACAAACTGAAAGAAGAGGTTGAGGATGTGAAATACAACGCCTTGATACGCTCAAGCGAGCTTCTGGAAAGAAGTCGTCAGAGTCATATCGAAGAACATCTCAAATCCATTGGCGATACCATGCTTCAAACTGCCACAATATCGCCATTCGTAATAAAAGTGGACACAACAGAATGAAAAGCAAGTTTCCCGAAAAAAAAGTAATGACCCGATATTTTTGCGTGGCGGCAGTCTTTGTAATTGCCGGCATAGCCATATTGGGCATGACTGCAAAGATTATGTTCGTGGAACGTGACTATTGGGAAAAAGTGGGGCTGCGTTTTGTAAAACGTAACGTGGAAATAAAACCTGTACGCGGCACAATATATTCTTCTGACGGGGAAGTTCTTGCTTCTTCACTCCCAGAATTCAAGATTTTCATGGATTACGTGGTAGTGGAAAAGGATTCTGTGCGCCGCATAAAGGAACAACATTGTCGCGATTCGGTATTTCAGTCAAAAGTTGACGAAATAAGCGAGGGACTTCACAAGATATTTCCAGAAAAATCAGCAAGGGAATTCCGCAAAAATCTCATGGAAGGTTGGGAGAAAAAGAGTCGCAACTGGCCAATATACCACAAGAGAATTTCTTATACCCAATATCAGGCGGTGCGCAAGCTTCCTGTTTTCAGTTTGCCCGCTTATCGCGGAGGTTTTCATTGCGAAAAGATAGAACAACGCACAAATCCTTTCGGTTCTCTGGCTCGCCGCACAATAGGTGCGCTATATGCGGGAAAAGATTCGGCACGCTACGGATTGGAACTTGCCTACGACTCCGTATTGAGAGGCAAACCCGGCGTAAGCCACAGGCAGAAGGTTTTGAACAAATACATAAATATCATTGACCGTCCGCAGGAAGACGGTTGCGATATAGTTTCCACCATTGACGTAGGCATGCAGGACCTTGCCGAGAAAGCACTCGTTGATCAACTGAAGAGTATTGATAATGCGCAGGTAGGCATGGCGGTTCTAATGGAAGTAAAAACCGGCGATGTAAAAGCTATAGTTAACATGGAACGCTGCAAAGACGGGAACTATCGCGAGACTAAGAACTATGCCGTAAGCAATCTTTTGGAGCCGGGATCTGTTTTCAAAACTGCGTCTTTTATGGTGGCTTTTGATGACGGCTATCTTCATCCGAACGACATGGTAAATACCGGTTGCGGCAAAGTAAATATGCACGGACGCGAAATGAAAGATGCTTCGTGGAATACCAAAGGCGGATACGGAGTTATAAGTGCGGCGGAATGTATAAAGCATTCCTCAAATGTAGGAGTGAGTGAACTTATAGACAAATACTATTTCAATCAACCCGAAAAGTTTGTAAACGGTCTTTATCGCGTAGGTATTGCCGACCCTTACCCTATAGATATTCCCGGATGGGCAAAACCCAACATCCGCCACCCTAAAAAGGACCGCAGCAATTGGTCTAAAACAGCTTTGGCATGGATGAGCATTGGCTACGAAACGCAAATTCCGCCAATACGCACGCTTGCCTTTTATAACGGCATTGCAAACGGAGGAAAGATGTTGCGTCCGCGCTTTGTAAAAGCAAAGAAACGCAACGGCGAACTGATTAAAGAGTATCCCGTAGAGGTTGTTCGCGAACGCATGTGCTCGTCAACGGCATTAAAAGACATACAATATTGTCTCAGTCTTGTAACCCAACCAAAAGGTTCAGGACACAGGGCTTCGTCCAAATACTTTCCTGTATCAGGAAAAACAGGGACGGCGCAAATTTGGACAAAGCACGGAAGAACCTCAAGCTATCTGGTAAGTTTTGTGGGGTATTTCCCTGCAAATGCACCAAAGTATAGTTGCATTGTATGCATACAAAAATCTTATCCCGCCTCGGGTGGCGGACACTGCGGACCGGTGTTCAAAAGAATTGCAGAAGGAGTAATGGCGCGCGAAAGAAATTGGGATTTGTCTTCTGCCCGCGATGCTCAACGTTCTTCACAACCTTTTGTACACAACGGGGATATGACTGCGGCAAAAAACGTATTGAGCGAACTGCACATACCATACTCTTCAGATAATCTTGGAAACAAGACATGGGGAACCGTTGCTGCAGACACGAATGAGATTATTCTTTCGGGCAACAAGGTTAACAAAAACGTTGTTCCCAATGTTGAGAATATGGGACTCCGCGATGCTTTGTTTTTACTTGAAAGTTTAGGAATGAAAGTTTCTGTAGAAGGTAAAGGAAAAGTAGTAAAACAAAGTTTGTCGCCGGGCTCACATTTCAGAAAAGGAACATGTATCAGCATTTCCTTGGAAGGGAACAACAAAATCCGGCAAAAGGAAACAGAAACATTGGAACCGCAAAACGAGACTACGGAATCGGAACAAAAGAACGACAGTAGTAGCTCCAAGAAAGTTTCCCCTACTTCACCTACCGGCAGAGAGAATAATAAAAAGGAAAACAAGCCGACCGTAGCCGAAACTAAAAAAGAAAAGAGCAAAAAGAATTAGGATATGAAACTACAAGATGTATTGCAAAAGGTAGAGCCTAAGGAAATAACAGGTGCATGCGACATTGAAATTTCAGGAGTTCAAATAGATTCCCGACAAATTACTAAAGGCGATTTATTTGTTGCCGAACGCGGCACACAGGTAGATGGTCATAAATTCATTCCCGCCGCAATAGAAAAAGGCGCAGTGGCTGTGGTTTGCGAGGAAATCCCTACAGAATGCCCAGCAGGAGTAACTTTTATAAAAGTTACCGACTCAGAAGATGCAGTTGGACCAATTTGTACACAATTTTATGGCGATCCTTCAAAACATATTAAACTTGTAGGAGTAACCGGAACAAACGGAAAAACCACGATAGCCACTTTGCTCTATAACATGTTTAGAGAAATGGGGTACAAATGCGGTCTGTGCTCCACCGTTTGCAATTACATAGACGGCGAAGCCATTCCTGCACATCAGACAACCCCCGACCCGGTAACCCTTAACAAACTTCTGGGAACAATGGTTAAGAGAGGTTGCCAGTATGCCTTTATGGAATGCAGCAGCCACAGCATAGCCCAAAAACGAATAGGCGGACTTTCGTTTGCTGGAGGTATTTTCACAAACCTGACACGAGACCACCTTGACTATCACAAGACTTTCGAGAATTATCGCGATGCAAAGAAAGCTTTCTTTGACGGTCTGCCTAAAAAAGCTTTCGCAATTACTAACGCCGATGACAAAAACGGAATGGTAATGGTACAAAACACAGCAGCAACGGTCAAGACATATTCCGTTAGAAGCATGGCAGATTTCCGCGCAAAAATAGAAGAAATGTCATTTGAAGGAATGCTTCTAAATATAGACGGACACGAAATAAGTGTTTCATTTGTCGGAAAATTCAATGTTTCAAACCTGCTCGCTGTCTATGGTGCTGCAAGGATGTTGGGAAAAGACCCGATAGAGATACTTACAATTTTAAGTAAACTCCACAGCGTTGCAGGAAGATTCGAAACCTTACGCTCGCCGCGCGGATATACTGCAATCGTTGACTACGCCCACACTCCCGACGCTCTCATAAATGTTTTGTCGGCAATTCATGAAGTATTGAAGGAAAGTCGCAACACCACGAGCAAAGTAATAACCGTATGCGGTGCAGGAGGGAACCGCGACAAAGGCAAACGCCCCATTATGGCAAGCGAAGCCGCAGACCGCAGCGACCGCGTGGTTATCACGAGCGACAATCCCCGTTTTGAAGAACCGCAAGCTATAATTGACGACATGCTTGCAGGACTTACACCCGCACAAAGCAAGAAAGTTCTGACCGTTGTTGACAGACACGAAGCCATAAAGGCTGCCTGTATGATGGCTAACCAAGGCGATGTTATACTTATAGCAGGCAAAGGGCACGAAGACTATCAGGAGATAAAAGGAGTAAAACATCATTTCGACGACCGCGAGGAAGTGAGAAAAGTGTTTGAGACCGAGAAATAATCACAACTAAATAAAAACATATCACGATAAGATAATTATATATGCTATACTATCTGTTCAGATTCTTGTCGGACTTCGGAGTTCCCGGTTCGGGAATGTGGTCCTACATATCGTTCCGTTCCTTGCTGGCATTTATTGTGGCTCTTCTGATTTCCGCATGGTTCGGTCAGCACTTTATCAGTTACATGCGTCGAAAGAACATAAGCGAAACACAACGCGATGCAAGTATCGACCCGTTCGGAGTACAGAAACAAGGAGTGCCTTCCATGGGCGGAATAATCATTATTGTTTCTATTCTCGTGCCGTGCCTTTTGCTCGGACGACTGAGAAACATTTACATGCTCCTCATGCTTCTCACAACGGTTTGGTTTGGTGTTCTCGGCTTTGCCGATGATTACATAAAAATCTTCAAGCACAACAAAGACGGACTCCACGCCAAAGCAAAAATATTAGGTCAGGTAGTACTCGGACTTGCCGTGGGACTCACGCTTTACCTCAGTCCGGATGCCGTTATTCGCGAAAACATCACCACGCAGCGCAGCGCAAACAACACAGAGGTCATTGTTCACAAAAGCGAGCCTGTAAAGTCTACCATAACTACCATACCGTTTTTCAAAAACAACAATTTGAGCTATACAAACATCATGTCGTTTTGCGGAAAGTATAAAGGCGCAGCAGGATGGATTCTTTTTGTATTGGTAACGGTGCTTGTAATAACCGCGGTGTCCAATGGCGCGAACCTTAACGACGGAATGGACGGTATGGCGGCAGGAAATTCGGCAATAATAGGAGTGGCACTCGGACTTTTGGCTTATGTGTCAAGCCACATACAATTTGCTTCATACCTTAATATAATGTACGTACCGGGGTCGCAGGAACTTGTCATCTTTGCCTCGGCTTTTGTAGGCGCACTCTTTGGCTTTTTGTGGTATAATGCCTACCCGGCACAAATTTTTATGGGCGACACCGGCAGCCTTACCATAGGCGGAATAATAGGAGTGTTTGCCATTATAATACATAAGGAGCTGTTACTCCCCATTCTGTGCGGAATTTTCCTCGTTGAGAGCCTCAGCGTAATCCTTCAGGTTGAGTATTTCAAACTTGGCAAGCGTCGCGGTGTCAAACAGCGTTTGTTCAAGCGCACTCCCATTCACGACAATTTCCGCGTGCTTCCTTCGCAGCTCGATCCCTCGTGCAGATATCTGCTTAAAGGCTGGCCCAAAACTCCGTGTCATGAAAGCAAGATTACGGTGAGGTTTTGGATTGTTACGATTCTTCTTGCTGCTTTTACCATAATTACATTGAAAATCAGATAAACGACTTATAAAACAAACGATATGGCTGCTAAAAAATTGATGTCTGTATTGGGTGCCGGCGAAAGCGGTGTCGGTGCCGCCGTGCTGGCGCAGAAAAAAGGTTACGATGTTTATGTTTCCGATTCCGGAGCTATTAAACCCAAATACAAGGAAATGCTCGAGCATTATGGTCTGAAATACGACGAGGGAAAGCATAACGAGGAATTAATCCTTTCTTCTGCCGAAGTGGTAAAAAGCCCCGGCATTCCCAAGGAAGCTCCCATTGTGAGGAAAATAGAAGAAAAAGGAATAAACATCATTTCCGAAATAGAACTTGCAGGGCGTTACACCAACGCCAAGATGATTTGCATCACCGGCAGCAACGGAAAAACCACAACCACATCGCTTGTATATCATATTTTGAAGTCGGCGGGATTTAATGTGGGACTTGCAGGAAACATCGGTCGCAGCCTTGCGCTTCAGGTGGCAGAGGAAAACTTCGACTACTACGTAATAGAATTGTCTTCGTTCCAATTGGACAACATGTATGACTTCCGCGCAAACGTTGCGGTGCTTCTCAACATAACTCCTGACCATCTTGACCGCTACGATTTCAATTTCCAAAACTACACAGACGCAAAGATGCGCGTCATTCAGAACCAAACCGAGGACGATGCCTTTGTATATTGGATGGATTCCCCAGTCATAGCCCAAGAACTCAAGAAATACGACATCAAGAGCCGCACGTGTCCGTTCTCTGCCATTAAGAAAGACGGCGCGATTGCTTATGCAGAAAAGGGCGAGTATGTCATTGAGCAGCCCACGCCTTTCAACATGGAACTCGAATCTCTTTCGCTGACGGGCAAACACAATCTCTACAACTCTCTTGCGGCAGGCATTACCGCAAAGTTGGCAGGCGTGAGTAATGAAGATTTGCGCAAGAGCCTTTCCGACTTCCCCGGTGTGGAACACCGCTTGGAAAAAGTGGCAAAAGTGCGCGGCGTGCAATACATAAACGACTCCAAAGCCACCAATGTGGATGCCTGCTGGTACGCACTTGAAAGCATGACAACTCCGGTAGTTCTGATTCTCGGAGGAAAGGACAAAGGCAACGACTATACCCCCATCAAAGAAATGGTAAAGAAGAAATGCCGCGCACTTGTCTACCTCGGTGCCGACAACACCAAACTCCACAAGGAATTCGACTCACTCGGCGTGCCGGTAGTGGACACTCACGACATTGACACCTGTGTAAGCGAATGCTACAAGCAGGCTCAGCCCGGCGACACGGTATTGCTTAGCCCCTGTTGTGCGAGTTTCGACCTTTTCCACAACATGGAAGAGCGTGGCGAGCTGTTCAAAAAAGCCGTCAGAGCACTTTGATTAAATTTCTAATTCTGCAAAGGAGGCTGCATAACTTATGAAAAAACTCTCGGGACTGTTCTTGGGCGACCGTGTTATATGGATTGTGTTCTTTGCGCTCTGTATAATTTCGGTGGTTGAGGTTTTCAGCGCACTCAGCACCCTCACATACCAAAGCGGAAGCTATGTTTTGCCCATAGCCCGCCACGCCGCGTTCCTCATAACAGGCTTTGTGGTGGTGCAAATAGTTCACCGCCTGCCCTGTCGCTATTTCAGAGCCATGCTTCCCTTTGCCGTGCTGGCATCAGTGCTTCTGCTCGTACTCCTTCAGTTAGGTTTCGGAATAACACTCAATGGCGGCGCGAGATGGTTCAATCTTTTCGGCATTCCTCTGCAGCCGTCCGAAATAGCCAAAGGCACACTCGTTGTCTACACCGCCCTCGTACTATCGTGGTATCAGACAGATAAAGGCGTGGCACCCGGCACATTCAAAAGAATATTCATTCCCACGCTCATAACGTGCTTTCTCATCGGTCCGGAAAACTTCTCTACGGCAGCCCTGTTGTTTCTGGTCATAACCATAATGATGTTCATTGGTCGCGTGTCGGTCGTAAGCATAGGCAAAATGCTCGGAGTGATAGCCATAATCATCTCTCTGTGTGTTGTGTGGCTTCTCTCCATGTCCAAGGAGCAATCGCAGGAAGTGGCAAAGCTTCCGTTTCTTTTCAAGCGCGTCCCAACGTGGAAAAGCCGACTGGAAGACGGACTCCATTCCAAGAACACCAAAAAACTTTCGCCCGAAGATTTCGACATAGACGCAAAAGCGCAGAGAGGACATGCCAACATAGCCATAGCCTCAAGCAACATAATAGGAAAAGGACCGGGAAACTCGGTGCAGCGCGATTTCATTCCGCAAGCCTATAGCGACTTTATTTACGCCATAATAGTGGAAGAACTCGGGCTTGTCGGAGCTACGAGCGTAATGATACTGTATCTTCTGTTGCTGCTGCGCGTGGGATACATAGCCCGAAGCTTCACCGAAAGCAGCTTCCCGCCATTTCTCGCCATGGGACTCGCCCTGCTCATGGTTACACAGGCTTTGGCAAACATGTTTGTGGCAGCCGGTCCGTTCGTAACAGGACAACCGCTCCCCCTTATCTCTCGCGGCGGAACGTCAACCCTTGTAAATTGCGCATACATAGGAATGATTCTCAGTGTAAGCCGTCTTGCCCAAAAGCAGGAGCGCAAACGCAAAGCCGCAACGCTCATTGCGCCGGCAGTGCAACCCGAAATGCCGGAAACAAAAGAGGAACATCCCGAATACATTCCTCCCGCCGAGCAAACCGCAAGAGAAATAGCATCGGGCAACTTCGAAACCCCGGATACCGAACAGGAATAAGCCCTAAACATAGGGCATTTTGCCCCGGCGGAAAGCCTCGAAAAACAGCTTTTGTAAGACATTCTTTTTCACATACTTATAAACAGCAAAAATACAAGCCATATATTTTAAAATATATGGCTTGTATTTTGAAATAAGTGCCTTGTATTTTTTACAAGATGCCTTATGTTTTTTTCGCACCTTGAAACGCACTTTTTTTGTCCCTGTTTTGAAGTTATTTTTACGGGTTCGCCGGGTCAGGATAGCCATAAGCCTATGGCGAGAAACAACCCGTAAAGAAGTATGTTGCGCGAGGTGAGGGCGAGAACCTTGTTGAGTTCGCGCCCGTGGTTTATGGTTACCATGGTTTTCCATGTGGCTACATGGGGAACAAGGTAGAACAAAGGCACGACGGCTGCCGCATATTTCCCGAAGAATGCAAGCGAAAGCGAGAGCACGCAGGCTGCTATGCCGAGGAACAGGTACAGCTGTTGTCCGAACTTTTCGCCGAACATAACGATTATCGTGCGTTTGCCGCTCTGTCTGTCGGTGTCGCGGTCGCGATAGTTATTAAGCACGAGGAGTGTGTCGGTTACCATGCCGCACGCAACGGCGCAGATTATTATGGAAATGTTTATTTCGGAGGTTTGCAGATAGTAGGTAGCCGTTACGGGAACTATTCCGAAGAATGCAAGAACCAACAGGTCGCCGAGACCTATGTAGGAAAACAGTGTGGTGTAGAGAAAAGCAAACAGCACGCATGCTCCGCCCAGAAACACGAGCCACATTCCGGCTTCGCGCACCAGCAGACAGCCGCATAAGCAGGCGAGAGTTACCACAAAAACTATTCCTACACGCATTGCCGTGGGTGAAATCCAGCCTTGCGCCGTGGCACGTTTGGGACCGAGACGGTCTTCTCTGTCCGAGCCGTGCATGAAGTCGTATATGTCGTTAATGAGGTTTGAGGCTATCTGCATTAGTGCTGCGAAAATCATGCAGACAACCGCTGGAAAGAGTTTGAAACCGCCGTCGGCGTATGCCATGGCGCACGCCACGACCACGGGAATCACTGCCGCGCTGAGGGTCTTGGGACGTATGGCAAGCAACCATGCTTTCGGCGAATTTCTTTTTACGTTGTTTTCATTCATTTCGAGATATGGTCTATTGGAAATCTACTACGGTTATTCCGCTTCCGCCAAACTGAACATGTTCGTCGTGGAAGGAAACGTTTCCCGGCACAGTGCGCAGATATTGCCGTATTACTTCGCGCAATGCGCCCGTACCCGTGCCGTGTAATATTCTTATTCGCGCCACGCCCAACAGTTGCGCATCGTCAACGAAGGACATTACGGTTCGCAAAGCCTCATCGCCGCGCATTCCGCGCACATCTATGTCGGGTTTGAAATTGTTCTTGCGCTCGTCCACAGCCTTCCGCGTGGAGCGGCTTAGGTATGCCGCATCCTGCAAAACCTTTTTCTCGGGCGCAGAGTCCAACACCAGGCGTTTTGCATCGACCACCACCTGCATTGTGCCGAATACCACTACTGCTTTTTTGCCGGATATTTCTTTCAGCAAACCTATGGAAGTTTGTCCTTTTATTCTTACGTAATCTCCCGGACGGGGTGTTCCCGAAATTTTTACGGTTTCAGTATTTCTTGGCTGGGATTCGCCTTGTTTGCTGTCAGTACGGCGGCGACGTTCTTCACGGCGTTGTTTGCGCCGTTGTATCTGTTCCATTTTGCGCTGTATGACATCCTCCTGCGAATCAGCGTTAACATCGGCAACTTCTTTCTTGAAATCCTCAAGTTCACGGCGTACCTCGCGCGTTTTCTCGCGTTCCGCCTGAATTTCACGTATGGAGCGAATAGTATTTTCTATCTTGGCATTCGAAGCATCGAGAAGTTGGCGTGCATCTTCCTTTGCCTTGGCAATGACTTCCTTGCGGCTGGTTTGGAGTTCCTGCATTTCGCGCTCGTAACGGTTAATTATCTCTTCGAGACGCTTTTCCTGCTGATGAACTTTCTGACGTTTCGATTCCCAATAGCGTTTGTCGCGCACAATGTCAAGCAAATATTTGTCGCTGTCAATGTAGTCTTTTCCCACAATTTGTGAAGCATCTTCGATGACATCCTGCGGAATGCCGATTTTCTTTGCTATCTCCACGGCAAAGGAACTTCCGGGTTGACCTATCTGTAATTGGAACAACGCCTGCATCTTTTCACGGTCGTAGAGCATTGCTCCGTTAACCACGCCCGAGTGTCCGTCGGCATAACGCTTCAGATTTTGATAGTGGGTTGTTATAATGCCGTATGTGCCGCTTGCAATGAAACGTTTGAGAATTGCCTCGGCGAGCGCACCGCCTATCTGCGGTTCCGTGCCGCCTCCGAATTCATCAATAAGCAGCAGACTACGCTGCGAAGCGTGCTTCATCATCATCTTCATGTTCAAAAGATGCGAAGAATATGTGCTGAGCTCGTTGGTAATGCTCTGCTCGTCGCCAATGTCAATAAATACACTGTCGAAAACGCCTGTCTTTGAATTTTCGCGCACCGGTATCGGCAAACCGCACTGAAGCATGTATTGCAAAAGCCCCACAGTTTTAAGGCAAACCGATTTCCCTCCCGCATTAGGACCGGAAATTATTAGAATTCTGCGACTTGAAGTTATTTCTATGTCGAGCGGCACAACTTTTCCCCCACGTCTTTTGAGCGAAGCGGAAAGTATGGGATGCACAGCCTGTACCCAGTCTATTACAGGATTGTCGCTAACGGGCGGTTGTACGGCTTGCATGCTTTCGGCAACAAGTGCCTTGGCGCGTACAAAGTCAATCTCGCCCATGAAATGGTAACTCGGTATAATGCTGCCTATTTGCGGACGAATCCAATCGGTCAGTTCTTTTAGGATTCTTATAATCTCACGTTGCTCCGCGCTTTGCAATTCGCGTATGCGGTTATTGGATTCCACAACTTCGGTCGGCTCTATAAATACAGTTTTTCCTGTAGCGGATTCATCGTGTATTATGCCGCGAAACTTACGTTTCAAAGACGGGGCAACGGGAATGACAAGTCTGCCGTCGCGTATGGTGGGAGTAACGTCCTTGTCAATGAGTCCGTCGCGCTGCGCAGTGGAAATAATGGTGCGAAGAGAATGTGAAATACCCCTTTTGGCACTCTCTATTTCCGAGCGAATGCGTGCAAGTTCGGGCGAAGCGTTGTCTTTGATTCTTCCGTACTTGTTTAGAATGGCATCGGCGCGTTTTACAATCTCGGGGAAAAGAACAACACCGTCAACCAAACGCAACAAGGCAGGATAAGGTGAAGAATCTTCCTCGTCTGACGAACCACGTTTCAGGAAATTCACAATATCTGAAATGGTTGAGAGCGAACGCTTGAGGTCAAAAACTTCAAGCTCTTCGAGATGTGTGCCCTCAAGACGTATTCGCATTAGAGACTGACGTATGTCTATGAAATTTTCCACGGGAAAGTCGTCCTCTTCGTTAAGAATCAGGCGCATTTCCTTCACCTGCTCAAGACGTTCACGGATTTCATCGCCCTCATAAAGCACCTCCATTTTATTGATGCACTCCACGCCGAGTTCCGAAAGGCAACGCCCTTTGAGCATAGTGCGAATTTCGTTGAAACCAATCTTTTCCTCGAAATTATCGGGATATATCATTATATTCTAACTTATTATCTAAATATTAGCACCTTAACTTGCTGCAAAATTACTAAAAATGCAAATGCCCTCAAAAAACCTTTGTCATAATTTGTCCGTTTGCTCGGGTTTCGTTAATTTTGCAACGTCAAAAAGCGGCGGTTCGTGCCGCAGAAGACAAGGAGAGATGGTAGAGTGGTCGATTACACCGGTCTTGAAAACCGGCATACGGCGACGTATCGGGGGTTCGAATCCCTCTCTCTCCGCGTTCAACCTTGATTATCAAGGTGTTACGATTTAAGTACCCGAAAAAGTACCCGAAAAGGTCTTTTTCGGGTTTCTTTTTACCCTTTTCTTGACCTCCACCACCACACAACAACGGCAAAAGCAATAAGAAGGACGAAAACGGCGCGTATAGGCGCAAAATATC
>ERZ1034844.805-NODE-805-length-16093-cov-4.158561_pt1 | contig 16093 bp, 9 predicted proteins | sample MGYA00520594_ERZ1034844 | MGnify/ENA primary metagenome ERZ1034844 (study PRJEB33766, sample SAMN09781733) | gut metagenome | biome: gut microbiome | host: Homo sapiens | place: Madagascar | study: EMG produced TPA metagenomics assembly of the PRJNA485056 data set... | reverse complement strand
GTATTGAGCGTCAGTGTCTTTTCAATATAACCGCCGTAAATGGCTCCGGCGTTTTCGCCTCCGTGCCCCGGATCGATGACGACCACGATCGGCCGACCGCCAGCCTCTCCGCCCGGAAGTTCTTCATCTGCCCTTACCACGCAGGACATTTTGTCATACATGCAAAAAACAGTAAGCGCCACTACGGCAAATATACATATTTTCTTTATTTTATATAGACAATTTTTCAATGTTTCCGGATGTTTTTTCATTACTGCTCCTAATCACGGATGATATTTGACTCTGGTATCATATTTTCCCCAAAACATTCAAATATATCTATTATTTTAAGCTTATAAAAACAGTTTTGTAAACATCGGGATTTTACCATATCAGATAAAAGCCAGCATTAACAGGCAGATTTAGGCTTCATAGGAAAGAAATTTCAACCAAAAATCCATATCCCCACTGTTGGGCACCTCATCATCCGGATCAAACTGGGCAAGATAATCCCACACACGCTGTGCATCCTGCGGATTCTTGTATTTTATCTCCCAGCTGTCCAGGATTTCACCGTTCTGGCATCTGTTACTGATGATTCCATCTGCCCCAAAGCATGTAACAGTCCATATTGTATCCTTGTCCGGGCTTTCTCCTTCTTTACACGAAACACACTCCGTAACCTTTTCCGTCTTGGAAATGCCGGTCTTGGTGCTTCCTGTCAGCAGCACTTCCTGAAGTCTTGATATCTCTGCATTTTCTGTAGTCTGTTTTTCCCCAGAGGTTTCGTTCTGCGCCTGTATCAGTTCCCGGATCCGTTCCTTAAATTCATCTATGTAGCGGTCAATTCCTTCCAACAGCTTATCCCACTCATTATCAGACATGCTGCGCCAGTCATCTTCCTTATCCTTTTGCTTCTGTGTAGCCAGCTTGTAGGCATCTTCCAGCATTTTCAGCAAATCGGATGCGCTGACTGTTTCCCCGGTCTTATCATTGCGCAAAGTCGTCTCTGCTTCTTTCAACATTCCGGTCCAGTCTCTTTTTTCGTTTAAAATATTGTCAAGAGAGCCAAAATCCATTCTGCCATCCTTGGAAGCCACACGCTTTAACGCATGGAAGCTTCCCCATTTGCTGTCTATTCCCTCTCCCATCGCATCCATGTATTCACAATAGGCAAACATTTCCACTGCCGTAGCTTTTTTAGGATCAAACTCGGATAAATTGACATCCACATATTCGTCCTTGCCGCCTGTTGCAACCTTCACACGCACGATCGTATCATCTCTTCCGGGCTTTGTGACCAAAGAAGCCGACATGCCATAACCCATATCTCCGGCCAATGCAAAGCCGATGCCCAGAGGCGTGACTTTTTCATCCTCTTTGCTTTCTTCCTGTATTTTTTCGCTGGAATGTGCGTCACCAAGCTTCTCTAAAGCCTTCGGCCCATCCGCTTGCTCTATGTAGGTAATCTCCATAGATGAAAATCGCACATAATAAGGTTCAAACAAGGTATTGATATCGTCCTTTGCATTCATCAGCTGACGGAAATCCTGAAACAGCCTTTCTGCATGCTCGATCATACTCTGCGCCCTGTCCATGACATTTCCCTGCGCAAAGCTATGCAGTTTTTCAAAATAATTGGTTTTTTCCAGAATATCATCCGCATCAAAATAATCATCCGAAATCAGTCCTGATGTCTCTTCCGAATACTCAAAAAACATACAAAGAGCAGCAAACTCCGGAAAATCCGCATATTCCGGATCAACATCTTCGGGGCGAAACTCTTTTTCAAAAGGATTACCATCCTTGTCATATCCATTTACCGAATACGTTTTATCATGTCCGTCGGATTTTATAAATATCTGGAACCGCTGTTCCGTTTTCTGATACGAATAAATCATTTCTCCCGCATCATTCTGGGATGCATACAGCTCTTCTGTCTGGATATTTGCCACAATGCACTTGCAATACGGTGATGTTGCAACCGCATTCTTTGCCGCATCCACAAGATCTCCTGCTTCCTCTCCATCTTTTCCTTCCCTTTGCAGATAGGAATCTGCATAATTTGAAAGACTGCTACTTCTTTTCCTGGTAACAGTAGACGCATAATAATAGGAACTCCTATAAGCCCCCAGCCCTGCTATTGACATACGCTCTCCTTTCTGCAGTCAATCTGTCAGTCATGACTGCCGCCACTGCCCCGAAGGTCCCAGTGAGCTACTTTATTTTTATTTATCATAAACAAAAAGCACTACACTTCAAAACTTTTATCTGAAATGTAATGCTTCCATGCAAATATAATATCGACATGATCATAAAAAACCTTAACGTCCCGCATAACAATTTCTGCCACCTTAAAATTCCAGACATAAGATCATTTCATTTACACATACTAATTCAAAATGGCAACTTGTAAACTCTTCATGAAAAAAAACAAGTCAATAAATTAAATGTTGTTTTAATTATTCCAAAAATCCATATATTTAGCCATCTACACAGCATCACACTATAAACATTTATATCATAAAAGGAGAACAAAAAATGGAAAAAGAAGATCAATACATTGCCCTGAACTTACAAAACGTTGCCTTGGAACGTGGCATGGAGGAGGCCAACATTGAAACCCAGACCGACCGCTTAAAGATGCGTGAACTGGCAGACAAGCTCAAAAGAGACGGCCGCCTTTCAGACATAAAAGCAGCGCTGTCCAATGATGATTACCGGGCAGCGCTGGAAAAAGAATACCATATGAAAAATAAAACAGATGAATTGTAGGCACTTAACAGCGCTTACTGTACGTTGAGATTGGAGTATCCCATCAGGCTTTCATCAACCGCCTTGGCAGCCTCCCTGCCTTCGCGGATTGCCCATACGACAAGAGACTGGCCTCTGTGGACATCACCTGCTGCAAAAACATTGGGCACGTTGGTCTGATAATGACCGGGCTCTGTCTTGATATTGGTGCGTTCATTGAGTTCTACTTTGAAGGCATCGGTCAGATATTTCTGGCTTCCCAAAAATCCGGCAGCGATCAGTACAATATCTGCATCCATGACAGTTTCGCTGCCCTCAACCTCGACCATCTTGTTTCTGCCGGTTGCTTCATCTTTTACAAACTGAAGCTTGACAAGCTTGACAGCCTTTAAATTGCCGTTTTTATCCTTAATAAATTCTTTAACGGTTGTTTCATAGATACGCGGATCATGGCCATATACTGCAATGGCTTCTTCCTGACCATAATCTGTCTTGCAAATCCTGGGCCATTCGGGCCATGGATTGTTGGCAGCCCTGCAGTCCGGAGCCTTTGGCATCATCTCGATCTGTGTGACGGATTTTGCGCCATGACGGATACTTGTGCCAACACAGTCATTGCCGGTATCACCGCCGCCGATGATGATGACGTTTTTATCCTTGGTATCCACATATTTTTTATCCTTGAAGTCAGAGTCCAAAAGGGATTTGGTATTGCGCGTCAGGAAATCTACCGCAAAGTAAATGCCCTTGGCATCGCGTCCCGGAGCATTGATATCTCTGGGATTGGAAGCTCCGCAGCAGAGCACAACCTTGTCATACTCGGATAAAATCTGGCTTGCCTTGATATCCTTGCCGATATTGGCATTGGTGATAAAGGTAATACCCTCTTCCTTCATAATGTTGATCTTTCTGTCTATGATCTGCTTTTCCAGCTTCATATTGGGAATGCCGTACATAAGCAGGCCGCCCACACGATCATTTCTCTCATATACAGTCACGGAATGCCCTCTCTTGTTGAGCTGGTCAGCACAGGCAAGACCTGACGGTCCGCTTCCGATGATCGCGATTTTTTTACCGGTTCTTACCTTTGGTGGCTTGGCATCCGCATATCCATTGGCATAGGCGTGCTCAATAATCGCATGCTCATTGGCCTTGGATGCTACCGGATCACCGTAAAGCCCGCAGGTGCAGGCATTTTCGCAGAGAGCCGGACAAACCCTTGAAGTAAATTCCGGAAAGTTGTTGGTCTTTTTTAAACGGTTGTACGCCTGCTTCCAGTTGCCGTTGTATACAAGGTCGTTCCACTCGGGCACGAGATTGTGCAGCGGACATCCGCTGGCCATTCCCATAAGCATCATACCCGCCTGACAGAAGGGCACGCCGCATTCCATACAACGTGCGCCCTGCATTCTCTGCTTTTCCTCCGGGAGATACTCATGGAATTCATTAAAATGTTTTATTCTGCTTTTCGGTGCTTCTGCTTTTGCATCCACACGTTCATAATCTAAAAATCCTGTCGGTTTTCCCATTTTTCGCACCTCCTACTTTTTGTTGGCATAAAATGCTTCGATCTGTGCCTGTTCTGCACTCAGACCTTTTTCTTCCATCTGGACGATGGCTTTCTGCATTTCTTCATAATCATGAGGGATGATCTTTTTAAACTTCGGCAAATATTCTCCGAAATTGTCGAGGATCATTTTTCCCTTTTCGGAATTGGTATAAGCTACATGCTCCTTGATCAGATCCTTTAATTCCAGAACATCATATTTGGATGTGATCTCATAAGAAGAAACCATATCCTTGTTGGTCTTGGTGTAAAGATCGTTTTTCTCATCCAAAACATAGGCAATACCGCCGCTCATACCGGCTGCGAAGTTTTTACCGATACTTCCCAAAATAACGGCGCGTCCTCCGGTCATATATTCACATCCGTGGTCGCCACAGCCTTCTACAACTGCAACCGCACCGGAGTTTCTGACGCAGAAGCGTTCACCGGCAACACCGTTGATAAATGCCTTACCACTGGTTGCTCCGTATAAAGCCACATTACCGATGATGATGTTTTCATCCTGTTTGAAGGTAGATCCCTTCGGCGGATATACGATCAGCTTACCACCGGATAAGCCTTTTCCGAAATAGTCATTGGAATCGCCTACAAGCTCTAATGTCAGGCCCTTTGGAATAAATGCACCGAAGCTCTGTCCGCCGGCTCCATTACATAACACGCGATATGTATCTTCCGGAAGGGTATTGTAAAATCTCTTTGTGATCTCTGATCCCAAAATCGTACCGAATGAACGGTCCGTATTGGTAACATCGACCTCCACACTTCTCTTTGCTCCGGTCTCCAGAGCCTTGGACAACTGTTTTAACAACACTCTTTCATCCTGCGTCTTTTCCAGACCGAAATCATATACCTGCTTCGGATCGAAGGTTACTTTTTCTTTGCTTCCGGCATAAGGGTTATTTAAAATATTGGAAAGATCCACTTTTGCGTAACGCTCATCCAGGTTGTCACGTACCTTCAAAAGCTCGGTATGTCCTACCATTTCATCAATAGTCTTAAAGCCAAGCTCTGCCATGATCTCACGCATTTCCTCAGCGATAAATTTCATGAAGTTTTCAACATATTCCGGTTTGCCGCGGAAACGTTTGCGAAGCTCCGGATTTTGTGTTGCAACACCAACCGGGCAGGTATCCAGATTGCAGACACGCATCATGACGCAACCCATGGTAACAAGGGGTGCTGTAGCAAATCCGTATTCCTCAGCTCCAAGCAAAGCTGCAATCACTACATCACGGCCGCTCATGAGCTTGCCGTCTGTCTCGATGCGGACCTTATTTCTCAGGCCGTTCTGAATCAGGGTCTGATGTGTCTCGGCAAGGCCAAGCTCCCAGGGAAGTCCTGCATTGTGGATGGAGTTTCTCGGTGCAGCACCGGTACCGCCGTCATAGCCGGATACCAAAATAACCTGCGCTCCTGCCTTTGCAACACCGGCAGCAACAGTACCGACACCAGCCTCAGATACCAGTTTTACGGAGATACGTGCGTCTTTATTAGCATTTTTTAAATCGTAAATTAACTGTGCCAGATCTTCGATCGAATAAATATCGTGGTGCGGCGGCGGTGAGATCAGGCCGACACCGGGGGTTGAATGACGGGTCTTTGCAATCCAGGGATAAACCTTTCCTCCCGGAAGATGACCGCCTTCACCGGGTTTTGCTCCCTGTGCCATCTTGATCTGGATCTCCTGTGCACTTGTCAGGTATTTGCTGGTCACACCGAAACGTCCGGAAGCAACCTGCTTGATCGCGCTGCATTTATTTAATCCGTCCGGTCCGATGGACAATCTCTCAAGATCCTCGCCACCTTCACCGGTATTGGATTTACCACCCAGATTGTTCATGGCAACAGCCAGACATTCATGGGCTTCTTTACTGATAGAGCCATAGGACATGGCACCTGTTTTAAATCTTTTTACAATCGAATCAACGCTTTCTACCTGATCGATCGGAATGCCTTTTTTAGGATAATTGAAATCCATCAGGCCTCTTAAGGTCTTCGGACTGTTTTCATCATTGACGCAGGCTGTGTACTGTTTAAACAGTTCATAATCACCGCGTCTGGTTGCTTCCTGCAAAAGGTGGATGGTCTGAGGATTGTACAAATGCTCGTCCCCACCGCTTCTTGCCTTGTGATGTCCTGGACTGTCCAGTGTCAGGTCACTTGCAAGTCCTAACGGATCAAAGGCAAGTGAATGCATGTCATTGACCTGTTTTTCGATATCGGCAATGCTGATACCGCCTACTCTGCAGACTGTACCGGCAAAATATTTATCTACCAGATCGTAATCAAGACCGATCGCTTCAAAAATCTTGGAACCCTGATAAGACTGGATGGTGGAAATACCCATCTTGGATGCGATCTTTACGATACCGCTGATAACCGCATGGTTGTAATCATCAACAGCTGCATAGTAGTCTTTATCAAGCATATGGCTGTCGATCAGTTCCTTAATGGATTCCTGTGCCAAATACGGGTTGATGGCTGTCGCACCAAAGCCAAGCAGGGTTGCAAAATGATGTACATCCCTGGGCTCTGCCGTCTCCAGAATGACAGATACCGAAGTACGCTTCTTGGTCTGGACTAAGTGCTGCTGCAGGGCTGATACCGCAAGCAGGGAAGGTATTGCCACATGGTTTTCATCTACGCCACGGTCTGACAGGATGATAATATTGACACCCTCACGGAAAATACGGTCAACCTCGACAAACAGACGGTTGATAGCTTTTTCAAGGCTTGTATTTTTATAGTAGATGATCGGAACGGTCTCGACCTTGAAGCCTTTTTTCTTCATGCTCTTGATCTTTAACAGATCGGTGTTGGTCATGATCGGATTTTCAACCTTCAGGATATCGCAGTTTTCCGGTTTTTCCTCCAGAAGGTTTCCACCTGTACCGATATAAACGGTTGTGGAGGTAACGACCTCTTCACGGATCGCATCGATCGGAGGGTTGGTAACCTGTGCAAATAACTGTTTGAAATAATCAAAAAGCGGATGATAGGTCTTGTTCAATACCGGGATCGGGGTATCCACACCCATGGCCGCAATGGCTTCATTTCCGTTTTTAGCCATCGGCAGGATGACCTGTTTCAACTCATCATAGGTATATCCGAATACCTTCTGCATGCGCTGCCTTTCTTCATAGGTAAATTCAGGCACACGTACATTGGGTATCTTGAGCTCTCTTAGTTTTACCAGATTGGAGTCAAGCCACTCACCATAAGGCTGTCTGCCGGCATAAGCATCCTTTAACTGTTCATCATCAATGACCTCGCCCTTTACGGTATCGATCAATAACATCTTGCCGGGATGAAGTCTTTCTTTTTTAACAATCTTGGCAGGATCTATCGGCAGCACACCGACTTCTGATGAAAGAATGACTTCTCCATCATCGGTAATATAATAACGGGAAGGTCTTAAACCGTTTCTGTCAAGAACCGCACCCATCAGATCACCGTCGGAAAACAAAATTGAAGCGGGGCCGTCCCACGGTTCCATCATTGTCGCATAATACTGGTAAAAATCCTTCTTTTTCTGGGACATGGTCTTGTTGTTGGCCCAGGGCTCCGGAATGGTGATCATAACCGCAAGCGGAAGCGGCATACCGCTCATAACCAGAAATTCCAGTGTATTGTCAAGCATTGCGGAATCGGAACCGGATGCATCGATTACCGGAAGGATCTTATAAAGCTCTCCCTTTAAATGCTCGGATTCCATATTTTCCTCACGGGCTAACATCTTGTCGGCATTACCCTTGATGGTATTGATCTCTCCGTTATGTACAATAAAGCGGTTGGGATGTGCTCTTTCCCAGCTCGGATTGGTGTTGGTGGAGAAACGTGAATGTACCAGTGCGATGGCTGATAAATAATCAGGATCCTGTAAATCCGCAAAAAATGTACGAAGCTGACCAACCAAAAACATACCTTTGTATACAATTGTACGGCTGCTCAAAGAAACTACATAGGTAACATCGTTGGACTGCTCAAAAATTCTTCTTACAATATAAAGCTTTCGATCAAATTCCAGCCCCTTTTCAATCTCAGAGGGCTTTTTGATAAACGCCTGCATGATACAGGGCATGCACTCTACTGCCTTGTGTCCCAAAACCTCCGGTTTGGTCGGAACCTCACGCCATCCCAAAAAGCTTAAGCCTTCCTTTTCCACGATGATCTCAAACATTTTCTTTGCCTGATTGCGCTGCAGTTCATCCTGCGGAAAGAAAAACATACCTACACCGTACTCTCTTTCCTCACCAATAAAAATGCCGAGGGATTTCGTGACCTTAGTGAAGAATTTGTGTGGAATCTGTGTGAGGATACCAACTCCATCTCCGGTCTTTCCCTCGGCGTCTTTGCCTGCTCTGTGTTCTAGATTTTCTACAATTTTCAATGCGTTTTCAACTGTTGCACGGCTCTTTTTCCCGTTGATATTAACACAGGCACCGATACCGCAGTTGTCATGCTCAAATTCTTCCCTGTACAAGGGAGATCTGGGCACGCTTAACTTTGCGTCAAACATGTGAAATCTCCTTCCTTTGTTGATTTCGTGTATTCGATTTTTTACTTGAACTGAATATACACCCATTTTATCAACTTGTAAAGAAGAAATTTTTTGAAATTGTCAGATAATTAGATAATTTACATTTTATTATTTCGATTGTCCGACTATTTATCAAGTTGTGCGTCTATTTCATATATTTCGGGATCATATCTTCGTATTTTATACTTTACATACTTTTCCGGTTTACAAAATGTAAAACACTTGCCAAATTTAACTTGGCAGATCCGACTTAATGATCTGATTGATCATCCGATTCGGAGATCTGACTTAACAATCTGATACTGGCGAGAATAAAAATATTTGATTTTACAAATTTATATGAAAAGTGACCGATTACTGCGCATTTTTATTTTTTCGCCATAATATTCCGATTATGATAACAGCCGCCAATCCGCTGACCAAAGCCGCAACAACCCCGGATGCCATTTTTCCAAGCACCGGTACCATACTGAACAGAAATACGATCACATTGGCCGCACTGTGAAACAGCACAGACGCTGTCAGTCCCCTGTAGTTTTCATAAAGCCACGCCATAACACAGCCCATCAGAAACCCATAAACTGCCTGCACAAGATTGCCATGATAACATCCGAAGATCAGGGCTGAAATCGGAATACAGAATACCTTTGGAAAATACAGCCTCATCCGCCCATAGATCAGGCCACGAAAAACAAGCTCCTCCTCGACCGGCTTGATCAGTCCGTAAATGATCAGGCCACGTACTATGGAAACCGAATACTGGACTCCTGCCACCTGTTTATAGGACTCCGAAGATGTCAGTATATGCAGATGCGAGAATACAATATTCAAAAACAACGCCAGAGCCATTCCGGCAAGTACGATCAGAAGACCGTCTTTTTTTAACCGCATCCGATTTCTTCTTTTTACCACATCGGATATCGGTTTCCTTTTCTCCTTTTGATACATCCGCGCAAACACAATTCCGCAGATCAGGGTCGCAAATGCATCAAAAAAAACCGCATACTGCGAGGAATGTTCCGTAAAATATGCCAAATAGCCGGAAAGGCTGCCTTTTAATAACGTATCCAGAATCACCTGTATGATAAGCAGAATTCCGCCGGTAAGGACAAAATTGTATACAAGCGGCATCAACACATAAATGCTCTTCTGAAAAGCATTCTTTTTATCGGTCGGTTGCGGCATGCGTTCATCGGTGATGATCCGGTATAATTCTGAAAGCTCCTCCGTGATATAGGTCGCCCCTGCTTCTTTAAGTTCTCCCTCCCCAGCATATCCGTAGCCGACACCCACGCTGTCAATTCCAAAGCTTTGGGCACCCTCTACATCAAACTTCCGGTCACCAACCATCAAAATCTGATCCGTGGGAAGGTGTTTTCCGTCTTTTTTCTGCAACTGCTCCATGACACAGTCCTCAGGTGTATGAAAAAGTCCGGCTATGGCCTCCCGCATGACGTCAGTCTTTTCCACTTTTTTTCCGTTCATATCGCTTCCTGCTACCACTTCAAAATAGGGCTCGATCTTAAAATGCTTCAGAATACGCTCCACAAATAATTGCGGCTTGCTGGATGCGATCGCCAGACGGATGCCCTTTTCAGACAGCCTTTTCAGCAGTTCTTCCATCCCCGGATACAGCTCATTTTCAAAAATACCGATCGTCGCATACCGCTCCCTGTACTTTTTCACCGCAAGCTCACACTGCGCATCATCCATCCGGTAAAAATCACGAAAGCTTGCCAAAAGCGGCGGTCCGATAAAACATTCCAGCCGATCCAAATCCGGTTCCTCTATACCCATTTCATGCAGCGCATACTGCACACATTTGCAAATTCCTTCTTTGGGATCGGTAAGCGTCCCATCTAAATCAAATAATACATAACGGTACATAATCGTCACCTTCTCAACAAGAAACTATTTTTACAATGGAGATTTATGCCATGTCCAGTATACCACAAAACCTGCATCCTGATGAGTGCCTTGATAGCAAGTCTTCAGGAAATCCTTAACAAAACTACCAGCCCAGATCCAGCAGCCAGTTATTCAGACTTCTCTCCCTCTCTTTTTCGTTGGCAATTTCTTTGAGACCGTTATATTCTCCTTTGATATTGCCGTCCACAATAAAAAGCACTCTGCCGCATTTTGCAGCAACTTTCGCATCATGCGTTACCATAACGATCGTTGTCCCCTCATTGTTTAGCTTCACAAGTTCGTCCATAACCTCATTGGAGGAAGTACGATTTAACGCTCCTGTCGGCTCATCGGCAAAAAGCAGTTTTGGGCGGTTCATCATACTTCTGCAGATACATGCGCGCTGAAGCTGTCCGCCGGAAACCTCGTTGATATCGTTATCTGCAATCTCGATAATCCCCATTTTGCGCATAAGCTGCTCGCCTCTTTCCTGCTTCTGTCCCCTGCTTTCCCTGGACTTTTTACTTTCTGCTGCCGGAAGCACGATATTGTCAAGAATCGTAAGATTTTTCATCATATACATCTGCTGAAAAATAAATCCCATCTCATCCAATCGGATTTTTGCAAGTTCCTTTTCGCTCAGTTTCGTCAGATCCTTTCCTTCAAAAAGTACCTGACCGCTCGTTGCCCGGTCCATCCCCGAGATTGCATACAAGAGCGTGGATTTTCCGGAGCCGGATGGTCCCATGATTGCAACCATTTCTCCTTCTTTTACTTCAAGATTTACATTTTTTAATACATTATTCTGCCTTTTATCAATTACATAGGTTTTGCAAAGATCTTTTGCACAAATCAATGATTCCATAAGATTTTCCTCCGTTTACTCTATATTGGTTGTATCGCTACTCTTAATCTTCCGGATCTGTAAAGCCGTCATTCCTGATGCTAAAAGCGTCATTAGGAAAATAATGCCCGGATACATGAAAAAGATTTTCCACGGACGGATCACATAAGCCACTTTTCCCGCCCCCATCATTCCGAATATCGGATTATCGATCAGATACGTTGCCGGAATCGAACAGATTGCCGCCAAAATAACAGCCAGAAGCGTAACAAGACCGAATCGTATCATATGCCATTCCATCACCCGTTTGTTACCAAATCCCATCGCCTTAAGCACCGCAATCTGGCTTTTCTCGTCCGCAAGAAATGACCGTTCCATCAGAATACATACAAGAATTACAACGATCAGTGTAATTCCAAGAAGCAGATACTGTACCGATTCCATCGTTGATGCTGCGCCCATACAATCATCACAGTATTCTGTGGCATTCATCACTTTTTCATTGTCAAAAAGCTTTTTGATCTTATCTTTTCGAACCTCAATCTCCTTTGCAGACGGATGATCATCAAAATCGATCTGATAACTCATAACATTCGCAATATAGGTAAAATCGGTCGGTGCGTCCTCGTGAAGCCGTATGACTTCTCCAAGCTGATTCATGCTTTGAAAATAAGCAACCACAACGCAGTCAAGTGTCTCTTTTCCAAAATCAATCGTTACGGTATCTCCGAGTTTCGCCCCGGTTAATTTGCTGACCGTCGGTGTAATCGCAATCTCATTTTTGTTTTGCGGAACCACCCCTTCGGTATATTCGTACGCGGATGCTTTTGTATGGATGCCCTGTTGGCAACTGATGGAATAATCTTTCCCGTCGAAGCGAACGTTATATTTGTTCTGTGTTTCCACGCAAAGCTTCGCAGGCATTCCGTTTTGCTTAAGCAGTTCTTCCGTTTTTGCAAAGTACTCCTCGATCTGCTTTCTTCCGTCCGGATTCATACAGCTCATCGCTTCCTTCAGATCGGTATAATACAGATCACTCCGTGTTCCGAATGTTGTAACAAAGGTATCGCTTCGCATCGTTGATGAGGTATTGACAAATACAAGCACAAAAAGCGTACACAAAAAGAATGTTGTTATGATCGTCATATACCGCCTCGGTGCACTGAACACATCATTGACCGCCATAAAGAAACCGGTGCTTCCGTGGCTTTTGACCAGGCGAAACGGCGATTTTTTCTTGTAACGTTCCCCCGTCTGCCCCGAACGGATTGCATCAATCGGAGAAAACGTCTTCACCAGCTTCGTGCAACGAAAAGCGTATAGCAGAATGACAATAACGACCAGAATAGCTCCCTGAACCGACAATAGGAAATGGTTATCCGCCTCCAGAACCATATTGTTGCTGACCGATTGCAGTAACAGATCAGAAAACGGGATACTCACAAAAAATCCCACAATCGCACCGACAACTGCCAATAGCAGATACTTTGTCAGATAAAGGCTCCGGATCTTGAAATTGCTGATACCGATTGCTTTCATCACACCGATCTCACGAAACTCCCCGGAGATCGTAAACGTGATGGAAAACTTTAACACAACAAACGACACGATGATCAGGCAGATACTTAAAATCAGCATCGTAAATGCAACGATCATATCCATGACATAGCACATTTTCACAAGCGAACGTGCTCCGGAAAACATGATGCCTGAAGCCTTTGAAATAGCCGAAGCGATCTCCGAAACCCCCGTCTCATCCTCTAGACCAATATAGCTAATCTGCCCCTGATACCCATTGTAAATAGCTTCATCCGAAAGCAGTTTCTCAATCTCCTCTTTATTGAAAAGAAAACGGCTGTTGCCCATCATGGAAGACCCTAAGAGAGCATCTTTTGCCATACCATCCAACGTTACCGTAAAAGAAACATGATTGTGCGTAATCCTGATTTTATCCCCCGGCTGTAAATGATTTTTTTCCATAAAATCACCGGTTGCATATGCATGCCCCGGACTGATCCGGGTAATCTGCTTATTTTCTTTATCAAAGAATTTAAGCCGGCAGTCCTCGATGGACTGGTAGACGACAGAATTCTTTGCCTCCAGTTCTTCTCCGTCCATATCTTTCAGATTGGATTTTTCTCCGAATACAACCGGCTCAATGCGATATGCCCGGATGAAATCCATCTCTTGCAGAATCTCATCGATGGTCGTTTTGCTGTCCGCCCCCATCGATATGACCACATAATCACCGATCCCCGCCTTATCCAGATAGGAATCCGTTCCGTTCATGACGGATACAACATTGCTGATTCCACTTGCCACGAACATTGTCGCCAGCAGAATAAAAGCAAGCAATATTGCGTTCATTACTTTTTTTCTCTTTAAATCTTTTTTCAAAATACGAAAAAACATTTTAACGTTCCTCCCCTCGTTTGATGTACTCATCTTACAGGAGAAATTATTAAACAATCCTTAAATGCACATTATGCCTTTCGCACAACGACCGTCGCACAGAAATCATCTTCCTTGATTTCCGCAAATACTTCACCGTCCATTTTTTGCATCAGCTGCCGGCTGATATACAGTCCAAGTCCCGAACCGTCCGCCGATCCGACATTGCTTCCGCGATAAAAAGAATCAAACAGATTTATGAGCTCTTCCTGCTTTAAGCTGCATCCGGAATTTCTTACCGTGATCAGCCTGCAGTCCTCTTCCTCCGAAAAATCGATGGAAATACACTTGCCGTCCCCGTATTTGATTGCATTTTCCAAAAGGTTCTGCAGCACCTCGATCAGCCGGTCCGCATCCCCTTTCAGCAGCAGATCGGTGTAAGATGCAATCTGAAATCCGGTATGTAAATCATGCAGTTTTTCATCATAAAGTCCCCGGATTGCCTCGATCACATCGGATAGATACACTTCTCCCTGCTTGATGCTCAGCTGCAGGAAGTCCTCTCTCGATGCAACCGTGATCTCATTGACATATTTCTCAATCTCTTTTACGTTCTTTTCAATTCCCCGACATGCTTCGGTGCGCCGCTCCCCGGTCGTATAAATTTCCTCCGCCAAAGCCTTCGCATACAGCCGGATTGCAGATAACGGCGTCCTGATGTCATGTGTCAGTGACAGGATCAGCGTCTTTTTTTCTTTTTGCAGCGCCAGTTCTTTTTCTTTGTTACCCTCCAATGTTTCACGCAGCATATCCATTCCCCATAGAAATCTGCCTAAGAATTTGCTCTTTTCGGCTTTGATCGGCACTGAAAGATTCCCCTTCGCCAGTTCCTCAGTCAGCGACTGCATCTGCTCAAACGGCTTTATGATCTTCTTTCCGATATAGCAGATCAAAAAAACAGACAACAAAAACAGAATTCCCAGGACAATATCCATGAGAATCCAGGTTCTGTAGTCTGTCTGTGTATAAATAATCTTGTAGATGGCATCGGTTTTATCCTGCACACGTACAATGCCCGGTTCCTGATCATTTGCAGCCACATAATAAACGACATTTGCAAGTGCAATAATCAAAAGCTCCAAGCCCCAAAACCTCACCGCAAATTTTTTATAATTATTCATATCGATATCCCGTTCCCCAAACCGTAATAATGTGTTTTGGTTTCTTCGGATCCTGCTCGATCTTTTCCCGCAGCCACTTGATATGTACCGTCAGCGTCTGCAGCTCCGATTCACTGTCGCTTCCCCAGATGCGGTTAAACAGATATTCTTTCTTTAATGTTGTTCCTTTATTTTCAATCAGCATTTTCAGCAGCTGGAATTCTTTTTCCGTGACATTGACCGGCGTTTGATTCACAGTGAGTGTCTGCGTGACATTGTTCAATTTCAGATTGTCGCATACAATTTCATCCAATGCATATTTTCGTTTGAAAATACCGTTGATCTTGGCGATCAGAATATCGATATCATACGGCTTACAAATGTAATCATCCGCACCGATCTGCAGCCCCTTTAACGTACTCTCCTTGTCATCCCTTGCAGTCGCGATCATAATGTGCGCGTTTGAAGTCTCTCTTATTTTGGAACAGACGCAGTAACCGTCCACTCCCGGCAGACCAATATCAAGCACAACAAGATTGGCTCCATACTGTTCAAAGATCTGAAGCGCCTGTTCCCCGGTGCCCGCAAGGCTTACCGTATAATTTTCTTTTCGCAGGAAATCGCACAAAAGTGTTCCGATTTCCCTGTTGTCTTCTACGATAATAATGTCCGGCATTGTTCTCCCCCATGATCAAAAAACTGATATCACCATATTAACATCAATCCGTAGATGCTTCAATTTATAAATTATCTCCTGATTATGCGCTGATTTACTGTGTAAATCGTTGCTTTCTCATGTTTGGCGGGTCTCAAGTTCAAAAGTCTTATCGTGCAGGCACAAACGACTTTTTGACCTTTTGACCCTGACTTGATATCCACGAATTGCTCCGCTGCGAAGCAGCTCCCGCAATTCTCAAACATTCGAAATCCGCTGATTTACTGCGTAAATC
>ERZ1034844.801-NODE-801-length-16123-cov-4.548357_pt1 | contig 16123 bp, 10 predicted proteins | sample MGYA00520594_ERZ1034844 | MGnify/ENA primary metagenome ERZ1034844 (study PRJEB33766, sample SAMN09781733) | gut metagenome | biome: gut microbiome | host: Homo sapiens | place: Madagascar | study: EMG produced TPA metagenomics assembly of the PRJNA485056 data set... | reverse complement strand
TAATAACAGTGGTCTTGACCGTGCCGTTCTCCAACAGGTTCAACTTGGAATCTTCGTAAGTGATATCGTACTCGCGGCCAGAATTCTCATCTGGCTTAAAGTCTTTCAATGTTTCCTGAATTTTAGCGATATCTGCGTTGGCAAGGTCAACAGAGGTCTGAATGCCACCAACCGTATTCTTCAGGCCGCTCACATCACTGGATAGCACGTCAACGGTCGTCTTGTCTGCTTTCTTATCGAGCAGTGCGTCGGTGGCTTCCTTATTATAATAGGAGGACTTCAAAGTCTCCGGCAGATCACCAACACTATCCTTTAGTTCCTGCACAGCGGCATCATTAGAAGTCTTATATTCAGTCAGTTCGGTCTGAACAGGTGTCACAGCGGTGCTGATTTTATTGTCAACAATGCCATTGTACATGCTCACCCACTCGGCAGAAGGGTCAGTGTTCAATGTGATTTTGGTAATCTCGTCTGCACCATTCATAAAAGTCAAAGTGCGAGTATCGTTATCGTACTTGACGTTAAAGTTTGCCAGACCATCAACGGCAGCAATCTCACCACGCAGCATTGTAACAAAGCCATCAACTTCGTCCTTCTTATAGAACTGCGCCAGCTTTTCATCCACACTTGCAACTGCATTCTTTGCGTCCTGTGCGCTCTTCTCAGCAGCGGATGCGGCAACCTGTGCCTCGCCAACCTTCTGACTCATGGTAGCAAGAAACTGTGTATACCAATCGTTACCGGTCGGGTCAACCATCTGCTTGCCAGTCAGCGATTTCAGCACGTTCAGTCGGCCATTCGGGCGGGTGCGCCATAGATAGCTCTTGGTGGTGCTTGTGTTCGGGACATTCACAGCGCCGGACGCCATGATCTCAAACTGCAGCTCGCCCTCTTTTGCCGTTGCATCATTTCCAACCAGCCAATAGAATCGGATTTTTGTATTACTGTAACTGACATTGATCGGTGAAGTGTAGTTTTCTTCCTTATTTGCATTCAGATAATGAACCTGAATAGTCATCTGCATCAGGTCGATACCGTCATAGTAGCGTGGCATCTCGAACGGAATGACCTGAGAGTTTGCTTCCTGTGTAATGTTGATCTGATTTGCGTCTAACTGGATATCTTTGTTCTTATCAACATAAGACCATTGATCGTCTGAATAATTTGTGAACCACGTATAGTTGCCGCTCCGCTCGAAAGTCTCATCCTCGTCGTCATAGACAGCGCGAACGGGAGCTTGCTCACTATCATCCAGAGCAAGAGTCATAACGTCGGTATCAACGGAAGCAGTCGCAACTTTCTTTGCCGCCAATTGCTTAGACTCTTTAAAAGATAATGCCATTTGCTCACTCCTCTCATGTTTTTATTTCGGATGCCGTAGTCAGGTTCGAAAAATACCTGTCCATTAAGCTATCCATGTAGTATGTATGTTTTGCGTTATCGGGGTCGCCTTCGCCCACAATAAACGGATAATAGGGATAATATCTGCTCAAAGTTAAAGCCATAGTGCCTTCGCCAAGGTTGATACTGAAACTCTTTACGATCCATTCGACCGGTGTATTGGAGTTTAGATATTTCGCCGCGTATTCGATTTTTTCATTGACACCAAGCCACGGGATCAACAGGGTAGTAACGTTCAATCCATCAGTCAATCTGGCTCTTTTCCACAGCTCGTACTCTGCGACTTCCATGGTGTTCTCATCGGTCGTATATCCTTCATAGTCTCCACCAGACAAAATTTCATTACGTCGCCCTATCTTCTCCACAGTCATTTGAGAATTGTATAAACTGTCGATATTGGCAGGGTCATTAACGCAAATAAACTTCAGATTGTCACAGTTCTCTTCATCCTTCTGCTTTTTAATTTCTTCTGCTGTCGGCATCACATCAACAAGTTTTACCATAGCATGAGACTGCTGCTGTCCGACAAAATAAAAGCGCCCAGTAGTTGCATTCTACTGAACGACGTAATACTTGCCAGCGACCATCACAGAAGGATCTTGCGCTTTATCTTGCCCATCTGCGTTAGCCACAGCAGCGTATAGGATCGAGGTTTTTGATGTTGTTTTTGTCTCTTGTTCTTTTTTGTCATTTACATAAATGGCGGTAAAGGTCACCATAAAGTTGAGCTGTTTCCCCGTAAATTTCGCTGGGGCACGAAAAGAAACCTTTGTATCAGATGTGATAGAAAAATTCGATCCATCCGCATTCATTTGATAAGAACTACTTGCGGCAGAAACCTTCAACGCCAAAGTATTCGAGTCTATAGAGTATGTTGTGTTGTTCGCGTCAGAGAACACGTCAGCATCAATCGTTGCGCCAAAAACTTCAATACAATTTCGAACCGAGGTATAATCTACAGTGGCCGATTCACCGTCTGATGTAACGAGGCTCGCAAACAGCTCCGGTTCAAGAACAGGCGGGTCATTAAAGCCGCTTGGAATTTCACGACAAACAAAAATATCGTCATCAAAATACATCTCAAACGGATAATACAAGTCACGCAACTCAGTCAAAATCTGCCATGTTGTTGTTCCGGTATCATAGTCTAAATCATGCGGGACTTTTCTACTCCAATAATCAATACAGTATTTTGAAAACTCACTTTCTTTCATGACTGCTTCAATACTTTTGTTGACATCGGCTTTCTTATCGATTCGATGAGCGTTACCAGCCAATTGGCCAGCAAGATCACCATTCAATCTCGACACCATATCAACACAGGATGCTTGTACAGTATTTGTTGTTGCATTATAGGCGAAACCATTAGAACTGAAACTAAAACAGCCTTGGTTGTACCACCGAATGCCAGTAGAGTCGAAATAATCGTTCTCTTCAAGCGGGGCATATTCATCAAAGATTTGACAGTATATATCCTTGAGTTCTTTTTTTCCATCCGCGACATCGGCTTGTATGTCGTGCATGGAGTGCCCAACATATTTACTAGAAGTGCCATACTCGGCACGCAACTCTTCTTCACTCCAACCGGCAATAGCACTAACATCTACTTTTGCAAGAACTGCTCCATTCAATGTCATCCCTTCTACAGCGGCAATCATGTTCTTGATGTGATATTTTGTATTGTAAATTGTTTCATCGTGCCCGTCAGCGTCAGCTTTCAAGATATTCTCTGGGGTCAATCCACCTGCCATTGCTTTTGCGACGTCTACAATATCACCGAGATACTGCCAGATATCATCTTTTAATAGTGGAATCAGTTGTGTTCTCGTTTGAAACATTGGCGTAAATGCTACCCATGGTCCGGTTTCTGTATCGGTTTCATAAATCGGATCATCAGAACCAAGTACGGTAGAATAACTGCCTTCTTCCAGCTTTTGTTCTGTGAAGAATTGGTTATAGCGCAAAATATTACTTGGTGTCCACTGAATAGAAAAACGGTGGAGATTGTCTATGTTGCCATAAACCGAATATCCACCGCTGATCATATCTTGAATCATTTTGTTGTATTTTGTGACAGCCTGTTTGTACCGAATGTCTTCCTCCGCTAAAATGGCTGCTGATTTTGTACTGATTTTTGCTTTTGTTCTCCCAGCAAGACCAATAAACACGCGGATATTTCTGGCAAGCCATTCTTCCTCTGTAACGTTGGCGATATTACTGTTCTTCCCCAGATACATTGTCACGTTAAAAGTTCTGCGCACATCTGAGGTACTATCTACAGAGACGGAGCCATCAATCGCAACACCCTCCAATGAATCGATAGTCACAAAGTTCTTGTTCAGCAAATCGATGCGACAAAATACATGAGATGAATGATTCTTCAAAAGAGCGAGGTCTTCATCGGTCGGAAGATACGTCATACCACACCTCCCGGATTGAAGTTGCTCAGTCCATTGTTGTACATATCTGTTTCGCTTTCAAGGCTGCCGATTTCTGCAAAATCAAACTCAATCATGCCCTTATCGATATGGTCGGAGCAAGAAACAGTTACATTACCATTGATACCAACCAGCCACTCGCGGCCATCGGGCATCTTTAGTACCTTTGCATCTGTATCGGTCAACCACTCAGTCAGCTCGTCGCGGAAGTCGTTACCGCCATCAATATCAAAACTGTCGTCTGTATGCTCAAACCGAATACCGACACCGGAAAAACTGCCAGTGTAATAATTTGCATTGCTGCCATAGAACATGTAAGGGTACTTATTACCCATTGTCTCAACCAGCGCTGCAGAACGAACCTTGCTCAACTGTTCTACTTTCGGTTCCAACATGATACGATAAATTTTATTACCATCTGTCAGCATTGCACCATCGAAGTGACTGATAACGTTAGTCTTGATATAACCAAGCTCGATTCCACTGGCGGCAGGGGAGAGAGCATACTCATATTCTGTATCGCGACCGGCAGCATACAGGTCAATGAAATCAATCAGAACATAACCGTCATCAGCACTGTACATATAGAAATCATTGAAGTCAGCCGTGTTGAGCTCCAAATCCTTCGTAGAATCCACTTCAACTCGATAGGATGCCACAGTGCTTGTAAAGTCGCTCGACAACCATGCCTTCGCTTCATCAGATGCAAAGAAATCGTCAGTAGAGGAATAACTGCCGGTCGCTTTTAAAAAATGACGGTTGGCATCATAGGCTAACAGACAGAACTGTTTGTCGTCGCTCTTAAACCGGTAAGAGAGAATACGATCTTTCGTGATATAGCCAGAAGTTACAGAGGTAAATGACTCAGAAGGGAAGCCGTCTGTTTTGCGCAGGTGAATATTTGCCCACTCCATCTTCATGATAAGATGGTCGAAATCAACAGCCTTCTGATAGATAGTCACCCAGCGATGCTTGCCTTTCTTGCGGCGTTTGAATCTCAGAGCATTTGCCCCCGTATCGCGTTTCAGAAAATATTTCGCATGAAGGGCCACAGTTGCATCCCAGCGATTATTCGTCGCTTCAATTACTGCGTCATCCACAGCTTCTGCGTAATCTGTCTTGAATTCGAGAAACCCAGTATCTAGCTTATATCCACCAACCGACTCAGCCTTTGCCCGCACAAAATATGTTGCATGATTATCAAGGCCACTCAAATTAAAACTCTTTAGCGAATCTCGATAATAATAACAGGCAGACTGTTCAATGAACTCTTTGTTCTCATCGTAAAGATAAAATTCATATCGGTTAATAACTTCGCCCTCAGATGGTTTGTAGTTGTAGGAAAAGTCAAATGAATAGGACGGATATGAAATTGTAGTTGCGTGGTCTGCACTTAGGTCTGTAAATGTAATATATGGTTCTGCATGGCAATAGAACAGAATGCGATCACTGTACTCTGAGAAGCTGTTTTCTCCCTTAAATCGGCACCGAATTACAATATAATATGGATCATGTCGATTTGTCAGCACACCGGCTGGAAGTGTGAAATACCGAGCAAGACCATTGCCTGTCGGTGCTAGAGTGCCAAATTTATAAACGCCATCATCATTCTGGTTTGGCGCAGTCGGGTTATAACCAGTCGCCTTGTCGAAGATGATAAAGGCAACAAGATCAATGTCGGCGTAGGCAGCGAACTGGAAACTGTAATCTTTCGTTGCATCAAACACTCCGACTTTCGATAAAATAGGTTTCATTTTACCACCTCCGATATTTTATATTAAGAACTTGCCACATAACAAAGGGCACCGTCGCGATTGACTTTCAGACCAAGTTGCGTGAGGAAATTGTCCAATGTAATATCTGATACGTCTTTTTTTAGTTCAGATACAGCAGTATTTGTCGCTGATATTTTCCGCGTCAAGTCATTATGTTGATTTGTGGCATTGGTTTTGATTGTTGCTATATCTGATTTATTTGTTGCTACTTGTTCTTTTGTTAGATTATAGTCAGCCTCAGTAAATGAACCGGTATTATCTTGGATACCACCGACAGTCTTATTCAACGCTTCGATGGATTTAGATAATTCATCATAGTGACCGGACTCTGTTTCAGAAAGTGTAATTAAATTATCATTAACTTCTTCCGCGCGAGTATCGTCTGTGTATTTTGTGGCAATAGTCCAATCCGTTTTACTATAACGATGGAACTCGTCTTTCGATGTGATACAGACATAAAGGCCGCCAGAATTTCCTTGTACCCAAAGGTCGCCAGCATCATATGGAACCGCCGGATGATTGCCCCCAGATGCATAAAACACTCGCTTTTTTTGTCGTGCTAAGTTGGAAGCATAGGTTGCGGTCGTAATTGCATTGATCAAAGCGGAGTCCATGATTCTGACCCACTCGTAGCCATTTCCAGTATTTGACCAACGATAACATTTTCCATTATCTACGTTTTGATATAAGTCTCCGTCATGTTTTTTCTTATCTTCATCAGTTGTCCAATTCGCAGAAGGATCATTATTGTTATCACTGGGGTCTCCGTGCCGATAATAGGTCGTGATCGTATTGTTGATTTGGGATTGCGCTTCATTTTGCTCGGATTCACTCTTGTCCGATAATTTTCCCAAGTCATCGCCGAGTTGTCCGACGATAGATTTGACATTTAACAACTCCACACTCGTATTGCCTTCAGTGACAACGATATTGCGGAAATTTTTTTGAAGTGCAGTCACAACGACCTTCTGGCCGACGGAATAATCATGGTCACTTGTAATCCGATACTCACTACCAAATGCAGCCACTTTGTATTGTTTTCCAGCTTTTTCTGTAATGACGCCGTAAGTTGAGGTGTCAAATTGGGCCTCAGATACAGCTTTTCGTGCGGCAGAGATAGTCTGTTCAACGATGACATCTACTGCTGTTTTTTCTGACATATTTCTGCCTCCTATATAAAATAAAAGCCGACCTGCTGGGTTATCCCAGTGGTATCGGCATTGTTATGTTGATTCGATTTAGCGCTTATTCCACGCCTGAGCCATCTTATTCGGCATTTCACGTTCGATCTGTGTGGCAAGATCATTAACATTGCCAACAGGATTCTGAATAATGATATCACCGGTAGAGAAGCTCATACTGCCAGAACTCTTCGCGGCAATCGACTGAGAACTATACTTGGACATCTGATCACTGAACCATTTGTTCGGATTACCACCCATCTCAAACAAGCGAGATGTAATGTCGGCGGGGACAACGCCATCACCAGTTTCAAGATAGGTATAACGACCGGACTGCGGTTGACGGACCAACATTTCAGGACCTTGTTCATCGACGTTTGCCATATGCGGTTTCTTGACAGAGGTAACGCCAGTAGCGTGTCTCTTCAGCTTACTGAGCGCCCACGCGCCAAGACCGCCGATTCCAGCGCCAATAGCAGCTCCGACAGGTCCACCGATTGCACCACCAATGACAGCACCACCTGCAGCACCCGCCGCAGCCGCCCAACCACTACCAGAACTCTTTTTCTCGGTAGTTTGCGTAGGAGTTTCTTCTTTCTTGGTCGAAGTGTTGCTTGCGTCCGCAACTGCCTTGAACGAATTAGCAGTCGTATTCAACTTTGTATTGATTTGATCAACCGCTTCATTGCAACCCTTCTTCATGGCCTCATAAGACTGGTCCATGACCCATTGCATATTATTTGCCAGATTGGTCGCACCGGGCTCTACGTTGCTCCATGCGTTATCTACGTCCGTCTTCAGTGTGCCATCCGAACCAAGAGTTTCACTGCTCTTAGAGCTAATCGAGTCCCAACTATCATTCAGCGTGGTTTCGGTTCCGTCGGCCAATTGGCTTGTACCTTGCTCGACTTTACCCCAGCTTGTATCAAAACATGCGCGGACATCATACATCATCTTCTCGGCATTGTTGGAGCTATCAGCCCACGATTTGCTCAGAGTTTTATATGTATTATCGCTCAGTTTCTTTACGCCGCCGCCGCATTTAGACCAGCTATCGTTAAAGAGCCCAGTAATGGTCTTCATGGAACTCTTACAAGCAGCAGACGAAGATGTATAAGCATCATTCAGTTTCTTAGCAGTCTTTTCAGACATCTGAGTAGAAGTACCATAGACACTATTCCAGCCAGAAGTATAGATATCCTGCAATGAGTCAAACAGTTCATTCGTGATCTCCTGAACTTGCTCTGAACTTAAACCAGAGTTTTCATTGATAGACGCATAGGTCTGCTCAACAAGCTTCTGCATTTTGCCAAACGTTTCAGCGCTGGTTGCTTCAATCTGTTTCTGGCTAACGCCGGTCTCATCAGCCATATCCTTCCATGTGGATTCGAATGTGGCTTTCATCGCGGCAATCTGCTGTTCCGTCTGGTTCTTCGCCGTAGAAACAAGCTTAGTCAGATCATTGCCAGAGAAGATTTTCTTGATACCACTTAGAATGTCCGAAGCTGCACTCGTGGCTTCTTTCTTGACAAACTTAAAATTGCCAAACAGACGACTAAAGATACCGCCACCAGATTTGTTGGAGCCGAAGCTCTTACCGAACATAGAGGTAAACCAGCCAAAAGGATTCTTAGCAATCTGCATCAGAGTCGCGGTTTCATTCGCAGGAACAACGCCGTCTCCCTTTTCAAGGTAAGTCATTCGACCGGTTTGAGGCTTACGAACGATAATTTCTTCGCCCTGCTCGTCAACATTGTACGGAGCAGACTTATCGATCTTCTTGTCACCTTTAGCTTTCTTGCCCCAGTTCCAGAACCAGAACTTGGAATCATACCACTTCTTTTTTTTAGTCGAACTAGAGGTAGAATCGCCAGAGCCACTGTCCTTGAACTTAATACCGAAAACGCCAAGAATGCTCTTAACGGTTTTGAAGATGTTGTCGATAGCAACACCAAAGCCACTTCCATAATAGATAGCTTTCGCGCCGTTCTTCAGTTTCTCCTAAATACCGTCACCATTCGCGGCCTTTTCGGCATACTGTGCAGCCAAATCCCAACCCTCAACAGGGGAGAGGTGATAGAGAACATTGCCGATACTCTTAACGATCTTCTTGCCGGTAGACGAATTTTGATCGGCCCAGATCTCAGTGTTTTTCTTGCTGATCTTGCCGAATTGCTGGACTGCATTGTTTATGGCGACAGCAATGATGGGGCCAATGATAGGAATAGCAGACGATGCGCTCGTGACTGCAGTGCCAGCAGTAGCAGCACCAACAGTCCCAACAGTTCCGGCGGTTCCAGTTGCGGCAGCAGTAGCGGCTCCTCCTCCAAGAAGTTTTGCAATAAATCCACTACCGCCACTCGTCATAGTCTTCGTAGCAAGGTCGCCAAGAATTCCATCAACACCAGCATTTCCAACAAGGCCACTGAGCCATGTGCCAACCTTTTTGATTCCGGTTTTAACAATCCCGCTAAGTCCGGTACCACCAGAGCCATTGAAGAACGTGTTTGCACCTTCTCCGACCTTTGTCCAGATATTCGAGAATGCTTTGATAATCGGATTGTTCGGATTCGCTTCAAGAGCAGCACTGAGCTTACCAGAGAACCACTCACCAGTCGTTGTAAGTGCCTTACCGAGACCTTCCTCTTTTGCGATATTGAAGAATTTGCCAACCTTACTGAGTAAACCGCCATTAGAAAACAGGCCAGTCAGTCCGCCGCCATCCGTGCTCGACCCGCCAGAATCAATCCACTTCAACACATTATTCAGAGTCTGAAGAGTAGTGAGCAGCTTCTCAATACTAGTCACAACATTATTGATATTGGTGACAGACTGAGTGGACTTCATGTTGCCGAGGATAGAATCTTTCCAAGTGTCGTTGTATTCGATCATCTGGTCATAGGTCATCTTGTCGAACTCGGCGAGGTATTTCTTCTTCTTTTCGTAATCCTCAAAACTGGAACCAATTAGTTCATTATTCTTCTGGACGGCATCCTTTAGCTTATTCAGCCGGTCGAGTTCGTCCTCCTTGCGGTTGTTACGGATTGTATCATTTAAAGTAGACTGCGCATCACGAACGGCGTTCTGGTCGGCCTCCCACTCGAATCCAGTACCGTTAGCATGATAGACATGAACGGTTTTATTGGCTTCAGCCTTGGCAAGTGCATCCTGAGCCTTTTGCAGCTCGATAGCACGCTCCTGAGCATCATTAGCTTCATTCAACGCATCGATTCGCTTGTCAATTACTTCAAGCCATGCGTCACCTTGAATCTTGAGGTCGTTGGACTTGTCTGTGTTGAACTTTTCAAAGACGCCAACAAGGTCGCTAAAGAGAGACTTGATATTGGATAGAGTGTCTTCGAGATTCTTAGCATATTGATCAAGGCCAGAAAGAGCAGAAATACCGTTCTTCTTGAGTTCATCAATCATTGCACGAAGAATCTTAGCTTGATCTCGTGTTTCATCCTTCGATTCGAGCAATGCTGCTTTTGCTTCTAGCTGAGTAATCAACAAGTCTTTCATTGCGTCAGCATTTACAGAAAGTTGGGCACCTTCCAATTGGAGGCATGCCAAATACTCAGGAGACATTGTAAGTAGCTTCTGAAGAGCATCGACACTCAAACCGTCATAGATGTTGTACTCATTGGTTACATCGTTCAGATCGGTCCATGCGCTTTGCATATCGTCGATTTTCTCATTGATCTCATCAATCGTAGAACCTAGACCGTCAAAGTAATCCTGAACAGAGATGACGTCTCCTTCGATATTATTGGCAGATTTCTCGTAGCTTGCGGCAATTGCATCAGCAGCAGCACCGCCCTCAGTACGCGCGGCTTTGGCCTGTTCACGCAAAGATGCAACAACTGCCGTTTTCAGCATGTCACCACTTAGATCGATTTTACCAGTTTCTTTATTGTAGGCTTTTTCAATCAAAGTCGGGTCGTATTCACTGTATTTCAGCAGGTCTTGCAAAGCGGAAGATTGAGCTTCAGTGCCTTCATAGTCAAGTGCACCAGTGCGGCTTTTCTCTGTTTTTTGTTTGACAGTCTTGCCGTTGTCCCATGCACTCTTGAATCCATCTGTGATTTCCTTAGCCTCAGACAGAGCAGAAGAATAACCTTCAATCGCCGCAACCAGATCCCAGTAGGACATGGTCTGATCCTTAATGTTACGGTTTGTCCACTCAAGAATCTTATTGTACTGAGTTACGCTCGCATTATCACCTTTGATTTTTGCTTCTTCAATTTCCGCTTCCATCAATTCTTGAAATTTAGAAGTTTGAATCTCAAGTTTCCCTGTTACATTATTTTTTTGGAGTACATTGGTATATTTATCTTCAAGACCAGTTAAATCCTGAACAGTTTTCATCGTAAGATAGCCCTGTTCATTGAATTCTTTCATCGCAGAAGTAACCGTAGACCATGCATCAAGGAACGTTTGAGAGGCTTTAGCTGAATCATTAGCAGATTTATTGGCCGAATCACCGAAACCATTTAATTGGGTTTTAAGGCCATTCGCACTATTCATAGCACTCTGCATGTTTGTACTGATTAGAGAAAGACGAGTGTTTAATGCATCCATAACAGACGAGATTTTTGCTTCTATCTCTTCTGTATTGCCTCCATTTTCAGCGGATCTGGCAGCAGCAAGGGCACCAGCCAGTTCTCCAGTCCCAATTGTGGCATTTTTTAATGCAGGAGCAAGAGCTTCAAGTTTGTTCTTTTCGTCTTCAGTTGCTTCTGTGAATGTCTCTGCTTTTTCTGCGGCATCTCCCTTTGCAATCGCATTTAGCTCTGATATTGCTTGAGAAATGGCTTCCATTTGAGCTTCTGCATATTGAGTGGCCAAAAGATCGGCATAAGCGCTTTGGTTGACCTGAAGTTTTCCGTTCACAAGTTCAAGGGTATTGAGATATTCATCGTCCATCTGTAACAACGACTGCAATGAATCAACACTCATATATCCATACTTGTTATACTCTTCGACGGCAGTAGAGCAAGTCTTATAGGCAGACTGGATATCGTCAATAACGCCCATAGTCTTTTCAAGTTGTTCTGCATAGCTATCTGCCGCAGAAGCGTTACTTGTCTGAATGATACCGAATGTTTCAAAAACGCCAATTAGATTTTCGAAAGAAATTTTGTTATCATCGGCAACCTGATGTAGTTTTTCGAGAGCGGCTTTTTCAGCATCAGTTTGATTGGCAGTATCTTTATCGATATTGGTGATAGACTCGCCAGTCATCCCGCTAAACGCATCGAGACCGTTAAACATCTTCCAATCACTTTGCTGAGAATCACCATTGTCGATGTCATTTTTGATTTGGCGAACTTTTTCAGAGAAAATATCGAGATTAGTGGTATCGACAGTGGTATCGCCTTGTGCATTCGCCAGAGCTTTAGTGGCTGCGGTCATGGCGTTCGTGCCGGCAACATATTCGTCTTTGTACTGGGCAAAACTGTCGGCATCTGTCTTGTAATTGCCCATCTGCTCTGAAACAGCAGTGGACAATTCTTCGACCTTGGTTTTCTGGGATTCAAAAGTTTCATTCAGAGCATCGAGTTCTTTCTTTTTATTTGCATACTCTTTAGAATCTTTTCCGTTAGAGGCTTCAATTTGGTCAAGTTCAACCTGAAGATCACGACGTTTTTGAGTAGTATCTTCGAGTGCTGCTGTATACTCCTGGAGAGATTCAGTCTTGGTAACTTTGTCTGGTGTCGGAGAGAATATCGTAATAGGATTACCATTAGAATCATAAGACACCTGTGGTTGCGTACTAGATTTAACGATACTGTTTTCTGATTTATCATTCACAACAGCACTAGTATCTGTGTTCGCCTTATCGTCAGCGTCTATTGAAATCTGCTTCTTTAGTTCCAGCTGTGCTTCAAGCATATCGTTGATAGCCTGAAGACGCTCGCGCTCGGCTGGATCGATAATATCTTCAATTTTTTCAGCGCCGGCTTCTTTTACAGATTTGTTCAAATCATCAATCTTAGATTGAATATCTTCAACGTCTTGAGCGGCCTGATCTGCTGCATCGTGAGAATCGTTCATTGCGTCAACAAGCTGTTCAGAGGCGGATTTAAGATTCAAAATGTAATCTACGGCTTTAGAACCAACCCAAGCAATCAACGCAATACCAAACGAAATAGCAGCCTGTTTAGCCAAAGAGATAGTGATAGTAAGTGCGTCAAGGGCCAATTTTTGTGCCCACGTGGTAGCTGTTTGTACTTGTTGCCCAAGAACGGTAGAAACAATTGTAGCTGCTAATTGTTTCTCAGTCTGATTTGTAGCTTGGAGTGCTGCCGAAACATTGTCTTGAGAAAGCGCAGTTTCAAGGTTTTGTTGAGCAATGTCTTTACTTACGACCAGATAATTCCCAGCAGAATCAACGAGTTGTGCGTTCTGAATAACTTCTTTTGCTTGTGCATCAGAGAATCCATTGGCCTTAAGAGCACTTTCAACCAAGGAACCGCTAAGACTCTCTTGTGCTGCGGTTTGTTCGAGAACAGAACGGGTAGCATTTTGAGCTGCGTCACTCAAATCGGACATCTTAAAGATGGCATTCTGTTGTGATTTGTCAAGACCGGCAAGTTGAGCGGCGAGATTTTGAATACCAGAGTCATTTGTAGAATCAAACTTCGTTTCATTTTTGCTTATTCCAAGTTCTTCTGATTTTACTTTTTTTGCTCCTCCAAGAGTAAAATCACCACGGAGCATAAAGCTTTGCAAAGCGTCCGGCATTTTTTTAAGTTGTTCAGAAGCCGAAATCGCTTTCTCCAAAGTTCCATCAAGGGATTTGTTAATCTCCACCATTGACTTATTGACTGTCAACCTTTATACTTGTATCAGTGGTCAAATGATACAAAAGCGTCAGAGGTGAAAATATGAAATTTGGCGAAATGAAATATAATGTACCTTTTGAAAAACTTGGATCAAAAACTGGACGTTGGGATTTTAATGCTTTAGAAAACTTTTTAATTCAACAAGAGGGAAAAAGGCTATATAAATTGCATCCTTCGTATTCTTACTTAAGAGATGATCCCGATATAAAATCCGATGGGGATTTTTACATCTCCGTAGTATTTGCTTATATGATAGAATATGTGAAAGAAAAAGATCCAAAATATATCGAATGGTATACAAAGGAACACTTAAATTGTATTTTTGATGGTAAATGGCTAAAAAACACGAACCATACATGTTTGAATTATTATCGTGATTATCTCCGTGAGCAAGCAAATCCCGGTTGTCTCGAACGTGAACGCCAAAAAGAGAAAGAAGAACTGCAAAAATCCATCGAACTCCACGCAGCAATCGCTAAAATGGACGAAGAACGCCATCCCCATGTTGAGTGTCCCTACTGCAAATCAACCAACACCGAAAAGATCAGTACCGTGAACCGCGCCGTGTCTGTGTCCCTCGTAGGTGCTGCCAGCGGGAAGATCGGTAAGCAGTGGCATTGTAAAACCTGCGGTAGCAATTTTTAACGCTTCGCGGAGGATGTATAATGACAGAAAATGAAAATACCGCATGGCTTATTAGCTGGCTGGAAAGCAAAATATCAGATTACACATATTACAGACCACATCACAAATGGATTAGGTATCCCGTTCAAATGAAAAAAGATGGCGGAGATAAATATCAAGAAAGACGAGACTCTGCTGTAACGACAAATTATGAAGACGCAAGATCTAAATGCTACGAATTTGGATACAACGAATTTTATATTGGACAGGCAATCGAGAAAATCTTAGATGCCTTGGAAGCACGTTACGATCTTGATTTTAGCGAACTGGAACAGGATTGTTATCTGCCTCAATATGGATTAGATGACGACGATAACTAACTGCATAGCAGTAGCAAAAGGGGAGCATGCATAACAATGTCTTTAGTAATGGCGATATCTAATTGTAATGGAATAGTCATATCTGCAGATAGGCGAGTGACAAGAGACCCAGTCGGCGGGAATAGCTCGCTATTACTCACTGATAACGAAAGAAAACTTTTTGTAACAAAATCAGGACATGCAATAGCCACAGTTGGCTCAGGTGTTTTGAAAAATATGAAATCATCTTCATGCTTAATCAAAGAAGTTATTGATGAAATGCCTTCGGGTATGTTGATAGGAGATGAATTGATCACAATCAGAAATACTCTTGCAGATAATGTATTTGAAGATGCGTATATTATTTTGATTGGGGCTGGGTTTGATAATGGAGAACAAAAGGTTCTCTCTATTTCACTCAAATCAGAACCCCCTGTAGCAGCTACCGACGCACTCGGCTATGGGCTCATTTATAGAGGCGATGATACAGAATTACAAGAGATATTTAAATTATTTCCTGTTGATGCAGCATATTATCCGATTCAGGAGATGGTAGAATATTTGAAATTTCTAAATCGAACAGTAGCGGGTTTTCAAAAATATTCAAAACATTTGCAAAGTATTAGCGAGAAATGCGATGTTCTGGTTATTAGAAAATCAGGAGTAGAATGGGAAACTACACCGAAATGGTTATGATTTCCAATCCGTTAAAGAGTTCGAGCTGATTGGTACTGATTTTACGCATTGGTCCCTTGTCTCTGTTAATCTCTTTATTTTTTCAGGTAATTTTTCTTTGATTGCTTTCGCCAAATCATCAGCGTTTCCAATAAGTCCTCGCTGTCCCTTAATGTAATCGAGAATGGCAATAAGTTCTTCTGCTTCAATTTCAATCTTCATAATAATTCTCCTTTATAAAATAGTAAAAGCCCGGCCTCCCAGCAGTAGGGAAGTCGGGCTTGTTCATTATGATGGCTGCGCAGCAGTTATTTCAGAAGTTCGGCAATTTCTTCAGCAGTCATACCGCTGGCCAGTGCGTTGGCAACAATATCCTCTGCCTTTTTGCGGTTTAGCTCTGCAGCAACCTTTTCATCAGCATCAGCCTTTTTCTTTTCGAGCTTTACAATCTCTTTGTTGAGTTTTTTCAGCTCTGATTCTTTTGCTTTTCTTTCAGCATTCAGCGCGGCAATATTCGTGCCGAGTGTTGCGATTTCTTCAGCGAGAGATTCTGCGGCAGTATTTTTCTCAGCAATCTGTGCTGCATAATCGACGCCATCGAGAACCTTTGCTTTATTCTTGCTTCCTTTAGGTCTTGGCATAATACAATACCTCCACTACATACGTTTTGCTTACATGTTGTTTTTGATATTTTTATTATAGCCAGAAATACTAAGATAGTCAACAAAAATATTTTTCCACTTTTGACGGCAGGGAAAAGACCGCCTGTAATTTTTCCTGTATGCGCTTGATTGCATAGCAGTGATTTGGAGCACCCCATAA
>ERZ1034844.800-NODE-800-length-16149-cov-5.775009_pt1 | contig 16149 bp, 10 predicted proteins | sample MGYA00520594_ERZ1034844 | MGnify/ENA primary metagenome ERZ1034844 (study PRJEB33766, sample SAMN09781733) | gut metagenome | biome: gut microbiome | host: Homo sapiens | place: Madagascar | study: EMG produced TPA metagenomics assembly of the PRJNA485056 data set... | reverse complement strand
GGCTAAAGCACATCATCCATCAAGATGAGGTGAACCGCTTCCTGTGGGAGAGCCGCAACTTGTCGGGCACAGAGTGGCTCAGCGAGTGTGTGCGCTATCTTAAGATGGACGTTGAGATTGTGGGTGAGGAGAACCTGCCCGACAAGAACGACGGCCGCCTTTACACCTTCGTGTCGAACCACCCGTTGGGAGGACAGGATGGCGTGTGTCTCGGCTCCATCATCGGACGCCACTATGACGGTCGTTTCCGCTACCTCGTCAACGACCTGTTGCTCAACCTGCCGGGTCTCAAGCCCGTGAGCATCGGCATCAACAAGACAGGACGCAACAGTCGCGACTTCCCGCGCATGGTTGAGGCAGGCTTCAAGAGCGACTGCCACATGCTCATGTTCCCCGCCGGCCTGAACAGCCGTAAGCAGAAAGACGGGTCCATACACGACATTCCGTGGAAGAAGACGTTTGTGAAGAAAAGCGTTGAGTGTCAGCGCGATGTGGTGCCTATCCACTTCAGTGGCAGCAACTCGAAACGCTTCTATCGCATAGCCGCTTTCAGCGACCGTTTCCTGCCGTTCAACCTCGCCATGATGTTCCTCGTTGACGAGATGTACCGTAACGTCGGAAAACATTTCACCATTCACATCGGAAAGCCCATTCCCTGGCAGACCTTCGATAAGAGTCGCACGGCGCAGCAGTGGGCACAATGGGTGGAGGACCGCGTGTATGATTTGCCAAGAGAGAACGGCAAGTCTGAAAAACAATAATTTGACAGCATAGACATAAAATCGGAAAAAAAGTTCTGGATTTTTTGAAAACCATAAGAGAAAACAGAGAGAGATGGAAGAGCCAATAATCGAACCAGTGAGTAAGGAGCTGCTTAAGAGTGAACTGACGCCCGAACGGCAACTGCGAATGACCAACAAGAGTCATAACGAGATTTATGTGGTGACCGCCCACAACGCGCCCAACGTGATGCGCGAGATTGGACGTCTTCGCGAGATCGCTTTCCGCGAGGCGGGAGGCGGCACAGGCAAGTCGATGGACATCGACGAGTTTGACACATGCGACAACTGCTACAAGCAGCTCATCGTGTGGAACCCTGAGGCAGAGGAGATTATCGGCGGCTACCGTTACCTCTTAGGCACCGATTGGGAGATGGACACCAACGGTCAGCCCAAGCTGGCAACAAGCCACATGTTCCATTTTTCTGACAAGTTCCTGACCGACTACATGCCCTACACCATTGAGCTTGGACGTTCGTTCGTGTCGTTGCCCTATCAGAGCTCGCGCATGGGAGCCAAGAGCCTGTTCGCCCTCGACAACCTGTGGGACGGCTTGGGAGCGCTTACCGTCATCAAGCCTAACGTCAAATATTTCTTCGGAAAGATGACGATGTATCCTTCATACATCCGTCGTGGCCGCGACATGATTCTCTATTTCCTCAAGAAACATTTTGATGACAAGGAAAACCTCGTTATTCCTCTCAAGCCTCTTAAGATAGAGACACCTGAGGAGGAGCTGCGCGAACTGTTCTGTGAGGACAGCTTCAAGGACGATTATCGCATCCTTAACCGCGAGGTGCGCAAGCTGGGTTATAACATCCCGCCGTTGGTGAACGCCTACATGGGTCTCTCACCCACGATGAAGCTCTTCGGCACCGCCATCAACTATGGATTTGGTGACGTCGAGGAGACGGGCATCCTCATCGCTGTCGACGAGATTCTCGACGAGAAGCGTGTGCGACATATCGACTCGTTCATTAAAGAACACCCTGAAGCTCTGAAAATTACGAGTGGGGCGAATAATGTTATTTACAAGGAAAAAGAGTAAAAAGGCATAACAGAAAATATAACCTTCTGTTCATGAAATGGCCGCAGCTGTTCAAAGTTGCGGCCATTTTTGTGTTTATGGCATAACTGTTTGGCTCTATCTGTTTTATAGGCTATCTTTGCAGAAAATAATTTGCCTCTTTGTAATTTGTAAAGCAGAAATAAAAATCCTAAAAAACACAATTCTATGACATTTAAAAGATTAGCTTCGGCCATAGCTCTCGCTGCCATGATGCTGGCATCAACAGGCAAGGCCAATGGGCAAACTCCGCGACCAGAGTATCCGCGCCCGCAGTTTGAACGTTCAGAGTGGATGAACCTCAACGGAACATGGACTTATTCTTTCGATTTCGGTAAGACAGGGGAACAGAAGGGATGGAAAAACTCAAAGGGTTTTGATGGCCACATAACAGTGCCCTTCTGTCCAGAAAGTTCGCTCTCGGGTGTACACCACACCGACTTCATCAACAGCATCTGGTATCAGCGTCAACTTAATATCCCGTCAGTTTGGAGCGGAAAGAAAATAATGCTTAACTTCGGGGCTGTTGATTATGAGGCCCACATCTATGTGGACGGACAGCTCGCCATGCAGCACAAAGGCACAGGATCATCCTTTAGTTGCGACATCACGCGCTATGTAAAGCCTGGCCACACCCATAACCTTGTGGTTCAGGTGAATGACAACCTGCGTAGCGGCATGCAGCCTGGCGGCAAGCAGTGTTTTAACCTCCACTCAGAGGGATGTATGTATACTCGCGTCACTGGTATCTGGCAGACGGTGTGGATGGAAGCCGTTGATGAGGAGGGCCTAAAGAGTGTGTTTGCCACGCCAGATATTGACCAACAGCAGCTCGTCATACGCCCACAGTTCTATGGCCAGAACGCTGCCAATAAACTCGTTGTCACGTTGTATGACGGCAAGAAAGAGGTGGCGCGTAAGAGTGTGCCGTGTGGCGATGGCTCTGTGGTGGTGCTGCCCGTCAAGGGCATGAAGCTGTGGAGCCCAGAGAGTCCGTTCCTTTATGGCCTCAAATATCAGGTAGTGAAAGACGGCAAGGTCGTTGACGAAGTAAGCTCATATGCTGGCATGCGCAAGGTGTATCTTCATGACGGCTATTTCTATCTCAACAACAAACCTTACTATCAACGTCTTGTGCTCGATCAAGGCTATTATCCCGACGGCATCTGGACAGCTCCCTCAGACGAGGCTCTGAAGAAGGACATAGAGATGGCAAAGGCTGTTGGCTTTAATGGGGCACGCCTTCACCAAAAGAGCTTTGAGGAGCGCTACTATTATTGGGCCGACAAGCTCGGATACTTGACATGGGGCGAGAGCGCCAGTTGGGGACTGAATATCAACAACGAGGAAGCTTGCCGCAACTTCATATCAGAATGGGCTGAGCTGGTGGAGCGTGACCGCAACCACCCGTCGCTTGTTACATGGACACCGCTCAACGAAACTTGGAACGCTGAGAACACAGGCGTCTACACGCGCTTTGTGCAGAACCTTTATGACATGACAAAGGCCATTGACGGCACTCGCCCTGTAAACGATGCCAGTGGCGACTCGCATATAAAAACCGACATATGGAGCGTGCACAACTATTGCCGTACGCCTGAGGAGTTTAAACGCGATTTTGCCCTTGAGCCTGGTAAGGAGCCATATCGCAACATGCGTGGCGACCATTGGCAGTGGCTCGCTAAGTATGAGGGCCAGCCTTACATGCTCGACGAGTGGGGTGGCCTGGGCTATGTGGTGCCTGAGAAACGCCATGGCAACGACACATGGGGCTATGGCGGCATGATTAAGGATGCCGAGGAGTTCTACCGCATACTTCGCAGTGAGGTGGAGTCGATCAAGGCATTAAAGCATATCACAGGTTTCTGTTACACGCAGATTACGGATGTGGAGCAAGAGCAAAATGGCATCTATAACTATGACCGCACTCCTAAGTTCGACACAAACCGCATAAAGGAGATTTTCGAACTCATTCCTTCAAACATTGAGGAAATTAAAGGTAAAAAGGGGCTTTAAAAGGTTAAAAGGCTGTTTAAAGGTAAAAAAGTAAAAAGGTAAAAAAGGGCTGGCGCCGTTGGAAGAGAAAAACGTCAGCCTTTTTTTACCTTTTTACCTTTAAACGGCTATATGATTTTTCACTTTTCGCTTTTCACTTTTCCCTTCCAACGGCGTCAGCCCTTTTTTACCTTTTTACCTTTTTACTTTTTTACCTTTTAAAAAATCCTTTAAACGGCGTTCATGACGAGCCATGTCAGATAAGCAAGGTAGACGATGGTGAGCACGGCACCTTCCCAACGCTTCACCTTATAGGTCGTGCGGCAGAAGAACCACATGAGCAGCATGCTGGCGAGCATCATTATGAGGTCGAGTGTGGTTATGCCAGCTATGTGCATGGGCTTGACGAGGCCCGTTATGCCGATGATCATGAGGATGTTAAACACGTTGGAGCCTATCACGTTGCCTATGGCTATGTCGCTGTTGCCCTTCTTTGCCGACACCATACTGGTGGCGAGTTCTGGCAGCGAGGTGCCACCTGCCACGATGGTCAAGCCAATCACAGCATCCGACACACCGAGACTGGATGCCACGAACGAGGCGTTGTCGACAAACATGTTGGAGCCGGCGATGAGGCACAACAGACCGACAACGAGCATTACGACCGCTTTAAGCATAGATGTTCCTGACGCTTGTGATGCTTTCGGAGCTGAGGTTTCAGATGAAGATGCTTCTGGAGCTGAGGTCTCAGATGAAGATGCTTCAGACGATGAGGCCTGAGACGTAGATGCTTCAGAAATAGCTGTTGCTGTTGCTGCGCCACTTGTCGCCACGGTTGCTGCGTGTTCTTCTGTTGTTTTCGCATATTTCAGCGTCACAAACATGAAGAGGCAGAAACCGGCGAAGAGCACGGCAGCATCAACTCTTCCTATCGCTCCATCGAGGCAGAAGAGGAGCATAAGCAGAGAAGCCACCACAGCAAACGGGATGTCGCGTTTCACGCTCGACCGTTTCACCATGATGGGTGCCACCAGGGCAGAGCAGCCCACAATGAGCAGCGTGTTAAGGGTGTTTGAGCCCACCACGTTACCCACGGCAAGGTCGGGCGTGCCTTTCAGCGCCGACACCATGCTCACGCAAAACTCAGGCATCGATGTGCCCATGGCCACGATGGTCAGTCCGATGACCATCTGACTGACACCGAAGCGTGTCGCGATGTTCACCGCACCATCGGTAAGCCAGTCGGCTCCTTTCAATACAATAATCACTCCAAGCACCAACAGCACGATGTTTATCGCCATGCTGTCGGTGCACATTGTTTGTAGAAGTTGTGTTGTCATAAAAATAAATTTAAAGCCCCGCCAACCTAGCCGCTTCGCGGCTTAGAAATGTTGATTTTTGAATTTTGAATGTTGAATTGTCGGCTTTCAGCCGATGTCGAATTTTCGAATTTTGATTATTCCTTTTTAAAAGGCTATCGAATTCTTCACTCATCACTCTTCGTTCTTCACTTAAAAGAGGCTATCGAATTTTTCCCTTTTCGTTTTTCGTTTTTCCCTTAATTCGGCGTTAGCCCTTTTTTACCTTTTTACCTTTTTACTTTTTTACCTTTAAACGATCGGCAGCGAGGTGCCATTGATCTTTTGGTAGAAGTCGAGGGCGAAGATGTCGGTCATGCCACTAATGAAGTCGATGACCGCCATGATACGCGTCTCAAGGTCCTCACTTTCGATGTCATACTGGCTGCTGAAGCGGCGTATGAGCTGTTTCGAGTGGTAGTTGTCTGGACGGCAGGCGGCGTCGACGAGCGTCTCCATGAGCGTCTCCATGATCTTGTAACCGCTCAGCTCCACGTCGAGCACCGGCTTGCTGTTGTATATCTTCCTCACGCTCAGCTTCTGACAGCGTCGGTAGGCATCGCGCACCTCGGGCGTTATGTGGTCGATGAGGCTGCCCTCGAACGTGCCGTCCAGAATCTCCTCTTCGTGGTCGCAGAACGCCTTGGCACACTCGTTCTCAAGCTTGCCAATGACGCATGCACGCATATACACAATCTCCTCGTTCTCATCGCTCACGCCCTCATCCTTGGCACGCTGCTGAATGTTTTGGCGCGTCTCCTCGTCGAAGAACGACAGAAACAGGTCGGCGGTCTCTTCATAGCTAAGAATCTTCAGCTTGTGCGAGTCCTCGATGTCCATGATTTCATAGCAAATGTCATCGGCAGCCTCCACCAGATAGACCAGCGGGTGACGGGCGTAGCGTAGCGGCTCACCCTCGGCAGAGAGACGGCGTATGCCCAGTTCTGTGGCAATGCGCACAAAGCTCTCGCGCTCCGTGCAGAAGAAGCCAAACTTGCCGTGCGTGCCTGCCCAGTGGCTCTCGAACGGATATTTCACGATGCTCGCCAGCATGGCGTAGGTCATCACGAACCCGCCCTCGCGGCGTCCGTGAAAACGGTGCGTGAGCAGGCGGAAGGCGTTGGCGTTGCCCTCAAAGTGTATGAGGTCGTTCCAGAAGTCGGGCGACAGATGCGTCTGCAGCTTTTGACCCGCACCCTCGCGGAAGAACGCCTGTATGGCCTTCTCTCCACTGTGTCCGAACGGCGGGTTGCCCATGTCGTGTGCCAGACAGGCCGTGCTCACAATGGTGCCGAGCTCCTCAAACAGCGTTCCCGCCAACTCGGGGCGTCGCTGCTTGATCACGCGGGCTGTGTCGTTGCCTAACGACATGCCCACGCTCGCCACCTCCAGCGAGTGGGTGAGGCGGTTATGCACAAAGATGCTGCCCGGCAGCGGAAACACCTGTGTCTTGTTCTGCATGCGGCGGAAGGGCGCCGAGAAGATCAAGCGGTCATAGTCGCGCTTAAACTCGGAGCGGTCGTCATGGCGCAGGCGGTGACGTTCCTCCTGTCCAAACCGTTTGTTAGATATGAGCTGGTTCCATTTCATAGCGGCAAAGTTAATAAAAAAATGAGAAACGGCCCATAAAAAACAAAAATGTAACAGAACAATCTCTTTATATGCCTTGAAAACCACGTCTTTATCTTCTTGTCCTTAACCTTCATCTACTTGCCCTTAACCTTCATCTTCTTGTCCTTAACCTTCATCTTCTTCATTTCCTTTTTCCTCATCTTCTCAATCTTTAAATTTCTTTTCCCTATCCTCATCTTCTTTGTTGTTTTTTTATAAAACTTGCGCAAACGTATCTAAAAATACCCGTTAGCGCAGATTATTCGTTTTTAAACTTGCGCAAACATATCTAAAAACACCTGTTAGCGCAACTTATTTAACTTAAAACTTGCGCAAACGCATGTTTTTGACTATATTTGCGCAGGTAATAATAAAAAACACTCTATTATGAATCAAAAACTGATAGGAAGAGAACCGGAACTTGGTGCTCTGAACAGATACTTCTCTTCTGGACGGTCAGAGTTTATTGCTGTGTACGGTAGACGCCGAGTGGGTAAGACCTTTCTCATACGCAAGAGCGTGGATGACCAGTTTGCGTTCTTTATGACAGGTGTGCATGGGGCTTCAAAAACAGATCAGTTGCTTAACTTCAGCATAGCGTTACAAAAATATTCCAATGCGCCGTCTATCAGCATACAACGTAACTGGTTGCTCGCGTTTCATGCGCTTGCCACATATCTTGAGACGCTACCTGAAGGCAACAAGTATGTGTTCATTGACGAGTTGCCGTGGATGGATACGCCACGCTCTGGCTTTATAGCTGCTCTTGAAAACTTCTGGAACAGTTGGGCTGTGTTGCGCAACGACATAAAACTTATTGTATGCGGTTCGGCCACATCATGGATGATAAGCAACCTTATTCACAACCGAGGAGGGTTGCATAACCGTCTAACTCACCACATTAAGGTCAATCCGTTCACTCTGCGCGAATGTGAAAACTATTTTTCCGCTTACAATTTCGGTTATAGTCGTAAGCAAATAGCTGAATGTTACATGGTTATGGGCGGAATACCTTATTACATGTCTATGCTTGACCGTTCGCTCAGTCTTGCCCAGAACATCGACAATCTTTTTTTTGCAGACAATGCCGAACTTGCCAACGAGTTTGAAGATCTTTATAGGGCGTTGTTCCGCAAGTCGGCAGCACATGTTGCTGTGGTCACAGCTCTTGCCACAAAGGGAATAGGCATGACGCGTCAAGAGCTTGTCAGCGCTACCGATGTTACAGACAACGGCCTCTTTTCTACCGTTCTTGAGGAGCTACAACAGTGTGGCTTCATACGCGCTTATGAGCCTTTCTCCAATGGAAAAACTGTAGTTTTACAACGTCAAAGTAGAGACACTCTGTTCCAACTTGTCGATTTCTACACTCTGTTCTACTTTAAATTTGTCAGAAACAACCGCTACCGCGACTCTCATTTCTGGTCCGCATCGCTTAACAGTCCGATGCACAACACCTGGGCCGGACTGTCGTTTGAGATGTTGTGTCTCAGTCATGTTGAAACGATAAAGCAGGTTCTTGGAATATCGGGCATACAGACTCTTGTGTGTTCATGGCGTAGCTCTGAAAAGGCAGGCAACGGCGTACAAATAGACTTGCTTATAGACAGAAAAGATGAAACCGTGAACCTGTGCGAAATAAAATTTTGTAATGACGAATACGCCATCGACAACGATTACGAGCAACGCCTCCTTCGTAAGGTCAACACGTTCATCGCTGAGACAAGGACAAAGAAAACAGTAATTCTCACCATGATAACAACTTTTGGCATAAAAGAGAACAAACACAGCGACATCGTGCAGAAGCGCATTGTGCTTGATGACCTGTTCGGTAGCTTTTTTGTTTAAATGCCCAATCCATCATCCCCTTCAACCATTTTTAGCACAAAAAATGAAGCAATGTGGATAATAATCAGTATTTTTGCATCTTAAATACGCAAGAAAAAATGACAATGACAGATATTACCGAAGTGAAAGTGATTAACCGCAGCCATCACCCCCTGCCACAGTATGCAACGCCGCTAAGCGCCGGCATGGATCTGCGTGCCAACATCGACGCGCCCATAACCCTTCGCCCGCTTGAGCGCTGCCTCATACCCACAGGCCTCTTTATAGCGCTGCCCCCAGGCTATGAGGCACAGGTGCGCCCCCGCAGCGGACTGGCTCTGAAGAAGGGCATCACCGTGCTCAACTCGCCTGGCACCATCGATGCCGACTATCGTGGCGAACTGATGGTGCTGCTGGTGAACCTCTCGTCAGACAATTTTGTGGTTAACGACGGCGAACGCATTGCCCAGATGGTGGTGGCACGCCATGCACAGGTGCAGTTTGTCCCCGTCACAGAGCTCGACAGCACCGAGCGCGGTGAGGGAGGCTACGGCCACACGGGAGTAAAATGAACCCCATAACACAAACGACAATGCGACATATCCATTTCAACCATACACCCCTCGTCTTTGTGGCCCTGATCATGGCCTTGGTCTTCGGACCTGCGCTGGCAGGCAACCTGCCTTTCATGAAGGACAACCACAAGGACAAAAAGACCACCATTTTTGAGGCAAAGGAGCAGGGTAATACCTGCGCCTTTGCCGATAGTCTCTCGCGCAACGACAGCCGACGCTATGACTATTTCTTTCTTGAGGCCGTGCGACAGCAGAACGCGGGCAACCTTGATGCCGCCTTCGATCTGCTGAACCATTGCATAAGCATCAACCCCAAGGCGGCGGAGGCCTATTATCTCGCAGCGCTCTATTATTCGGAGCTCAATAACGACACCATGGCGCTCAACTATCTGCAGAAGGCAGCAACGCTCAGTCCGGCCAACGACACATACCAAGAGCAGGTGGCGCAATATTTTATCGGAACAAACAGCTACGCCAAGGCCATTGAAGCCTACGAGCGTCTATATAAGCACCACCGCGACCGTAGCGACATACTCAGCGTGCTCACACAGCTCTACCGTCACGAGAAAGACTATGACAACATGCTGCGCTGTCTGGAGCTGATGGAGGAGGTCGACGGCTCCAGCGAGGAGCTGACGCTGGCAAAGATGAACGTCTATGAGCTGAAGGGCGACAGAAAGATGGCGCTCAAGCAGCTGCGCTCGCTCGTCGACAGCCACCCCAACGAGCCCAACTATAAGGTCATGCTCGGCAACTGGCTCCTTCAGAACGACCGTAAGAACGATGCCTACAAGCTGTTCACGGCTGCCGTGGAGGCAGACCCCGAGAGCGAGTATGCCCTCACGTCGCTTTACGACTATTACAGACAGGCGGGCCGCGACTCGCTCGCCACACAGCTGCGCGACCGCATATTGCTCAGCGCAAAGACCAATATAAAAACCAAAACATCGATGGTCAAGCAGGTCATCGATGAGAACGAGGCTCAAGGCGGCGACAGCACACAGGTGCTCGCCCTCCTCGACAGGATGGAGCAAGCCTCTCCCAAGGACGATAACGTGGCGATGCTCCGTGCGGTGTATATGGAGCTGAAGAAGATGCCCGACTCGACGGTGTGTCACGCCCTGCAAAAGGTAATCGACATTTCACCCGACAACGCATCGGCACGTCTGCAACTGTTGCAGAAGCTATGGCCCATGGAGCGCTGGGACGACATCATCGCTGCTTCCTCACAGGCCATACAGTATATCCCCGACGAGATGGCGTTCTACTATTTTCTCGGCCTGGCCCACTACCAGAAGAATGAGAGCGACGCTGCCCTCGATGCCTTCCGCCGTGGTGTCGGCGAGATAACGCAGGAGAGCAACCCCGAGTTTGTGTCCGACTTCTACGCTCTCATGGGCGACATCCTCTACACCAAGGGTCAGGAGAAGGAGGCGTTCGCCGCCTACGACAGTTGTCTGCAATGGAAGAGCGACAACATATCGTGCCTCAACAACTATGCCTACTATCTGAGCGAGAAGAACCTCAACCTCACCAAGGCAGAGGAGATGAGCTACCGCACGGTAAAGGCCGAGCCCGACAACGCGACCTATCTCGACACCTACGCCTGGATCTTGTATCAGCAGAAGCGTTATGCCGAGGCAAAGATATACATAGACCAGGCGGTGAAGAACGACACCGACACGGTGCATGTCACGCCTGTGGTCATTGACCACGCAGGAGAGATCTACATGAAGCTCGGCGACCCCGACCGCGCCGTCAGCTTCTGGCAGCTGGCTATCTCGCGAGGCGGCGACAAGGCTCTGTTTGAACGAAAAATTAAAAAGGCGAAAAAATGAAAACAAAAGTTATACTCATGGCAGCAGCCATCGCTGCTCCTTTGCTGCTCGGCTCTTGCGCCTCAAAGAAGGCTGTGGCCGACGGCACCGCAACATCATCTACCTCGTCGAAGCACAACGCCAAGACCGAGGCTGCCGACGACAACACCGTCACGACCATGGCGTTCCTGCAAAAGGTCAACGACAACCAGGTCTATGCCAACGACATCGTGGGCAACATCAGCTTCAACCTCACAGCAGGAAGCAAGGACATCACCGTGCCGGGAGCGCTGCGCATGCGCAAGGACAAGGTCATACGTCTCCAACTCTTCATACCCATCCTCGGAACAGAGGTGGGCCGACTGGAGTTTACGCCCGACTATGTGCTCGTCATTGACCGTCTGCACAAGGAATATGTGAAGGCCGACTATTCGCAAGTCGACTTCCTACGCCAGAACGGCATCACCTTCTACAGCCTTCAGTCGCTCTTCTGGAACCAGCTCTTTGTGCCGGGAGAGAAGAAGGTCGGTCAGGGACAGCTCAAGAAGTTTGACGCCGCGCTCGCCGGCACCACACCACGGGTCACGGTGACGCAAAACAGCGGCCGCATGCAGATGGCATGGCAGACCGACCGCCAGACAGGACGCATAAACGAGGCCAACATCTTGTACCGCAGTCAGGCTCACGGCGAGTCGACGCTCAACTGGAAATATTCTTCGTTCAAGGCCGTGGGTGTGAAGCAGTTTCCGGCACAGCAGGTCTTCAAGTTTTCCACAACAGCCTCCAACAAGGTGCCGCCCGTGCAGGTGAGCATCAGGATGAACGACGTCAAGACATCGTCCAACTGGGATGCCCTCACGGAGGTGTCGCCAAAATATAAGCAGATCGACGCTACCGACGTGCTGCAGAAGCTGTTGCAGTTTTAAGGCCGCGCACACGGCACCCCTCTTTTTTATCTGAAAAAATCAATTAATGTCAATGAAAAGAATAATCATTGTTTCTCTCCTCGCTCTGCTCGCCTTCTCTACACAGGCGCAGCAGAAGCGCAACACGTCAAAGCAAAAGGCCACGGTCACACGCTCTACAGCAACAAAGCGCAAGAGCACCGCTGCCTCGTCGCGCAACAACGCGGCAAGAAAAGGTGCGCAGAAAACCAAGGGCAGGCAGACAGCTAAGAACAAGGGCAAGAACAAGAACAAGAAAGGCACAGCCAGCTACACCAACGCCTCCATTCGCGGTCTGCAGAACCAGCGCTCGCAGGTGCAGAAAAAAATAAAACAGCAGGAGCAGGCCCTTCGCGCCAACAAGGCCGACGTGAAGAAGCGTCTGCAAAACCTCATGGTGCTCAACACCGAGATAGGGGAGCGACAGAAGAAGATTGACAACATACAGAGCGACATCTCCCACATCGACAACAACATCGGCATCCTGAACGCCCAGCTCAAGACGCTTGAGCAGCAGCTTAACGAGCGTAAGGCGCGTTACATAAAGTCGATGCGTTACATTACCCGTCAGCACACCTTCCAGGACCGTCTGCTCTTCATCCTCTCGGCGAGGGGCTTCGCGCAGATGTATCGTCGTCTGAGGTTTGCACGCGAGTATGCCGCCTACCAGCGTGTGCAGGGCGAGGCTGTGAAGGCCAAGCAGGTACAGGTCGACGAGAAGCACCGTCAGCTGCAACAGGTCAAGGGCCACAAGACCACGCTGCTCGCAAAAGGTCAGGAGGAACGCAAGGCTCTTGAGGGTCAGCAGACGGAGCAGCAAAACATGGTGGCATCGCTGCAAAAGCAGCAGAAGACCATTCAGCAGATCATAGACCAGCAGAAGAAGGTTAACGCAAAGCTCAACGCCGAGATCGACCGGCAGATAGCCATAGAGGTGGAGAAGGCCCGCAAGCGTGCCGAGGCTGAGGCCCGCCGCAAGGCTGAGGCCGAGGCGGCAAGAAAACGGGCTGCCGAGCTGGCACGCAAGAAGGCGCAGGCTGAGGCTGAGGCGCGTGAGAACGCACGGCGTGTTGCCGAGGCGAAGGCGCGTGAGCAACGCCTCAAGGAGGCGGCGCGTCTGGCGGCACAGCGTGAGAACGAGGCACAGCGCGAACGTGCCGAGCAGGCGGCGCGCGAGGCCGAGGCAGCACGTCTGGCGGCTGAGCGCAAGGCTGAGGCCGATGCCAAGCGCAGCAAGAAGGAGATAGCTGAGGTCAAGGAGAATGCTCACGAGGCGCTTACCGTGCCGTCAGCTGACCGTGCCCTGTCGGGAGCGTTTGAGCAGAACCGTGGCCGTCTGCCCATGCCCATCACGGGCAGCTACCGTGTGGTGAGCCATTTCGGACAGTATAACGTGGAGGGCCTGAAGGGTGTGACGCTCGACAACAAGGGCATCAACATCCTCGGATCGCCTGGCGCACAGGCACGAAGCATCTACAACGGCGAGGTGAGTGCCGTCTTCGGCTTTAGCGGCTCCATGGTGGTCATGGTGCGCCACGGCTCTTACATCTCGGTCTACTGTAACCTCTCGTCGGTGTGTGTGAGCCGCGGACAGAAGGTGTCGACACGTCAGGCCCTCGGAACTGTGGGACGCGACCACATCCTTCAGTTCCAGCTACGACATAACATGGCCAAGCTCAACCCTGAGAGCTGGATCGGCCGATAACCTTTCAACCTTTTTTCTTATGACCTCTACACAGCTACAACCCGGAACCGTAATCCACGGCACACATAACGACTACCGCATAGAGCGTGTCCTCGGACAAGGGTCGTTCGGCATAACCTATGTTGCCAACGTGCGATTGAAGGGCAGGCTCGGCGCCATCGAGTCGGCGGCCATGGTGGCGATAAAAGAGTTTTTCTTGCGCGATGTGAGTAGCCGAAACGGACTGCGTGTGTTCTCCGTGAGTGACAGTACGCTTTGCTCCGACTATCGCCGCGACTTCCTGCGTGAGGCGCAGAACCTGTCGCGGCTTGACAACGACCACATCGTCAAGGTGCTCGAGACCATTGAGGAGAACGACACGGTCTATTATGTCATGGAATATCTCTCTGGCGGCAACCTCGACCAGCATATCCTCTCTCACGGCAAGCTCTCTTGTCGTGAGGCGCTCGACATAGCTATACAGATTGGTGAGGCACTCAAGTGTATGCACGCCCAGCACATGCTGCACCTCGACCTCAAGCCGCTTAACGTCATGCGGGGCGAGGACGGACACATCGTGCTCATCGACTTCGGATTGTCCAAGTGTTTCGGTGCCGACGGACAGCCTGAGTCGAGCACACGCATAGGGCAGGGCACAACAGGCTATGCCCCCATCGAGCAGCACAGCTTCAATAAAGCCGACGGGTTCATGCCTACGCTCGACATCTATGCTCTCGGTGCCACCCTCTTCAAGATGCTCACAGGCAGCGTGCCGCCCGAGGCGTCGGTGGTGCTCAACGAGGGATTGCCCGTTGACGAACTGTCATCGGCAGGCGTGCCTCCAGCCATCATAGCTCTCGTTGAACGTGCCATGCAGCCTCTGCGCCGCATGCGCCATCAGACCGTCGACGAGTTTATTGATGAGACGCAACGTCTGCTGGCATCGGCCCCATCGTCGGTGGGCGGACCGGCTGCTCCTTCAGCTGACGTTCCAACGCCTGTTGGTGACGCAACCCGTAGGTCGGACGGTTGGTCTGACATTCCGAAAAGTGTTTTTGCTGTTCGTGAGACCATCATCCCCAACGATGAGACGACCGACCGCGAAGGTGCTGTCAAGGAAGACCGTCCTGCAAAGATAGAGGTGCGCTGGGAGCGGAACCTCGGTGAAGACACCAAGCAGAAGCTGCGCTCGTTCCTCTCTGGCATGAAACGTAGGAGGGTGTGGAACAACCATCCTTATGACGACGACGGCGACAAGGTGGAGGTCTTTACGCTTGGCGACAATTCGCTCGCACAGGCCATGAACATCATAAACAACCGCGCAACCGACGGCTATTTCCCGCGCCTTGGCCTACATACAGCGTTGCGTGCCGTGCTTCTGTTGGAGCAGATGACAGGGCTCTCGTTCCGTCTTGCCTCTGAGAACGAGGTGGTCTTTGACCGTTATGATCCCGAACGTAAAGACCACTATCTTTGTTTCGACGGATTTAAAGATGGCTTCTACCTTATTCACAAAGACGATTTGTATGCCCCAAGGTTTGAAGGTATGGAGTACATAACCAAGATTAACGCCTACACCCATCTGTTTTTTGACAGTTACGGAATGCAGATTGTCTGCGATGGCGCATCGCCCATGTGTGATGGTGCGTCGTTCAACCTTCGCGCCACACAGATGATGCATGAAGAGATGCAACCCATCGGCAACTCGTTCTATAGGGTAAGAAGCGGCAACCAATGGAACATATCTTCCTACTTCTCGCCCGTCATGCCCTTGCTGCCCCAATGGCATGACAACATCAGCGATCTTTCTGTCCACACCGTACCGGGTCCTGCCTTCGGTTTGCCTTATGTGGGCGTTAAGGCCACTGACCTATCGGGCTACACCTATTATTATAAGTGGATCGGTAGCAACTTTGAGCTTATAGCCAAATATGACAAGAAGGAAAGGGAAGAACGTGAGCAGTTCACATAAGCCACCGATAGCTTGTTGATGTGATGTTTACGACAGCTTGTTGATGTGATGTTTACGAAAGCTTGTAAATGCGATTTTTTTCTTCCGTTTTCCCCTGTTCTAAAGAGTCCCCGATTTTTGCATATTTATGCAATTTTCGGCTCTTTTTTAGTGGCGTTTTAAAAGGGCCCAACTTACGATTTGAAAGTGCCCATTTGACGTCCTCAAAGAGGCTCTTTGACGAGCTCATTAAGGCCCTTTGACAGCCTCAAAGAGCCTCTTTGACAAAACCACCCCTATTTTAAGAGTTGTTAACAAAAACAGTAAATAAAACCCTGCTTATTTTTGAAAACAATAAGCAAAACCCCTTGTTTTGCTTACAACCGCTGTTTTGGATATTTATACATTTCCTCCTCTTGTTTTGCATAAATATTCATTTCTGCGCATAAAAATACCATCGGTTTTCCACGAAAAAGTTTGGTTTATAAATATTCTTTTCATCTCGTCAATCCTCCCTTACATTAAAAAATCAGTGAGAGTGA
>ERZ1034844.795-NODE-795-length-16200-cov-14.031403_pt1 | contig 16200 bp, 26 predicted proteins | sample MGYA00520594_ERZ1034844 | MGnify/ENA primary metagenome ERZ1034844 (study PRJEB33766, sample SAMN09781733) | gut metagenome | biome: gut microbiome | host: Homo sapiens | place: Madagascar | study: EMG produced TPA metagenomics assembly of the PRJNA485056 data... | reverse complement strand
CAAATTCTGAAAATACAGGTGGGGCGAGGGTAGAAATATTTTTCCTGAGTAGTCAAGAAACAAGCTAAATAGACCGCAATTAAGCTATGTAAAAGAAATTTTACATGCTTTTATCTAATATGTAAAAGCCTTTTGATAGACATTACTACTACGTTTGCTGTAATCTCATAGAAGAAAGGGGGAATACAGAATTATGATAGCTGATAAAATTAAAAATGCTCGTACTATAAAGAAACTTACACAGGAACAGGTTGCTGAAGACCTCAATGTTTCTAGGCAGACTATTTCTAACTGGGAAAATGGAAAATCACTACCTGATATTGTAAGCATTATAAGAATGAGTGAATTATATGATTTAAGCCTGGACGAATTATTGAAAGGAGATGCAACATTGCTTAATAAAATTGAAAGAGACATGAAAGTAGCCAAAGCTGAAAATAACGTTATCAAATTTGCATGGATATCTATTGTAATCGGTGTTGTTATGATTATTCTTGGGAATGTATTTGACGACAATCCGTTCATTGATTTTATTTCGGCTGCATTGCCATGGGTACTTCTTGGATTAATGGTGCTATTTGCCATATTGTATCTTAATAAAGAAAATGACAATTAGAGAGATGAGCTTATAATATGCAAGTCAATCAGTATAGCATTCGCTTTATTGAAAAGGGCTTGCATATTCTCTGTGGATGTATTATTATAAAGCTAACGAACGATAGCCGACAGGCTATTAAATGATTATTTTAATGGAGAATGACAATGGGAACAAACAGAAAAGAAGAAATCATTCTGACAACGTTAGAGTTAGCTGCCGAAAAAGGACTTGCGGGAGTTTCCATGAGTATGATTGCTGATAAGATTGGTATCAAAAAGCCATCGCTTTATAAGCATTTTTCATCCAAGGATGAAATTGTGGAAGCAATGTATCAGTTTCTCAGAGAACAGTCCAAGAAAAATGCCAATATAAAGCCTGTGGATTTCAGCCAGCTTTTTCAAGGTAAAACTGCATATGAAGTATTGCAGGGAGTGGTGCAAGGTTATGTCAATATGAATCATCAGGAAAAGTTGCTTACATTTTATAAGGTTATATATTCTGAGCGTAGCATCCAGCCGATGGCAGCCAGAATCGTTGCGGAAGAAACTGAGAGAATGATCATTGCAACAAAACAGCTATTTTATGCAATGGAAGTACATAAGCTGCTTCATTTTGAAAATGCAGATATGAGTGCATTAAGCTTTGCCATGACAATCCATGGTCTGATGGACTACGAATTGGATCAGAAGTATGGATACAACGATGAGGCGCACGCAGAGAATAATCTAATAGATGACTATCTGAAGTGGTTTTGCAAAGAAAATAGTGTAGAGGATGGTGATTAGCATGAAAAAGAATTTCATAAATTATTGTGGTCTGCTTGGAATAGTCGCGTTTCTTTCCTACACAGCTGCGGTTGTCTTATCGCCATTGGCATATCCGGGATATAACTGGATGGCACAGGCGGTCAGTGACCTGAGTGCATCGAATGCTCCGTCTCTTGGATTATGGAATCAGCTTAGCAGCCTGTATAATATCTGTACTTTAATCTGTGCCATGATGGTTTGCGCAGGGATACAGGGAAAAGGAAGCAGGTTACTACGAACAGGAATTTATTTGTTTACCGCAATGGAGTGGATATCGGCAGTGGGATTTTCCATGTTTCCGTTAAGTGATAGTGGCTATGCAGGGACATTTCAGGATAAAATGCATATTCTTTCAACGATTTTAGTTGTACTGCTATCCATCGTTTCGCTTGTGATGCTTATCATAGCCGGAGTGAAGAGGAAAGAATATCGCAGTTTCGGTGTGTTTGCAGGAATTGCTCTGGGAATGATGTTGGTTGGTGCACTTGGAATGAATATCGTACCGAAAGAATATTTTGGTGTTGTTGAGCGGTTCAGCGTTTTTGCGGCAGTAGGATATAATGCGGTGCTGGGAATAGAATTGTTCAGAATTGACTTATGATTTAAGGAAATATGCGGGTGTGACGATTCGTATCGCACATGCTACCAGGCGTTTCTTTCATTCTTTCAATATGTTTGTTACTTTAGTCTTTCTCCAGTTGATGATAAAAGGCGGGTTACTTTTTTATGCTATTGGGAAAGGCGGTATGAAGGAGCGTAAGGATGCTTGAATTAACATAGGGATTGCATTGGAAAAGAGATGGTAAGTCTTGACATGCTTATTCAGTATGCTATACTATAAATGAATTTACAATAAACTGATTTGCAGTATAAAGGTAAGTATTCAGCACAGACCGAATCACTTGCTGATGAGGTCGTAAGAACATGATTCTGGTGTGAGCAGATTCCATTCGCATAGCGAATTTTCATGAATCTGCGAAATGTAATTATGAAGGTACTGAATAATTACATATGGAGGATAATATGCCAAGTAGTCCCAAAATTAAAAAAGAAGATATGCTGAAAACAGCATTGGATATTGTAATGGAGAGTGGATATTCAGCTCTAAATATTAAAGAGGTAGCGAAAAGGCTGGGATGCTCTACGGCACCGATTTCATGGCAGTTTGGCGGTATGGACGGTTTGAGAACAGAGTTAATCCCGTTTGCAGAGCAATATGTGGAAGAAGAATATTATCGCAGAAAGGAAGCTGTTGATGAATTATCAGCATTTGAGCTAAGAGGCAGAGGAACGATTGAGCTGGCGCTTGATAAGCCAATGCTTTTTCAGTTTCTCTATATGGGAGACAGGAGTCAGCTTTTAAGTGCAGGATTTCAGTTGAATACTGAGAATAATACAGGAATTTACAAACCATTAGCAGACAGGCTTGGAATTACTGTAAGTCAGGCAACAGATTTTTCTATGACAATGATTATATATACGCAGGGGATTGGTTCGCTGATTGCATCCGGGATTGTCAAGGATACAAAGGAGAATATGTTTCAGATGATCCACAACACAGGCATTACATATTTGAAAGGACTGGGAGCAAAGTTATGAATAAATATTTCAACTTATGCGGACTGATATTTGTTATTGTAATTCTAATCCCGAATATTGTTTTTTCGATTACTTGCAAAGATGGATTTGTAAATCACTATCAGAACAAGTTGGTAGAGACATTAGAGCAGATAGGAAGATTTGGCTGTTTTATCAGTATGTTTTTCATACTTCCGTTTTTTAATAAAGGCTTCTGGTTAAAAAATGGAAAGAGTATTTATATCATACTGGGAATTATATTGGTAGCTTTATACTGCATTGGATGGATTATTTTTTGGAAAGAAGATTCTGTAAGAAAATCACTGTATCTGTCCATTTTACCATCCTTACTGTTTATAGAAAGTGCAGTGGTGTGTGGAAATCTTCAACTATTGATATTCGCTGTGCTTTTTGCACCATGTCATATACTGATAAGCTATATGAATGCGATAATGAAATAAACACTTGACAAGTTACCAAACGGTTACTATAATATAAAGTAACCAAAAGGTAACTTATAATATAATGAGCGAAAGAGAGTCAGAGGGAGCTTGCTCACTCTTGGCGAACGGCGAAATTATTGAGTGAGCTATGCTCACGATGTTTATAAGACAGACGCAAAGACGCAGTGCTTATTTTCCTGATGTGGATTTTAAGTGCTGCCTTTTTAGTGAATTTGATGGAGGAATCAAGAATGGTTTGTACAAAATGTGGTAAAGAAATGAGAAAAGGATATTTATTTGCAAGCAAAGATGGAGCATTCAGTTTTGCTAATGAGGTGCCGGGTGTGTTTGAGAAGGCAGACAAAGCGGATGGATTTGTAGAGATTACTTCTTTAAGGCCGGGGCATCGGACAAGTATAGCGGCTGAGTGCTGTGAGGAATGTCGTATGCTGGTAATTGGGTATTAGGAGTGACATTAAAATGGGCGATTCCACAAAATTTCAATGGACAACGGAATATTATGCATTTCATGTGTTGCTTTTGCTATTAGTGATTTCGGAAGTCTATATATTTTGTTATACACATTCTGGAGTTGAAAAGAATAAAAACACTGATAAAGACCTTGGAACAAAGTGGCTGCTATACATAAATTTTACCATTTGTATCATAATAAGCTTTTTGTGTGTCAGTCAAAGAGCACCAGTATTCATAAAAAAGGTAATGCTGCCACAGTTTTTCACTGAAATAGGGCTGTTATTTATGATTGGTGGTGTATGTGTCCGGATAGGAGCAGTTTTGACACTAAAGAAAGCATTCACATTAAATGTCCAAGTTAGGAAAGAACAGAAGCTTGTAACATACGGCATGTATAAAATTGTTCGCCATCCTGCGTACACAGGTAGTATATGTTCATTATTGGGAATCAGTATGGCACTCCGAAATATTTTTGCAACGGTAATAGTTTTTCTTCTTTCCCTGATATGTTATCAGATTCGGATAACAGTAGAGGAAAAGGTGTTGATAAAGAATTTTGAAAAGTACCAGAGCTATAAGGAGCATACATACAAGCTGTTTCCTTATATTTATTAGGAAGCGACTATAAAAATATCATATTTATATTTTATATGGAGAAAGCAGATGAAGGTATCGGTCATTCGTCCTTCTTCGGATGAGGAGGATGAAATAATATTCAGGTGTCATACCTTATCAGATGACATGGACAGGTTAATACATAGATTAAGGTATGGTGAAATAAAGTTTACCGGATATGATGAGCATGGAATCAGTACCATTGCAGCATCAGATATCTATTATTTTGAGACAGTCGATAACAAAGTATTCGCATATTGCAAGCAAAGCGTTTATGAGGTTAAGGAAAGACTATATCAGTTAGAAGAGGTGATAGAAGAACTTCCATTCATGAGGATTTCAAAGTCCATGATTGTAAATATTGAAAAAATCCTGCATATTTCGCCAGCACTTGGTGGCAGATTTGAGGCAGTGTTGGAAAATGATGAGAAAGTAATTATTTCGAGGCTGTATGTGCCAATTTTGAAAAATAAATTAGGAGTGAGCAGGTAGGTATGAATAAAATTGAAATAAAAAGAATAGATTACGATTTTACCGTATGTAAAGTGACTGATTATTCTCTTGTAAACTGGAATACAGAGTATTGTTTTATCGGAAAAACGGAAGACGAAAATTCGCTGGTATGTTTTACAAGAGATGTGCCGCAGAATGTCATCAAAAGAGATGATGGATGGAAGGTTTTCCGTATCCAAGAGATACTTGATTTTTCATTGATAGGTATTTTATCAAGAATATCCGGTATTCTTGCAAAAGAATCAATTTCAGTTTTTGCAGTTTCGACTTTTAATACAGATTATATATTTGTAAAAAACAGAAACTATGAAAAAGCGATGGAAATATTAAAACAAAATGGCTATAGTGTTGTGGAATAATGAGACTTTTTAACCACAGGAGGTAAGTGATGAGTATCAGAGAAAAGAATACAAAGGAAAGAATTTTAGACGAAGCATTAAAGCTGTTTGCCCAGAGTGGTTATATGGGAACATCCATGAATGATATTGCGGCTAGGCTTGGAGTAACTAAGGCAGCTTTGTATAAGCATTATACAAGCAAACAGGAAATCCTTGACAGCATTGTAGAGAAAATGAATCAGATGGATATGGAAAGAGTGAAGGAATATGAAATGCCGGAAGGCAATATGGAAGAAGTGAGAAAAGGCTATCAGGCAGCTGCACTTGATAAGATTAAAGAATTTACGAAAGTTCAGTTCTTGCACTGGACGCAGGAAGAATTTCCGTGTTGTTTTCGCAAAATGTTGACGTTGGAACAATACAGAGATCCGGAGCTTGCAAAACTTTATCAGCAATATCTCTCAGGTGGTCCGCTTTTATATATAGAAGAGGTATTCAGAGGGTTTACTGATAATGAAGTGGAAGCCAGACAGCTTGCACTTGACTTTTATGGACCGATTTTCCTGCTTTACAGCATTTACGATGGAGCGGAGGATAAGGAAGCAATTGCTGCGCAGGTGGAGCAGCATGTCGAATGGTTTTCTAAAACGTTTTTTGGAAAAAGAAAGAATTGAAGAAGCATGAAAAAGAAAGGACAGGAATGATATGAAGACGATTGGGCTAATTGGAGGCATGAGCTGGGAAAGTACTGTTACTTATTATCAACTGATCAACGAATCTGTAAAAGAAAAACTGGGAGGGTTGCATTCAGCAAAGATCCTTCTTTATAGTGTAGACTTTTCGCAAATCGAACAATATCAGGTATCTGGGATGTGGGAACAAAGTGCTGAGTTACTTACTGATGCTGCGAAGAGGCTGGAAGTTGCAGGAGCGGATTTTATTGTAATCTGTACGAACACCATGCACAAGGTTGCACCGCAGATACAGAAAGCACTTCATATACCAATTCTTCACATTGCGGATGCTACAGCAGACGTTCTGCTTGCCAGGGGGATTTGTAAAACAGCTCTGCTTGGTACAAAGTATACCATGACACAGGATTTCTACAAATCATGTCTTATGAAGCATGGGATTGAAGTCGTTATTCCAAATAGACAGGAAATTGAAATTGTTAATCGTGTGATTTACGAGGAATTGTGTGTTGGTATAATTTCCGAAGCTTCCCGCAGAAAATATTGTGAGATTATTGATCGACTGAAACGGGAGGCGGATGCTGAGGCAGTCATCCTTGGCTGTACGGAAATTGGTCTGTTGATAAAACCTGAGAATTCTGTGCTTACCGTGTTCGATACAACACGCATACATGCAGAGGCGGCGGTTGCCGAAGCACTCAATGGATAATAATCCTCTTAGAAGATAGAAGAGATTTTAGAAGTTTACTGATAATGATCAAAGAGCAAAAAACTACGTTGATTGTTTTCAGAAATACATGTTTTTAAAGAGAAAGAAGGAAATAATCATGCAAGATGAATCAATGCGGCAGGAATGGGTTCATTGTCCGGTTTGTGGGAATAAGACCAGACTTCGATTGCGCGAAGATACAGTCCTTATGCACTTCCCATTATTTTGTCCGAAATGCAAAAAGGAAAGTCTGATAGATGCAAAAGAATATATTGTAAAAGAAATAAAATAAATAAGCCAGACGCTAAGACGCAGTGCGAATTGTGAGTAATACTACAATTCACATTGCGTTTTATTTACGCGAGCAACGAGCCAAAGTCCGTGCTTACACGAGACCTTGGCGACTGCCGCGATAACTTGAGAAACTCGCGAAGCGTGTTTCTCATAGTTTATACGCATGAACAAGGAAGGAAAGAAAAATGAGAGTAATCATTTATACATCAAATACAGGAAGCGCAGCTAAATATGCAAAGCTGTTGTCACATCAGATTTGTGTTCCGTCATATAGCATGGAGGAAGCAAAGACAAAGGTGAAGCCGGGAGCAGAAATCATTTATATGGGATGGATTATGGCAGGAAAAATCAAAGGATATCCGGAAGCAGCAAGAAAATACAGGATTCAGGCAGTCTGTGGAGTCGGCATGGGACAGACCGGAACACAGCTTGTTGAGGTCAGAACGAAAAATAAAGTGCCACAGAGAATTCCACTTTTTACACTTCAGGGAACCTTTGATATTAAAAAACTTCATGGTGTTTATAAAATGATGATGAATGTCATGGTAAAGACCGCCGGAAAAGCATTGGCGGATAAATCCGACAGGACGCCCGAGGATGATGACATGCTGGATATGATGATGAATGGAAGTGAACGTGTGAAAGCTGAGAATCTGAAATACATAATTGACTGGTATGACACAGCAGAACGAGGTGAAAAGTAAATATGAAAATAGAACATATTGCTATGTATGTGAATGATTTGGAAAGAGCAAAAGATTTCTTCATAAAGTATTTTAATGCAGCAGCAGATGCCGGATATCTTAATAAAACAACCGGCTTTTGTTCTTATTTTTTGTCTTTTGAAGATGGCACCAGACTGGAAATTATGAACCAGTCAGATTTGGTTGACAATGAAAAAGTATTGCCAAGAACCGGTTATGTTCATATTGCATTTAGTGTAGGAAGTAAAGCTTCTGTGGATACATTGACGGAAAGGTTAAAAGGTGATGGATATCAGGTTGTCAGTGGTCCGAGAACTACCGGAGACGGATACTATGAAAGCTGCATTAGAGGAATTGAAGGAAATCTGATAGAAATCACTGAGTAGAAATGAGGTAAATATCTATGAAATTATATTTTGGAAGTACAGTAACGACAGTTACAACAATTATGATTCTTGTATTGCTTGGATTTATTGGAGAATCTATAGCAAACCGGACAAACATCAATTACTGGGGACGCAGAAGTCTGTTCCTTCTGGCATATGGACTTACGATATGCTGCTTTGCAGCGGCAAGGGACGGACTAGACAAGACGATTCAGAACACGATTGACGGAAGCTGCGCACCGGGAGTATTCCCGCTTATCAGCATCCCGAATCTGATTGGCTGCGTTGGAGCTGCAATTATAATCATTGCAGCTATTGCAACACCGATGGCAAAGTCGCAGCATATGAGACAGATTTGGTTTTATGTGATGTCCGGCGGAATTACAATGAAGATACTGGTAATGGAAATAGCGAGGATTGCTAATATCCTTTGATTAAAATCTGAATAGTAACATTTTTTCCGCACATTTTCTATCACACACCGTTATACATATTGAAGGGAGTTGAGAAGCGTGGATATCGAAGAGCAGTACAATAGGATTTATCGTTATTGCTACATGAAAACCCGGGATCATCATACTTCGGAAGATCTGACGCAGGAGACTTTTCTTCATTTCCTTGAAAATCACAGTTATAGAGAGATTGGAAAGCAGATGGCGTATCTGTATGTGATAGCGAGAAATCTTTGCAATGATTATTATCGTTCCGGTACAAGAAATGAGATACCGACAGAGAACAAGCAGGAGAAAGAGGATATTTCTTCAAATACTTCATTTGAACAGGTGGAAATACTGGACGCACTTGAACGATTGGAGCCTTTAGAACGGGAACTGATTCTTCTGCGATACATAAATGAGGAAACTGTAGGAAGGATTGCAGAGATAACACAGATGTCAAGATTTTCTGTGTACCGCAGAATACAGGCAGCACTCACTCATCTGCGGGAATATATGTGAAGGAAGTGATAGTAGTGATGCGGAAAAACGAAGTGAAAAAAGCATTAAAAACAGTAGAAATCAAGCCGGACTGGATACGAAAAAATGAGTTTCTTGACCGGATTTACGAGCCGGATTTATCAATCAGAAGTTTTGTAAAGTCACAGTTTTTCTTTATCAAAGGATATGTGTGGCTGATGAGCGGACTCTTTTTTTTACTGTTGCTGATTATGATAGGCAATGCAAAATGTCAGGAGCAGATATGGCCGGTATCAGCTATGATGCCATTTTGCATGCTGATTCTTACGAATGAAATGAACCGCAGTGCAAAGTATCGGATGCATGAGTTTGAGATGGCAACCCTGTTTTCTGCAAAGGCAGCACTTATGGCAAGAGTGCTGATCATCGGATTGGTACAGCTTGGAATCTTACTTTTCACGATTCCTACTGCATGTGTAAGAGCTGATATGACACTTTTCCAGGCAGCATTTTATATGCTTTGCCCGTACTGTTTGTCAGCGTGTTTAAATCTGGGTGTACTGTGCAGAATGCATGGAGAAAATGCAGAATATGTATGCATTGCGGTATCTTCCATGGTGAGTGTACTCTTTGTAGTGCTTACGAATCTTTCACGAATGCTTTTGCTGGCTGACAGTGGATGCTTTTTACTTCTTTCTGTGATTTTCATGGTGATTGCTGCGATAGAAGCAAAAAAGTACCTAAATCAGATGGAGGAATTAGCATGGAACTGAAAATAGACAGACTTACAAAACAATATTCAAATAAGATTGCAGTTGACAGGGTATCGTGTACATTAAGTCCGGGAGTGATCGGACTGCTTGGTGCAAACGGAGCAGGAAAGACTACGCTCATGCGTATGGTCTGCGGCATTTTGAAACCTACAAGTGGAACGGTAAAGCTTGGACAATATGATGTGACAGACAGCGGTTACCGCAATCTGCTCGGATATCTGCCGCAGGATTTTGGATATTATCCGGAATTTACAGGAATGGATTTTATGCTCTATATAGCAACGCTGAAAGGGCTTGATAAAGGCACTGCAAAAAGGCGAAGCACAGACTTACTGGAGAGTGTGAATCTTCTGGAGGCATCCGGCAAAAAGATTAAGACTTATTCCGGTGGAATGAAGCAGAGACTTGGTATTGCGCAGGTTATGCTGAACAATCCGCAGCTTGTTGTACTGGATGAGCCGACCGCAGGACTTGATCCAAAGGAGAGAGTACGTTTCCGACATATCATAGAAGATATCGGAAAGAAAAGCATTGTGCTTTTGTCTACGCACATCGTATCCGACATTGAAAAAGCGGCAGACAGGATTTTAGTGATCAAGGATGGTCAGAAGGTATTTGACGGAACAGAAGAAGAGACAGGAAAGGATCTGGAAACCTTCTATCTGGAGATATTCGGAGGTGAGGAATAATGGGAATTTTATATCGTTATGAATTGAAAAAAATAATGTCACAGAAAGTGATATGGATTGCACTTTTGATTATGACAGCCATGATCGTAGCTCAGGGTATGAGCGGACTTATGACAGGGAATAACAAGCTGCTGAAAAAAGCAGATGCTATTTCAGGACGTGCGGTGAATCAGGAACTGATAACAGAATTGCTGGAAGGCAATCAGCTGGACGATTATCCGGTGATGAAAAATTTATGGACACAGTGTATCCATAAAAATGACTATACCGGACTGGATGAGCCGACGCTGTATGGTTCACGTCTTGCAGTGATTGATCAGGAGATGAAATCCTATAAGCTGTCCGATTTGGAGAAGGAATATTGGAGCAGGCAGGATGAAAAGGTGCAAAAGCCATTTATTTACCAGAGGGAGGATGGATATTCCGCTCTTTTTTCCACGATTTATATATTGAATTTCCTGATGCTTCTTCTAGTAGGAATTTCTGTAACAGGTGTTTTTGCAGATGAAAAGAGCAGGGGAACCGACCAGCTCATCTTCAGCAGCGTGAATAAGCAAAAGATTTTTGACGCAAAGATGCTTGCAGCAATCACTATGGGAGCCGGTGTTGCAGTATTTTTCTTTGGTCTGACATTTTTACTTGGAATTGGCATCTATGGTGCCGCAGGCTTTCATGCACAGATACAGATCAGCATTCCATGCTGTATGCTTTCGATTACTGTGGGGCAGGCAGTACTTATGATGTTTGGACTGCTTGTAATGGCAGGTATCCTGTATGCATTCTTGTCAGCATTTTTATCACAGGTACTTGGCAATCATTCCGCTGCAATGGGAGTCATGGTTCTGGTGATGCTTTTATCCATGTTAAATATACCAGAAAATTTCAGGGTGATTTCACAAATTTGGAGATACATGCCGGGTGCGTTTATCGGTTCATGGACATTTACCGATTATCGGCTGACAAAGGTATTTGGACATTATCTGAATATCTTTCAGATGGCACCGATTGCATGGGGATTAGTTGCAGTAATAGTGTTTCTGATTGCAAAGCTGGCATATGATCGTTACCAGGTAAAAGGAAGATAAAAAAGAAGAGACTTTAACCCACTGGAACACTTGGGTGTTTGAGTGGGTTAGAGTATTTCAAAGAAAGGAATTAGACTATGAGTAATATCATTATTTTGGCAGGAAGCGAGCGAAAGGATGGCAATACAGACATGCTGGTTGATGCTTTCAAAAAAGGTGCCGCAAAGAAAAATAAAGTAGAGGTAATTTCAGTCAGAAGTCATGACATAAACCCCTGCATTGGCTGCAATTCATGCTTTACCAGACTGGGAAATGAATGTTTTCAAAAGGATGATATGCAGATTGTATATGAAAAATTGAAAACTGCAGATATATTAGTTATAGCCTCACCTGTGTATTTTTATGGTATCAGTGCGCAGCTGAAAGCAATCATTGATCGCCTTCATACTCCTATGCGAAATGAATTTCCGATTAAAAAACTGACACTTATATTAGTTGGAGCAGCTACGCTGCCGGAACTGTTTGATTCCATTAAGATACAATACAGGCTTATATTGAATTTTTTCCATCTTGAAGATGCAGGAATGGTATTGGTGCAAGGTGCAAAGGACAAGGGAGATGTGAAAAATACGGATGGACTGGATAGAGCATACGAATTAGGACTTTCTATTGGATGATTTAGAGGGGGCGAACTAATATGAGAATGGAAACGGAAAGGCTTTATTTATATCCAATCAGTAACGATGAGATGCACAGTCTGATTGAAAAGGAAGCGGATGCAGAAATGAAGCAGGCGTATACCGAAATGTTGGAGGGATGCCTTATGGAACCTGACAACAGAATATGGTATGCAGTCTGGAATATGGAATTAAAAAATGCTCCGGGAACGATTGTCGGCGATTTCTGCTTCAAGGGTCTTGGAAAAGATGGCGTAGTGGAAATCGGATATGGATTACGGGAAGAATTTAGACATCAGGGGTATATGGTAGAAACTGTAAAAGTAATTACGGAATGGGCTTTATCGATGGAAGGAGTCTGTGCTGTAGAAGCAGAGACAGATCTAAAAAATGTGGCATCGCAGAATGTTTTAATGAAAGCCGGTTTTGTGAAGAATGGAGTAATTGGAGAAGAAGGTCCCAGATTTGTTTACGGAGGAAAAGGGAATGAACGATAAAATTTATCCAAGAACTTCGGATAATCAAACGGTTTATCTGAAGAATGTTGTTACTAATGCTAACATTGAAATAGGAGATTACACAATGTACAACGATTTTGTACAAGATCCGTTAGATTTTGAGAAGAATAATGTTTTGTACCATTATCCTATCAACAAAGATAAGTTAAAAATTGGAAAATTCTGTTCTATTGCATGTGGAGCAAAGTTTATATTTACCAGTGCAAATCATAAAATGAGATCGTTATCGACTTACCCATTCCCGATTTTTTTGAAGAATGGGGACTTGATGTAAAGAATATTTGTGATGCATGGGATAATAAGGGAGATATTGTAATCGGAAATGATGTATGGATTGGCTATGAAGCTGTTATTCTATCCGGGGTTACGATTGGCGATGGTGCAATCATAGGAAGCAGAGCGGTAGTGACAAAAGATGTGGAACCATATACCATTGTTGGCGGTGTTCCGGCAAAATCTATACGCAAACGCTTTGATGATAAGACAATTCTAAAATTAGAAAATATCCGCTGGTGGAATTGGGATGAAAAACAAATTAGAAAAGGTATTCAGGCAATACAGTCTGGAAACATAATTGAATTGGAGAAAATCAGTGATGAACAGGGATAACATTAACAAAACGATATTCTGGTCATTGTTATACATATTCCTGTATTCTGCTTGTACAGTAATAGTAAATCTATATTTGTCAAATTTATTGTTGCTTGCTGTTGGCGTTAGTGGAGCTGTTTATATAATACTTAATATGTTTTGCATTCAGTATAAAAGGGAACGTCTATTTATCAATGGACTTGTTGGGGCAATGTCAGTCATGTGTATTGGAATATGGTTTGGAAAACATCTTAGTCTTGAAAGTACCATATCTATTGGATCGGTTGTAACTGCGATGGATATCATGAGTTTTACCAGAATTGGAAAGAAAACAGTTAATGCGAAAGCTATGTCTAATAAAACAGTAGCTGCAAAGTTATTTGTATATGGACTGGAAAAGAATGATGTGCTTATACCGACTTGCGGATTTGGAGATTATTTGGACTATGCCATGTGGATTTCCGGAACACATGCATTAAGTTCATCTGGAATATTTTATGCTTTTGTAGCTTTTATGGTATTTGCTGGAACAATATTACAGTCAATCACCGTAAAAGTACTTTCAAAAAGAGATGGATTTAAGGGGTTCCCAGGCACGGTATTTCCTTTTTTATGTACAGTATTGGCATATTTATTATTGTATTATCAAGGCATATAAAATTACTTAGATGGAGGGAATAAGCATGAAACCACAGGAAATAAATCCTCAAGAAACAACAAGAGCAGAGGCATTTGAATTATGGATGAATGCACCAAATCCAATGGTAACTTTTTTCAAGAAAATTGATGTGACAAATCTGGTACATATTAGCAGAAAATATAAATGGAAGTTTAATATGCTGTTATGTTGGTGCATTGGCAGGGCTGCTGGTGAAGTAAAAGAATTTTATATGCTTCCGGTTGATGGAAAACTGTATAAGTATGAGAGACTGGCTGTAAATACTATTGTGAAGAATAGAAACGGAGAGGTCAGCTCCTGTGATATTCCTTATAGCAGAAATCTTTCGGAATTTAATCATAATTACCTAAAACTTACAAAGCAGGTAAAGGAAAGTTGCAGGAATCATGATTTATCAGACTCTATGGTTATTGGTACGTCAGCCATTATTGATACAGAAATTGATGGTGCGGTAGGTATGAATAGTGGCATTTTTAATAATCCATGCGACCTATACCTATGATATGTATCTGGAGCAAGGTGACAGTGTCGGAGTATTTCTGGAAAAAGAACGAGGAAATGTATCAGCAGTAATTCAATTGGGAGATGAGGAACCTGTATATCAGGGAGACGATATGGCAGCATCATCGTTTGCAGTAAATATCAAGGAAACAGGAAATTATACTGTGAAAATAACCGGACGGGAAGCTAAGGGGCATATCAGCTTTTCAAGACAGACAGGATTACAGTGAGAACAATTGTTATAACAGGGAAATGGAGAAAAATGACATGAAGAAATTAAATGTGGTACTAATTGCAGCAGCAATGTCGCTCGCATTGTGTGCGTGTGGAACAGAAGCAACAGGCTCTATGAGCATTACGGAGACAGGTGAGCAGCAGACTGTGAAACAGAATACTGGCACTGAACAGACTGATACAGAAGAAAATTCGTTGAAACAGGATACTGAGAAAACTACATCAGAAATTTCTGAATCTCAGCAGACGCAGACAAAAAAGTCATCCTATTCGGAGCTTGACAAGGTATTAGATGAAATCAACACAGAAATAAAGCAGGGAACAGCTGGAAGCGGTTCAACTTCAATAAAAGTCGCAGCACACTTATTAAATTGGGGTGTAGGAACCAGCATGACAACAGATGAGATAAAGGAGGAGACTGTAAACTGGCTTTCTGATAAAGGAAATTCTGAACAGGTGGAGTTTTCAAACAAGCTGGCATCTGTTTACGAAGCATATAACAGGCTGCTTGGAAGTGATGCGAAGCAGTTACTTGAAAGTGCCGGTTGTGATGATGCAGCATATCCATGGAGCGATTCTCCTGTAGAAACGATAGAGGCAATCGTAGAAGTGGTGCAGCTTCCGGATGAAGCAAACGAGACAGGTTCAAGCGTAGATCCTTCTTGGGAGGATGTTGTAGAACTTGTAAATTTAAGAGGAGATGAGACGACCGTATATTTACTTGCGGATGGTCGATATATGGATAGGACAAATGCTGTGTACATTTTTGACGGAGCTGATACATGGACAGATGAGTCTGGGGTGGAGTGGAATAAGGTTGTTAGATAGTATGTTAATATGCGTTGCTTGTGGCAATGGTTCTTTTCAATATAAAATTGAACTATCAACAACAAGGAGGCATGGATTATGTTGAATGAAAATATTAAAAGAATTCGAAAATCAAAAGGACTTTCACAGGAGGAACTTGCCATCAAGCTAAATGTGGTGAGACAGACTGTATCAAAATGGGAGAATGGATGTTCTGTCCCAGATTCAAGTATGCTAATTTCGTTGGCAGATGAATTGGATACAAGTGTCAGCATATTGCTTGGAGAAAATGTATCGGAATCACCTGCAGATGATTTAAAATTGATTTCAGAAAAACTGGAGATGATAAACAGTAAATTGGCAAAGAAAAGTATTATGAAACTAAGAATGCTTCGAGGCGGACTTATTACTCTATGCATATTAATTGTTATCACATTTATTGTATTGACAGTTATGCATAGTAGTTATCTTGACTGGAATTTCAATAATCGGGAAATTGCTGTTGCAGGAACAATTCTGCATGGCTTTGAATTTTTGTTTGTAAGAATTGCACCGGTTATTTTTTTAATTTCTATAGTTGGGATTATATGCACATATAAGAAGAGAATAATATAACTTTTGTTATGATATCAAATGATTTTT
>ERZ1034844.794-NODE-794-length-16206-cov-14.505975_pt1 | contig 16206 bp, 10 predicted proteins | sample MGYA00520594_ERZ1034844 | MGnify/ENA primary metagenome ERZ1034844 (study PRJEB33766, sample SAMN09781733) | gut metagenome | biome: gut microbiome | host: Homo sapiens | place: Madagascar | study: EMG produced TPA metagenomics assembly of the PRJNA485056 data... | reverse complement strand
CATTGAACGAGGTCGTTGTCATCGGTTATGGTCGTGCTAAGAAAAACGACTTGACAGGTGCCGTTACTGCCATTAAGCCAGACGACATGAATCATGGTCTTGTTACCAATGCTCAAGACATGATGAGTGGTAAGATTGCAGGTGTTAATATCATCTCTAATGGTGGTACTCCTGGTGGTGGTTCTACAATTCGTATTCGTGGTGGTGCTTCTCTGAGCGCTTCTAACGACCCATTGATTGTTATCGATGGTTTGGCTATGGATAACAATGGTGTGCAAGGTTTGTCTAACCCATTGTCTATGGTTAACCCTAACGATATCGAGAGCTTCACTGTATTGAAGGATGCTTCTGCTACAGCCATCTATGGTTCTCGTGCTTCTAATGGTGTCATCATCATTACCACCAAGAAGGGTTCTAAATCTGGTAAGATTCGTGTTTCATATAATGGAAATATGTCTATCAGTTCTGTTATCAAGAAACTTGACGTGATGGATGGTGACGAATATCGCAGCTTTATTGCCAATGTTTATGGCACCGACAGCGAGCAATACAGCAAGCTCGGTAATGCAAACACTGATTGGCAGAAAGAGATTTTCCGCGATGCTTTCAGCACAGACCACAACGTGTCTATGTCGGGAAATATAGCAGGACAGCCATTCCGTGCATCTTTGGGCGCTACTATCCAGAATGGTGTAATCAAAACTTCTACTTTCAGCCGTTTGACTGGTAGCTTGAGTTATGCTCCTTCATTCTTCGACAAGCACTTGAACGTCAATGCCAACTTGAAGGGTATGTGGGCAAAGAACCGCTATGCAGATGGTAGCGTTGTAGGCGATGCTCTGACATTCGACCCGACTCAGCCTGTTTATGCAGACGGTGCAGACTACATGACTTCATTTGGTGGTTACTTCCAATGGACAGGTAAGAATGAGTATGGCGACGCTTCATGGCCTTTGGCATACAACAACCTTGCACAAGCCAACCCTGTTTCTACTCTTGACTTACAGCAGAATCGCGCCATTTCACGCTCTTTGATTGGTAACTTGGAGTTGGACTATAAGTTCCATTTCTTGCCCGACTTGCGCATCCACATCAATGGTGGTATGGACTTGTCTAAGGGTAGACAGACCAACAATATCGACCCACGTTCTGCCAGCAACAACTATTATGGTTATCACGGACAGGATGTAACCGACAAATATAACTTGTCTTTCTCTTCTTATTTGCAGTATGCAAAGGAATTGGGTATCCACAACTTCGATATCATGGGTGGTTACGAGTGGCAACACTTCCATCGCAAGGGTACCAACATCGGTTGGGGTATGTATCCTGAAACCCATCCAAAAAATGCAGGTCAGAAGTACAACGAAGTAAATAACGAATGGGCAAACGAGTCTTATCTCGTTTCTTTCTTCGGTCGTCTGAACTATACATTGATGGATCGCTACATGTTGACAGCAACCTTCCGTGCCGATGGTTCTTCTAAGTTCAACAAAGACAACCGTTGGGGTTACTTCCCATCAGTAGCTTTGGCATGGAAGCTCAACCAGGAGAATTTCCTCAAGGACGTTTCTTGGCTTTCTGACTTGAAACTTCGCGCAGGTTACGGTATCACAGGTCAGCAGGAAGGTGTTGGCGAGTACACATATTTCAAATCATATACAGTAAACCGTGAGCATGCCTTTTATCCAATCTTTGGTAGTGACGATAAGGGTATCACATCACGTCCTAATGCTTACAACCTCGGTTTGACATGGGAGAAGACCACTACTTGGAATGCAGGTTTGGACTTTGGCGCCCTGAACGGTCGCTTCAATGCAAGTGTTGACTTCTACTACCGCAAGACTAAGGACTTGTTGCAAAACGTAACTGTATCTGCAGGTAGCAACTTCAAGAACTCAGTAATGACCAACGTTGGTGAACTTTCTAATACGGGTGTTGAATTTTCTATGGGTGGTAAAGTTATCCAGAAGAAGGACTTCGTATGGGATTTGCAGTACAACATTACTTGGAACAAGAATGAGATTCTCTCTATGACAACAGGCGATCGTCCTGGCTATTATATCCCAGCAGGTGGTATTTCTCAAGGTACTGGTAACACCATCCAGGGACAGGCTGTGGGCCATCCAGCTTACTCATTCTTGGTTTACCAGCAGGTATACGACAAGGATGGAAAACCATTGGAGAATGTATTCGTAGACCGCAACGGTGATGGTATCATCAGCGACGCAGACCGCTACTACTACAAGAAGCCTGCAGCAGACGTCTTGATGGGTCTCTCTTCTAAGATGATCTATAAAGACTGGGATTTCAGCTTCTCACTCCGTGCAAGTTTGAACAATTATGTTTACAACGATGTCTACTCTAACAACTGTAACCAAGGTGAAGCTTCAATTTATGCACAGTCTGGTTTCTTCACAAACTTCGTAAAGAACCACCTTGGTATCGGCTTCAAGGGAGTAGGAAACTACTACATGTCTGACCTCTTCGTTCAGAATGCATCTTTCTTGAAGTGTGATAACATTACACTCGGTTACTCATTCCGTGATTTGTGGGGATACAACATCACTGGCCGTATATACGGAACTGTTCAGAATGTATTCACTATCACAAATTATAAAGGACTCGACCCAGAAGTATCTGGCGGTATAGACAACAACATCTATCCACGCCCATTTGTAGCTATGATTGGTTTGAGCCTCAACTTCTAAACATTTAAAATAGATAGTTATGAAACTGAATAAAAATATCAAGAATCTACTTCCTATTGCAGCTTTCGCTCTTTCATTGACCGCAACGTCATGTGTCAGCGACTTGGATGTAGATCCTACAATTGATAAGAATACGGATATCACATTCAATCAAGATGCGAACTTCCGTAAGATTTATGCCAACATGGCATTGACAGGTCAAAAAGGTCCTGACGGTAATGCCGATATTGCAGACATCGATGAAGGTACATCAGATTTCTTCCGCCAGTTGTGGTGCATGAATGAGCTTCCTACAGACGAAGCCATCTGTTCTTGGGGTGACGCAGGTATTCCTGAATATAATTACGGTACTTGGGATGCATCTCATGGTATGGTAACTTGTGAGTATTATCGCTTGTATATGGGTATTTCTCTTTGCAACGAGTTCTTGACAAAGACCGAAGGACTTACAGACGACCACACCAAGACTGAACGTGCAGAGGCTCGTTTTATGCGTGCCATGTACTACTATTATGCAACCGACTTCTTCGGCAATGTACCTTTCATGACCGTAGTGTCAGAGGAACTGGCTCCTCAAAAGTCTCGTGCAGAAATCTGCAAGTTCATCGAGGACGAATTGCTTGACTGCGTTAAGGATATGAAGGCTCCAGGTACAAACACCTACGGCCGTGCCGACCAGGCTGCCGCTTGGCTGCTCCTCGCTCGTTTGTACCTCAACTCTGAAGTTTACACAGGTACTGCCCGTTGGGAAGATGCTGCCATCTATGCTAAGAAGGTAATGGATTCTACATACGATCTCAGCCCTTCATACAAGAACCTGTTCATGGGTGATAATGACAAAAATGGCGCTCAGATTGAGATTATCCTTCCTATCCTTCAGGATGGCATCCAGACACAGAACTACGGTGGTTCTCTCTTCTTGATTGCTTCTACACACAAGGATGATATGCCAAGTACTGGTACAAGTGAGAACTGGGCTGGTAACCGTGCTCGCAAGCAGTTGATCGACAAGTTCTTCTCAGGAAAGGCTCCTAACGGAGATGTCGACGAAATGGTAAGTGCAGCAAAGGACGACCGCGCTATGTTCTATGGTAAGGATCGTACTTTGGAAATCAAGAAACCTTCTGACTTCAAGCAGGGCTTCTCTTGTGCCAAGTTTACCAACCTTCACGCAGATGGTTCTGCTACTCACGACTCTAAGTTCGTTGATATGGACGTTCCTTTCATGCGTGCAGCTGAGGCATGGCTTACTTATGCAGAGGCAGAGAAGCGTCTGGGTAACGACGGCGAATGTAAGATGGCTATAGACTATCTGAGAAATCGTGCTGGCAAATATACACAGTCTAAGTACACTCTTAATGAAATCTGCGATGAGTGGGCTCGCGAGTTCTACTACGAGGGTCGTCGTCGTATGGATTTGATTCGCTTCGGTAAATTCGGTGGCGATTCTGACTATACATGGGAATGGAAAGGTGGTAGCAAGGATGGTGGAACCATTGAGGCAAGCCGCAATGTTTATGGTATTCCAACCAAGGAGTGTGTTGCTAACAGCAACATCAAGCAAAATCCAGGTTACGGAGACTAATCACCTATCAATAACATAGTAAAAATTGAATAATATGAAAAAGTTATCAATATTAGCAACCTTATTTGTAGGTTTGTTTCTGACAGCTTCCTGCGACTCTGACAGAGACTCTAACCCAACACTTGAGCAGCCAAGCTCTTTCGTGTTGAACACACCTGCAATTGCCGATGCAACCTACGACTTGGATCACGCAACAACATTCAAGTTGACAACATCGCAACCTGATTATGGATACACTGCTGCAACAACCTATTACATTCAGGCATCACTCCATGCAGATATGTCTGACTATCTGGAAGTTTCAGCAACATCTCATAACGTAAACATAGAGACTAAAGCTTCTAAGTTGGCAAATGCTGTAACACAGCTGATGCTGAATGCTGGCAAGGAAGAGGCTGATTTCCCTCTTACGACACCAGTATACATCAGACTCCGTGCTTCATTGGGAAGTTCAAATGGTGAAGGTGAAGTTCTTTCAAATACTATCGAACTAAAGAATGTTCGCACTTCATTCTGTCTGCCTCCTGTAGAATTACCTACAACCATGTATGTAAAGGGTAGCTTCAACAACTGGAGCTGGGATGAGAAGAAGGTCATCAAGATGGTTCAGGTCAATGGAGCTGAGAACGAGTTCTGGCACTTGGTTTGGATCGATGGTGATGGTATCAAGTTCAACTATGAGGCATCTGACTCAGAAGGTCAGTTGATGGGCTATGAGGGCTGCACTATCACTGGTGAGGCTGCTGGCGATATCATTGACAATAATGGCAACATTGCCAGCAATAACCCAGGATGGTATCTGCTCTATATCCAGACCGAGCTTGACAAACGAGACATTATCTATACAGTCAACGTATTGAAACCTCATGTATGGTTGATAGGTGATGTCATGGGACAAGTTTGGGACGAAGAAAATCCTGCAGCCTTATTCACTGTACCTACAACTGCTGATGGCGAATTTGTTTCTCCTGCATTCCTCGGAGCTGGTGATATCCGTGCATACGTGAAGTTACCTGGCACAGAATGGTGGAAGTCAGAGTTCATCATCAAAAAGGAAACGGGCAAGGAATATGGCAAGGTAGACTACCGTGGCCTTGGCGGAGACCAGTATCGTGTATCTGCTACTGTTGGACAGAAATTCTACATCAACTTCTCTAATGAGAACGCAAGAGTAGAATAAGATTATCAAAAATTGACCGTCTTCGAGTAACATCAAGACGGTCATACAAATCAAACTTTTAAAAGAAATAAAGTCATGAAAAAAATATTTCAATTAGTACTGCTACTTGGATTCATGGGCTTCTCCTTGGCTTCGTGTGATGAAGACTACAAGGATTGGGCGGGCGCACAGACCACTACTCCAGAAAGTGCAATTACCATACCGGGTTATCAGGCTACAGGAGTAAGTGCTATCGACTTGAAACAGGTAACAACCGATGATGTTACGCTTTTCAACTTAAGTTCTGCTACATTGCCTGCTGGATTCGAGCTGAAAGATGTTCGTATTGAACTTAGCGCAGACGAAATAGCAACAACTACCATCAACACCACAAATGACGGTAAGGCAGAGAAGGTGGTACTTAAAAAATTTGTAGAAAAGAACTACGGCAAAGACCCTATTGCACGTTCATTCGTAGGTCATGTCTTCGCAAGTGCTATTAAAGACGGTGAGGCTGTTCTTGTTGATGCAGGTAAGGTTGATGTTACACTTACATCTCCTGGTCTTGTGTCAAGCTACAAGCTTGTCATCAATGACGGTGAGGCTGAATTCCCATTGGCAAACAATGGTTCTTCTTCATACGAGGATCCTAATTTCAAGGGCACTATTACCACCACTATCGACAACTCAACATGGCAGGTTGTAGCCGAGGATGGTGAGGTTCTCGCATCTGGAAAGATTGAGAATGCAGGCAAGTATATCTTCTCTGTAAATGTGAAGACCGATATGGCTGAGGTAAACAAGGCTCCATCATTCCTCTACATGAAGGGCGATGCTAACGGCTGGGATGGATATGATGTTCTTGAATGCGTCAACCAAGAAGGAACTCAATTCCGCGGTTTCATGTACCTCAACCAGAATGGTTTCAAGTTCTGTACTCAGAAAGACTGGAGTGGTACAAATTATGGTGAAGACTTCAAAACAGAAGGCAATCCGCCAAACATCACAATGACTGAGCCAGCAGGTTACTATGAGGTTGTTGTAGACTTGTCTGCTAAGACTTACAAACTGACTCCTATCACTTCTATCGGTATTATCGGTGCTGCAACACCTGGTGGTTGGGATGCTGAAACACCCCTTACCTATAATAAGACAGAACGCTGCTGGGAAGTCCAGGACATTAAGCTAAAAGCTGGCGATTGTAAATTCCGTGCTAATAATGCCTGGGCAATGCAGTGGGGATATGATGGTGAGAAGTTTGTCTTCTCTAACAATGCTCCTCAGGTACAGTTTGTTCCAGAAGCTGGAACTTACGACATCAAGCTCTATGCTTGGATCACTGGCTATGCCAAGTGTGAATTTATCAAGAAGTAGTATCTCTCTAAAAATAACAATTAAAGGCGGTTTCTATTCAGAGACCGCCTTTTTGTATGCCCTGCATTCTTTCCCTCATTTTCCCCAAAAAACATTTGGTGGTTACGAGGAAAAGTCGTATCTTTGCGGCGAATAAGTACAACTTTTATATTTTTGTGAATATGAGAACAGGTGACAAAGTATTAATATCTCCAGACTTGACACATGCCAAAGACTGGACACAGGGCGAAGTGATTGAAGTTGAGAACAATCCTTTCGTAGGAATTGTCATCTCCGCAAAAACCGCAGATGGGAACATCTTCTTTGGATATAAAGACTTATTTGAACCTGCAAAGGAGGCAGTATGTACGCAATAGCATTTGATATGGTTATTTCTGATTTACAGAAATACTATGGTGAACCTTACAACAAAGCTTACTACGAAATAAAAGAGCTTCTAAAAAAGAATGGTTTCGAGTGGGTGCAAGGCAGTACATACATGACGATGAATGATGATTTGGCTGCACTTGTAAAAACAGTTATGGAACTTTCTAAAATAGAGTGGTTTAAGAAATCAGTCAGAGATCTAAGAGGATTCAAAGTTGAAAGTTGGTCGAACTTTACTGATTTGGTTAAACACTCATAGAATAGGCAACTCTCCTCCAATCCGAGACCGCCTTTTTGTATGCCCTGCATTCTTTCCTTCATTTTCCCCAAAAACATTTGGAGATTAAAAAGAAAAGTGGAAACTTAGCGACATTATCCTATTTAACTGAACTTTCCCGCATGCTAAAGTTTAGTAAAGAAGAAAAACAAGAGGTGGTAACACAAATTGTGCCCACCTCTATCATATTCGATTTTCCAGGATTTTCTGTGCTTTATTCCCCTTTTGCCAACCATTTCGCAAAGAAGCGGTCGTTGACAAAGCAGCCTTTTGGGGCCTTGCTGATCAGTTGCTTGTCCACCAGAGCCTTCAGGGCAGTCTTTACGCTGCTGGTGGCTGGTAGGTGGTGGGTCAAGATGAACTGTTGCCATAATCTTATTGCGCTTTTTACGTTGCGCAAATTACGCAATAACTACCGAGGCTACCAAATATTTTCAAGTTTTTTGATAAATATCCCATATCATCAAACAAGTCATCCATTGTCAGTTGCACTTGTGCAATTGCTGAATGGGCATTGGGGCGGATGCCGAATGTAGTTATTAGCGTAGGCAAGATGCCATGCCGAACACCTGTTTCTTCTACAAAGTCAGCCATACGGGTGCGAATATGTAACTCTTCTTCCTTCGTAATCGTATAAGGAGACTGTGAATACTTGATCTCACAAAGATTGATGAGATGGTCTGCTCGTTCTATCAACAAGTCTATCTGTGCTGCTGGAGTAGAGCACTTGCGATTCTTTAGCCAAATCGAAGAAAAAACGCTCGATTTGGCTGTTAATTGTTCATATTCTGCAACATCATTTGGTGGTTACGAGATTTTATTGTACTTTTGTTTAAGTTGTGCAAACGTTTGCACGTGATTTTCTTGATTTAAGTCAACTAAAACGTGCAAGTTATGTAGGTTTTGCATAATTTTGTACACAATACTAACAATCTATGAATGAGAAGACCATAATAACGATGAAAGATATAGCTCGCGAGTTAGGCGTGTCTATCGCCACGGTGAGCAGAGCTTTGAAGGACAGCCCTCGTATCAGTGCTGCCCAGAAAGAGCGTATACAGACTTATGCTAAAGAGCATAACTTCTGTCCCAATGTCATAGGCGAAGCCCTGAGGTATAGTAAGGTGCAACCTATGAAGGTCATTGGCGTCATAGTCCCTGAGTTTGCTCATTATTATTTCTCGACAGTACTTTCTGGTATCGAGGAGGAGGCTCGTGCACGAGGTTATCGTGTGATGGTGGCGCAGAGTAACGAGCGATACGACAAGGAGGTAGCCATCTGTGAAGACTTCTATAAGAATAAGGTGTGTGGCATCATTGTGTCACAAGCCAAAGATACCAAGCATTATGATCATTTTCAGCGTTTGATGGATAATGGTGTGCCTTTAGTGTTCTACGACAGAATCTGTACAGGAGTCAACTGTTCGAGAGTGGTGGTAGACGACTATATGGGAGCCTTTACAGCAGTGACCCATCTCATCGACTCGGGCTGCAAGAAGATAGCCTTCTATGGTTCGCCGATGAATTTGGAAATCTCAAAGAATAGATACAATGGTTATCATGATGCCTTGGTGAAACATGGTCTGGAAGAATTCCCCCCCTATGTGAAAATCTGCGACAACCGGGCAGAGGCAGAGGCTGTGACCCCCGAACTTCTGAGCATGGAAGAACGCCCTGATGCTTTCTTTGCAGTGAATGATGATACTGCCATCGGTATTCTCTATACTGTTAAGCGTATGGGTTTGAATGTGCCAGATGATATTAGTATCTGTGGATTTACCAATGGTCAGCGATCTAAGGCTTGTGATCCGATGCTTACCACGGTAGACCAACGGGGATTTGCTGTAGGTGAGGAAGCTGTCAATATCCTCATCGACCAGGTGGAAGGCTCTATCCCGATGGATGATGTAGAGAAGCGAGTGGTGAGAACCCGACTGGTGGTACGTGGAACGACACGATAAACGGAAACAATAAAACAAATATAAGTATGATGACAAAACCTAATCTTAGTTTCTGGAAGCTTTGGAATCTAAGCTTCGGATTCTTCGGGGTACAGATAGCCTACGCCCTTCAGAGCGCCAACATCTCCCGAATCTTTGCGACGTTGGGTGCAGACCCACACAACTTGAGTTATTTCTGGATTCTCCCACCGCTGATGGGAATCTTGGTGCAACCTATTGTAGGTACGCTGAGTGACAAGACGTGGTGTCGTTTCGGACGTCGTATACCTTATCTCTTTGTGGGTGCTGCGTTGGCAGTCTTGGTGATGTGCCTCTTGCCTAATGCAGGCTCCTTTGGCTTGACAGTGGGTGGAGCGATGATTTTTGGACTGATAGCCCTCATGTTTTTGGATACGAGCATCAATATGGCGATGCAACCCTTCAAGATGTTGGTGGGAGATATGGTGAACGAGGAGCAAAAGACCAAGGCTTACTCTATTCAGAGTTTCCTCTGCAATGCGGGTTCGATTGCTGGTTATATCTTCCCATTCCTCTTTGCTTTCTTGGGCATCAAGAACTATGCCGAGAAGGGTGTTGTGCCCGACTCTGTAATCTGGTCGTTCTATGTGGGTGCTGCCATCCTTATCCTCTGTGTCATCTATACCACGATGAAGGTGAAGGAATGGAATCCTCAGCAATATGCCATGTATAATGGTGTTAGCGAAGAGACCGAGATGAAAGAAGAAGGCAAGTCAGACTGGATAAGCCTTCTGAAAAATGCACCTGCTACCTTCTGGAAAGTGGGTTTGGTACAGTTCTTCTGCTGGGCTGGTTTCCTCTATCTATGGAACTATTCTACGGGTGCTATTGCTGAGACCGTATGGAATACTACCGATGCCAGTACCAAGGCATTCCAGGACGCTGGCGACTGGGTGGGCATCCTCTTTGCAGTGCAGGCCGTGGGCAGTGTGCTGTGGGTGGTAGTGCTTCCACAGTTTAAGAGTTCAAAGATGGCTTATGCGGTCAGCTTGATTATCGGTGGTGTGGGCTTCGCCCTCATTCCTTTCTTGCACGACAAGTACTTGCAGTTCATTCCGTTCCTGATGATTGGTGCAGGATGGGCAGCCATGTTGGCAATGCCTTTCACCTTTGTTACCAATGCTTTGCAGGGTTATGGACACATGGGAGCTTACCTCGGACTCTTCAATGGAACCATCTGTATACCTCAGATTGTGGCAGCCCTCTGCGGTGGACAAGTGCTGTGGGCTATTGGTTCTCATCAGAGCGATATGATGATAGTGGCAGGTGTCTTATTGATATGCGGTGCGTTGTCGGTGACTATCATCAACGATAAGCATACAAGGAAAGTATAATAAGTGCAACCGATTGCGCAGTTTTTTGATATATTTTGCGCGAAAAGTTATTTGTGTGTAGAAAAAAAAAAGTAATTTCGCATCGTAAATAACAATCTTATATAACCCTCTTATGGTATTTCATTTCAATATAGAATATAAAACGGTCTATGGAGAGAATATCGTCTTGAACCTAAATGTGGACGATAAAGAAGTTCAATGTAAATTGGGCACAGTAGATGGTCATCACTGGTCATGCGACTTAGAGATGGCTTCTAAGACCAAGAGCTGTACCTATTACTATAGTGTAGAACGTGATGGCAAGTGCTGCAAGACGGAATGGTTGGTAGTGAAGCATCAGCTTAACATTACTGCCGAGCGTGCCAACGATTATACCATCTACGATAGTTGGCACGACATACCCGAGGATTCTTATCTATACAGCAGTGCTTTTACCGACTGTATCAATCATCAGCAGCCTGCTGTGGTCAAGGATAATACCTTTGCCAAGACCATCAGACTCATTGTTCGTGCTCCACAGTTGAAAGAAGGCGAACGTCTGGTAATGGTAGGTTCTGATCCTCTTGTAGGTGCATGGGATGTGAAGCATGCTGTGCCTATGGTGCAGCAGTCTTACAATGAGTGGACGGTAGATGTCAACGTAGAGGCTTTGGCGGTCAACTACTTGGAATTTAAGTTTGCTGCTCTGAACGACAAGAAGGGTACTGAAGTATGGGAGACGGGTTACAACCGCAGTATAGAAATCCCTGAGATGAAAGGCGGAACCGTTATCTCTTACGAGTTGGGACAGTCGTTCTTGGAACGCTGGAATCGCAAACTTGCAGGAACATTGGTTCCTGTATTCTCCCTACGGAGTAAGAAGAGTGCGGGTATTGGCGACTTCGGTGACCTGAAGAGCATGATAGACTTGGTGGCTAAGACTGGGCAGAAAGTGCTGCAGCTGCTCCCCATCAATGATACGACTATCACCCATACCTGGACCGATTCTTATCCTTATAGTTGCATTAGTGTGTTTGCCATCCATCCACAGTATGTTGACTTGCAGGCATTACCTGAACTTGAGGATGCCAAGGCACGTGCTGAGGCAGAGAAGACAAGAGCAGAACTCAATGCTCTGCCCCAGATAGACTACGAAAAGGTAAATGACTTTAAGATAAAATACTTGCACCAAATCTTCAAACAGGAAGGTGAAAAGATGATGAAGAGTGCTGAATTCGTGGCATTCTTCCAGGAAACAGAACAATGGCTTGTGCCTTATGCACAATATTCTTACTTGCGAGATAAGAATGGCACAGCCGATTTTACATTGTGGCCAGACCACAATACTTGGAATGAGAAAGACCGTAAGGCACTCTCTAACCCTAAGACGAAGGCATACAAAGAAGTGGAGTTCTTCTACTTCGTACAGTATGTACTGAACACACAGATGAAGGAAGCTCACGAGCATGCCATGGCTAAGGGGGTTATCTTGAAGGGTGACATTCCTATCGGAGTAAACCGTTATGGATGCGACGTGTGGATGGAGCCTAAGTACTTCAATCTCAATGGACAGGCAGGTGCTCCGCCAGACGATTTCTCTGTGAATGGTCAGAACTGGGGATTCCCAACCTACAACTGGCATGAGATGCTGAAGGATGACTGTCAGTGGTGGACGCGTCGATTCCAGAGCATGGCAAAGTTCTTTGACGCTTATCGCATCGACCATGTGTTGGGCTTCTTCCGTATCTGGGAGATTCCTATCGACTCTGTGCATGGACTACTCGGACAGTTTGCGCCAGCTATCGGTATAACAGCAGACGAGATTCGTTCGTATGGTCTTAACTTCCAACAGGACAGATTTACACGTCCGTTTATCACCGACTGGGTGCTCGACCGTATGTTCCATGAGCGTGCTGATGAGGTGAAGAGCAAATATCTCGACCGTCTGGATGATGAGCGCTATCAGATGAAGACAGATGTGAATACCCAGCGAAAGGTAGAAGCACTCTTTGAAGGTGTGACCGACGAGAAGGAAATATGGTTGCGTGATGGTCTCTATGCCCTGATTAGTGACGTGCTCTTTGTTCGCGACCATCGCAATCCAGGATTGTTCCACCCACGCATCTCTGCCCAGTTCGACTTTATTTTCGAGTCACTTTGGGACAATGATAAGGCTGCATTCAATCGTCTTTATAATGATTACTTCTATCGTCGCAACAACCAGTTCTGGTATGAGGAGGCTATGAAGAAGTTGCCTAAGTTGGTTCAGGCTACTCGTATGTTAGTGTGTGCTGAAGATCTTGGTATGGTGCCCGACTGTGTGCCATGGGTGATGAACGAGTTGAAGATATTGAGCTTAGAGTTGCAGAGTATGCCTAAGGACCCCAGCGTGAAGTTTGGACATCTGAGTCGCAACCCTTATCGCTCGGTATGTACCATTTCCAGCCACGATATGCCTACGTTGCGTCAGTGGTGGGATGAGAACATACAGCGCACACAGGAGTATTACAACACCATGCTCTATCGTCAGGGATCAGCCCCTCATCCTCTGCCAGGATGGCTTGCACAAGACATCATCTCACGCCATCTCACATCGCCATCTATGCTTTGTGTATTGAGCATTCAGGACTGGTTGGCTATCAATGAGCGTCTGCGTCTGCCTGACGCCAATGCCGAGCGTATCAATATCCCTGCCAATCCTAAGCATTATTGGCGTTATCGCATGCATCTTTGCATAGAAGATTTGGCTGCTAATAAGGAATTTATGGACAGTGTGACATGGCTTGTTGCACAGTCTGGAAGAAATTAATGCAAACGTTTGCATAAATATCTAAAGAAAAATACCCTCCATATTTTTGGAGGGTATTTTTGCTTTTTGTAAATTTGCAATGTGTATGGTAACGACTAACAAGAACTGACAAATAACAACTGAACAATATGAAGAAACTGAATGTTTTAGTAGTAGGTCTTCTGCTGCCACTCTTAGCAGCGGCACAGACCGTTAAGTCGCCAAATGGCAATGTATCGGTAACCTTTTCGCTGACAGGCAATGGACAACCCACCTATGAGATGAGTTATAAAGGAAAGACTGTATGCAAGCCTTCGCATCTCGGACTGGAACTGGCTAAAGACAAGCATGCCAGCAAGGGAATGAAGGAAACAAACCTGATGGAAGGATTTACAGAAACAGGTAGCAAGACCTCTTCTTTTGATGAGACTTGGAAGCCTGTATGGGGTGAGACTGCTACCATCCGAAATCATTATAACGAGATGGAGGTAAACTTGAACCAGGCTTCTTCTAATCGTAACATCACCATTCGATTCCGCGTGTATGACTATGGTATGGGTTTGCGCTATGAGTTTCCACAGCAGGAAAGCCTTAACTATTTTGTAATTCAGGAAGAGCATACCCAGTTTGCTATGGCAGACAATCACACTGCCTACTGGATTCCTGGCGACTACGACACTCAGGAGTATGAATATCAAATCACGCCTCTTACAGGCATCCGTCCTGTAATAGCTAAAAATCGCGAAGCTTATAAGAGTAACTCGTCTACCACGGTGTTCTCTGATACAGGTGTTCAGACCTCGCTGCAGATGAAGACCAAGGACGGACTTTATATCAATATCCACGAAGCTGCCTGTCTGGATTATCCTACGATGCACCTCAACCTCGACGAAAAGACACTGACCTTTGAGTCATGGCTTACTCCCGATGCAGTGGGCAGAAAGGGATTTATACAGACTCCATTCAATACGCCATGGCGTACTGTTCTCGTGAGTGATGATGCACGCGATATGCTTTCGTGCAAGCTGACACTCAACCTCAATGAGCCTTGCAAGATAGAGGATACTTCATGGATTCATCCTACCAAGTACTGTGGTGTGTGGTGGAACATGATTGTAGGTACCAAGACATGGAGTTATACCAACGACCTGCCTTCTGTGCGTCTTGGTGTGACCGACTACAGCAAGTGCAAGCCTAATGGCACACATGGAGCTACCAATGAAGAGGTGAAGCGTTATATCGACTTTGCTGCCAAGAATGGTTTGCAGGAAGTATTGGTAGAGGGATGGAATGAAGGATGGGAAGACTGGTTCGGTCATCAGAAACTCGATGTGTTCGACTTCGTAACTCCTTATCCAGACTTTGATATCAAGATGCTCAACGACTATGCTCATTCCAAGGGCGTGAAGCTGATGATGCACCATGAGACCTCTTCTGCCGCTCTTAACTACGAGCGCCACATGGAGGATGCCTTCAATCTGATGAATAAATATGGCTATGATGCCGTGAAGACCGGTTATGTGGGCGATATTATTCCACGAGGTGAGTATCACTACAGCCAGTTGATGAATAACCACTACCAGCGTGTCATCGAGACAGCTGCCAAGCATCACATCATGGTGAATGCGCACGAGGCAACGCGTCCTACGGGTATCTGTCGCACATGGCCTAACTTAGTAGGCAATGAGAGCGCACGAGGTACAGAGTATGAGGCTTTTGGGGGAAGCGTTAGTTATCACACTGTGATGTTGCCATTCACCCGTCTACAGGGAGGACCTATGGACTATACTCCTGGTATCTTTGAAACCAAACTATCGGAATGGAGCAACAATCCAAGTTATGTTCATACGACCCTCGCAGGTCAGCTCTCACTCTATCTCGTGATGTACAGTCCGCTGCAGATGGCTGCAGACCTGCCCGAACATTATGAGAAGTATGACGATGCCTTCCAGTTTATCCGTGATGTGGCTTGCGACTGGGATGACTCTAAGTATCTGGAGGCAGAACCTGCCCAGTATATTACTGTAGCTCGCAAGGCAAAGGGAACAGACAACTGGTTTGTAGGTGGTAAGACAGATGCAACCCGCACTGCTGTGGTGAAGCTCGACTTCCTGGATAAGGGTAAGAAGTATGCTTGTGCTATCTATCAAGACGGCAAGAATGCCGACTACGAGAAGAATCCTAAATCGTACCAGATTATTCACAAGACTGTGAAGAAGGGTGATGTCTTGAAGATTAACGAAGCACGTGGTGGCGGTTTCGCTATCTCACTGCTTGCCAAATAAGACTTAGATAGGCGGAAATAAGGATGCTGAAACTTCTGAATTTCCGCCCAACTGCCAAGGTGGAATTAAATACGCTCAAAATGAACGTACTTAATTCTGCCTATTATTGCATAAAATAATCAAAAACGACTCCTTTTATGCAGAAAAAACTGCAAACGACTACTTAAAAGGGGAAATGATGAAATATTTATACGTAAAAAAGGAATAAAAATCTGCGGATTTTTTTTACTAACTAACACTTAATTAACCGTATGAGAATAGAAAAACTAATAATTGCAGCATTGACGGCTACTATATTACCTACTTCATTGAATGCGCAGCAGACATTCAATGAGATGATGTATTCCAAGGAGAAAACCATGTTTGTAC
>ERZ1034844.792-NODE-792-length-16237-cov-3.707885_pt1 | contig 16237 bp, 15 predicted proteins | sample MGYA00520594_ERZ1034844 | MGnify/ENA primary metagenome ERZ1034844 (study PRJEB33766, sample SAMN09781733) | gut metagenome | biome: gut microbiome | host: Homo sapiens | place: Madagascar | study: EMG produced TPA metagenomics assembly of the PRJNA485056 data set... | reverse complement strand
ATATTACCCCCAACCGGGGCGGGAAGCTGACGCTCCGGGCCTGCCAGACCGAGCAGAATGTCACCCTGGAGGTGTTCCACGAGGGCACCATGACGGAGAAGGACCGGGAGAATATCCGGCGCATCTGCTCCGACGCACCGCTGGAAAAGCGCAGGGTTGGCCTGCGCAATGTGTATAAGCGCATGAAGCTGCTCTATGGCGACCGGGGCGGCCTGACGGTGGAGGAGGCTTCTGCCGGGGTTATCCGGGCAAGGCTGGTGATCCCGCGGGAGAGCGCAGCACAGGCGGAAAAAGAATCCGGAGAGGTGAGCGAAAAATGAGGAAAATTGCAGCGGCGGCGCTGTGCCTGACGCTGTGTGTGGGACTTGCGGCCTGCGCAGGCCGGGTGTTCTCCTCGAAGGAGGAGAACACAATGCGCGCTGAAACACAGCATGAAACCGTCGAACTGAAGGTCGTGACCTCCTATGGCGCAGACGATGGCAACCGAAAAAACTATGAAAATGCCGTGGCAGCCTATGAGGCATCCACGGGAAACCGTGTGCTGGACGATTCTTCAAGAGCCAGTGAAGAATGGCGCTACAAGGTGTTCACGGATTTTGAAACCGGGTCTGACCCGGATGTGCTGTTCTTCTTCACCAATGCCGATGCCGAGCCCTTTATCCGGGCGGGCAAGCTGGTGTCCATCGAGGAAGTAAGGACCATGTACCCGGACTATGCAACCAATATGAAGCCCGCTATGATTGCTGAGGCTGCGGACGGCAAGCATTATGCCGTGCCCTCCACCGGCTACTGGGAGAACCTGTTTGTAAACAGGCAGGTTTTGGAGAGAAGCGGCGTGGCGGTTCCGGGGCCGGACTACACCTGGAACCAATTTCTGGAGGACTGTGAAAAAATCAAGCAGGCGGGCTTTATCCCCATTGCCTGCTCTCTGTCGGAGGTCCCTCACTACCTGTTTGAGTTTCTGATCATGAACAATGGCAGCCTGGAAAACCAGCTGGAGCTGCCCAGGCTGGAAAACGGGCAGTTGGTTATGGACGAGACTGCGGAAAAATGGATCGCGGCCCTGAAGGATATGAAGCAGCTCTACGATGCGGGCTACTTCCCGGCCAATACCATGACGGCTACCGATTCGGAGACGGTCGTCCAGTTTGCCGAGGGGACGGCGGCGTTCCTCTTTGACGGTTCCTGGAAATGCGGCTATTTTGCGGAGAACTACCCCCAGAATCTGGAAAACTATGTGGTCTGCTGCGTCCCCGGCAAGGGAGAGCGCCCGGCCACGGATACCATCGGCGGCATCTCCATGGGCTATTTTATTACGAGAAAGGCCTGGAACGATCCCCAAAAGCGGGCCGCAGCCGTGGAATTTGTGAGCCAGCTGACCAGTGACGAGACCCTGAGCACCTTTGTGAAGACGGAGATCACCGCTCTGAAAAGCGGCGCTGTGCCGGAAAACCTGAACGCGCTGGAGCAGTCTGCGGCAGACTGCAATGCAGCGCTCACCGGCGTTGTGGGGGCTGTGCAGGACCGGATGTCCGCAGCTGCAAAGGACTATCTGTTTACCAACATCCGGCGGGTGGTAACGGGAAAGGTCACGCCGGAGAAGGCCATCGAGGCCGCACTAAAGCTCAATGGATGAGGAGAGAGAAAATGTACCGTGTTGTTCTGATTGATGATGAGGCTGTCATTCTGGAGGGCCTGAAACGGGTCGTCAAGTGGGAGAATTACGACTGCCAGGTGGTGGGCACGGCCTTTGACGCCAAGTCCGGCAACGACCTGATCCGGCAGGAAAAGCCGGATATCCTCTTTACGGACATCCGGATGCCCGGGCAGAGCGGCCTGACCATGCTGGCAGGGCTGCGCAGTGAGTTCCCGGATATGCAGGTGACGGTGATGACGGGCTACCGGGACTTTTCCTATGCCCAGGAGGCCATCCGCCTGGGTGTCACCCGGTTTCTCCTGAAGCCCAGCAAAATGGCGGAGATCAATGAGGCCCTGGAAGCCATGACCGCCAAATTAAAAGAGCTTTCCGCCCGACCTCAGGAGGAGCAGCCCGAGGAGGAGGAGGAAAAGCATCAGGGCGCAGGAAGCTTCCTGGTGGATTCCGCTGTGAGCTATATGCGTGAGCACTACCAGGAGAAGCTGACGCTACAGGAGGTGGCGGACCGGTGCTATGTATCCCAGTGGCACCTGAGCAAACTCTTGAACAAGTACATGGAGATGAGCTTCTACGATATTCTCAATTCCATCCGCATTGAGAATGCCAAGCGCCTTCTGGAAAACCCCGGCCTGAAAATCGGCCAGATCGGCGAAATGGTGGGCTATGCCGATGCCGCCCATTTTACCAGAACCTTCAAAAAGCTGGAGGGCATCAACGCCAACGAGTACCGGAACCGGATGCGGAATATGAGCTGAGCGAAAAGCACTCAAAATAACAACCTGTCCATGCAAAACGGCGTGCGCCGGTTTGCATGGACAGGTTTTTGGTTATGGCAGGAACAGCCGGTAGTCGTTGTTCTTCATATCCGCCACGGTCTGCTGAATCTCGCTTTCCGGGGTGTCCAGGAAGGTGTAGCGGACAACATATCCGCCCCAGATAAGGCCAAAGTCATCCCGCTCAATTTCCGTGATGTTTCCCTGCTCGTCGAACCGATAGGTGCAGCGGGTGAGAGGGTTGTCCTCAGAGGCCTGGGAGCTGCTGTAGAGGAAGGTGATCTCATTGTCAGAGATGACACTCTGCCCCTCGGGGAAATAGAAGCTGTCATAGGGGCCGGGGTAGTAGGAATAGTTATACCAGCCGTCCCACAGCCGGTCATCACCGGATTCCACAAAGCAATGGCTGTAGGTGCCCTCGTTGTAGATGGCGACACCCAGATCGCCTCCATATTGCAAGATTTCCTCGCTCTGTACCAGTTCCCCGTGCTCCGGGTAGCCCTCTGCTTTCCTTACATGGTAGCTGGCGGTTTTCAGCTTGGCAATGGCCGCATCCACCCGGGCCATGGCCTCCTCGGCGCCCGCTCCATGGATGCCCCCGGTGGGGCCAATGGCAAATTGGGCATACTGGATGATGCTCTCGCTGCCGCTGTAGAAGCGGGTGCCCAGCCGGTAGACGCCGGAGTCCAGGGCACCGTAGGTGCTACTCCAGTCGAGTGAAAATATCTGGCTCATACTGCTCAGAGGCTGCAGAACGGTGCCGAAGGGATAGGTGTTGTCCCCCTGGAGCCGCTGCCAGCCGTCGGAAGTCTTCTTTTCCAGCCAGTAGCGGTCGTCCATGGTGTAGCTGCCCCTGCCGACACCCTGCCAGGAAACCATGATCTCGCCCCCTGTGGGCAGCAGAAGGTCGTCGTCTACCCGCAGGAAAATGTTCCAGGGGGAATCCGCACCGGTGGAGAAGGAGTCGGCATAGTCCAGGGAGGCGCAGTCTGCAATGTAGTTCACGCATACGCCGTAGTCCTGGGATAGGACTTCCAGGTAGTCATGGGAGAGCACGGTGCCGCTGCCGTCCTGCACCAGCCGGTCCACCCGGGTGAGATTGCCGGTTTCGTCAAAACGGTAGGTGTCCGTGCCCTGGTAGGTCGTGCCGGACGCGTCCGCCCAGGCGGAGCGGAACCGGATCTGCTGGGCATCGATGCAGGATTCCCCCTCTGGGAACAGAATCTTCCGGTTCTCGTCGGGCAGAAAATCATTCAGCATATCCTTCATGCGGTCGGCGAAATTGTAGTCCGTCTGCATGCTGGAAGCTAGGTATTCTCCGGCGTAGTAGTCCAGCCGGTACCGCTGGCCGTCCTTGGTGATCCTGGCTGTGGGGGAGACATCGTCATTGAAGGCGTTCTTTTCTCCACAGAGAAGGGAGATGGCGCTTTTGCTGTTCAGCGCGTTTATGGTGTTGGTGCATCGGGTCAGGGCTTCCTCCTGGGCACTGGGCAGGGCTTCCCGATAGATGCGGAAGGGAACGCAGAAGCTGCCGGATAGGCCTTCACCGGAAATATTCATGGCAATCAGGTAATCTCCGGCAGAGAGTGCTCCGTATGTGAGCGACCAGTCCAAATCCCTATAGGTGCTCTGGGTGGTATCCTGTCCCAAAGAGAAGCCGTAGTTCGTTTCCGGATAAAGCTCCGCATTGCCGGCGAGAACAGGAACGATCTCCCAGCTGCTTCCGTTCCAGCGCTCCAGATGGGAACCGGAAACCTTGATGGTATCGCGGGTGCGGCAGAATTCCGGCGCAATTTTCAAAATCAGCTTGCCGCCGGTGACGGTCAGATCTTCCACGGAGAGGGTGATGCCCCAGTCTGGATTTTCGGGATATTGGGGCTGCGCGGCGGGGGAAAAGTCCGCCGGGTCTTCCTGGCTGCTCTGTACCAGGGCGGCCTCCGGGTCTTCCTGCTTTTCTACAGGGTTTGTTCCCAGGCACACTGCCACAAAGGCAATGGCCAGCACGCCCAGTAGGCTAATCCAGAAGGCGGGCTTCTTATAGCTCAGCACGGATTTGATCCGGTATTTTACGCTGACCTCGCCAAAGGCCACAGGGCAGGCGGCGTAGTGGACCTTGTGGGTGCTGCAATCTAAGAGGGCGGCGGAGTAGGCCTTCCGCTCCGGCAGATCCATGAACTGCACCACCCGCTGGTCACAGGCCATCTCAATGTCCTTGCACAGCAGGATGTAGCTGACCCACACCAGGGGATTGAACCAGTGGAGCACCAGGGCCAGAAAGCCAATGAGCTTGATCCAGTGGTCCCCCTTGTCCAGGTGGGTGCGCTCGTGGGCCAGAATCTGCTGCCGGGTGTTGTCGTTGATTCCGGCGGGAATGTAAATTTTCGGCTTCAAAAAGCCCAGCACAAAGGCCGTTTCCAGCCCCTCGCACTCCCAGCCGCCCCGGACCTTCCGGGCATTCTTCACCTGGCGGCGCAGATGGGCATAGGAGATGATGCTTGCACACAGCAGCGAAACCGCCACAATGCACCACAGAGGCACGAGGTAGGTTTGCAGCGTTTCCGACTGGGGCAGGCGAATGGTTGGGGGCTGTAAGCTGAACCTGCTTTGCAGGGGGACGGGCAGCAGCAGCCGCAAGCCTGCCACCATCCAGAGCATACAGATGAATTTCTTGGGGGTTTTTCGCAGGACCAGCCGAAGCACCAGCACCGCCAGAATGACGATGCTGCCGCTGACGCTGGCGGTGAGCAGATTGGAAAAGAGGGCGCCCATGGCTCATTCCTCCTTGTAGTTGTCGATCATCTCCCGCAGCTGGTCCACCTCGCTTTTGGACAGCCGTTTGCTGTGGGAAAAGGCGGCGATAAAGGCGGGCATAGAGCCCTCGAAGGTCTCGTCCACCATTTCCGTCAGCCGGGAGCGCTGAACCTCCTGCTTGGTCACGAGACTGGTGACGGTGGCGTTCTCATTCTTCAGCACCCCCCGGTCAGCCAGACGGCGCAGCACCGTATAGGTGGTTGCCTTGGACCAGCCCAGCTTTTCCTTGCACAGGGCGGCCAGCTGCGTGGAATTGATGGGCTCATGCTCCCAGAGCAGCAGGCAGAAGCGGTATTCGCTTTCAAAAATTTTGGGTGTTTCCATGTGGACACGCTCCTTATGTTTTTTATTGAAAGGGAATGGCGTCCTTTCCGTTGCAGGTGACGTTCTGGCTGTCGTAGATGCGGAATACGCTTCCCGGATAGTCTTCCATTCCCAGATCCCGGAAGGTATTTCCGTCCACCCGGACATTCTGGCAGTTTGAAAACTGCACGCCGCCATAGCTGCAGTCGTGGATCAGGTTGTTGATGACCTGTATATTCAGGCTGTTGTCCGCGTCAACGCCCAGGGTGCCGCAGCCGTAGAGGTCGCAGTCCTCCACCAGAATATCCTGGGTGTTGATAAAATGCAGCACACCTCCGGCGCACTGGCTGGGCTCCTGGGTATGGCCTGCGGTGATATGGGTCACATAGATATTGGCGCAGTTCTCAAAGGTCAGCACGTCGGCGTACCGGGGGACGCAGGAGAGGACCTTGTCCGTCCGTTCCTCGCCGGAGCCGCGAACGGTCAGGTTGGTCACATTCTGGATGATCAGCTCCGGACCGTCGAATTCCTCATTCCAGCGGTAATTTCCTTCAGAAGTGCCATAGGTGCCGTAATTGGAGGCGGTGCTGAAATCGATGAGCTCCGCATCCACGATGATCTCCGTGTCGGAGGCGATGGCCGCCAGAAATTCATCGGCGGTGGAGACATGGACGGTCGTCTGGCCGGTTGTGATCACCGGTTCGGCAATGCCCGGCTGTGCGGATTCATACTGGCTGTCCTTTTGTACGGGAACGGCATCTACAGTGGCCGTGGGTTGGGTCTCCGGGACGGTTGTTTCCGGGGCGGCGGTTTCCGTGGGGAAGGTGGTCTGCGCAGCGGTGGTTTCCGGTGCGCTCTGGGCTGCACCGCAGCCGGAAAGCGCGGCTGCCAGCAATGACAGAGCAAGAATAGCGGCACAAAAACGTTTCATGGGGATTCATCCTTTCTTTGTTTGTGATACAGACGAGATTTAATGCATTAGACCTTCTGCTTGCAGTTTAACGCATTAAACCTCACTTGTCAAGGGGTTAAGGAGAATTTAAGAATTCCATGTTGCACAGCAGAAGCTTCTGCATCTAGGTTTCCCATCTGTACTTTGTAAAATTTTTGTTTTGTATTGCAAAACGATATACAAGTGGATATAATAGAGCGTGAAAGGTGGTATGAACGATGGCAAGCAAAACCGCGAACGTAATGGCCCGTGTGGAGCCCCAGGTAAAAGAGCAGGCCGAAGAAATCATGAATATGCTGGGCATTCCCGTTTCTGTCGTCATCAACACGCTCTATAAGCAGATCATCATGACCCACAGTATTCCTTTTCCTCTTTCCGTCCCGAAAGTACCCGTTGCCCGGGATGAGCTGGACGATGCCACTTTTTCCGCCATGATGGAACGTGGCCTCAGAGAAGCAAAAGCCGATCAGTCCCGTCTCGCCTTGGATGTATTCGCAGATCTGAAACGGGAGATACGGTAAATGCCGGAAAAGTACATTGTAAAGCTGACCCAGCAAGCAGAAGAGGCAGCGAAGAAAGTTCAGGTCATAGGCATTGTCTATGGACGCAGAGATCAGCGGCATCAGCTTTCCAATCTGGATTTGTTCTGATAAGGCAATCTTGAAGTCAAAAAGCAGGGCACATCGCTGCATTTCTGCGCGACATGCCCTGCTTGTCCATTAAAATTCAGAGAGATATTACACCTTTTCCGGCTTCCTGCTGAACTTGGCCTTCCAGTACTTCCCAAAGACCAGAATTTCCGCCAGCAGTCCCAGGGGCAGCGCACAGGCCACATCGATGGCGGAGTGCTGCTTGACGAACATGGTTGCGGCGCTGATGAGGAAGACATTGAAGACCACAAAGGCCTTCCACAGCTTTCCCGCCTGCTTTTCCTTCAGCCAGCAGGAGCCGATGCCCAGAGAGTAGGCCACATGCAGAGAGGGGCAGACTCCGGTGGGGGTGTCCATCTTGTAGATAAAGGCCGCCAAGTGGGTGAAGAAATTGTCCCGGGCGAATTCCGTGGGCCGCAGGTCCTGGATGCTGGGGTAGACGATGTAAACCGCCATGGCCACCACCTGGGTGATGATGATGTATTTTTGCAGATTTTTGAAGTTCTCAATGTCATACAGGAGAAAATACCCCAGGGAGATGACGATCAGCACATACCAGAAGCAATAGGGGATAAAGAAGAACTCGTTGAAAGGGATCAGGTCGTCCAGTCGGCTGTGCATCACATGGCAGGCGTCGTAGGGGATGAAATTCTCCGTCAGGAAATAGAAGAGAAAATACACCAGCCATCCGGCCAGCAGCTTGAGGTGGGAAAATTCCGGGTCGTTCAGCTTGGAAAAGCGGAACTTCCGGTAATCAACAACAGGTTGTTTCATAGGATCGCCTCTGTAGAATGATTGGTTTTGTAGTCCTTCTTGGGGATATTGGGGTAGGGCACCACGATGTGCTCCGGCAGGCTCTCCGCCTGGGCGGTGATGCTGTCCATCAGGGCCTGACAGATCCGGCGGCGCTCCTCGGCAATGGGGGCCGTGGGGTCAAAGCAGATGGGCTTGCAGAAATAGACCTTGTGAAGCCTGGGCGCCAAGTACATGGGCACAAAGTTCAGGGCCTTGCCTGTGCGCTTGTAGTACAGCTTGGCCACATCCACGAAGTTTTCCTGAAACGCACAGAGAATCTGGTTGTAGCCCTTTTTGCACTCGGGGAAGATGATGAGATGGTTGCCCGCCTGGAGTCTTTTCACCGTGTTCCGGAAGGTATTGATGACCCGGGTGTCGTGGTACACGGCGATGGTGTCGCCGCAGCGCATGACGCAGGAGGCAAAGGGGGCGATGATGTAGCTCAGCAGCCGAAACAGGGGCTTTAGGAGCTTGGGTTTTTCGTCCCAGAAGTCGTGATAGGCGTAGTCCGGGACCTCCTTGGCGGACATCATCTGCCCGGCGCACCAGATGGCCCGCTTTCCCGGGAAATAGAGCTCCGCCAGAATCGGTCCGTTGGCCTGAGAGTGGTTGCCCACCACAATGGAGGGCTCTTCGGGAAGGTTTTCGGCGCCCTCCACAGTGGTCTTTGGATAAAAAATCCAAACGAGCTTCCAGCAGACCCGGTAAAATGCTTTTTCCAACCGTTTTTTCAAGGCCGTACCTCCGCACAATACATTTTTACGGGAATTGTACCGTGGAAAGCTAAACTGCACCTAAACTTGAAAAAACTTCGGAAAAGGGCTATACTGTTTTCAGTTTCGTTTCGGTTTAGGATGATACCATATGCTTAGCAAAAAAGCAAGGGAAAACCAAGGAAAATCCAGGGGGGAAATGTTTTGTTCCATATTCTCGTGACAGATGACGATAAAAATACCCGCCGACTCATGCAGGCGGTGCTGGAAGGGGACGGCTATACCGTCACAACGGCCTGTGACGGCGAGGAGGCCCTGGCCGTGATGGACCGGGAGCACATCGATCTGGTGGTGCTGGACATTATGATGCCCAATATGGACGGCTATGAGTTTACAAAAACCCTGCGCTCGGCCAATAATGAGATGCCCATCCTCATGGTCTCCGCCAAGCAACTCTCCGAGGACCGGAAAAAGGGCTTCCTGGTGGGCACGGACGACTATATGACAAAGCCTGTGGATACCGAGGAGATGCTGCTGCGCATCAAGGCCCTGCTGCGCCGGGCCAAGATCGTCTCCGAGCGGAAAATCGAGATCGGCGATGTGGTGCTGGACTACGATTCTCTGACCGTCACCCGGGGCAAGGAGCGCCAGGAGCTGCCCCAGAAGGAATTTCTGCTGCTGTATAAGCTCTTGTCCTATCCCGGGAAGATCTTTACCCGGATTCAGCTTATGGACGAGATCTGGGGCATGGATTCCGAAACCGGCTGGGAGACGGTGACGGTCCACATCGGAAGGCTCCGCAAGCGCTTTGAAGCCTGGCCGGAGTTTGAGATCATCTCCGTCCGGGGCCTGGGCTATAAGGCGGTGAAGAAGGTATGAAGCATCGCAGACCCTCCAAGCAGGAGCGCCAGAGCCGCATGGCCCTGACCCTGACCCTTTCCGGCTGCGTCTTCGTGGTCACGCTGGTGACCCTGCTGATCATCGGTGCGACCCTGCTGATCGTAGACCGCACGGGGCAGCTGGGCAAGTGGATGGAGCACTCCAGCATCCTGTCCTTCTTCCTGATCATCGCCGCCATCAGTCTGGTGGGCGGCACCCTGATGGCTTTGCTGCTGGGCACCTTCCCCCTGCGGTCCGTCAGCGAAATGACCCAGGGCCTGCACCGACTGGCCTCCGGAGACTACGATGTCCGCATAGAGCCCAAGGGCATTATTGCCACCATCGCTCCCCTGCGGGATATGGTGGAGTCCTTCAATGCTACAGCGTCCGAGCTTGCGGGCACGGAAATGCTGCGCTCGGACTTTATCAACAACTTCTCCCACGAGTTCAAAACCCCCATCGTCTCCATTGCGGGCTTTGCAAGCCTTTTGCGGCAGGGGGACCTGACCCGGGCTGAGCAGCTGGAATACCTGGACATCATCGAAAGCGAAAGTAAGCGTCTGGCGGATATGGCCACCAATGTGCTGAACATGACCAAGGTGGAGAATCAGGCCATTCTGACGGATGTTTCCACCTTCAATCTTTCCGAGCAGCTGCGGACCTGTGTGCTGCTGCTGGAGCGGAAGTGGGAAAAGAAAAATCTGGAAATGAATCAGGATCTGGAGGAATACACCGTCTCCGGAAACCAGGAGCTGCTGCGGCAGGTGTGGGTAAACCTGCTGGACAATGCCATCAAGTTCTCCCCGGAATGCCAGACGGTGGAGGTTTCCGCCCTGGAGACGGAAAATGATGTGGCGGTCTCCATCTGCAACACCGGCTCCTATATCCCCCCGGAGCAGCAGGAGGCCATTTTCCGCAAGTTCTACCAGGCGGACCGCTCCCACAACAGCGAGGGCAACGGCATCGGCCTGGCGGTGGTCAAGCGGGTGGTGGAGCTCCACAGCGGCACCGTCCGGGTAGAGAGCGAACCCGCCTACACCAAATTCCTGGTCACTCTTCCCAAAGCACAATAAAAATCTCGCCCCGGACAGAATGTTGCTGCGGCAACGCTGTTCGGGGCGGTTTCGGATTAATCCATTCTGATCAGCTTCAGAGTTTTGTTTTCTTCCGTTAAAAAGTCTGCATCATGGCTGACAATGATTACCAGCTTGTTATTTTTCTGTAGCTGTGAAATCATATCCAGAATCTCACATTTTTTATTGCTGTCAATAAAATTGGTGGGTTCATCAAAAATATACACACTTTTGTCGGTTGCCAGGAACAGCTTGATCTGCTCAAATTTCTTTTGACCGCTGGACAGCTTCCCAGCTTCATTGCTATAGAACATACTGATATATGCATCCGCTGATATATATACGATGTCATCGGAGAGCAGCTTCTTCCCATTGATCAGGATATCTCCGCAATAGCGCCCATTATACCCCATGATTGCCTCTATAAGGGTCGTTTTCCCGGTCCCGTTTTCTCCGCAAATGACATAGGTGGTCCCTTTTTGGAAGGTGTAATTGATCGCTTTGCTGAGCTTCTTACCCTGGCTGTCCAGAATTGTGAGATTGCTTAATGTAATGTCTTCTATTTTTTCGGAGGTGTAATCTGCGGTTGTCAGATTTAATAGCTTCGATAAACCGTTCAATGCAGGGCGGACCTGCTGATAATCTGCGCTGAATGACATCAAACATTCACACGGATCCCACAGCTGTGACACGTAATTCTGAAAGGCGTATAGAACGCCAATGGATATACGCCCTTCATAGGTCAGAAAACCGGACGAAAGAATCACAATTAGAATTGCCAGATTTAGAAAGCAGTATGTGAAGAAATATAGATAAACGGACTTTGTCTTATAGTTTTTATGCTGCACCATTCTGTATTTTTTCAGCAGCGGTCCAATGGGGCCCAATTGCTTTTTCTGTAAAAAGCGTTCTTCTTTTGATAGATAGAACTGATCTGTAATGTAGCTTTTGACATTTTGAATATTGCCGAGATTTTCATCGGCACTGCTATATAGCTTCTTCTCAAAGGCCTTGGAGGCAAGAAAAGAGCAGGGGACAAATACCAGTAAAATCAATGTGCTTTCCCAGTTCAAGCAAAACATAATTGCAAAAATGGCCACAACGTTTATGGATGAAAAGACGGCATTCATGGGGCGAATAAAGAAATACGACCGCGCTGCCTCATAGTTCTGCCCGAGCTGTTGATGCAATTCCCCAGCATTCAGGTCGTTATCCTTCACATCCAGATATTTTAATTTAATGTTCACAGACGAAAAGAAATTTACAAAGTTTTCTGCTTCCACTTTGCCGACCATCATGGAAAAAGCGTAAGAGATCACCTGCGTCAAAGCAAACGCGCAGAGATAGTACAGCGCATAGTGAACCATCCTGCCGTAATCAAGCGCAACAACCGCATCGATGAATTGCATGACCACAAGCGGTGTTACCAGATAAGCCGCTAAGTAGAGGCAATAGACAATGCCATACTGCACTTTTGTCTTATTGGAAGTCAATTTGAAAATATCTGACATCTCCGCATCCCTCTTTCCGTTCAATGTTCTGAACCGCTTACCGACTTTATCATAACATAGATCGGACGAAATCACAAAGTTATTTTCCGATAAAAGTACATTTTGTGCATTGCAACAGATGCACATAGGTGAATGAAGCGCATTTCACTGGCGGCAGATTGTATTTGAAAACCGCCATAAACAGTATGTTGCTGCGGCAACGCTGTTCGGGGCGGTTTCGGTTTATACTGAGGGGGCAAGAAAAAACATCTCCCCGAAAGGGATAGCGGCTTCCGGACGCTTAATGCACAGCTGGATGCAGCCGCAGACCGGAGGGGTTCTACCGAAAGAAAACAGAGAATCACAAAACGGAGGAAACAACGATGATTCGTCAGATTATTCATATCGATCAGGAAAAATGCAACGGCTGCGGCCTGTGCGTCAAGGCCTGCCACGAGGGGGCCATTGCCCTCATTGGCGGCAAGGCCTACCTTGCCCGGGAGCACTATTGCGACGGCCTGGGGGACTGCCTGCCCGGCTGCCCCACCGGGGCAATCACCTTCGAGACCCGGGAGGCCCCGGCCTACGATGAGGCCGCCGTGCTGAAGGCCAAGGCCGAGAAGGCTGCGGCCCAGGGCGGCTGCCCCGGCAGCCGGATGCGGACGCTGTCCCCGGAGCCGGAAATGCCCCAGGGTGGCCATTGCCCCAGCCAGCTGCGGCAGTGGCCTGTGCAGCTCAAGCTGGTGCCCGTCCAGGCCCCCTGGTTTGACGGGGCGGATGTACTGGTGGCGGCGGACTGCACCGCCTATGCCTATGGGGACTTCCACCGGGATTTTCTCCGGGGAAAGGTCCTGCTCATCGCCTGCCCCAAGCTGGACAGCGTGGACTACAGCGAGAAGCTGACGGCCATTTTCCGGGAGAACAACATCCAATCCGTAACGGTGCTGCGCATGGAGGTTCCCTGCTGCGGCGGCCTGCAGCGGGCCGTGGAAACCGCCGCCGCCAACAGCGGGAAGGATATCCCGGTGACGACGAAGATCGTCACGACGGACGGGAAGGTACGGTAAAAAAGCTTCCCCTCCGGGGGAGCTGGCTCGGCGCAGCCGAGACTGAGGAGGGGCGCAATGAGCGAGAGTGTTAAGGAAATACGTACCGCTCACTTACGCAAGGCCCCTCATCCATAAATTATGGTATAGCTGCCACCGGCAGCTATAGAAAATTAGATTCGCTGCGCGACGCACCGCCGCTGCGGCGGTCCCCCTTCCCCGATGGGGAAGGTCAAAACCAAAATCAGGAGAGACCCTATGAATAAGAACTTATTTTGCTTCCAGTGCGAACAGACCGACCGGACGGGCCTTTTGCAGGACGCCCTGACCGGGGCGCTGATCGGCCTGGCCCGGGCTTCGGAGAGCAGTGCCGATCTGCTGACCCCGGAGACGGACGCACTCATTCAGCGGTCCCTCTCCGCCTGCGCCGACAGCAGCCCGGATGACGCGGAAATCCAGGCCCTGCTGGACCAGGTCCACGCGGAGAAGGCCCGGCTGGTGCCGGACTGCGCCAGTTGCAGGAATCCCTGCGGCCACAATGACGACTATGATCTTGCAAACCTCTGGAACGCCCGGGAGGATATCCGCAGCCTGAAGGTCCAGATTCTCTCCGGCATCCGGGATATGGCCGCCAGAGCCTGCCGTGCTGCCGCACTGGGCTATCGGGACGAGGAAGTCAACCGCTTCTTCTACCGGGCGCTGTTCACCCTGGGGGAGGATACGGACGCAGAACACCTGCTGCCCATTGCCCGGCAGGTGGAAGAGATGAACCGGAAAGCGCCTGCACGCCGCCATAGGTCGGGGCGCGCCCTTTGACGGTTTCCATCCAAAACATGAATCAATTTCTTATATATGCAGAAAAAACGGGGAATCTTGAAGATTGATTTCACGGATGGGGTGTGGTAGAATACAAAAAAAGCCGAAAGCGAGCTGAATCATATGCTGTCAAAACAGATGCTGTATAATCTTGAAAATTCCTCTGCCATTCGAAAGATGTTTATTGAAGGGCAGGAGCTTGCACAGAAGGTCGGCGCGGAGAATGTTTTTGATTTTTCTCTGGGCAACCCTGTGGCCCCGGTGCCCAAGGCCTTTAACGACGCGCTGATTGAAATCATTCAGAACGAGAACTCCCTGACCCTTCACGGCTATACCAACAATGCCGGTTATCCCGAGGTGCGAAAGGCCGTTGCGGATAGCCTGAACCGCCGGTTTGACCTGGGCCTGACGGAAGAAAACGTGGTTATGACCGTGGGCGCTGCCGGCGCCATCAATATTGTCTTTAAAGCCATTCTGGACATTGAGGACGATGTGGTGGTGTTCCGGCCCTATTTCGGCGAATACCGCAGCTACGCCAGCAATTGGCACGCCAGGGTCGTAGAGGTGGATCCCCAGCTGCCCAGCTTCCAGCCGGACCTGGAGGACTTTGCCCGGAAGGTGGACGCACGGACCAAGGCGGTCATCATCAACAACCCGGTCAATCCCTCCGGCGTTGTCTACAGCGAAGAGACCCTGCGCTGCATTGCGCAGATTCTGGAGGAGAAGCAGAAGCTCTACGGACACGAAATTTACCTGATTTCCGATGAGCCCTACCGGGAGATCGCCTATGACGGTGTGGAAATTCCCTATGTGACGAAGTTCTATGCCAATACCTTTGTGGCCTATTCCTTCTCCAAGACGCTGTCCATTCCCGGCGAACGGATCGGCTATCTGATCGTCTCCCCGGAGATGAAGCAGTGGCGGGAAATGGCAAACGCGGTGACGGTGGCAAACCGGGTCTGCGGCTTTGTCAATGCACCCAGCCTGCTGCAAAAGGCTGCGGCCCGCTGCCTGGAGGAGAAATGCGATATTGCATTCTATGACAACAATCGAAAGCTCCTTTGGGGCGGCCTGACGGAGCTTGGCTTTGAATGTGTCAAGCCCGAGGGAACCTTCTATCTGTTTGTGAAGTCTCCGGAAGATAACGAGCAGAATTTTGTGGTCCGTGCAAAGGCACACAATCTGATTTTGGTGGCCGGTTCCACCTTTGCCATGCCGGGCTATGTCCGCATTGCCTACTGCGTGAGCCCGGATATGATCAAGCGCAGCATGCCCCATTTTGCGGACCTGGCAGCGGAGTATGGGCTGAAAAACGGCATTTGATAGGAACTGAATAACAAAAGATAAGGAGCTTTCCGTATTGGAAGGCTCCTTATCTTTGTTTATAGGAAGTTATGCGTTCATGGCCTCACCCAGCACCTTCAACAGGCTTTTTTGGGGGTCGTCGGCATCCAGGCTGATTTCCCAGAACATAATGCCCGCCAAAAGTCGCTCTTTTGCAAGGGCGACTTTTTTTGTCAGGGTTTCCCGGCCGTTATAGTGGACGGAGCCGTGGGGCATTTCCACGGTGTCCTTTTCCAGCGCGTCCGGGTCTGCCAATAGCAGGTCCTTGAAAGCGCCGGGGAAGGGACGGCCGTAGAAGGGCAGGCCAAGCGTCAGCTTTTCCGGCGGGAAGTGACGCGCCTCAAGCCAATAGTTCAGGCAGCTTTCCGCAAAGGCATAGGAGGAATGGATGGGGCCGTCACAGTCATAGGTCATGAGGTTAATTTGGTCCAGCAGCTCCACAGCGGGGGAGTCGATGGCTTCGGCGGCGCTGCGGATGGGCTCGTTTTTGCTGTCCAGTCCGGCCAGAATGGCGGCGGTCAGCAGCTTGCCGCCCAGAAGTCGGCGCAGCCGCAGCAGAAAATCCTCATATTGCTGCTTGCTGCCGTCGGTGGTTCGGGGGTACTCCCAGTCGATGTCTACGCCGTCAAAATCAAAGGCTTCTGCCATGGCAACGATCTCATTTGCCAGCTGCTGCCGCTTTTCGGGGGTGTCCGTAGCGGCCCGGAAGGTGGGCTCCAGGACCTCCTCCTGCCAGCTCCAGCCGCCCAGGGACAGGACCGCTCTTGCGCCTGCGGCATGGGCCTTTTCCACCACTGCCCGGGCCAGGGCCGGGTTTTCCAGGGGCAGAACATGGCCCTGGTCCGTGGGAATGGCAAAGGCGAAGTTTACCATGGTGACAATGCCAAAATCCAGCTTTTCCAGCCCCTCCGGGGCAAAGAGGTATGCAACGCATT
>ERZ1034844.788-NODE-788-length-16278-cov-4.279603_pt1 | contig 16278 bp, 11 predicted proteins | sample MGYA00520594_ERZ1034844 | MGnify/ENA primary metagenome ERZ1034844 (study PRJEB33766, sample SAMN09781733) | gut metagenome | biome: gut microbiome | host: Homo sapiens | place: Madagascar | study: EMG produced TPA metagenomics assembly of the PRJNA485056 data set... | reverse complement strand
TGAAATGCTTGGCAACTGGAGCCTTGGCGATTATTTTAAGCATGAATCAATAGCGTGGAGCTATGAACTGCTCACCAGCGAAGAATGGCTGGGCATAGATAAGGACAGGCTGTATTTCACCTGCTTCGAGGGCGACGAAAATGCCCCGCGCGATACCGAATCGCACGATCGTTGGGTGGAAATGGGCGTTGACCCCAGCCATATATTCTATCTTGGCGCAAAGCATAACTGGTGGATACCCGGCAATTCCGGCCCCTGCGGCCCGGATACGGAGATTTTCTTCGATACCGGCAAGCCCAAGTGCTGCCCTGAGTGCAACCCTTCCTGCGACTGCGGCAAGTACCTTGAAATATGGAACAACGTTTTCATGCAGTATTATAAGGACGCCGAAGGCAACGTGACCCCGCTTGCAAAGCGCAATGTGGATACCGGCATGGGCCTCGACAGGACCATTGCAACGCTTCAGGGCGCGGAAAGCGTATACGATACCGATGGCTTCGCCCCCATAATTGCCCGCATTGCGGAGCTGAGCGGCAAGAATTATAATGACGACGAAGCCACAAAGAAGGCCTTCCGCATAATTGCGGATCATATAAGGAGCGCAACCTTTATACTGGGCGACCCAAGGGGCGTAACCCCGTCCAACGTGGACCAGGGCTATATTCTGCGCCGCCTTATCCGCCGCGCGATACGCTTCGCCATGCAGATAGGCATACCGGAAAACAGCCTTTCCAAGGTTGCCGGGGCCGTTATAGAAAGATATTGCCATGTGTATCCCGAACTCAAGGAAAATCAGGAAAAGATAACCACAGAGCTTGCAAAGGAAGAAGCCCGCTTCCAGCATACCCTAAAGAAGGGCATGAAGGAGTTCGAGCGCATGAAGGGCAGCTTTGCGGATGGCAAAATAGACGGCGTTACCGCGTTCCATCTTTATGATACGTTTGGCTTCCCGATAGAGTTTACAGAGGAAATGGCGCGCGAAAACGGCCTTACCGTAGACCGTGCGGGCTTTGAGGCCGCGTTCAGCGAGCATCAGAACAAGAGTAAGCAGGGCGCGGAGCAGCGCTTCAGGGGCGGCCTTGCCGAAGCAAACGAGGTTACCGCGCGGCTGCATACCGCAACGCATCTGCTTCAGGCGGCGCTGCGCAAGGTGCTTGGTGACGGCGTTGCGCAGAAGGGCAGCAACATAACAACCGAAAGGCTCAGGTTCGATTTCAGCTTTGAGCGCAAGATGACTCCCGAAGAGGTCAAGGAAGTTGAAAAGCTGGTCAACGAAGCCATTCAGGCGGACGTACCCATAACCTGCGAGGAAATGACTGTTGACGAAGCCCGTACGCAGGGCGCAATAGGCCTTTTCGGCGATAAGTACGGCGAAAAGGTAAAGGTGTATACCATGGGCAAATATTCAAAGGAGATCTGTGGCGGCCCGCATGCCAGCCATACCGGCGAGCTGGGCACGTTCAAGATAAAGAAGGAGGAGGCCTCCAGTGCCGGCGTGCGCAGGATAAAGGCCGTGCTGCAATAAGGCGATGAAGGATAATTCCGCGCAATGGTTTGAATACGATTGGCCGCTTGACGGGGCGATGGCGCGCTTCGGCGCGGACATGGCGCTGATAGATGCCGACAGGGCGGCGCGCCCGCTGCTGATGTATGTAAGCTGCCAAAGCCGCAGCGAAAAGCGGGAAACGCTCAGCGCGATAGAGCGCAGCATAGCATCGGGCGTTAAGGATAAGCTGATAAAAAAGCTTGGCGCACTGTATGCGGGGTATATAGAAATAGACGCGCAGATACAGTATTATTTCTATATTCACGATGCCGAGGAATTCGAGCGGGGCGAAACCATTGCCGAAAAAACACCGCTTATGGACTGCACCGCGGGGCTTGCGGACGAACCGGATTGGCTCACGTATAAAACCCTGCTTTATCCGGATGCCGCAAAGCTGCAAACGGAGCTTAACCGCGACCATATTGCGCTTATGAAAAAACACGGCGACTGCATAAGTGCAGTCCGCCGCGTTACCTTCACGGTGTATTTTCCGACCGAAAGCATAATGCTCAATTTTGCGGAGGCTGCACGCAAGGCGGGTTTTGCCTATGCCGGGCCTAACTATTCGCCGGAGCGTGAATTGGCCTACGGGGCGGATATTGTGCGCCTGAGCTCGCTTAAAAAGGCGGATGTGGATGCGCTCACGACCCGCGTGATAAACCTTGCCGCGCAGTACGGCGGGGAGCTTGGCGAATGGAGCGCGCCCATAGTTGACCGCGGCGGCCCGCTGAACGCAATATAATGGAGAGTTGATGATAAGGCTTACGGATGTTGACGAATCGAACTGGCTTGAGATTGCGCGGCTCAGCGTGAGCGAAGCGCAGCGGCGCTTCCTTGCGCCGCCGATCGGTATAATCGCGCGGGGATATGTTTACCGCGATTGCAATGCGCGCGTGATAGGCATTTGTAATGATGCGGAGATGGTCGGCGTTGCACTTGTGCGGGACTTTATCGATGAACCCGTTGGCTATGACCTTCAGCAGTTCATGATAGACGAGCGGTTCCAGAACAGGGGCTACGGCACGGCCGCGCTGGAGCTGATACTTGCTCAGTTGAAGGCAGAAGCGCGCTTTGACCATGTTGAGGTATGCGTGAAGAAGGATGATGCCGCCGCGCTGCATGTTTACGAAAAGGTCGGCTTTGCCGACAGCGGCTATGTGGACGAATCCCTGCCCGATTGCGTGAACCTTATATGCTATTTAAGGTGAAATGATGTTTTACCGCCGTACACCACGAATGATGTACGGCGGTTTTGTGTTGCTTATAGGCCTGCGACTATTTCCGCTATCTGCACGGCGTTGGTTGCGGCGCCCTTGCGCAGCTGATCACCGCAGCACCAAAGGTTAAGCCCGCGCTCGTCCGTCAGGTCGTCGCGTATGCGGCCAACGTAGACCAGATCCTGATCGGACGTGTCAAGCGGCATGGGGTAAACGCGGTTTGCAATGTCGTCCGTAAGGCGGCAGCCCGCCGCGGCGGCTATCAGCTCCCGCGCACGCGCTATGCTTATTTTCTCCTTGGTGCGTATCAATAAGGACACGCTGTGGCTGCGGAATACAGGCACGCGCACGCATGTGCAGCTTATCTTCAGCTCGGGGCTGTGCAGTATCTTCCGCCCCTCGTTTTGCAGCTTCATCTCCTCGCTCGTGTAGCCCATGAAGGCCTCGGAGCCTATCTGCGGTATCACGTTGTATGCTATCTGGTACGGGAAAACGCTTGGCTTAACGGCCTCGCCCGCGGCTATTGCCGCCGTTTCCTCGCTCAGTTCGCTTATGCCCTGCGCGCCCGCGCCGCTAACCGCCTGATAGGACGATGCTATTATGCTCTCTATCGGGCTTTCTTTGTTCAGCGCGTTCAGCGCCACCAGCGATATTATTGTTGTGCAGTTGGGATTTGCTATTATGCCGCGGTGCTTGCGCACGTCCTCGGGATTTATCTCGCTCACTACCAGCGGCACGTCCTCATACAAACGAAACGCGCTTGAATTGTCCACGAATACCGCGCCAGCCTTAACTATTGCGGGGGCGAAGCGCATGGCAATGTCGTTCTCCGCCGCGCCAAGCACTATGTCAAGCCCTTCAAACGCATCCTCGCTCGCCTGAACAACCGTATGCTCCTTGCCCATAAAGCTTATGCGCTTGCCCGCGCTGCCTGCGCCAGCAAGCAGCCTGAGTTCGCTTACGGGGAACTTACGCTCCTCCAGCATCTTCATCATCTCGCGCCCAACCGCGCCCGTTGCGCCCAGTATGCCTATTCTGTATTGCTTCATGTTATGCTCCTTATCTTATCGTGGCAAAGCTGCTGTACAGCACCCTTATTGCCTGCTCAAAATCCTTTTCCTCAACGCCTACTATAATGTTCAGTTCTTCCGGACCCTGCGTTATCATGCGAATGTTCACGCCGTTTTCGCCCAGTGCCGCGAATATTTTGCCCGATATGCCCGGGCGGAAGGCCATCCTGCGGCCGACTGCCGCAACAACGGCCAAATCTGATTCCGTCTTTATATGGTCCGGCTTTATGCTCCGCTCAAGCTCGCCAAGCAGCGAATACAGGCAGTCCGCCACGCTCGCGCTGGACACTACCAGCGACAGGCTGTCTATGCCCGAAGGAACGTATTCAACGTTCACGTTGGCCTTTTCAAATATTTCAAGTATCCGCCTCAGCACACCCGGCGTTGAGGACATGCCCGTTTTTGAAAGGGTTATCACCGTGTATCCCTTCCTGCCGGCTATGCCCGTTATAAAGCTGCGGTTCTGCTCCGTGCTGTCGTCAATGTCGCGCATTATCATTGTGCCGGGGTGGTCAGGCTCGTTAGTATTGCGTATGTTGAGGGGGATGTTTTTCTCCCGCACGGGGAAAACCGCCCGCTCGTGCAGCACCTGCGCGCCTATGTAGCTAAGCTCCCTTAGTTCGCTGTATGTAAGCCTGTCTATATGCTCCGGATTTTCAACTATGCGCGGATCCGCCATAAGTATGCCCGAAACATCCGTCCAGTTTTCGTATACGTCCGCGTCAAGCGCCGCCGCCGCCAGCGCGCCCGTCACGTCGCTGCCGCCGCGCGTAAGCGTGAGTATGCGTCCGCCGGGGGCAATGCCGTAAAAGCCCGGGATTACCGCCCGCCTGTTGGCGGCAATGCGCCTGAGCGCGGAGTAGCTTGCTTCTTCATCTATGCTGCCGTCCAGCGCGAATGTGAGCCACAGCTTTGCGTCAATAAAGTCATAGCCCAGCGCGTCCGCCAGCAGCCTTGCGGAAAAGTATTCGCCGCGGCTTACAAGTTCATCCTCACCTATGCCGTGCTGCATGCGCTCCCACAGCGCGTCAAATTCGGCCTCAAGCGGGGTATTAAGCCCAAGCTCGTCCCGAATGTCCAAATACCGCTGCTTCACCTGCTCAAATACTTCTTTGCAGGATACACCGTATTTGATGTGAGCATAGCAAAGGTATAAAAGGTCGGTTATTTTGTGGTCATCCTTGCTCCGCTTGCCCGCGGCGGAGACCACGATTATCTTCCTTGCTTCGTCGGCCCGTATTATGGCGCATACCTTGCGTATCTGCACGGCGTCCGCCATTGATGAACCGCCGAATTTGGCAACCTTAAGCATTGTTTATATATCTCCCCAAAAATTGAGAACAAATCATTCGGCAATGGCAGCCATAAAGCCGTTGAAGCCTTCCACGCGGCACATTGCGTGCGCCTGCTCAACCGAAAGCGGGGTGGTGATTACGGGCGCGCAGCCCTGCTTACGGATATAATACCGCTGGTACGCGCGGGAATTATCCACCTGCGCACGGGTGAACGAATCCGTATAGAAGGCCGAGCAGCCTTCGGCTATTGCGCGGCAGTCCGCAAGCACGTTGCTCCCCGTCGGGTATGCGCCCGCGCCCGCGCCGAGGAAGCTTTGCCTGCCCATGTGCGCGGCGCAAAGGCTCATCATATTGCCGCATTCATATACGCGCGCTTCGCCCGCATTCGCGCCGAAGAGCATGGGCTCCACCGCGGCGCTTATTGTGCCGAAGTGCCTTTCCGCATGGCCTATCAGGCGGCAGGCAAGGCCGTTTCCTTCAAAGAAGCGCATATCCTCCGCCGTAATATTGGCTATGCCGAAGCACGGCACGTCGCTTTCGCTTATCGATACGCCGTAGGCTATGTTTGCGCTGAGCACCAGCTTGCGCCGCGTATCTAGCCCGCATACATCGGCGGTTGGATCGGCCTCCGCGTAGCCAAGGCGCTGCGCATCGCTCAGCGCCGCAGCGTAATCCATACCGCGGCGGCTCATCGCGTCCAGTATATAATTCGATGTGCCGTTCATTATGCCGCTTACGGATATTATAGCGTCCACGCTTGCCGCGCGGGCAAGGGAGCTGAGCCACGGTATGCCGCCGCCCGCCGCCGCAGTACAGCGCAAGGACACGCCGTTTTCGCGCGCAAGTGCGGTAAGCTCATCATAATATGCGCACATAAGCTGCTTGTTGGCTGTAACGACGTGCTTTTTAGCCCTAAGCGCAGCGCATATGTATTCATGCGCGGGTTCAAGCCCGCCCATGGCTTCAACTATTATGTCCGCGTCTGCTTCGTTAAGTATCTTATAAAAATCGCTTGTGACCATGCAGTTAAGCCCCTCAAGTGGCCTGCGCGCAAGCACGGCGCAAATGTTCAGCGAAAGCGGCCGCTCCGTAAGCAGCTCGTAAAATCCGCGGCCGACAGTTCCGAATCCCAGCAAAGCAATGTTCATATATCCAAACTCCTTCCGTGCGGTACATTTACTGTTGAATGTACGCATATCAGATACATATGTTTTTATAATGGAGACAAATATACCACTGTTTGCCGGAAAACGCAATAGGCAGAATAAGTTTTTTCTGCGCTGCCGCATCGCATTACCTGATGCCGCAAATAATATATTATAAAAATGCAACCATTTCCGCCCGGAAACCGTTTATAATAGCGTATATGCCTTTTTACAAGGCACGAAAGGAGACATATATTTATGAAAAAGACCATTGCGGCCGTATTGGCCATTATATTCGCGCTTGGCATGGTTGGCTGCGCCGCGAACGGAAACGGGCAGGGCACGGCCGAAACCGCGGAAAATCCGCTGGATGTGCTGAACAAGGTATGGGACAGCTATACCGACGATGAAAAGTTCCCCGCCGCAGGCGGAGACATGAGCGAAGCGAACATGAAGGACGATGCGCCGGGCAACGTTGCGCTGGATGATGCGGATACGGTTGCATACCTCACCTCCTTCCCGGCGGACATGGTGGACAAGCTTGACGCCGCCGCCAGCCTTATGCACATGATGAACGCCAACATCTTCACCTGCGGAGCGTTTCGCCTGAAGGACGCCGCCGATGCGGACGCCGTGTGCGCCGCCATACGCGACGGGCTTAATTCCAAGCAATGGATGTGCGGCTTTCCGGACAAGATGGTGATTGCCAAGGTTAGCGGCTGCATAGTATCCGTATACGGCGCAGAGGATTTGGTGAACACCTTCCGCGATAAGCTGACCGCCGCCTATGAAAACGCGGAGATAGTTTACGACGAGGCGATAGCCTTCTAAGCGCAAACGAAGGGAGGGAGCAGTTCATGCTGTTTTCAAGCGCGGCATTTCTATATAGCTTTCTGCCGTTGACAATAGCGGTGTATTTCCTTATGCCGCGGCGGCTTAAAAACGCGGCGCTGCTCCTGATGAGCCTTATATTCTATGCCTGGGGAGAGCCGCGCTATGTGGTGCTTATGGTGTTGTCCATAACCCAAGGCTATATATTCGCGCGGCTTATAGGCAAAAGCCGCGGAACGAAAAAAGCAAAGGCATATCTTATAATAAGCCTTGTGCTGAGCCTTGGCATGCTTGGCGTGTTCAAATACGCCAACTTTTTTGCGGAAAGCTTCGCCGCGGTATTCGGCCTCAAAATAGCCGCGCTGAACATTGCCCTGCCCATAGGCATAAGCTTTTATACGTTCCAGCTTATAAGCTACGTTATAGACGTTTACCGTGCGGACGTTGAGCCGCAGCGGGATTATATTGCCTTTGCGGCGTACATATCCATGTTCCCCCAGCTTATAGCGGGGCCGATAGTGAGATACAGCGATATTGAAGCGGAGCTTACCGCGCGCGCATACGGCGCGGACAAGGCCGCATACGGCGCAAGGCGGTTTATACTGGGCCTTGGTAAAAAGGTGCTTATTGCAAACGTGCTTGCGGAGCTTGTGAACGCATTCAAGGCAAGCGGCGAAAAATCCACGCTGTTTTACTGGGTATATGCCGCGGCGTACATGCTGCATGTGTATTTCGATTTTTCCGGATACAGCGACATGGCGATTGGCCTTGGCGCAATATTCGGCTTCACATTTCCCGAAAACTTCAATTATCCCTATATTGCCGCAAGCATAACCGACTTCTGGCGCAGATGGCATATGTCGCTGAGCTCCTGGTTCAGGGATTATGTGTATATCCCCCTTGGCGGCAGCCGCGTGAAAAAGCCGCGCGCGCTTTTGAACATTGCAATAGTATGGATGCTTACGGGCCTTTGGCACGGGGCGGACTGGAACTTTGTCATGTGGGGGATAATGTTCGCGGCGCTGCTGATCGCGGAAAAAACGCTGCTTTTAGGCTTTATCAAAAAGCACAGAGCAATAGGGCATATATACACGCTGTTTTTCGTTATGCTGTGCTTCATCATGTTTGACGCTTCGGGCGTTAAGGAAGGCTTTGAGACGATTGCCGCGCTGTTCGGCGCAAACGCGGCGGATAATACGGAGGCTTTATATTACCTTAGAAGCTACGCCGTGCCGCTTACCGTTGCCGCGTTTGGCGCAACGCCGTGGCCTAAGCGCATAAAGGCGAAGCTTGAAGCCACGCGCATCGGCGGGGCGATAATGGCGATAGCGGAGCCTGTGGCGCTTGCGGCGCTGCTTTGCGTATGCACGGCGTATTTGATAGACGGGTCATTCAACCCGTTCCTGTATTTCAGATTTTAGCGGAGGGGAGAGCATATGCGTACCAAGCTTAAAAGCATACTTACCGTTGCGCTTGCGGCGGCAATAATATTCGGCTTTGCAATATGGGGAACGCTTAAAAAGGACGACGCGCAATCCCTCAGCGAAAGGCGCGCGCTGGCGACGATGCCAAAGCTCAGCATAGACAGCGTGCTTTCCGGCAAGTTTATGAGCGAATACGAACAGTATAAGCTGGATCAGTTCCCCCTTAGGGACGCCTTCCGCACGCTTAAGGCCGTGAATACATATTATGTATTTTCTCAGCGCGACAATAACGACATTTATATAGTTGACGGCATTGCAAGCAAGATGGACTATCCGCTGAACGGCGCAAGCGTTGAGCGCGCGGCAAAGCGGTTCGGCTACGTTTACGATACATATCTTAAGCCAAACGGCATAAAGGCATATTTAAGCCTTGTTCCGGACAAGAACTATTTTATGGCCGATGCAAACGGCTACCTGAGCATAGACTACGACAAGCTGAAGGATATGCTTACATCAAATATGATGTACGCCGAATATATAGACATTGCCGGCACGCTCGGCATAGACGATTACTACAAGACGGATCTTCACTGGCGGCAGGAGAGGATACTTGACACGGCAAAGAAGCTTGCCGAGGGCATGGGCGCGGACGTTGCAGCGGAATACACCGCGGCGGATGCGGATACGGACTTCTACGGCATATACTATGCCCAAAGCGCGCTGCCGCTGAAGCCGGATAAAATGTATTACATGCAGGGCGGGAGCATTGCGGATTATAGGGTATATGATTACGAGAGCGGAAAATACGTTGACGTATACGACATGGAAGCGCTCAGCGGGCGCGACCCGTATGAAATGTTCCTGCATGGGTCAAAGTCCATACTGACAATAGAAAATCCGAACAGCAGGAGCGGACGGTCGCTTATAATGTTTAGGGATTCGTTCGCTTCAAGCATTGCGCCGCTGCTTGCGGAAGGGTTCGACAGGGTCACGCTTGTGGACATTCGCTATATCGCCCCTGAGCTGCTGGGGCGGATGATAGATTTCAGCCAATATACGGACGCGCTGTTTCTATACGGCACGGGTGTTATAAACAACAGCGAAACAATAAAGTGAAGCTTACATGGGGCCGCGTGCGATAACGCGGCCTTTATGCTATAATAAAGTAAAATAAGTCGTAACAGCGGAGGATAAACCTTTATGGATATACACGCGCTGGTGGAAGCGCAGCATAAATATTACCAGTCCGGCGCGACAAGGCCGGTGGAGTTTAGGATAGAGGCGCTCAGGAAGCTTCAGCGGGCAATACGCGCGAACGAGAAGCTGCTTGCCGATGCGTTGAAGCAGGATTTGAATAAGTCCGAAACGGAAAGCTACATGTGCGAAACGGGCATGGTACTGGAAGAACTTAGTTACCATATAAAGCACGTTGCCAAATGGACAAAGAACAGGCGGGACAAAACGCCGCTTGCGCAGTTTTCGGCAAAAAGCTACATTTCGCCCGAGCCTTACGGCGTGGCGCTCATAGTATCGCCATGGAATTACCCCGTGCAGCTTTGCTTAAATCCGCTAATCGGCGCCATATCCGCGGGCAACTGCGCCGTGGTAAAGCCGTCCGCCTATGCCGCGGCTACAAGCACCGCCATAGCCAAGCTGATAGGCGACACATTCCCGCCGGAATACATTGCCGCCGTTGAGGGCGGCAGGGCGGAAAATCAGGCGCTGTTTGAAGAAAAGTTCGATTACATATTCTTTACCGGCAGCGTGGAGGTGGGCAGAATCGTTATGCAGGCGGCAGCGAAGCATCTTACGCCGGTTACGCTGGAGCTGGGCGGCAAAAGCCCCGCAATAGTGGACGAAACGGCGGACATAAAGCTGGCTGCGCGCAGGATAGCCTTCGGCAAGGTGCTCAACGCCGGACAGACGTGCGTTGAGCCGGACTATCTTTTGATACACCGCAGTATTAAGGATGCGTTCATCAGCGCATATCGGGACGCGCTGGAGCAGTTTTTTCCAAACGGCGATATGCGGGACATGGTAAACATAATAAGCGAAAAGCATTACAACCGCGTAAAGGGGCTTATTCAGGGCGAAAGCATAGCCTTGGGCGGCACGGTTGACGACGAGCGCCGCTTCATAGCGCCCACGTTGCTTGATGATGTTTCGCCCGATGCGCCAATCATGCAGCAGGAGATATTCGGCCCCGTGCTGCCCATGCTGTGCTTTGATACGCTGAGTGAAGTTATATCCTTTGTCAACAGCCGTCCCAAGCCCCTTGCGTTTTATATATTCACGGCGGACAAGGCCGCGGAGCGCCGCATTCTTGAAAGCTGCTCCTTCGGCGGTGGCTGCGTGAACGATACTATAATTCACCTTGCCTCCTCCGCGCTGCCGTTCGGCGGGGTAGGGGAGAGCGGCATGGGCAGCTACCACGGCAAAAAAAGCTTCGATACCTTCACGCACGAGCGCAGCATAGTCAATAAATCAACCAAGATAGACCTCCCCATGCGCTACTTCCCGTACAGCAAAAGGAAGCTTAGAATAATAAAGATGTTTATGAAGTGAGAACAAAGCCCGGGCGATTGCCCGGGCCCTCTGTTTTTTTTATGTAAAAAATCGAAAGACAGACGAGAAACACATGAACGAAAATTTCATGACGATGCCCAAATTTAGGCATTTTTTGACGATTAAACGGCTTGTGAGAAAATTGTGCAAATTGCACAATAATATATGAAATAGAATCCTGAATTTATACAAAAATTTACCTTGTAAATTTTTTGTGACAGGTATATAATCAAGTCAACCAATAAACCAAGAATAGGGGGATAAACCATGAAAAAACATTGGTTGACGGCCATAATTATGGCTGTACTGCTGCTTGCGCAGGCGGTTGCCGCTTGCGGCGGTGCGCTGGCAGAAGGCGAAGAGCATGTGCATACGCCGAGCGGATGGAAGCACGATGAGTTCACTCACTGGCGCGATTGTACCGAATGCGGTAAAACGCTGCTGAGTGAGGTTGGTGAGCATGTGCTGGAAGCAAACGACAGAGGAACCTACTCATGCGTATGCGGTTATGAGGAAGACCATCTGTATGATCCAGATACTACCCAGTGGGTATGCGACGAGATGACACTGACGGAGTTCCACTACCAGCCTTGCAAAGTATGCAGATTGCACCACGGCAACATAGAGGGACATGACTATCTCGAAACGCCGGACAGCAGTGGCAATTTTGTATGCGAAAAGTGCGGCTACAAAAGGAGCCACATAGAGCATAAATGGAGCAATGAGTGGACGGCAGTTCCAAATGAGCACTTCCATGTGTGCGAATACGAAGACTGCAACGTGCACGACAACGAAACCGCCGCTGCACATACATGGCAGGAAACCGAAAACGGTACATATATTTGCACGACTTGCGGATACGAGATAGACCATGAGCACGAAGCTGATACAGATTGGACGTATAACGCCGATAACCATTGGCACGCTTGCACGCATGAAGGCTGCGAATGGAACATCGATTTTGGCGTGCATACCATTGTCAACGGCAAGTGCAGCGTATGCGAATACGAAAAGCCGCATGAGCATAACTGGAAAGCCGAGTGGAAGTACGATGCGACCAACCATTGGCATGCATGCACCGAGGAAGGCTGCAATTGGACCAAAGACAAGGCCGAACATGAGTGGGGCCCATGGTACCATAGCGGAAATGAGCATTTCCGTTATTGTAAGAAGCTGTGTGGAGCTTCTCAGTGGGAGGAACACACGATAATAGATGCAGGCAACAACATATATAAGTGCACAACGTGTGGTTACGAAAGAAACCATAAAGACCATGATTGGGATGAAGAAAAATGGGAGTATAACGCCGGAAGCCATTGGCATGGATGCAAAATTGACCAATGCGTGAGCACCAAAGACGGAGCACCGCACACGTTTGTGAGCGATGAGAAATATGGCTGGGTATGCGAAGTTTGTGGCTATGTAAAGGATGAAACTGAGCATGAACATGTTTGGAGTAAGGAATGGGGCTATGATGAAGAATACCATTATCACAAGTGTGAAATTGAAGGCTGCGAAGCAAAGGAAGACTGGGAACAGCATAATTGGGTAGACAATGGCAGCTTTGAAATATGCGACAAGTGCGGGTGGCATAAATGCGTAGCGAGCGAGGAAATGCTGCATAACGACCAGTACCATTGGTATAAGTGCGCTTATCCCGACTGCGATTGGGTGGTCGGCTATGAAAAGCACCAAATGGTAGAAGATACCGAGAAGGGCGGATATGTCTGCACAGTTTGTGGCTATGAAAGAGACCATGAGCATGCATGGGATGGCAAGCTGTACTACGATGCTGAAAAGCATTACCTGGATAAATGCACTATCTGTGGCATATACAGATGGGACGAAGCCCACAGCATGTTCACGAATGTAATGGGAATTTCCGTATGTGCGGATTGCGGATACCATATACACGACTGGAGTGCAGATTGGGACAAGGATGAGACCCAGCATTGGCATGAATGCAGGTTCGACGGCAATATGGACAAAGAAGCTCCAGAGCAGATCGCGACGTTTGCAATAGCGGATGACAAGACGGAAAGCCATCTGCACGAAAGCTGCAAAGAAAAGGGCGCAGTTGCCGCGCATAACTTCGTCAACGGCGTATGCGAATGCGGTTACGAAGAACCGCATCAGCATAGCTGGAGCGACTGGGAGAATGTTGGAACCGGACATAAGCACCATTGTACTGCGGAAGGCTGCGACGCCGAGGAACAGTTCGATCACGAACTGGTAGACGGCAGGTGCGACAAGTGCGGCTACACCATGCACGGTGCAAAGAACGAATGGAAGTACGATGAAACTAACCATTGGCACGAGTGCCTGTTTAAAGGCTGCACCGAGATGCTTGACAAAGCCGAGCATGATTGGACTGATTGGGAAGGCGTAGCTACGGGCCATAAGCGCGAATGTAAGGTATGCCACTATGTGGAGAGTGTGGATCACGGCGAGGATGTTTACAATGCCGGCAAGTGCGATATCTGCGGATTCACTATGCATGGTGCACAGGATGAGTGGAAGTACGATGAACACACTCATTGGCACGAGTGCAAGTTCGCTGGCTGCGAAGAAAAGTTTAATGAAGAACAACATGTAATCATTGGCGGCAAGTGCAAGTGCGGATATGAGCAGAAGCATGAATTTAGCGACGAGTGGAGCAGTGATGAAACCCATCATTGGCATGCATGCACGGTAGAAGGCTGCGGATGGACTTATGGCGAAGCCGAGCATATTTGGGGCAACTGGGTAGGCACAGCTACGAGCCATGAGCGCGAATGTAAGGTATGCCACTATGTGGAGAGTGTGGATCACGGCGAGGATGTTTACAATGCCGGCAAGTGCGATATCTGCGGATTCACTATGCATGGTGCACAGGATGAGTGGAAGTACGATGAACACACTCATTGGCACGAGTGCAAGTTCGCTGGCTGCGAAGAAAAGTTTAATGAAGAACAACATGTAATCATTGGCGGCAAGTGCAAGTGCGGATATGAGCAGAAGCATGAATTTAGCGACGAGTGGAGCAGTGATGAAACCCATCATTGGCATGCATGCACGGTAGAAGGCTGCGGATGGACTTATGACGAAGCTGAGCATACTTGGGGCGAATGGATAGCCGAAGGCACATTCCATGAGCGCGAATGCACGGTATGCCATAGGGTGCAGCATGAGAATCATGATTTGACTGATGGCAAGTGCGATATCTGCGGATTCACTATGCATGGTGCACAGGATGAGTGGAAGAACGATGAGAACACTCATTGGCACGGGTGCAAGTTCGATGGCTGCGAAGAAAAGTTTGACGAAGCTGAGCATACTTGGGGCGAATGGATAGCCGAAGGCACATTCCATGAGCGCGAATGCACGGTATGCCATAGGGTGCAGCATGAGAATCATGATTTGACTGATGGCAAGTGCGATATCTGCGGATTCACTATGCATGGTGCACAGGATGAGTGGAAGAACGATGAGAACACTCATTGGCACGAGTGCAAGTTCGATGGCTGCACAGATAAGCTTGGCGAAAACGAGCATGATCTTGTCAACGGCGTATGCAGAGTTTGCGGCTACGGGAAGATAGATTATCCTGTTTATGACGATGTACAGCCCATTGTTTCCGCCCCGCTGCCGCCGCAGACCGGCGACGCAAGCTATCTTGCGATTGGCATTGGCATGATTGCCGCCGCGCTTTGCATAGCACTTAGGAAAAGGCAGAGCAACTGATAAGAGAACAGAATAACTCAATGCACCGAAAAGGCCGTCTTGCGACGGCCTTTTGCTATGCTTAGGTTTAGAACTTCAATCCGTTGATTATGTTTGCATCGGCGACCACCTTGGCCTTGATGAGGGGCTTCTGGGAGGCCATTATTACTGTAACTCCGGGGCCGTGGCCGGCAAGCATGCAGTCCGAATGGATTATTACGCCTATGGCTACCGCGCCCGTGAGGAAGCCGCGGCCATACATATTGTCGCAATCCTGAAGCATTACTATGTCGCCGAAGCGGAGCTTGTCAAGCCCCAGCTCCTTCACCTTGGCGGGATCGTGCGTCATAATGTCGTAATCACCGCGGAAGGGCAGATTGGAGCCTATGCCGGAGCCCATAAGATAGGGCGGTATCACAGCCGCTACGGGTACGGTAAGCGTGCCGTCGCCGTTTTCCTCTATGCCAAGCTTTTCAAAAAGCTCGGGGTCAATGTTCATGGCGCTTATTTCGGGATAGTCCACAAGCTTTAGCCCCTGGCCGTGCGCGCGGATGAGCACCTTATCCTCGGGGCAGAGCAGGTCAAGCGTTTCATCCTCAAAGTATATCATAACGTCCTCCGCGCCGCCGTGCTTGCCGGTGACGAAGCCGCGCTTGCCCTTGCCTTCACCGCTCATAACAACGGCCTCGTTGCCTATGCAGGAAAGTATGTTCAGATATTCGCTGAAATCCTTGTTGTCATGATAAAGCGATACGCCGGGTTCAATATGGTCGCCCGCAAGGCCGAAGGCACAGTCGCCCAGCTTTACATTATAATTGATGCCGCCTATGCCTGGGGTAAGGAAGGGCTTGCCGTCCTGCGCAACGCGCCAGCCGCGGCAGACATTGGGCCGTATTTTGCCCACGACGGAGCCTTTTACTACCTTTTCTTTGTTGGTTTTAAGCATTGGGAGTCTCCTTTCGCATTTGCCGTATTGACATATTTATATAGGATATGATACCTTAAACTGGCAAAAAAGCAAGAGTAAAAAGCGGCGAACGGGGCATAGAAACACCCGGATGCGTGTTTGCGAAAAAAGTTTGGTTTTTTTATAAAAAAAGCTTGATATTTCCATGAATATCGTGTAGAATATGAGCGTTGTGCGAATGGACGCAGTTTTTTCGCGCGGCGATAACGTGAAAGACTCAGCGGGAGGTTGCCGGTATGCCATCCGGGTAATTTCCGCCGAGGGCCCACGATACGGGCAACGGGCAAGTGCCCGGCCGAGGTATTTTAGAAACGAAACACTCGGCTGCGTGTACGGCCCCGATACTAAAAGGAGGAAGAAATAATATGGCAAATCAGAAGATCCGCATTAAGCTCAAGGCCTACGAGTGCAACCTTATCGACCAGAGCGCGGAAAAGATCGTGGATACGGCAAAGCGCACGGGCGCTCGCGTAAGCGGCCCCATACCCCTGCCGACGGAGAAGGAAATAGTTACCA
>ERZ1034844.781-NODE-781-length-16323-cov-4.533071_pt1 | contig 16323 bp, 7 predicted proteins | sample MGYA00520594_ERZ1034844 | MGnify/ENA primary metagenome ERZ1034844 (study PRJEB33766, sample SAMN09781733) | gut metagenome | biome: gut microbiome | host: Homo sapiens | place: Madagascar | study: EMG produced TPA metagenomics assembly of the PRJNA485056 data set... | reverse complement strand
TACGAAGCACCGGTTTATACGGCATGGAGCTGCAAAAATAAAAATCACCTGATCCGGATTCCGGTATCACGCGGTGAAAATACAAGAGTAGAATTGAGAAGTCCGGATCCGACAGCCAATCCATACCTTGCAATTGCGGTTGCCCTGATGGCAGGACTGGACGGCATCAAAAATAAAATCGAGCCTCCTGCACATATGGATGAAAATGCGTTGTCCATGACAGAAAAGGAAAGAGAAGAGGCATGCATCAAGACTCTGCCCGATACCCTTATGGCAGCGATCGAAGCCTTCCGCGCGGATCCTTTTATGAAAGAAGTGCTCGGTGAGCAGGTATACAATACTTATCTGGAAGAAAAATTAAATGAGTGGAATGAATACCGCGCAGTTGTAACAGACTGGGAAGTGTCTAAATATCTCTACAGATACTAAGCCTGAAGTGCAATCATATGTTTTGACAAAATGGATTTATTATTTTGTCAGATTATGCAGGCACGGACAGGAGGTGGATGTAGAGTGACCAGTATAATTGTTGCACTTCCCAAAATTGAAGATGCAAAAAATATGAAAAATCTGCTGGTTCGGAGCGGATATTCCGTGGAAGCGGTCTGTACATCCGGACTGCAGGTTCTGGCGGCAGCTGACCAGCTGCGGGATGGGATTGTTGTATGCGGATATAAGCTGACGGACATGCTTTACTTTGAACTGCACGAAAATCTCCCTGATGATTTTGAAATGCTTCTTATGGCATCGCAGCACCTCTTGGTTGATTGTCAGGACAATGATATCATCTGTCTGGCCATGCCGTTCCAGTTGAGAGACCTCGTCAACACGGTTGAAATGCTTGGTAACTCTATTTCTTATAAGCGCAAAAAGAGAAAGGCACAGCCGAGACAGCGCAACTCCAAGGAAATTGCTTTGATCAAGGAAGCAAAGCTTTTACTTATGGACCGGAACAATATGACAGAAGAGGAAGCTCACAGATACATACAGAAAACAAGTATGGACAACAGCACCAGTATGGTGGAAACAGCGCAGATGGTGCTCAGTATTATGCAGGAGTAGGTGCCGGCAACAGAGTTTTCCGGCAGATGGCAGGAAAGAGGAAAATGGATATGAAATTTACCAAGATGCAGGGTTGCGGAAACGACTATGTATATATCAATGGTTTCACGGAACATATAAAAAATAAAGCAGAATTTGCGAAGGTTGTCAGTGACAGACATTTTGGCGTCGGTTCAGATGGTGCGATCTTTATCAATCCGTCAGACGTGGCGGATTTTGAAATGGAAATGTACAATGCGGACGGAAGCCGTTCGGAGATGTGTGGAAACGGTATCCGCTGCGTGGCAAAATACGTATACGACCATAAAATGACGGACAAAAAAAAGATCAGCATTGTCAGTGCCGGAAAGATCAAATATCTGGATCTGACGGTTAAGGACGGTAAAATGACGCATGCAAAGGTAAATATGGGTGCTCCCGTTTTGATTGCAAAAGAAGTGCCTGTGGCAGAATACCTTTCAGAAATGAGTAAAAACGGAGGATGGGCGGAATTTAACGATATTCCCGGATATGACAAGGCTGTTGTATCAGCTCCCATTACCATAAAAGAAGATGTATATGAGATTACTTGTGTTTCCATGGGCAATCCGCATGCGGTCGTATTTGTAGATCATGTGGCAGATCTGGATATCGAAGCTATCGGACCTTCCTTTGAAAATTATGAGGATTTCCCCAACAGGATCAATACCGAGTTTGTAGAGATCGTGGACAGAAAGCATGTCAATATGCGTGTCTGGGAGAGGGGAACCGGCGAAACCCTAGCCTGCGGAACCGGATGCTGTGCAACCGTAGTTGCCTGTATTTTAAACGGATTGACAGATGATGAGGTGACAGTCAGGGTCCTTGGCGGTAAGATCAAAATATTCTGGGACAGGAAAGAAAATCTTGTCTATATGACCGGCCCGGCCGAGACAGTTTTTGAGGGTGAATACCCTTGGGAAGATTGATAAAAATAAAAAAAAGAATCAGTACAGTAAATATGCATCTGATCCCGAAAAAGGAGAAATGGACATGGCAAAAGTAAATGACAATTATTTAAAACTTCCGGGAAGCTATCTTTTTTCAACAATCGGAAAAAAGGTAAATGCTTATGCCGCAGAAAATCCTGACAAAAAGATTATTCGTCTTGGAATCGGTGATGTGACCCAGCCGCTGGCACCGGCTATTATTGAGGCACTTCACAGTGCGGTTTCGGAAATGGGTGTGGCCGAGACCTTCCATGGATATGCACCGGATCTGGGATATGAATTCCTAAGAAATGCAATCGCTGAAAATGATTACAAAAAAAGAGGCTGCGATATTGCGGCTGATGAGATCTTTGTTTCAGATGGAGCAAAATGCGACTCCGGTAATATTCAGGAAATTTTCAGTGTGGACAACAAGATTGCTGTCTGCGATCCGGTATACCCGGTATATGTGGATACCAATGTTATGGCAGGACGTACCGGTACCTATGATCCAAAGACCGAGACATGGAGCGATGTGATCTACATGCCGTGTACTGCTGACAATGACTTCGCGCCGGAGCTTCCAAAAGAGGTGCCGGATATCATCTACCTGTGCTTCCCCAACAACCCGACCGGATCTACCATTACCAGGGCACAGTTGCAGGAATGGGTGGATTATGCCAATAAAAACGGCTCCGTGATCATCTACGATGCAGCCTATGAAGCTTATATTTCCGAAGACGATGTTCCTCACAGCATTTACGAGTGCGAGGGCGCCAGAACCTGTGCAATCGAATTACATTCATTTTCCAAAAATGCCGGATTTACCGGAGTGCGTCTTGGATATACCGTTATTCCCAAAGACCTTGAGGTAGAGGGAACCAAGCTGCATGCATTGTGGGCAAGACGCCATGGCACCAAATACAACGGAGCACCGTATATTGTCCAGCGTGCCGGCGAAGCCGTTTACTCTCCGGAGGGACAAGCACAGTTAAAAGAGCAGGTCGCTTATTATATGAATAATGCAAAATATATCCTGACCGGATTAAAAGAAGCCGGATACACCGTTTCCGGTGGTGTAAATGCTCCTTATATCTGGCTGAAGGCTCCGAACGGAATGAACAGCTGGGAATTTTTTGACTATCTGTTGGAAAAAGCAAATGTTGTGGGTACACCCGGTTCCGGATTTGGACCAAGCGGCGAGACCTATTTCCGTCTGACGGCATTCGGCTCTTATGAAAATACGGTTGAAGCGATTGAGAGAATTAAGAAGTTGTAATTGACTTTTCTGTTGTCAGCCAACTGATCGGCACCCGAATCATTTGTCAAAACTCAATTATAAGGGGTATAATATCCCTATATACTGTCCACACCATATTTTAAAGAGACAATAATGAGTATGATGAAAAAAGAAAAACAAACCTATCCGCGCCCGAGAAAAGAAATGCTGCGCCTTATGAAAGCAGCGGATAAAAGGGGAAATTTACCGGAAACCATCGTGGAAGAATTTGTCCGGCATCCTTTTTCCATGCCCGCGCTTTGGGATTGCAGAGAATATTTCTACCGGCTTGACACACAGGAATGTATGGAAAATCCCGTGCTGGTGACACATCTTGCCCTGATCTATTCCATGGCAGGACGACTGGATCTGGCAAAAGAAAGCATGAAGCTGCTGGGAGAGACCCCAAAGCATTGGCAGCCACAGGATCTGAAGCAGACAGACCTTTACAGGATTATACTGGAAATGGTAATGCCGTATACAAGTGATTCTATGTTTCTGAGAATCATTTTTTGCCTGATTAAGATGCAGGCAGTGCCGGTTATGGGACTTACCCTGTCAGCCTGCCGCCCGAGTATATTGAACGGATTTCGAGATTTTACGAGATACGGTCCCTTTTTGGAGCGATATGGCGATATCATCATTGATACCGTGCAGCAGTTGTACGGAGGCAATGGGCAGAGTATATATGATATTTTACTTGCAGAATGGTATTATCAGAATAATGAATGCTTTAACGCACTTGTGCTGGTAACGGGTATCATTCCGCTTGTTGAGAAGGATAAGGATATGCGCTGCCTGTTCGTGGCGCTGGCCCTGCAGATGAAAATCCTGCTTGTAAATGGACAGACAAAGATGGCCAAGCCCCTGGTTGAAAAAATTCGCGAAAGGATACATCAAACAGGCTGGGAGGAACTGACCTCCAGCTTAAATGCCCTTGCCTGTCTGGCAGCCTGCTATGACGGATGTCAGGAGGAAGTGGAGAACTGGCTGGAGCATACAGCACCGGATGAAAATAAGGACATCTTTATGATGGACATGTATGCCTATCTGGTAAAGGTACGATGCTATCTGCAAATGGGTAGATATATGGTGGCTCATGTGCTGGTGAAGCAGCTTACCGATCTGCTTAGCCCGGTAAAAAGGTATATGGATCTGTGCGAGTGCTACATGCTTTCCGCCATCATTTACCACAAAGCCGGCGACAGACAACGGATGAGCGATGAGCTTGGCAAAGCGTTGGCACTTGCAAGGCGGCATCATTATCTCCGTCTGCTTGCAGATGAAGGCAACTGTATGGTACAGATGCTCACAGTCTATCAGCAGGAGAGAGGCGCGGATGACTTTACAGATACGATCATGGACCTTGCGGGAGAGGTTGGCAAACATTTTCCCGATTATATGAAATCACCGGCCGAATATTATGAACCGTTGACGGCTATGGAAGCAAATGTGTTCCGGCTGATGGCGCAGGGAATGAGCAATGATGAGATTGCCGACAGACTTGGAAAAAAGACCGGAACCGTTAAATTTCACAGCAATAATATTTTTCGGAAGCTTCAGGTACAGAACAGGCAGCAGGCGGTCAACCGAGGTAGAGAAATTGGTCTGCTTTGAATCTAATTAAATAGCAACAAAACACAGCCCCCTGTATGGTAGCTTCCATACAGGGGATTTTTTGCGTTTACAGTAAAAAAGTTTGGTTAAAAGTTTAGTTTTACTCAACCTTAGTTTGCTATACAAATAATATAGGGGTAACTATAATATATTATGAGATAATCAGGTAAACTATGCCGCAAAAGGCTTTGTGATAAGTAAGAGGAGAATTTATATGAAAAAGAAAAATACCATCATTAACTTTGGACAGTTGTCCAAGCGGATACTATCTGTTGCCTTGTCCGTTGTCATGATCGGAAATATGACGGATCTGTCAGCATTGGCAGTTGGTGCAGAGACCACGCAGGAGGAGCTGTCTATTGTTGCTTTTGATTCTTTGTCAAAAGACATACGGGAGCAGAAACTGGATGTCGGAGCATCAGAAGATGACATCAATTTCCCTGATACGCTGACTGTAACAGTGGAAAAAGCAAAACAGGAGGATGCAGCTTCCGTTTCAGATAATGAAAGTGCTGCTAAGACTGAGAAAATCCAGCTTGCGGATATCAAGTGGGAGCTGGATGCAGACGAGAGTGACGCAGAAGAATTTGACAGTAGCGAAGAGCATGAGGGTTTCTGCTATGTTTATACCCCGGTTCTGCCTGATGCCGACGAAAAAGGTAATAAGCTCGTACTTGGTAAAGATGTGGAACTGCCGGCAATTTACGCTCTGGTTGGGGATTATGGCGTGGCAACGCTGGCTAATGATCTGGTTCAGGTCAGTATAAATGGTGAATCTACAAATTATACAACATTGAATGACGCGTGCAATGCGATCAGCGAGGCAGTAAATACCTCTACGGATAGTGAACTTGATATTACATTAAAGTTATTGCAAACTGCTAAAATTAATTATGATGATTATAAAGAGTTTGAATGGACATTAGACGGTGAAAATAAAAATGTAACGTTGACCATTAATCTGAATGGAATGGAAATGGGGCTATATAGAGCGAATCCTGGTACCAATGCCGGAGGAATATGGGCATGTGGTAATTTTATAATGAACTTTCGGAATATGGGCGTTGTTTTAACAAATTCGAAAAGTTTAACCGGTAAGCTGTATGGTACTCTTAATGTTGATGATCAGGCGAATTTTACATTAAACAATGCATATTGTTATGAATTGGATATTCTGCAAAATGGTACTGGAGTATTAGAAAGTGGAAAATGTAATAAGGTAGTGGTAGGAACTCTTAAGACTACAAGCAATTCCGATGCCCGTTGTCAAATTAAGAGTGGCGAATATGAATATATATATGGATATGGAGGAGCCGAACTTTCTATTGAAGGAGCGGATACAAGTGTTAAAAATTTATATGTGTATCATTATATTAAGACGGCTGATGGAAATCGAGAATCTGCAAAAGTAACCATTAATCTTCGCGGAGGTATATACAGTTCGGTATATACAGATGTCATAAGCGGTGAAACCTGTGACGCATCAAAGGGTTATGCCCTTTCCAATATGTTAGTTCCGGGTTATGGCTTTGTTTCACAGGATAAGGAAGAACCGGTAGATCTGACAGATAAAACAGAAATTACAAATGTCAAAGTCATTCCTGTAGCGATCACGATTACAGAGCAGCCTTCTATTGCTCAAAATAAGAGTACTGTTCTGGAATATTATGCAGAAGCAGACGCACCGAAGCTTACTATAGCGGCTGAGAGCACCGGCGAATTGACCTATCAGTGGTATCAGACAACATCTGATGGAACAGAAGGTAGTGCAACAGAGACAGCAGTTTCTGGCGCAACAGAAAGTACCTATCAGATTTCTGCCGGATTAGCGCCCGGAACCTATCAGTACTATTGTACTGTTTCCTGTGGGGAAAGCTCTGTAAAATCTGATGCTGTTACCTTTACAGTAACACAGGTTGTCGCAAAGATCGTTGAAACCAAGGCAGATGGAACCACAAAGGAAACCTATTATGCCGATTGGGCAGGTGCCATGACATACTTATCATATAGCAGTGAAGGTGAATTTGAAGGTGTTGAAAAGGCAGAGATTATTTTATTACAGGATACAGAGTGTAGCGTTAGTGTCGTAAATTCTATAGGTGACTTCGATGGTCATTTCCCGAAAGAAATCATTATCAGATCTGAGGAAGAGTGCCATGAATTGTCCGGTGGTACGGTACTGAATGCTGTGTATGATACGACACATGTATATATGAAGAATATAAAGGTGGAAGGATCTATTGCCTTGTCAGGAGGAGCCACACTTATATTAGATAAAAAAACAGAGGTGGTAGCTAAAACCAGAGTGGATACTTTTGAGGTAAAAGAATCTAAACTTATCATTGGAGATGCAAAAGCGTCTATTGGCATTGAATTGAAAAATGGCAGTACATTAGAAGTAAAGCAGGGAGCGGTTATTTCCGGTCCGAGCGGAGCTTCGGACGAACAGATTAATGTGACAGGTGAAGGAAATACAGCTGTTCTGGGGGCAGGTGCTGCGGCACCCGTTTTCTACGGAGATGGAGAACTCAGTATTTATTGCAAGAATGATACAGCTGACTGGTCTACATCTTTAAAAACAACCGGAAACAAAAAAATCTGGTATCCGATTACGCTTCCGGAGGGCGTTACATTGCCGACGGATGGAGAAAATGCATCTGTTGTTTCCGTATACAATGGAGACACCTATGGTCTTTATCAAAATGGAGACACGACGAATAATTCCATCAATGTACCGGGCCAGATCTGCAGCTATTATCTGACAAAAGATGGAAATAATAATCTGCAGAAAATATCAGATAGCAAATTTACGATGCCTGCAGCAGCAGTAACTCTGTTGGGACATAATACAGATGAATATGGTGTGTGTGCAAATTGTGGCAAGACAGATCTTGCAAAGGCTTATGAGAATAGACACCTGCATGTTGAAGGTCTGACCGGACGTACCTATGACAGCTATCCGCAGATACTGTCAAATATCACACTGGATACTGCTGATGGTTCAAAGACACTCGTTGCACCGAGTTATTACGATAAGTTAGGAAATCCGGCTTTGAACAGCCCTACAGGCGTAGGTGGTGACAATCCTCGGAATAGTGATGAAGCTGAGTATGTTGTGCGCTATAAAAATAATGCAGAGATATATATCCTGACACAGGGGGAAGCCGGCTTTGATGAAACAAAAGCGCCTCAGGTCACAATTAAAGGACGTGGTAATTATACCGGAGAAGTTACCATTTATTTCACGATCGGAAAGGGTACGGCAAGACTGGGAGATATAAATGCTTATACAGGCACTTATAATGGAAAGGAGCAGTCTGCATGGGAATTGCTTTCTTTGCAGTTTGAAGCTGATCCCTACGATCAATATCAGTTTACTGAAGGTCTGATTGATAATAAATATATTTCAGCATGCGATTGGGCAGCAGCTTACAAGTGGTATGAGGATGGTACTTATAAATTAAACTACAAAGTTGAGTATAGTACGGATGATCAAAAAAACTGGATCACAGAAAAAGAATTTGGCAGCAGCACTGAAAATGTATATAAGATCACTGATGCCGGAGAATATCCTTTTTATCTCAGAATAACAGGTGGAGATGGTCTTTTTGATACACTTACCTCTGAAAAGTGTATTGCAAAGATTAAACCAAGAGATCTGAATTATCTGTTTGAATATAGTTATATTACTGTGGATATACCTGAGAGTCTGGTAGCATATTATACCGGTAAGCCGGTCCTTCCTGCATCCGGGTATCAACTCAAGGACAGGGAACTTTATCAGAGAGATGCGGATGGAAACCTGATAACGGGTTATACATTGGTAAAAGACACCGACTTTACCGTATCCGGTCTTAACAATACGGATATAACAGATGATGCAACTTTGATCTTTACAGGTAAAGGGAATTATAGCGGAGAGATTGAGGCTGAAAATAAATTTGCGATTAAGTATGCGTTCTCGCCTGCACAGACCACGGTATCTAAAGACTATTGGTACAACGGGGATGTGCCTGTGAAATTTAGCGAGCAGGATGAGAGCTCAGATGCAGAAAAGATTGTATACAAAGGAAATGTAGAAGCAGGTGCCGGTTTAAGTGACAATCTGAATGCCTATGCTTCACTGGAGGAGGCCATTAATGGTTCTGCTTCCGGATTTACTTTTACATCGGAGGGTAAGAATACACAGACTCTTTATATAAAAGACGAGGATAACGGTTATATTGGTACATCTGTAGATGTGACTGTCCAGATCGACAAGACAGCTCCGGTATGGGAAGGTGCTGATGGAAGCTCTAATGGATACGGAATCCAGATCAAAGAAAACTGGTGGAAGAAACTGTTAAACACGATCAGCTTTGATCAATTTTATAATGACGAGACATTGGAAATCAAAATCCGTGCCAATGATGAAAAAGCCGGTATTGATACCAGTGGTCTTGATCAGTATTTTTACTATATTGAAGAGGTTTCAGATGAAAACGCCATAGACAATTACAAGGTAAAAACGGCGGAAGAACTGGATCAGTTGAGTTTTGTGGGAGTAGCAGCGAATGGAGCTTCTGCTGTTACGGTAGGAAGCCTGAGTAAAGATGCTAATTATGTTGTTTATGCTTATGCTGTGGATAAAGCCGGTAATAAGAGTGAATATATCTGCACGGAAGGTATTGTGAGAGACACTGCAATTCTTTCATATGTGATCAATGCGCCGAATGCGTCAACCGGAACCTTAGATGATACAGAGGGTACATTCTCTTTCGAAGCACCAGAAGATCTGACATTGTTATATTTCTATGTGCATGCAAATGAATTTGAATCTGCGTCTGAATACAAGGATTTTGTAGATAAAATGACAGATTATTACAAAAATCTGAATTCGGCTTCTTCCGAGAAATATCTCCCTCTTGCAAAAAAAGAAAATGACGGCAAGTGGGCGCCGAATTTTACAAGTGATGGAGATAAGGTACAGACTTCATTTGGTTATCCAGGAAGAGAAATAACCTTGCATACCTGCAAGGTTCCCAAAGGCAATTATGAACTCACTATTTCAGATTTGCAGCCCAGCGAAGCATGTACAGTCTGGATGGTAAGTATTGACAGGGCCGGCAATATAAGTTCCAGTCCTTTTATGAGCTTTACCACGACCAAGGCATTGCCATGGGTAACGGCAGTACCTGTACTGACCGGTTTTTATGGAGATACACCACAGGATCTGACGATTACCACTCCCGGTGTAGCGGAGTATGGTGATGTTAAGATTCAGGGTGAATGGAAGATTACAGAGAAAGATACGACGCCGTTAGGGATGAATACAACGACAACGTGTCAGGTGACCTTCATCCCGGATGCCAGCCTGTATCCGGATCAATTTGAGAATCATATATTCAGGGTAAGACCGGTTATTAAAAAACGGCCGATCACGATCCGTGTTGCAGATATGACGGTAGGCTATGGGGAAAATATACCCCGGATAACGGATGGTGATTTTGACATTGTCACAGACGGTGAAAGCAAGGGCCTGGTAGGCTCAGATACAAAAGAGACCATTCAAAATACATTGTCGCTTGTAACTTCGGCAAAAAGTGGATCGGATTGCGGTGAATATCCTTTTACAGTAAGCTCTGACAGCGGTAATTATGAAGTGACCGCAAAGTATTTTGATAATTTATCCGATTTAACCAATCCTAAGACGGAAGGGACTCTTACGATTACAAAGGCAGCCGGAGAGATCATCCAGAATGAAGGCTTTACTACAAGTGTGACCGCAGTTTACAAGGATCCTGATTTTTCCTTGAATGTATCACCTAACAACAAAGAAGGAAAGCTTATATATGAAGTAAGTAATTCTAAGGATGCAGATGGTATAAGTGTAGATGATGAACGTATTCTTTCAGTATCTGATGATGGCAAGGTAACTGTCATTAGCCCCGGAAGTGCGACAATCAAGATTTATCTTCCTGCAACCAAGAACTATACGAAGGCAACACCGCTGACTGTGGATGTGACAGTCAATAAGAAGGCATATACTGTAGAACCCGTCAATAAAAAGTATCTGTATTCCAAGGAAAATGAAGATGCGATTGACCTTTTAGCACTGCTTCCGAAAGATTGTGGTTTTGCCAATTTTGATGCGTCATCAACAACAGACAGCAGTTCGTTTATTGAGGTGCCACAGTATAAGGAATGTAAGCTGGCCTATAAGCTTGCACCGGGAAATATAGGTAAAAAAATAACAATCACGGTTCCCTTAAGAATAGAGAACTATATAATAAATGGCAATAATACGCTGACCATCAACCTTGAGCTGGTGGAACAGAAACCTTTAAAACTGCAGGGTGAACTTACTTTGCAGAAAAATGAGATGACTTATGGGGAATCCTGGTCTGTACTGCAGTTTAATGAAGCAAAATTTGTAGATGAAGATACCGGAGAAGAAATAGTGGGAACATTTGCATGGAACGACCCGGATTATAAGCCGGAGGTTGGAGAGCGTCAGGCTGAGTGGACGTTTACCCCGGATAATGTGGAATATGCATCTTATAACGGATATGCAACTGTTACAGTCAATAAAGCAGTTCCTCACATTGTTTGGACACCGGATCCGCCGGAACAGATTTATCGTACATCTGCGTATAGCAGGGAGATTTTAAATGGACTTTCAAAAAATCCCGGTATTGTAATAGGTATAGATAATCAGCAGATTGGCGGAATCTGGAAATGGGAGGATGAAAACCAGACTCCGACAGTAGGACAGAGTGAGCGCAGGGTTTATTTTGAGCCTCTTGATACACAGCATTATGAAAATTCAGCAATGGATACGGTGACATTGACTGTGGTAAAGGCAAAACCTTATATCCTGACAGGTCCGCAGGTAAGTGATTATACGCATGGTGATACCCTAAACAGCCAGAAGCTGACCGGAATCGTGATCTATGGTGACGGCAGAGGCAACCGTGGATCTGATGATGCATATGGTAATGAAACAGTAAGCGGTACCTTTGCATGGGTAAAGGCAGATACGAAACTTTCTTATCAGAATGATAATGGAAAGAGCTATGAATATGTCTTTATACCGGCGGATACAGCATCTTATGAAACTGTGGGCAGTTCGATCCGGATAACAGTAAACAAGGCGCAGAATCCTCCGCAGGTTCCGGACAGCATCATGAATGTCGGCTTCTCCTGCAAAAAAGTCGGTGATGTGACACTCCCTGATGGTTGGGAATGGACACCGAAGCAGGGACAGGATACAAATCTGACGGTAGGAAATACGATAACGGTTAAGGCAACTTATACAGCAGCGGATTCTGTGAATTATGAAAATCTGACAGTCGACGTGGCGATTACACGTTCAAGCTGTGAGCATGCAAAAACAGAACGCCGTGGCGAATTAAAGGCAACCTGTGCAGCAACCGGCAATACCGGAGATGTATGGTGTCTCGAATGCGGTGAAATGATAGTCCGCGGTACAGAAATTGAAAAAGATCCGACAAATCATGTGGCATTGACAAGCAGAGTGACCAAGCAGCCGACGACCACAGAGGAAGGCGCCATGACCTATGAGTGCAGCGCCTGCGGTTATACGATGACAAAACCGATAGCGAAAATAGCCGCTGTGGAAGATCCAAATCCCGGCAATAACAATCCGGTTCCGGTTAATCCGGTCAATAGCAATGGCCCGCAATACGGCGTGAAGGCACCCGGTCTTAATAATGTCCAGAAAAATGTGAAGCAGTTAGCCGATAATGCAAAGAAACCGAAGCAGGATGATACGTCAGCAGAAGATGCTAAGGAACCTTTTATCCGTGGAAAAGACGGTAAAGAAGGCTGGGATGTTATCAAGGCAGACGCATCAGCAAGTGCTGAAGGCAGTACGATTACAGTCGATATGAACGGTTCAAGCGTTGTTCCCGGCAGTATCTTTGATACGATCAGGGGAAAAGACATCACGATCGAGTTTGATCTTGGTAATGGCATCACCTGGCAGGTAAACGGTAAGAGCGTGACAAAAGAAACTGTCAGTGATATTGATTTCAGCGTGTCTGTCGGCAAGGATGCATCGAATACCATTCCGGTAGATGTGATCAATGCGCTGACCGGTGAAAGATTCTCCATGAATCTGACACTTGCTTATGACGGAGAATTTGGCTTTGAAGCAACTCTGTGCCTGAATATGGGAGAAAAGAATCAGGGATTGATCGCAAACCTCTTTTACTACAATGCAGATACAAACGAACTGGAATTTATCTGTGCTGATGAGGTAGATGAAAATGGTCAGACAGAGCTTGTCTTTACACATGCTTCTGACTATACCATCATTCTTGATACAGCTTCCATGGAGCCGGTTGCAGGAGCAGAGGATACAATCACAACAGATACAGCGGATAACGATACTGTGCAGGCGGCATCTGCAGAGGTTGATGATACGGTACAGACAGCAGATGCAGAGGCTACCGGCAGTCACACAATGCTTATCTGGCTGATTGTAATTGTCTGCATGGCAGCTGTGGCAGCAGGCGTTGTGATCGTGGTAAAACGTAAAGAAAAATAAAATTGATAAAACGTCGATTTTTAATGCGTAACAGATTTTTGTCTGTTACGCATTTTTTATCTATAAAAGTACGGATCAACGTAGAGCACGGAGTGCGGACTATGATATAATGAGCAAAAGTTCATCAACCTGTTTGCACAGTTGAAGAACGGTAAAAATACTCCCATAAATTTCGATCGGTCAGAACGTATCATATATATAAGTATTTTGATACCATCCTTACCGCCGGTGCTTTACGGGATCATTTTATGAAAATACTTATATCTGAGGAAGGGAAACGACATGGAAGATCGTGTATTTGACCTTTGCATGGAGCGGATGAAAAATGGAGATAAGTCGGCGCTTAAGGAAATTTATGAAGCGTATTCCGGTTATATTTTTCATCTGATAAAAAACATTGTGCAAAACTATGAAAATGCAGAGGATGTTACCAGTGATTTTTTTATAAAGCTATGGAACACTGCCGATAAGTATGTGCCGGGTGGAGGCCATCGGGCATATCTTGGCAGGATCGCCCACAATATGGCGGTTGATTTTTTAAGGGCAAACAACCGGGAAGTCCTGTATGAAAAAGCAGATGACGATGAAACGGACGGTCTGGATGCAGCCGCTGACAGACAGGAGGTCATAGAGGATACGACAGCAGCAACGGTTGTTACCAATATTACCATGCAGGAGATGTTGTCACGGTTAAAGCCCGCGGAGAGGGAGATCGTTCATCTGAAAATCGTCGGAGAACTGACATTTGAAGAAATTTCAGCATTGCTTGCAAAGCCGATGGGGACAGTTACCTGGCGCTACCGGGAAGCAATCAAAAAATTAAGGAGGTGTGGATTTGATGCGTGATTTTGAAGAAGAATACAAAAAGTACATAAATGAAGAAACACCGGATCTTTGGAACCGGATCGAATCGCAGCTTGAAGATAGAGAAAAAGACAGGAAAATATCAGATAAAACAGCCGAAAAAACAACAAATAAAAAGATATACTCTGTGATAAAGAGAATGATCCCGGCAGCGGCAGCCATTTTTATTCTGATCATAGGCATTTCAGCAGTGCGCAACACACAGATTGCAAAAATGAATGACCAAACGTCGATGAATGAAACCGCGTACCCGCAGGAGGCGGAAATGGAGAGCGCGGAAGAGACTGCCGCGGCAACAGCTGAGGCAGTGGATATACCAGAAAGCGCAGCCGCAGATGAGGCAATGGATATACCGGAGAGCGCGGTAGCAGATGAGGCAGCCGATATGCCGGAGAGTGAAGCTGCATATGAAGAGACTGCGGATACCGCTGCATCGATAGATAAAACCACAAGCTCTGCGCAACAGAACGGCGTCGGAGATAAAACGGAAAATGCGGCCGGAGCCCCGACACAGGAGCTTGCTGACGGCGGAACACAGGAAACCGAGGTAAAAAACAATAACACATCCTCTGTTACCGACACTCTGGAAGTGGACAAAGCTGTTCTGACCGGAATATCTGTTGCCGATCCGGACTGGAAGGATCAGGGCTATGCCTATGTATATCATTTTACGACGGATGATGGAGAACGCATGGATGCTTTGATTTCACAAAGCCTGTGCGATGAACTGGAGACGCAGGATATCACGATCAGGCGAAAAAAGGCATACCATATCGTAGTGACTCCGGTTGCTTCCGATAAAGGCTCATCTCCGGATGAGCAGACAGCGGTATGCAGATTGGAAAAAATTTCTGAATAAAATGAAAAAGTACCATAAATTTCCGTTTTCATGTGCGTATATCTATCATAGGACGCATAAATACGGCTGTTACAATCAATATACAGCCGTGATACCTGAAAGATAAGGGGAGGAAATATTATGATCAAAAAGAATTTACGAAGAGGCATCTGTATCGGACTTTCCATGACCATACTGGCAGGCATGCTTGCCGGATGTGGTGCCGCCAGTCAGAGAACATCGGACGGGGCATCTGCAGAATATCATGATGAAATGACATCTGAGACAAACGAACCGGAAGAGGACTATGAGGAAGCTGCAGAAGCTGTACCCAAGGAGGATGCGGGACAGGATAATGAAATGTATGAGGACAGTACAGATGCCTATGACGATCTGTATGACTGGAACGACGAAGCCGCATCAGATGAGGCATTACAGAATAGCAGTAAATATTCCGGTTCTGATGAAGAGTACAATGCCGAGGAATATGAAAAAGAAGATGAAAACGGATTTTGTATAGTCAAATCCCAGCCGTTATCCACATTTTCAGCAGATGTAGATACTGCATCCTATGCCAATGTCAGACGTATGATCGAGGATGGATATACACTTGACATGATCGATCCGGATGCAGTCAGACCGGAAGAATTTATCAATTATTTTTCCTATGATCTGAACAAACCGAAAAAAGGTGAGATGTTTGGCGTTACGACAGAGGTCGGCACCTGTCCATGGAATAAGGAGCATGAGCTGATGTTTGTCGGCATGGCTACAGAGCCGGTTGATATGAGCAAGGCACCGGATACCAATCTTGTATTTTTGCTGGATGTATCAGGTTCCATGGATGAGCCGGATAAGCTGCCTCTTTTGCAGCAATCCTTCAAGGAGCTGGTATCAGAGCTTGGCAAAAATGATACGGTTTCGATCGTTACTTATGCTGACGGTGTAGAAACTGTGTTAGAGGGTGCTAACGGTACACAGAAAGAAAAAATCTGCCGTGCTTTAGACGGTTTATATGCCGGAGGCGGAACCAATGGAGAGGACGGCATCCAGAAAGCATATGAGTTAGCCAAGGCTAATTATATAAAGGGCGGTAACAACCGTGTGATTTTAGCTACCGACGGAGATCTCAATATCGGTATTTCCGACCCGGATGAGCTGGAAA
>ERZ1034844.777-NODE-777-length-16463-cov-4.406570_pt1 | contig 16463 bp, 10 predicted proteins | sample MGYA00520594_ERZ1034844 | MGnify/ENA primary metagenome ERZ1034844 (study PRJEB33766, sample SAMN09781733) | gut metagenome | biome: gut microbiome | host: Homo sapiens | place: Madagascar | study: EMG produced TPA metagenomics assembly of the PRJNA485056 data set... | reverse complement strand
GCATCCGTTGAAACTCCTGCCGCCCTTGAATGTTCTTGCCGGAAAATCCCTCGTCTAAGTAGTATCCCAAAGCGATACAATTACATTTTGCCCCTGCACTTTTTAATTTTGCCTTGAACCTTTTAACTTTGCCCTTATACATTTTGATTATGCTTCGCTTTTAATGCCGTGTGAAAATGCAGGTCATCACACAGGGATTTTTCGGACAAGACTGATGCCATGAAAACATCCATAGTGTTGAAACCCCCATAGTTTCTGATTGGAATATCAAATCGGAAACTATGGAGGTTATTAATCAGGTATGCGGATTAGGCAGCTTGATTAAGCTCGACAGTTTGCACAGGAGAGAAGGCAACTTTCGGAAGAATGTCCCAAATGGTAAGCTGTCCTGGTATTTCTTCAATCTTCGGAACGGTTATTTCTTTGGGTTGAATATCAGATTCTTCTGCTTCCATTGCTGCCAGTTTTTCTTCGGCGATGGAAATAGCAGTCATAATATCGGATGCTCTGGAAAAGTATTCTGGAGGCGCGTATGCAAGGTCCTCTCTAGAAAACCGACACCCCATGTAGTAATGAGCAGTAACACCGTAGCTGCCTCCCGCAATATCCTCAAGCCGACTTTTAAGATCTTCAATCCTCCAACGGAGTTGCATTTCAGGTGATGGGTAACTGTAGTCTTCGCGATAGGTATCTTCTATCGCTAATTCGGAGTAATATCCCATATTCAATACCTCCTATCGGTTTCCATCTGTTTTGCTAGTTTGAACCCAGGTACGAACGAATCTGCTCATAGTAGTCAACAACTGAGGCGTTACCATATTTTTCTGCATCTCGCTCCAACTTCTGCGAACTGTACAGATAATATGAAACGACGGAATTGTCATCCGGTGAAATGTAGTTGCTGAACTCCTCTTCATACACCCCAGCGTTATCCAGGAACAAGAGGTTAGCATACTTCGCCGTGTCATCACTGTCTCGAATGGCCTGAAGAAGGTTCACTTGGTACCTCTGATATCTGTGGTAAAGCTCGTGGCAGAGAACCTGAACTACCGAGTAGCCGCTTGACCCAGAATCAACAACGTAATTATATGAGAGTGTGATTACATCCCTCTCGTTGTCATATTGTCCGAGCAGTCCTTCCTCAAGATACGCGAGTTCTAGTGAAGGGGCGGAATCACGCATTCCCAGGTATCTGCATTCGATACGAACCACCGTTTCCAATACGGCGGTTTTCTCATCAATGGACAAAGATCCCCACCCTCCATCAGGATCAATCTTGGCTACTGTTGCAATATTGGCGGTAAGCGAGTTTTCATAGTCCGGTATGTCATTATAGGACTCGGATAAACTATAAGCTATATCACTGTAGTTGACGGCAAAGTGCGTGGCAATCAAGGATTTTCCATATATACAGACTCCTATGAGAAGCAAACAGCAGATTATTCGCGATGCACGAGCTGCTTTAATAATCAACGCTTCACGCTTAAGGTTAATCCGTTTGATCTGGCTAACCTTTTTTGATGCCCAGATAATGCCGATCGCTATAGCAATGATGCCAACGATTATGCTCACGATTCGGATCACAAGCGAATACTTCCACATGCTGATTACTTCATATACAAGCACAGGTAACATAGTACCGCTCAGAAGACTTAACCAGTTTCTCTCAAGCTTCCATGAAAGAACAAGGCTACCTCCTGCAAACACAGCAATAGCAATAGCCAGCAGCCAGAGCCTACTTCCGTACACAGAGAATGTCGCGATATACTTCGTGTAAACAAATACGAGCAGTATCTCAATCATGGCAAAGAACCGAACGAATCTTTCAAACGGGAATCGGTTGTTTGCAACCCTAATGCTTTTTGTTTCTTCCATCAGACTCACCTCGTCTTTCTGTTTATAGAAGTTCAAAAGAGATTGAAAAACACTGATGCGATATCAAGACCGATTAGCAGCCAAAGTATAACTTTTGAAATCATAGTAAAAGCGAAAACACAGTAGCATGCATAGCCGGAGAATCCAGAACGAAGGAGTTTTTGCCGACGCTTTTTGTTAAAGAGACATTTTTTTGCTACCTCGCTGATGCTGTTCACCCCGAATACTGCGCTTAGTGCAGATTCACCATCAAGACCCGAAGCAGGAAGCAAGTTAATGCCGGCAAGAACCACGTTAACGTTTGCGACCGAGACCAGGACTAAGGATAATGGATAGTATTGCATCGCAATCAGCAGACAAATGCCCGCAATAAGCAGATTCATTTCGACTCCAGCCAGGGCAAACTGTACTTTCTCAGGTCTTGACGCATCCTTTTTGTCTTCATGTGCAACGTATGCTCCTATCGGGATTATTCCGAGCAGAAGAATACCGGTATCACTGATCTTATAACCGTAAGCGAGCCCTGCGACTAAGTGCCCCACTTCATGTAAGGCAAGGGAGCAAATAAGAAGACCATAGTAAAGCCACCAGCTGAAATGATATCCGGTATCTGTGCCGCTTGATTTCATAAGGTATACGCCCATTGCAAAGATCAAAGCTGAAACTACGGGAAGTGCTGCATTGATTGCCTTGCAGATCAGACAGTTATTTTGGCTTCGGCTACCAATGGGCAACAGAATAAACCTGTTGAAGATGCCGTCATCTCGAACAAATCTTGACGTCCGAACGAGCCCAAGTCGTTTGAGCTTGGAGAGTACCCGGCTCCCGTTGTTCGGAAGATTCAGAGGATGGGTTCCATCCGCTTGAAGAAGCGCATCCCATAGCCTGTGGCTGATTTCAAATTCCTCGCCATCGGCGTTTTCAATATAATAGTGGGTGGTGTCGGAACCCTCATACTGGAAGGTTCCGATAGACACGCCCTCTTTAAGAACCGGGTACATCGATTTACTCCTCCTTTGTGTTAATTGGCAACCCTGAATCTGCCTTAATTCTATTCTTTTGGGGAGGACTAATCTAAGGAAGAGTAGCTATATTTTTCGGGAAAACAAATAACTCTCATAGGGAAAGCGAACGTGATTTAGATGACCATTAGGTTTGTCAGTGCGGATCAACAGACAGGTTGTCAACTATTGAGATCATTTTCTCTGTTGCGAAACACGCATTCCTGAGGTAGCTCTCATTTAGTCCGGCATCTTGATATCCCTTCAAGACAACTGTGTAGTATGTCAAACTTGGAAGAGCGTAACATCTCTGATCTTCGTTCATTACATATACCATCGCACACACCAGCTTTTCACCAACAAGTACATTTACGTGCTCCTTGCGATAAAACCGAGGGAAACCTTCGTAGTAATCAAGCATTCGTTCGCTTTCCTCGTCGATCTCCCAGAGGACGAAAGGAACAAAGCCGCCCTTTTGGTTCTCAATGGTTAGATAGTATCGAAAGATCAGACGATAGTCTTCCAACAAGCCAATACCTACTGGTTTTGCCGTCGGACAACGTTTTGCCATTTGTTCTAGATTTAGATTCGATCCATATGCCAAGTAGAATAACACGGGTATTCCTCCTTTTTCGTGGTTCCTTTGAAATGCCTTGCCATCTCAGGAAAGAGACGGCAAGGCATTTCCATCACGCGACACAGGGTCTTTCGCCTGCGGACAGATTCCCTAAAAAATGGTGCCGAAGGGCCTCGAACTGGGGGCCAACAAGACCCAGTTGCGCAAGCCAGTTGTACATAGCTACACGATCATTGGATTTGCTTTCGCGGCACGACGCCCTAGTCTGATGTGCAGCTTGGTTGCAAATCGCCAGTGTCATCAGAATGTAGGTGTTTATCATCTGCGTATCGACAGTTGAATTGAAGCACCGGAATTCGACGCCTTTCCCCCTCCACAGACTGTGAAGATTGAGAGTGACGTAGCGTGACGAATCGTAAGGCCGGTTCACACGCCACATTTCACCGTCATACCAAGTTTTTCGAATGTCGTTCATATCGATATCCCTGTGGGCATTGATTGTTTCGACAAAGCCCATATTGGTATTGCGGCAATAGGTTCGACGCTCAGGGTACATTTGTATTGCCCGTTTTAGCAATCCCTCTTTGGATGCAACGATGTTTGTGAGACTACGTAGCTGTTGGGCATTATAGTGAGTATCCACATGGATATGGATACCGCAGCTGCTGTTTGTGACCGCCCCGCGCTCTTTCAAAGGAGTGATTACCTCTCTGAGAAGCTTAAAGTCTGCGTTATATTCGAGAATTGGCGTCACGAGTTCACAGCGGTAATTGTCCCTATTAAACGCAGTATTTCGACTGTTGGAGGGAACAATACTACTATCACGCACGATCTTCCATTTGCGTTGCTGATTATCGCAGATCTCATGCGTATGATATCCGTCATTCAAATAATGTTTTACGGTTCCCAGTGCTTTTGCTACAATACGAGCCGCTGCATCCCTAGAAATACCAGTGAACTCCACTTCCAAGCCAAACCGGAATTTGCTGATCCTGCCGATGATACTAGATGCCTCACTGATTCTCTCCTCAAGTTCTCCGCTCATCCAGGCTCTCAGAAGTTCCAGCGGATCGTCCGGGAAACTTATGTCTGTGCAATCACAGTTCCACATCTTACGGACATTCTTCACAACAGGCCGCATGCCCGTAACGCGAACTAGAGCGTTTTTGGAAAGGAGTGCCGCTCCTTCCGTGCCGAGCCAGTAATCAGCATGACGCTGACAGGACAAGGGCTCCTCTACACACCTGTCCCGAGGACGAAAAACAGCAGAGTACACTTTTTCCCAAATAAGGCCATGCTTATTGATGCGACCAGCCTCATACACGTCGAAGCGCAGCACCGCCATTTCGCTGGCATCGATAGTGTAGCCATACACTTTTTCTTTCAGCTTCTGATTCAGCGTCACACGGTTCTCGGATGTATACCGGATGAGCCCGTTGATTGCCTCTTCAGCCATGATCCTCCGCCCCGACGATGCGTCGCCCCAAGCTCCGTTTTTGCAAAGGACCGGCACGGACGCAGTAACATAGTCTTTCAAGTTATCACCACCCTTGCCGTCGTATTCTGTATGCTTTGCTTCCTCTTCATCTCACTCTCTGTCAGTATCGTGGGTATCTTTGTGAGATCATCTTGAGTATAGTTGATCAAAACGGATAATTCTAAGGAACGCAACATGAGTCTTGCGGGCAATTATTGCAATAAATGGGGGAAAAGAAAAACAGCTCCTTCATGACATGGAATCATCAAGGAACTGTTCTTCGGAATACATTTATTTAATCAGCTGTTTTCATCCGACGCTAACACAGCGTTTATTACTGCCGTACACATCATCAATAATCTCACTGATATGTTTGACGGGAATAACATTGATATTCATCAAAGAGAGCTTACGCCGATCAGTGTCAGATAGCTTTTCAAAGCTCTGGCAGGGGATGTACGCATTCTTGATACCAGCGATATCCGCAGCTTCAACCTTCTCAACGATACCTCCAACCGCCCAAACATACCCAAACAGATCAATCTCACCGGTGTAGCAGGCGCTAGTAGGAATAGGCTGACCAATAGATGCGGAATAGATACTCATCAGGATGCTGGTTCCCGCCGAAGGGCCATCTTTCTTGACAGCACCCTCTGCAAAGTGAATATGGAGCTTCTTATTAGAGAAATCGACTCCATAATCAGCTGACAATACTCCCATGGCGAGCTTGACGGAATCGGTAATAACTTCACTGGGAAGACCCGTAATTTCAACTCCACTCCCCGGAAGCAGTCGGCTCTCAATAGCGAAACACATCCCTGCTCCACTCCCCGTCACAGCAAGTCCATTGGACAAACCGGGGAGAGAACCTGTTTCTGGGCGGTTACCACGTACCATGGGACACGGCCCTAACACCTGGTAAACATCCTCTGCCTGAATGCAGATCTCCTCATATTCTCGTTTGGCAAATACAGTCTCCCTGATTACCCGTACAGCTTTTTCTTTAAGTTCACGTACACCGCCCGCCTGCGTGTAGCTCATAAATGCCTTCTTTGCCTCATCACTCACGACGACACGAAAATCATACCCTTCGCAGGCTTTTGGGAGAACATACTCGTTAAGAATCTTCTCCTGTTCAGAGCGAGAATATGTGCCGACCTCGATCGTTGTAAATCTGGAAAGGAGGGCCGCGGAGAGATTATAATCGTTTGCTGTCGCAATAAAGATGGCGGAACTGAAATCAATCGGAATCCCATCCAGAAAGTGGTCTGCAAACAGCCCTGAATCATCCAGTAAAGAAATAAGGGCGGCCTGTGTTTCTGCGTTCGAAACCTTGTCAAGTTCATCCAAATGGATCAGCGAGCGCAGCGTTGCGGCTTTTGCCACTTCACGAACAACAATCCCGGCATCTGCGCTTGCCCAGGTTTTCTCAAATCCCGTAATATACTCAGGCTGAGATGCGCCATTAAGCCCTACTCGGACATAGTTCAGACCGGTAGCGATTGCTGCTGCGTGAATCAAAGCAGATTTGCCTACTCCAGGAGGACCAATCAACAGGAGCCTCTTGTTCGCCTCGGAGGACTTCACGGCCAGTTCATGAAACACGGAAGCAAGAAGATGCTTTTCTGTTTCCATTCCATACAGGCTCTTGTTTGCTTCTTCATAAAACACATCCGCGTCAAACACAAACGGGGTTTTGTCCGGGTGAAGCTTAACAAGATACTCCAACTGGCGCTGGCATTTCTGCTGTTCACTTGAGTGTTCATGAGGCCTGTCCAACTCTTCCTCCAGCGAGATAACCTTCTTGACAACTTCAGGAGAATAATCCTTCATGTGCTGACGAAAATGAACCCTGATATTGTCCATATCCACATTAGCCCTCAGCACAGTACGAACCATCTCTTCAGTTACATGTGTCTTCTCCACAGATTCCCTTTCTACCCAAGAGGAAATCAAGCTCTTGTAAAGAAGTTCAATATGCTTTTCAGTACGACGAGCACCGAAATCATCGATAAAGCGAAGGACTTCTCTTACCGCTTCTTCGTCGAACACAATGTTACTCTCGGGAACATTGTACTTTGCATTCATCTTCGGAATGATATGATTGAAAACGATCTCAAGAAGCTGGTCATCCGTATATCCCGGAATACTGATGACAGAATCGAAACGGTTCTGGATGAACACCGGAATGTTATCGAGGCTATTGCAGGTACAAACAAACATGGTGTTGGGGCAGAGAATCTCTGTTCCAATGAAAGTGTCTGTAACCTCCTTTTCAGAGAATACCTGAAGAAAAGCGTTGTAGGGATTACCATCCTTACTCTGACTTGCTGTCCCCAGTCCGGGCATCTTATCAAACTCATCAAGGTGAATAAGGCAATCAGTTGTTCCCACCTTATAGAAAGCATCTACGAGTCTTCCGACACTTGCCGAGCCATAAACTGGACGCTCCCCAAGCACATCCAGTGATGTGGTCATACCCGAGCACGGAAGAAACGCATAAGGCTTGTGGAGAATCTCGCCAAGCGCACGAATCAGTGCAGTTTTCCCAGTGCCTGCAGGACCGACCAGACAAATAACTGTTCCAGTATGATTTGCAAACTTAGAGGAAGCCAGATGACGAATAATTTCCTCTTTCTGCCGCTCCATACCAGAAAACCTAGCGTTCAAGGCTGTCCTCATCTCCTCAATCTGGATTGTATGATTCTCCTCTGAGGCAGAAGGTGTAATACTCAGCACATATTCAAGTTTCCTGGCATTATCAGCATGACGATAATTGTCGAGCCACTGCTCGATATACGACTGCTGATTCGGCGTAAAAGTTGTCTTGCTAAGAGAATAGAAGGTTTTTGCACGCGCAAAATCATTGATGCGAACTCTGTTCACACTACTGTTGGGGAAATGCTCTCCCAGATTACGCTCAATGATTACTTCTTGCAGAGAGCGATCACAATTACGGAAATTATCCAACAGTTCAGGATCTCCTCTGAAGATGTCAGGGAAGCTCTCGTCAGCAATAATTGCAGGAAGCGGTGCGTTGCAACCGTTTTCACTTCTCAAAGCAGAAAAAACTCTTATCCTGTCGTTTTCAACAAAGGAGCGGCTAAAATAAGTACGACTATCCACTTTAAGGACTGTCTCGCTCGGTGCATTCGGTGCATCGAAGCGAACTCTAATAACTCGAGATTCCCTTTCCTGAGATGCTGTGGTGTTATTAGACAGCACAACCGCTGTCATGTTAAGGTACTTTGCCTTTTTTTTCATTTGAGATCAGCTCCTTTTCGTTTAGGTCTGACCTAAGTATACGACCGTTTCAAAAGCATATCTAAGGAAGCACGATACAATGCTAGGGGTGATTCAGTTGAAAAGTACGGGAAAACCAATTGGAATAATAAAGGGCTCCCGGATAACTACCTGAAACTGATAATTATCTGGGAGCCTAATTCTTGTGAAATTGGCGGAGGGCAGCGACCGCAATATGCAATTCTGGCTATAGTATGTTGAGATTTATGTATCTCTTGACTCAAGATAAACCAAGAATCTGTTTGCACGTAAAATCGTGTTATCTGATTACATGAGTTTAATCTCTATCCCAACCACTCCATATAGTTTCTGTTCTTCGACACTATAATACCGATTCATATCCTCTGGACTAGCGGTGTCAATGGTTTCCTGTGTATAACCACACTTTAAGAGTGGGAGCGTAGCGTAGAGTTCCCCAAAATTATTAAAGAGATGAAGCGCGACTACTCTCACAACAAAAGGAGTTTTATCTTCGTCGAGACAACTAAACTCTATTTCATCGTTGACTTGAACCAATTGCCGTTTCTCATCATAAAGCCGCAGTTCATAGATTTTCTGGCCAGAGCGGATCATGTTGAACGGCTTAGCCCGCAGTTTCATCTTATGTTTCATCAGTACAATCTCCCTCCTGCACAGATGCTGCCATCTCGTTAGTTGAATAGAAACATATAGGTTTCATCTGATTTTGCCATGAAGATAGTAGCTATCCCTTTGCTCTCCATACATAAATCTTTTTTGTAATTGAAACCAGTTGACTTTCACAAATTTCTTCACGTGATGTTAACCATCTTGCAACTTGTTTTGAATGAGAATAAACAGAATATTCCAATTGTGGCTGAGAATCAGCCTTAGTAATACCCTTCTATCATAGTACTTGACCGGAATATCGATGAACTGCTGTTCGAGAACACCATTTACCTCATTAGGGTCAAAACGAATTAATAAGTTCGTCAAGGTGTTGTTCCAAACTACCTCATCCATGAAAAGATCATAGGACACACGAGAAATACCATTTAAGCCGGAGTTTGAATGCTCTTTATCTGTTGCAAAAACACACAACTGGTCCGACAAAACACTATCGCCATCCGGAGTTACGTGATGGCTGAATACAGCCGAAATCTTTAGACCATTCAATTCATTGTCATTGCCAGTTTGCTCTGGCTGTGTGTAATGAAAAATCTCCGATTGGCTGCCGACATGCAACCCGCACCAAACATAATATATAAGATCTTCGTTTTCAAAATGCAAATCCGTGCAAGCTGGATCAATGGAACGGTGTTCAAAACGATTAACAACATACCCGGTCAGCCGGAGTTTGTATTTCAAAACATTATCCAGGACTATCCCATCAAGACACAGCGACTTCTTCCGCAACTTCCATAGTTCAATGAAATCCAGATCATTAAGACAGCCTTGTTCGTGATCTTTGTTTTGGTCAGCATTAACTGTCTCGCTTAAGTTTGCACTACAAAAGTCAGCTATAATTGATTCTGAAGGAAAACGCTTCCCGCAAAAATCAACGGAGGTAGTTATCTCAACTATCCTGCCGCTTAAATTGCGATCCACCCAAATAACCGCGTTATATGTCGTGCAAAAATCAAGGCTTAAGCCTACATGTAAATTGTTGTTTGTGTCATGCAAGCTTATGGTAAAAAACGCATCACCTGTAGTGTCCGTACATTTGGAACTAATCGAAATACCATAGCATTTTTTATCTTTGGAGAAGAACCAATCACTGCGAAGAGTAATAGATAAATATCCCTGACTAAATATAACATCAGTCTCTCCTGTGTATATGATTTTTGCGCTATTATCCAACAACTCAACCTCCTCCTTCTGTCCTTTTGGGGCTATAGGACATCTGTCCATAACGGAACTCGATTCGTAACAGTTTTAAGCATTTCCTCAACCTCTGGGAACATAGAAGTCCCAGCTCGTTGAGACAATAAACATACCAAGGCTCCCTCAGGTTCCATTCGTTTTTTCCACATGATTGGATACCAAAAGTTCTTGGAGATATCACATAAACTTTCGGTACTCATTGTTCGAAGTAGTTTTCTGGCTTGATCTATGTCACCACGTTCTAGTAAAGACAGTGCATAATTCATGGTGGAATATGGTTCATGAGCCTTCACTCCATCATATAGCAAGGCATCCAAAAATGCCCATCTGCTTAAGCCGAACAACTCCTCAGTATCATATTTTAGGAATCGGACAAGAAACGCTAAGTTGTTATTATTAGAAGTATAACCCTCTCTATAAAGCCTTAGCGATAACTCTAGTGCCTTAGAATCTTCTCCGGCTATGAATAGCTCTGTGGGATTGTTACTCACAGGCTGTAGATTCGCTAAGCTCACACGATTGAGTTTCCCGGTTTGCTTCAAGAAATATTCAGACTCTTCTTTTAAAATGGAATCTCTAACCATCTGGAAATGCCGGTTTTCCCTCTTTGTTAGATGATCCTTTCGCACTTCTATAGAAGGTCTTCCCTTGCAAATGTCTTCAACCCAGGAAACTATAAAATCTTCAGCCGAACCGGTAATATGGTACTTACAGACAGCAATCCCAATCTGATCCAAATCCACATCATCAAACGAAAAATCATAATAGGCTGATACAAGTGCTCGAATCCATGGACTATGATTACCAACAGAATTCCCAGGTCCTAATTGATATGGAAAAAGTCCTATAGTATTGATTAGGTTTTTAAGATACTGGATGTAATCACCTTGTAGAGTTCCTGTACTTAGTATCTGCTTTTTCATTTCGGCTTCGTTTAAAAAGAGTTGTTTACAAGCGAGTTCAAGAATCCGGTGATCCAAAAGGGCACTTATCGCACCAGTATCCGTTAAATTGGAAATTGTAAGCTCAGTCATCGCTCGAACAAACACAGGTGATTTAGTAGCAATAGCTAAATCACGAAGAACGATAAGTAAATCATCAGAGAGATTCATTGCAAAAGCATCAAGCGCCTTCTCGTCAACAGGCTCTTCGCCTAATTTGATGCATGACACAAGCACTAGCAATTCTGCACCTATATTTTTTTCATACTCCTTTGTGGATCGCAACAGTTCAGACGCTAAGGAGATGGGATTATTGCCTTTCTCTATTGCTTCGATCAAGTATGCATAAGAAACTGCCTCCAAAAACAAGTTGCTTCCTTCATTGAAGGCTTCTCGATGCAGAAAAGATAATGCCCATCGGAACGAAAATGAGGATCTAGACTGCACACATCTTTCAATCAGCTTTTTTTCATCGCTACTTAACGTGTATTTCTTAAGTTTTACCCTGCATAGAGCTTTTGCGGCTTCTCGAGAGTTGAAATAGTCTACCTCCATAAGGTCGCATAAGCTATTGATGCTCTCATTGGTCGAATATAGAGAAGATAGAAAGAGGTCTAAATCTGCAAACTCATTACATTCCATTCCTGCTATTACAAACCCAAGAACTCCCAGCCAACTTGTCTCGTTTATATATGGCTCAAGGAGTTTACTAGGATTAGGGTACAACTCTCCATCAATTAAGCAAAGATTACAACACGCATACGCAACAAGGTACTCTTGACAAGAACGGAGCGGTATAGTTACGGATTTCGTGCTTTCTACCGTTTCAACGGTCCCAATGTTTTGAGCGATACGTTTTAAATGCTTCCAAATCTCTGTGGCAGTAATACCACAATTGTCAGAATGGGAACCAAATATATCCGTATAGAAGCTCAACTTCATAATGGAAGGAATCAGTGTCTCCAACTCGGCAAAGGTCATTGATTGCTTATTTCTAATCTGCATTTGAAAGGCTAAGAAACTCAAAAATTTACACTCGTCATCGTAAACGGACTGCTTGTTCTCAAATTTTACATGATTAGTGATCTCCGCCCAGAGAATATTGTAAAACAAATCCCACCTGTTAAATGAAGCATAGCTCTGATGAGGCAGGTACTGTAAAAGCATAACTAATTCCAAGGGCTTTCTAATGAACTCCCTCAAGTACTTAAGATGAGATTCTGTTTGAATGCGTTCTAGACTTTTTAATAAATCCGGACTGCTCTTGGTTTCTTGAATCCACTGTTCACAAAACTGTTTCGCCTCATGATCACTTAACGGCAAGATCGTTCTTCCGCGAAAATTGAGTTTTTGAAGTATAGCCCTTGCTTCATCATCGTCTATTCCGGAAACTCTTGTTGTCATTATAACCCTAGTGCCTGGGTACAAGGATAAATAATGCTCAAGTTCCGACAGAAAGGGAACAACCGATTCGCCAGGGAGTTCGTCTAACCCATCAATCAATAAGACAAGTCGTGCACGAACTGTTTTAAGCCACTCATTTACTGCTTCGTTACTCAACTCCGCTTGCATAATTGAGATAACTGCATTGATTATTAAAGAGTCAATACTATTAGGTCCAGAATTTTTGTCACGCAACGAGATAACGCACGGAACAATATCATTCAGTTCTTTTTCTTCAATAGACGACAGAAACGAATGATCGATATCTCGATCTAATTCAGGCACATCAGATCCACAATCAGACAGAGCAAGCGCAATTCTTTGAATAAGAGTTGTCTTGCCAAATCCTGCGTTTGCAAGGATAATCACCCGACTTGAAGAAGGGGTGGAAAACAGAAGTTTATTACACAGATCTCTTGGTTCATCCATAAGAAGATCAACCGAGTTTCTCTCTTGATCCTTAAACTGCTTGGGATCTAACGCAGAAGTAATGCTCGAAAGCAACAGTTCCGCCTCTGACTGGTATCCTTTTTTAACGTGGGGCAGCTCTGGCCTGATAGGAGTTAGTTTTCTGGCAGAATACTGTCGCAGTATTTGTCGCATAGTATCATGCTCAGGCGATGCTGCTTGAATGTATTCATTGTCAGATTTCTCGAGCAAATCTTCGTACCGAGTGAATGCATGTTGACCTTCCGCAAATCGCTGTAGGAAGAACAATGGTCTTAAACGATATCGTTTACCGCTGTTTTTATCATATACATAGCGCGTTGCGTTAGCAACAGATGCGAAATATTCATTTGTATTAAGTATTTCGCTCATGGTTTAACCTTCCTTGTTTAATCAGTCAAATCTTCTACCAAAGGAGCAAGGCTCTTCAAAATTTCCTCTCGTTCTGTTCTCTTATACCGACCTTGGGCAGCTTTTTTAATTGCAGATAACGCTTCATCGTCAACAGATGTCCGGATGACAGCATGAACGATTCGGAGAAAATCATCTTGGAAAAAGCCATGAGTAATGGGGTAACTATAGTCGTAAGTGATTTCTCCATCATTTCGGTCATAACTGAATGCACCATAAATGAAACGTTTATTCGCATCGACAATAGCCTTGCTAAGAAGGTATTCGTATGTTTTCTCGCCGACAAAAGGAAGCGTTGCGTGCACACGAATTCGCTTGGGCAAATCTTCAACAAATACACTGACACGAATGGTGGTGTTTTCAATGTTAAAGCCCAGTTCGTATTGCATCAGATCATTACGCCTACTCCGCTTTGAAAAATTTGACCAACCTTGTGAGGCGAATGCCTCTTCAACAGCTGCTGTTGTCTTCTCCATATATTCGGGATCTGCGTTCTCGTCAGAAATACCCGCAAGATCACCCAACGTGCCTTCCAAGTACTCTTTAAGCACTTTAGCTAGCACCTGTTCAGCAGCATCTGCATCTGTGGGGTCTTGCATGGCATCTCTCGATTCGACAAGCTTGTCCAAAAGACCATGCATGGTTTCGCTAGCGTTGGAATCAGACTGAATCTGTTCAATGAGTTCATCGAGTTTCGTCATTTTTATTTCCTCCCATGAAATAATTATTATGGTGTCTGCTGTCGACACTGTTAGTATACTCAGCCGACGGTGTGTCAACAAAGGAATTATGATGATTATTTAGGGGTAATCATCGGTTTTACTGCAGGAGTTTCATTTGATTGTCATTAAGGAAGCCAGCGCACACCTTGAGAGCATTAGATTGTAGAATACTTTGCTTTTCTGATGTATTTGGATTAAAAACTGGCGATGAAAGCAGTCGCATCATAATCAACCTGTCAGCATTAACGTAATGCTCATAGGCAATCGAGTCATATATATTCGGTGCAGAACAGGTGATGTTTAACCCATATCTACCCAGCAGTAAATCAATCATTGCTTGGATGGCTAAACTATCATATTCCGCATCAAAAGTTCTCAACGCTAAATTAATAATTAGGTTTTCCGCTAAGGGAATTCGCTTCGTTTTGCATATCAAAGGAACAATTAATGAAATGTACTCTTCATCGTTCCTTAAGCGTCTCAAGAATGTAATGCAATGTAGAATTGCAGCCGCATCGGAGCCACACTTAGATGCCTCGTTGGAGATTTTTGCCGCAGCCAACTCATATCTGATTTGATTTGATATGAATTGAAAACGGTCATCCTCATTATCTGCCGGAACAATTAAACCAACAGATGTCGTAAAGAGACTAATCAATATGTCGTAGCAATAATTAAACTCGGCTTCTGATAATTCCAAGTCTGCAAAGCGTGTCATGCAGTGCTTTGCTAATAAGTCCAAGGAAAAGTGCGGCAAAGACAATTCCACCGTTTCAAGAGCAAGATCCTGTAGTATTTCTTTAATCTGTTTGCTTTCCAAAACGGAGCGCAAAAGATCATTCTCCAACATACTGGCGGCAGTCTTTGTCCGATAATATAAAATGGCAGATATCAGCTTTTCTGTGATAAGATTGATTTTAACGCCAGGCATATTACATATAAATGACAGCATATATGGGTTAGAGCACAACTCAACAAAATAGTGATTACTTAGTTCATTGATGTTATCTCGAATTCCATGCCCAAAAGCCCGGTCCCAATTTATAATTAATTCCTTTTGCTGCTCAACCGACAGGGGCTTTATCCTATAAACATTTGCGGATGACAGCGTTATTGCCATAGATAAGGCTAATGCCTCCATCGTACTTTGTGACATATCGCGGGATGTCATAAAAATATGAGCACCGACTGCTTCTGGATAGTTGCAGTAGGTTTCTCTGAATGATTGCAATGCTTGTAAGTATGCCTGCCTCATTTGCCCAGAAACTATTTCGTCAAAAGAATCGGCGATTAAGACCAGCTTCCCATTTTGAGCTAATACTGAAATGTATCTTAACAACTGGTCATCCAAGGTGTACCCAGAAGCTTCAGGCGCAATTCGGCTATCTCTAGTTTCGTGCTTATCAAAATCGATTGCACGAGAGAGCCTGAACATGCAGTTAAAATAGAGCTTCACAAAATCATCTGTCCAAGCTTTATACTCTTGTTTTTGATAGCAATAGGAAAACATGTACGCCGGAATATAAATAACATACATATCATTTGGAAGATCGACATCATTGGATAGCGCAGTAATACGATCGTCAGTTTCTAGTGATTTGCGTGCAAGGCAAAGCGCAGTCATTCGCATGTACATAGACTTTCCCATACCCGTTTGGGAAACTATAAGGCTACGTACACTTGTGTTTGCGTTTGATAGTCTTTTCATAGGTTCTGAACAAGGTCTATACTGCGATTCGAAGTCTGGCCGGACATAAAAGTCCTGCATAGAAAGGCTATCGGTTTTTTCTATTGAACGAGGGCGGAAAAGGCTTACATCTGTTAACCAACTTCTTTCGGCAAAAGCTGCCGCATTAACAGGGGCTTGTTTGCTGTCAATAAATTCCTCAAATAATTGAAGCCTCTGGCCAAGCCAACCATCCCCTTTACTACAACCTAGAAGGATATAAGTAGTAAACAGAACAAGATCCTCATTCCAATTAAGCATTGTTGCACAGTCATAAAGAAACGAGGCATTTTCCTCTATTCCAAGAACAACAAAAAAATACTGAATATATGCTTTGCAATCAGCTAGATTAATCAGTCCAAAGGAATAATACCCACTTCCTTGATATAGTGTTGATTCTTGCATTTTCTTGGTTTCTCCACGAAACCAAGAATCCACATTTTTCATATTCCAGTCTACAAAAGGGTCTAAATTAATAGAGTCCTTCGTCAGCACTTTTTTAGGCTTATCGTATTGCTGCAACTTCTCAACCAATGCCCATACTGCATTTTCGTTTTTGGCATACTGTGTCGTCGTCATATCTTGACTAAAAAGAACATCATTTACTGCTGTTAAATAGCCGTATGCCGAAGTATTATCGCCATTAGGAACACAGAAGGTGTATATTGCTTTTATTACCTCTGCCAAGCTTGGAGCTT
>ERZ1034844.773-NODE-773-length-16548-cov-7.157218_pt1 | contig 16548 bp, 32 predicted proteins | sample MGYA00520594_ERZ1034844 | MGnify/ENA primary metagenome ERZ1034844 (study PRJEB33766, sample SAMN09781733) | gut metagenome | biome: gut microbiome | host: Homo sapiens | place: Madagascar | study: EMG produced TPA metagenomics assembly of the PRJNA485056 data set... | reverse complement strand
GACTTCGGCAGCGGCACGGAGACGGCGCTGAAGAAGTTCCAGACCAAGTACGGCCTCGGCGCGGACGGCATCGCCGGGAAGGGGACGTGGGGCAAACTGCTGGGACAGTAAGAAAAAATATATCCCGCACCGAAACGGTGCGGGATATATTTTTACCTTAAATTTTAATTTTCTTCTTGACATACCACGCATTGCGTGGTAATATATAGACAGATCAAGAAAGGGTAGCCGCACAGCGGCAGAAAGGGAGGAACATCATGGCTAAGACTTTTTACAGCGTCACCTACGCAGTGTGGGGATCCAGCTTCTGCCGGGAGGCATGGTTTGACAATAAGGCCGCCGCCGACGACTTCGCGGCGCACGATTTCCGGGACGCTCCGGTCGCCCACGCCTACCGCAAGGCGGACAGCATCCGCACCACCGAGGAGCGCGTGGCCGCTACGGCGGCAGAGCTGATTGCCTGATAGCAGTACCGCTTCTGGAGGGGTTGACCGCATCAGCCCCACCCCATGAAAATTTTTGAACAGGAGGAACAGAACATGAGCGCGCAGGAACTGATCCAGCGATACAAAATCGCCCTGAAGCTCGACGAACACGGCCAGCCCACCGGAAATCTGGTTGTGTACCGCGCCGACAAAGAGGCTCTTTCCGCTATCAAAGCCGCAAAGCCGGAGATCATGTCCATGCTGCTGGAGCAGCGCGAAGCCGGTATCCGCGCAGAGCGGGAGCGACAGAAGAAAATCGCCGCCATCCCCGGACTGCGGGAGGTCGAAGCCGCCCACGCCGATCTGGTAAACTGGAAACTGGAATTTGATGCCAGCTTTAACGGCGAGAACGGCGGCGGCGTGGGTGTCCGTCCCAAGCCGAAGTATGACATGGATGCCATGTACGCCCAATACCCCCGCGCCAAGGCGTATCTGGACGCGCAGGATTTCGCGGCGTCCGAAAATGACGCAAAATCCGCAGCCGGCATGAAGGCGCTGGAGGCCATCATCAACGGCGACAACTACGAGCAGGCAATCGCCGCCATGAACAGTGCATGGGCGGCACACTGCGAACGGAATATTTGGGACTAAAAGGGGGCTACGTCATGGCAAACATGGAGATCAACACCCACGGCAGAAAAATCAACATGGAGACATTGTCCGAAGCGTCCGAATATACCCGGGGCCTCGGCTCCCGCACGGGGGAGTACATGGAGATTTTTTACGACAAGTCCACCGGCGAGGTATGGGGAAAGTATCACTGGGACCGCGAGGAATGGACGGTCTACCACGATGATGATGTTATCAAGGTCGGCATCACCAATCGCTTCGCGTCTAAACAGCGTATCACTGACATGATTGCCAGAACCTTGACTGAGGACGAAATCTGTGAGCGAGAGAACGCCGCATATTTGGCTGGCGGCTCGCAATTATGAAGGTGCTTGACATTTCCTACGCGGTGTGTTAGACTTTTTTTGTCGGATGCAAGAGGCGCTTGCATCTGGTGCGGCGCGATCCCGCCGCCGTGGATTGAAAAGGTGAGAAGGACAAACACTTCAAGCGCAGGAAAAGCACCGGAAACCGGTGCTTTTCCTTTTTTGCAAAGAAAGGATAAGATATGACTGACAAACTGTTTTACACCATCTTCGGCGCGGCGCTGGATTCCGCCGACCGCGATAACTTTATCTCCGTCTGGGCGCTGTCCTCTGTTTGGGATGACACCGCAGACATCCCAGCGGAACGCATCGCTGTACTTGGTGGTATTTGGGATGCCGCCCACCTGACGATCCGCGATATCCGCCAGCACACCGGCCTGTCACAGGCGGCCTTTTCCGCCCGGTACTGCATCCCCACCCGCACACTGGAGGATTGGGAGCGCGGCGCACGGAGCTGCCCGGACTACATCCGCCTCCTACTGGCGCAGTCCACGGGGCTCTACACAAGGCCGTGACGACCAATGGGGCACGCGCCGAAAACTGTTGTCATTCCGTTGTCAAAAGTTGTTTTTGTCGAGCGCAAAACCGTCCGCAAGGCTGGACGGCTTTCGCGCTGGCTCGGACGCACGGAGAGCCGCAAGCCCTTGTAAATAAAGACAAAACCGCCTGATTGTTGCAATCAGGCGGTTTTTGGTTTTGGAGCAGGGTACGGGAGTCGAACCCGTTGAAAAAACCGGTATACGCGGCTTAAATACTCACTTCGCAGAAACTTCCGTTGCCATTTTGTTGTCAAAGTAGGCATCAATAGACTTGTCGATCTCCGCCATCCTGTCGTCCATCGTGTAGGCGTAAACCTGCTTGTACATCCAGTCGTCAGACCAGCCGTTGCGCTCCTGCGCGTACCTCGACTCGACGCCAAGCCGCACCATGATGGCGGCGTTGGCGTGACGCAGATCGTGGAAGCGGCAGCGGGGAATGCCAGCGGCATCGAGGCCGCGGATGAAGCGATTATAGATCGTCTGGCCAGAGATGGGGACGATGTAGCCCTCGCTGCGGCCGGTGGCAGCTATTAGGGTCTGAATGTGGGCGGGGACAGATACCCAGCGATCGCCGGAGAAGGTCTTCGGCGGTTTCACCTCGTCGCCATTCTCTCCGGAGACGATGGCACGGCAGATGTGCAGCCTGCCCCCGGAGATGTCCTCGTATCTGGCGCCGCGGATCTCCGACATGCGCATCCCCATCCACAGCGCCATGAGCACGGGCAGCTCCATGTCCGTGCCGGAGAATGCCGCGATGATCTTGCCGATCTCGGCGTCCTCAATCCTGCGCAGGTCCACTTTCCGCTTCTGCGGAAGAATGATGGAGATCTTTGAATCTGGCGCAAACTGCTTGAGGACAGAGACAAGAAGTCCTTCAACGTTTCGGACATACTTCGGGCTTTTTCCGGTCTTCACCATCTTTCCGATCTCCCGCTGGATCTGCTCGGAGGTGATGGAGGCAGCCGGCAGTTCCATCAGGCTCTGGAAGGATGTCTTCTGGAGGCGCTTGTACTCCGCTGCGGTGGAGGGGGAGATCACGCCGTCGCGGGATTCAATATACTTCCGGTACGCCTCCCTCAAGGTTATGGTCGAGGCGGCCTTTTCGGGTGCTTTCAGGCCGTGCTTGATGGCCATGGCCTCGGCAATGGCTTCCTCCTTGGTCTCGCGGGTAATGGACACGTCCTGCCCGTTGACGCGGACGCGGCAGGCCCACGAGCCGCTGGGAAGCTTCCGGGCGGTGGGCGTGTGGGCGGTGTTCTTGCTGCGCTGCTCCCGGACCTGCCGGGTGCCGCACCATTTACAGTAGACGGAGTCGTCGTCTATCTCGCGGCCGCAGCCCTTATTCTTGCACTTCATAACATCCCCCCATCATCAAGAAGGGCGGTGTCCGATTCGGACACCGCCCTTGTCTCTTTAGCCAACCTTTTCCATGCGGATGGTCATAGTGGTGCCGAGAGCCCCGGCTTCGTAGCTCAGCTGGCCATCGGAATAGGTGAACGTCTTTGTGTCGTCGCCGCTGGCCAGAAGTGCGAGGGACGTCTGATCCTTGTCGTTCTGAGAATCCCAGGAGTAAGGCTCATCGGCCGTGGTGGGGGCGACGAATGTTCCCGCCCAGTACAAGCTCTTGGTGTCGCCGTTGTCGGAAACCCAGTTGATGATAATCTCGCTGCCGGAGATCGTGGCCGCCTGCCAGGTGTCCTCGGAGTTGCTGTTGACCTGCTTCCACTCGCCGGTCAGGTCGGGAGGAGAGGCGGGTTCTTTAGTTTGCTCGCCGCCGTTGTTGGCGGGCGTGCTGCCGCAGGCGCAGATGGACAGTGCCAAAACAGCGGCCATCAGGAAAACGGAAATTGTCTTCATTTTCGACCTCTTTCCGCGGCAAATCTGCCGCTTACATATATTTTCTGCAAAGAATTTGCATTTTACTGGATATATTTTGTCGAAGTGGTACAATAAAGGTAATATTTGAGGAGGGACGCGACATGAGTGAGTGGGAGGAGGACTTGTTGGCGTTGTTCGACACTCTGGACGAAGCGGCGCAGGCCGAGGCCCTGGCGGCCGCGCTGAAGATCATTGGCGGCGAGATCCTCTGAGAAACGGTGCCCGATTCGGGCACCGTTTTATTTTTCCCGCTCCCGTCTCAGGCGGAGCATGAAGGCAAACAGTTCGTTCCGCTGCTCGGCGGTCATGCTGTCCAGCAGGCGCATAAACTCCTGCCGCACCGGATCCGGCGGCGTCTCCTTTTCCCCCAGCAGGTCAGAGACGGTGCAGCCGAGATACTGCGCCAATAACTGCACCTTGGCCACAGAGGGAGTCGTGCCCTTATTTATGTCCGTAATAAAGCTGGTTCCAACGCCGCTTTCACGGCAAGCTACCGTGGGCTTAACTCCTTTTGCTCGACACCTTTCTTTGATATTTCTTACAAAAAGTTCTTTATCCATAGTGGCCTCGTCAAATGAGATTATAGGAGCTTCAAAAACTCCTGCTCGGATATCACGGCAATTGATGCGCCTTTCGCATTGAGCGCGGCTGCCTTTTCTTCCTTGTCACTCATGCCGTCGCATCCGACGACGTTTTTGTCTTGTTCTCCGACCACCAGATAGTCGGTCTTTTTCGATACGGCGCTTTTGACGGTGGCGCCGGCAGCCTCTGCAAGGGATTTTGCTGCTGCGCGCGGAAAGCTTAATGCGCCAGTAAATACGACGGCTTTGCCATCCAATTCCCCGCCTCGGTATACATCGCCGACTAATATTGGACACGTTCCCGACGCAGACCTTTGAAGATAGGACCGTAGCGCAGCATTTCGTTCTCCTTTGCTGTGAAGTGCATGATCTAATCTATTTTCGCCGCAAAGCCAAGATAGGATTGCTCCACACGCGCGACAATCCTCGAGCGCATCGTGGAAGCGCGCCATGTAACCGATCTCATCGCACGCATCAGATAGCTTACTGTAAGGATGACCAGTGACTCGCCCGTAGAGCGTCATCACGTCAAAGCAACGGGCGAAGCATTCTCGAATAATCCCCTCCGCCGCCTCCAAGAAACTGGCATCAAAAGAAACATTCCACCCTGCGGTGTACGGGGAGGCGGATACAAATTCTGCAAAAGTGTCAATCACCTCGTCGATGGTTGGAGCAGCGGCGACCATATCTCCCGTGATCCCAGTCAACTCCGTCACTGTGGCCGGTATAGGGCATCCCGGATTGACGTAGGTTTTGTAACTGTCGCTCTCTTGGTACCCGATGTATCGCACTGCGGCGAGTTGGATAATTTTACAGGTTTGGGGGTCGACGCCCGTAGTTTCTAAATCTATGACCACGTAGTCAGAGAGATCTTCCGGGTGACTAAAAGGCATGACGTGAGATGTGTCGTTGCTCATGATGCGCCTCCGCTGTAGATGATATACACAAAATATAAACTCAAAAATTGTGAATACAAACAACAAATAAGAAATTTCGCATTTTGTATTGACAATGAGAAATTTCTCATTTATGATTGGCTTGTCCCTCAGGTGAGAACGAGCGGGAGGTGAGAAGATGGTAGACCTTCGTGCGGTTCTGGCGCAGGACATCGCCGACTTTGCCCGTCGTGTGCTGGCTGGCAATGGCACCCCACAGGAAGTGGCGGCGCTGCCCAGCCTGCTGATGTGGCACAGCGGTGTCAATCCTCCGGCAGAAGATCCTGAAGCGCAGTCTTGAGGCTGGGCGTATGGCTGCGTTGTTCAGGCGGATTCTATCGGGCTCCATGTTCTTCCCTGTCTGTTGTTGTTTGAGGGTTTCCACTGGGTCTTGCGCAGGTTGTATCCCCCTCGGAAAAACGGGTGTGTAGTTGTTTACTGACATGAACACTATACCACCCTTTTTTCCGGCGCGCAAGGTGAAATTTCACGAACGGAGGTGAATCAAGTGCGGATCAAGGAGTACCGCGAGCGCACCGGCATGACGCAGGAGGCGCTGGCGGACAAGCTGAACGTCGACCGGTCTGTGATCAGCTACTGGGAGCGAGGTAAGGCGACGCCCTGCAAGAAACACCGCGCCATGCTGTGCGCGATTTTGCAGTGCACGGAGATGGAGCTGATGAGCGACGCTGCCCACTGATGTCAGCATAGCGGAGAAAGGAGGAGTTGTCCATGGCAAGGGACGGCGGAAACATCTACCAGACCGCCCGGAAAGCGGCGGGTCTGACGCAGGAGGCCGCGGCGGAGCGGCTGGCGGTCAGCGACACCAGCATCCGCGCTTACGAGTCCGGGGAGCGGCTGCCGGGCGACGACATCGTGGCGCGGATGTGCGCGGTGTACAACGTACAATACTTAGGCTTGCAGCACCTGCAGCTGAAGACGGCGCTGCTGCCGGACTGCGTGCAGGAGGCGCGGCCGGAGCCGCTGCCGGTGGCGGTGATCAAGCTGGTGCGGCGGGTGATGCGCTTCGCGGAGGCGCACCGCAGCGACCAGCTGATGGAGATCGCCGAGGACGGCGTCATCAGTGACAGCGAGCGGGCGCTCTTTGAGGAGATCGCCTGCGAGCTTGGAGATATCGTGCAGGCCGCGCTGGCCTTGCAGTACGCAGAGGAGGTGCAGTGATGCCCCGGACGATTTTGAGCGCGAAGACAGATGCCGCCAAGGACATGGCGGTACGCATCAAGGCGCAGGCCTACGCCCTGCACGGCGGTCTGGACGGCATGGCGCGGGCGGCGGGCATGAGCCGCAGCACCATCTATGCCCGGATCAAGGACCTGCCCAGCTGCTCCGGCAAGGAGATCGCGGCTATTGCCAAGGCAGCGCGCATCCCCAAGGACGAGCTGTTCGCGGTCTGGGCAAAGGCGTGTTGAGGAGGTGACGAGCGTGACAACATGGTATTGCCTGGATCTAAAATACCCGGGCTTATACTTCCGGCCGGGCGAGATGGTGGTGGTGCGGCTGGGCTCCCTGAGCTTCCGGGAGGCCACCTACCGCGTGGGGCACTTTGCGACGGACCCTCGGGAGCCGGGCGCCCGGAAGCTGTGGTTTTACCGGAGCGGCGGCGGCATCGAGGATCCCGTCCGCTGGAAGAAATATTACACCGATATCCGCTTCATGCCGCTGGATACGCCGGAGGGAGGTGTGATCTGTGGATAGCTGGGCAATGGCGGTGCAGTACATCTGCGCGGCAGCCGGTGCGGCGGCCGTTGTCCGCTGGGTGGACGGCTGCGGCAGGGCGCAAAAAAGGAACCGCCCTCTGGGTGGAGCCAGAAAGCGGTTCAGTGAGTCGAAGCGCACGCGCTTCTTACGAGCAAGATAAGTATACCAGAGCCGGGAGGCTTTTACAAGGGGGTAAAGACTGCCATGAGCAAAAAAATTGAACAGCCCGCTTATTGGGGCGTCATCCCCGCCCCCGTGCGGTACGACGACCGCCTCCCTGCCAACGCGAAGCTGCTATACGGCGAGATCTCCGCGCTGTGCGACCGGAAGGGCTTCTGCTGGGCGAAGAACGACTACTTTGCCGAGCTGTACGGCTGGTCGGCGGACACGGTGACGCGGCTGATCCGGAAGCTCCGGGACGCGGGCTACCTGACGGTCGAGATGGTACCTACGGCCACCGGCAGCGAGCGGCGGATCTTCGCCGGTGTTTGCACAAGGGGTGTCGGCAAAAATGCCGAGACCCCTCTCGGCAAAAAAGTCGGGGGGGTGTCGGCAAAAAAGTCGCCCCCCCACAATATAAGAACAGATAATTATAATATAACCCCCATACCCCCACGGGGGGATGGTGTGCAAAAACGTGTGCACAAGGGTGTGCCGCGGGAGCAGCCGGACTGGAAGCCGGAGCGTTTCGCGGGGCTGTGGAGCTACTACCCGGCCAAGGGGCGGCGGAACAAGCAGCGGGCCATGGACGCCTGGGACAAGCTGAAGCCGGACGACGCGCTGATCGCCCGGATCGGGCGGGCGCTGGAGAAGCTGCTGGCCACGGAGGAGTGGCAGCGCGGCATCGGCATCCCCCACGTGGCCACGTTCCTGAACGGGCAGAGGTGGAAGGACGCCGACGAGCTGGACGCACCCTCCCCTGCCGTGCAGGCATCCACCCGTGTGCAGGAGAGGAAGGGTGACTACGAGATATGACAACAGACAGCCCGATCCAGTCCCAGAGGTTGGCGACGGCGCAGGCCGCCGTGCTGGGCGCGATGCTGATTGACGCGGACTGCATTGCCGATGTGCTGGCGGATACGTCGGAGCCCATGTTTGTGTCGTCGGTCTACCGCACGGTGTACGGCTGCATCCGGCAGCTGTTTCAGGAGGCGCAGCCGGTTGACCCCGTGACGGTGGGCGCGGCGCTGAAGGAGCGCGCCGGACAGGACTACGGCGAGCTGTTGATGCAGCTGATGGACCTGACGCCAACCAGCGCCAACGTGGGCTCCTACGTGGAGATCCTTAAGCGGGAGAGCATCGTGTGGCGGCTGCGGAGCATCGGCGCGGCGCTGGCGGAGACGGAAGATCTTCCGGCGGCGGAAAAGCTGATGGAGAAGGCCAACGCCGCCATGAGCCTGAAGTCCGGCGTGGAGGTCTGGGACATGACCCAGATGTGGGAGAACTTCTGCCAGCGCCATGCGCAGACCGCTAAGACGGAGTACATCCGCTGGGGCTACGACTTCATTGACGAACGGGTATATACGGCGCGCGGCGACTACTGCGTCATTGGCGGATATTCAAGCGCCGGAAAGACGTGTCTGGCGCTGTGCATGGCCATGAAGATGGCCCAGCAGTACCGGGTGGGCTTTTTCTCCTACGAAACGGACAAGGAAAAGCTGACGGACCGCATCATGTCCGCCAAGGCCATGGTCGGCCTGAGCGATATCAAGCAGAACAAGCTGGGAGAAAAGGAGTGGGAGGAGCTGGCCTACGCGGCGTCCAGTCTGAGCAAGACGGGCCTGCAGATCATGCAGTGCAGCGGCTTCACCGTGGCGGATATCCAGTCCGTGGCGCTGTCCCGGCACTACGACGTGGTGTTCGTCGACTACCTGCAGCTCATCGAGGCGGACGGACGAAAGGGCTGGGGACGGCCGGAGGAGGTTGGCTCCATCAGCCGCGGCCTGCAGCGGATGAGTCACGAGCACGGCATCACAGCGGTGGTGCTGTCCCAGCTGACGCCGGATGACGGGCGGAAGAAGAACGAAGCGCCTACCATGTACGACCTGCGCGAGAGCCGGCAGATCGCTATGGATGCGGATGTGATCTTCCTGCTGTATCTGGAAGACCCTGCGGATCGCGCCGGCCCGCGCGTCCTGAAGTGCGACAAGAACAAGGACGGGCAGGCGGGGTGGTACAAGGTGATGCAGTTTCAGGGCCGCATCCAGAGCTTCCGCCCCATGCCGAAGCCGGTGGCGAAGGCGGCGCCGCTTCCGGCGCAGGTCAGCTTTCACGAAATTCAAGACGACGGCAAGGGGCCGTTCTGAGAGGAGAGCCTATGCAGACAGGCGACAAGGTTACATACGTTCCCTTCGTGCTGCGATACGCCAAGGATACGGAGCTGCGGGCGCCCAGCGTCGCGGCGCCGGTGGTCTGGGTGCATCCGGAGAGCCGCTTTGCGGTTGTGGAGCGCAGCACGGGGCGGTATAGGTATCGGGAATGCATCCCGTGCAGAAAAACGAAAAAGTGAGGTACGAGCAACATGAAAACCATAGCGATCATGAACTTGAAAGGCGGCGTGGGGAAAACCGTCACGGCCATCAACCTGGCGGACGCCCTGCGGCGCGGCGGCAGGCGGGTAGTGCTGGTGGACTGCGACGGGCAAATGAGCCTGACGCGGTTCTACTTCCCAGATCTCGACCCGGACAACGCCGCTACGGTGGCGGATGTGCTGGAGGGTGAGGCGGAGCCCGTGTGGAGCGACAGCACCATCCCCGTGGACGCCGGCGGCCTTGTGCAGCTGCTGCCGGCATCCAGCGCCCTGTACGGGCTGGATGTGCGGGCGCTGAAAAGCAGCATCCACAGCATCAGCTCCCTGCGGGACTTCCGTGACGCGGCGGCGGTCGACGGCATGGACTACATGATCTTTGACTGCCCTCCCGGCTTCACGGCGGCAAGCTGTGCGGCGCTGATGGCGGCGGATGAGGTGGTCGTCCCCATGGTGGTGGATGGCTTCTCCGTCTGGGGCGTCAGCGACATGGCGGCGCAGATCAACAGCATGAAGGCTGCCAACCCCGCCATCAGAGTGGCCGGCGTCCTCATCTGCCAGTGGCACAGCAGCGAAGTGGTGCGGCAGGGCGAGGCGCTGCTGCGAGGCCTGAGCCTGCCGGTGTTCACGTCGGTGATCCGTCGGACGGAGAAGGTACCGGAGAGCACGTTCTCCCGGCAGCCGGTCATGGACTACAGCCCCCGCAGCGCGGCGGCGCAGGACTACCGCGCGTGGGTGTGGGAGTATCTGGCGGAGGGAGGCGCGGCAGATGGCGAAGTTTGATATGGGCGAATTCGCTAAGACGCTGGCGCAGCCGGTGTCCGAATCGGGCACCGGGCGGGAGCAGATCGAGTACATCGATGCGGATCTGCTGGACAGCGATCCCGGCAACTTCTACGAGCTTCGCGATTTGGACGGCCTGGCGGACAACATCGCCACCATCGGTCTCCAGCAGCCCATCCGGGTGCGGGACGGCGAGGGCGGCCATGCGACGATCGTCTCCGGCCACCGTCGTGTGGCGGCCATCCGCAAGCTGGTGGAGGACGGTCGGACGGATCTCCGCGAGGTTCCCTGCATCCGCGAAAAGGGCGATTCGTCTCCGGCGCTACGGGAGCTGCGCCTGATCTATGCCAACAGCAACACCCGCACGCTGAGTTCCCCAGAGATCTCCCAGCAGGTGGAGAAGGTGCGGGAGCTGCTGTACCAGCTGAAGGAGGAGGGTTTTGAGTTCCCCGGACGGATGCGGGATCATGTGGCCGAGGCCTGCAAAATCAGCAAGAGCAAGCTGGCGCGGCTGGATGTTATCCGGAAGGGCTTGGCTCCGGACATCCGGAAATCCTACTGGGACAGCCCCCGGAGTAAGAGCTTGAGCGAGGATGCGGCCTACACCCTCGCCCGTCTTCCGGTGGACGTGCAGCGTCAGGTGGTTGATGCGTACCGCGGTCAGGCTCAGGGCGACAGTGGCCTGAAATATCTCTATGCGAGCACGGTGGAGGCTGTGACTAAGGCCGTAAACAAAATCATTGTCGGGAAGGTTAAGTGCCCCGATGGCGCGCCGTGCTCGCACAAGGATGCGCAGGTCGCTCATGCCATCAAGGTGAAGGTCAAGAGCCGCTGGTCGGACTGCGGGTGTGAGTATGGCTGCTGCGCGAAGTGCAGTTCGCTGCAAAGCTGCAAAGATGTGTGTCCGAATTTGATTGGCAAGCAGAAGGAGCTGAAGGCCGCAGCCAAGGCGGAGCGTCAGCGGGAGGCGGCTGAAAAAGAAGCGCGGCAGCGGCCGGACATAGAGCGCGTCGGCGCCATCTGGCAGAGGTTCGGCACCCTGCGCGAACGGGCAGGCCTGACGCCGAAGCAGTATTTTGAAAAAATCGACTGCCCATATAGCGGGCTTATTGGGAGGGCAGAGTCTCTCGAAGCCGGCCGTGAGAAAGTCGAGCCAAATGAAGGACTTCCGTTTGGCTACAACGTCTCCTTGTCCGGCGTCGACCGGTGGGTAGCGGCGGCGGATGCGCTGGGCTGCAGTGTGGATTACCTGATGCTGCGCACCAACGAGCCACGTATGGCGGATGAAGTGGCCGCCGTCCCGCGGGTTTGCGCCAGTCAGATGGCACTCGCGGCATGGATGCCAGGCGGCACGACGCCGGCAGAGCCGTGTGACGTGGTGGCGGAGTTCGACCTGAGCGGCGACGGCGAGCTGACATCCCGCTCGCTCTGCCGGTGGGACGGTGAGGCGTTCAGGTTTGGGAAAAGCAGAGACAAGATCGAGGTGCGTGTCGTCCGGTGGCTGGCGCTGCCGGAGGTGGAAAAGGAGGATGGGAACGATGATTAACTGTATGCGAGAAGACAAGAAGACTGTTGTGGTTGCGGCCGGAGACGCCTCGCAGGTTGCGGCAGATTGCTGTGAGGTAATCCGCGCGATCTACTTTGAAATCCCGGTTGGAATGCGCCCTCTGTTCAAAGAGTGCGTGTTGCTGGCCGTCAACCACAAGGATTCCCCTATGTGGCAGTCTCCGCCTCCCAGCTCGGAGCGAGTGGTGATCCGCTCCGAAGGTAAAGAGTTTTTGAAGCAGGCTAAAGATCTCTTTGGCGGTGAAAACCATCCTGAGGGGGGACGGCAGCGTGACGAGAGTTGACCTGACCAAGGCGCAGTGCGCCGAGCTGGCGAACTACCTGCGCAGCATCCTGAACAGCGGCATGGGCGCGGGCCGCTTTGAGAAGATCGAGATGCTGGTGCTGGCCCGCCGCGCCTTGGCGGCTGCGGAGGAGCTGCCGGAGGTGTCCCGCACCGTCGCCCGCGGGCCGGCCACGCGGAGGCAGCAGCCGGAAGACGCCCCGGCGGCCGGCTCTCCGGCCTCGGAGGCGGCGCAGCTGAAGCGCGACACGCTGGAGCGCCTGACGGCCTACCGGCAGAAGGATGGCCTGAACAGTCTGGCGCCGTTGGCAGCGGCCTGCGGCAAGGTGGACGGAAAGGTGATCAGCGCGGAGCTGCTGGCGCGGATGCTGAACCGGGAGCGCTTCCCGGTGGCGATCTGGCGGGAGGTGGCCGCTGCGTTGGACAAGATGGAGCGGAAGAAAGGAGCGGATGCAGATGGCAAAGACGACTGATCTGGTGGCGGCAATGCGGTGCTCATCTCAGGCGCCTACGTCTTCCCCACCCTGCACGACGTGCGCCTATCGTGTGGTCGAGACGCTTGATGGAAAGGAATTTACGGGCTGCGACTGTGATCGAATGGGGATGGACGCCGCCGACCGGCTGGATGAGCTGGTGGAGCGCTGCGCCCGGTACGCCGAGGAGATCGCGGTGCTGCGGGAGAAGGTGAATGCATGATCGTTGTGAGAGTATATTTGAAGTCTGGGCAGCACTTTGATGTCTGTGCAGAAGACGTCAAATGTGAGTATAACGGGTTGACGGGCGCGCTCACAGCCTTCAGCTGCACTGGTGCCGTATCGGGAATCCCGGTATATCTCAACAGCGAGGAGGTTGAAGCCGTTGTGCAGCTGAAGGCTTGCGGAGGTGGCGCAGGATGAGTAAGGCTGTACTTATCAGCATCCGGCCCAAGTGGTGCGAGAAGATCGTCAACGGCGAAAAGACCATTGAGGTGCGAAAGACCCGCCCGAAGCTGGAGACGCCATTCAGGGTGTGCATCTACTGCACACTGCCGAAGTACCCGCACGAGGACTTTATTGCAACGGATTATCCAAAGCCGCAGTTTTATGGCGGAGGCAAAGTCATTGGCGAGTTTATCTGCGATGCAATTTCCCGTGTGAACATCTGCGGATTCTGGGGTGATAGTGGGGAGCAGCTCGACAATCGGCTCAAAGAAACATGTTTGACCTCAGAAGAGTTATGCAACTGTCTTGGCGAAAAGGTCGGCTATGGCTGGCATATCTCCGACCTAAAAATCTACGACGCGCCGCGCGAGCTGGGCGAGTTCCGACGGGTATGCGTCAACGACCTTTACTGCGAGAGCTGCGCTATGTACTGGAAAAACGGCGGGAACTGCGGCAACGAGAGTTTGCGCCTCAAGCGCCCGCCCCAAAGCTGGTGCTATGTGGAGGCGATGTGATGGAGCGACTGACAAATAAGCGCGAAGCTGACGCGCAACGAGAAGGGTACGAGCGACGCCTTGCAAACGGGTATCAGCGGAGTATCCCAGTAGAGCGGTTTCTGCGCCTTGCCGCCTACGAGGACAGCGAGCTTGAGCCGGAGGAAGTGTCTGAGCTTATTAAAGACTGGAGTGACCTTTGCACGATCATCGGAGAGTGCGGCGGCATCGACCGCCTGCGGGAGCTGGCAGAGGCCGACAAGGACGGGCGCGTGGTGGTGCTGCCAGTAAAGCCAGTACTTACGCCGATTCTTTCAAGCATGTTGTACATAATCGAGGACGGAGACATCTATGAAGATGCCCTTTATGAAGCTGTTGTCGGGATGTCGGAAAGTGGGAAGGTGAATGTGGTCTACACGACTCTTTCTGACCAGATAATCTTCGAACAAGCCGACATCGGCAAGACGGTTTTTCTGACCCACGAGGCGGCGGAGAAAGCATTGGAGGCGATGAGGAAGGGGGAATTGACGTGATAAAAAAGAGTGGCCTGGTCTGCCCGTGGCTCCCGTCCACTCTGGTGAGTGATGACGGAAGCCGCGTAACGGCGCTGGCGGACTGTTATGAAGAACGGTGTCCATATTGGGGAATCGTCGACATGGTGAGAGGCGCCGACGGCAAGTCTCGATCCGTTTGGGGATGCCGCCGCGTGAACGAGGCGCTTCGTGATGAGTGACCGCGAGTTGATCGCCGCGCTGCGGCGGCTGAAGGTGGAGACTGGGAGTCTGGTGTGCCTGGGCTGCGGCTATGAGCACAACTGCGGCATCCACGGGTGCGCAATTCTGCGAAAAACGATCGCATGGCTGGAGCAAACACTGTCGGAGGACAGACCCAGCAGCGTCATGGAGTACCGGGATGAGCGCTAAGGTGAACCCGCGGCGGGTACCTCGGACAGAGGCCGACGTGGCGGCCGCCTACACGAAGGGCATCACCGAGGGCCTGAATCGCGGCATCGAGCTGATGCTGTATGTGTTGATCGACAAGCACGACGCGCCGATGGAGGATGTTCAGCAGCTGGCTGCGGAGCTGAACCACGCCGCTGAGTGCGTGGCGGAGGGGTACGTCACCTGGGCCGGCGTGCGGCGCATGCTGAAGGAATACAACGTGGAGGTGGAGTTGGTATGATGGGCATTGTGGAGTCTGCCGAAGTCCTGAGGGCGTATCTGGATGAGTCTGCCGCGTGCGTCCCGCCTAAGGTCTACGGAGCCATATCCACGGCAGTGCTCGTGATGGATGCTGTGGGCAAAACGATCGATGCGGCGCAGTGTGTCATGGCTGACAGCTTGCAAACGGTTTGCGTGGAGGCTCAAGATGGACGGTGAAGGACGCTGGATCTGTATCCGGCAGCGGGCAGGCCCGCTGGTGAAGGAGCAGCGCGCTATACGTCCGCGGCTCAGTCAGTACGACAGCCCGTATGAGCGGGCGGAGAAAAATAAAATCCTCCGCCCGCCGCGGGACTCCGGCGTCTGCCGGACGCGCATGGATCGCTTGGAGCTATTGCTGGCGCTTTTCGGCTTTGATGGGTGGAGCTACACGCTGACTTTTGACGAGGCGCATTTGCCACCCAGCTTTGCAGAGGTCCGATTATGCTGGCGCCGATTGCTTTACCAGATGAAGAAGTGGCATGACGGCGTGACGCCTGACTATGTCTACCTCATCGAGGGGCGCCATGGGGATCATCGGTATCACATGCATCTTACGGTGCGATACAATGACTTCCCGCCCATGACCATGGAAAATCTTTGGAAGCAGGGGTATATTATCTCGTCGCAGCCCCTGCTGCTGGGTGCGTTTGACAGCTATCGGCGCACTGCCAGATACTACTGCAAGGAGCGCAGCGACGGCATTGTCATTCCGATCGATGCCAGGACGTGGGTAGCGTCGCGCAGTCTTGCGCGGCAGTTGCCGCCGCCTGAATACTTCCGGTCCGATTCTGGCCGCATTGAGATCCCGGACGATTGCCGTGTGTGCGGTCGGTATACGGTGGATAACGGGTTTGGCCACTATCAGTATGGCTGGTACGTCGAACAGGATCCTCTCCATCCGACTGTGATAGACGGGAAGCGTATGCCGCATCAAGGCGGTTTTGGTATGTACTAAATAGTAAATGTAACTTGTGATATAGTTGAATAAATCACGAAAAGGAGGAAAACCCCTTGCGTATCACATCCGAATACGGTACAATATCCCCAAGGAGCGATGGATGGTTGACCTGTCCTAGGTGCAACCGCAATCGACACTTCCTGCGGGTGCTGCCCGGCACATCCGCCACGGAGCTGCCTGTGTACTGCCGGGACTGTAAAACAGAGATCATCCTGCATATCGAGCAAGAGGCCGGAGCGTTGAACGCCGGAGCCCATGATTAGACACCACACGTTGGTGCTGCGTCATGGTCTCCGGCGTTTTTGTTTTGCCGCGAGGTGATAGCCGCGAGCCGGAACGCCGGAGACGAAAACGGGAGGGGCGCATGGGAATTTCAGCAGGCAGGCTCGCGGAGCTGCGCGGGCTTCTCGAGGCGGGGTCAGAGCATGAGTTTTACTCCTGGCCAGAGTGGCGGCGGCTGCGCCGGGAGGTGCTCGCGGTTGATAACTGCGAGTGCCAGGAATGCAAGCGGCGCGGCGTGTACTCCAAGGCCAGCATCGTCCATCACGTCAGGCATCTGCGCGATCGTCCCGACCTGGCGCTGTCCGTCTACGATGGCGATTCCCGGCAGTTGGAGGCCGTCTGCAAGCGTTGTCACGAAGAGCTGCATCCGGATAGCCAGCGGCAATACGCGCCGTCTGCGCCGCCTCTGACGCCGGAACGGTGGGATTGACCCCCCCCTCGAAAAAACGCCTCTCGCGTCC
>ERZ1034844.766-NODE-766-length-16617-cov-15.206557_pt1 | contig 16617 bp, 16 predicted proteins | sample MGYA00520594_ERZ1034844 | MGnify/ENA primary metagenome ERZ1034844 (study PRJEB33766, sample SAMN09781733) | gut metagenome | biome: gut microbiome | host: Homo sapiens | place: Madagascar | study: EMG produced TPA metagenomics assembly of the PRJNA485056 data... | reverse complement strand
AAGCTGTTTGTCGGAGAGTGTTGATATTCCCTTAAGAAGTGGTTGGGAAACAGGGAGGAGCGAACACGATGTTCGCGACAGCTAGGGCTTGCACGGCAAGACCTTTTGCGCACACGGATGGCGCGTGTAGGCGACCCGTCCCTCTACCATATATGATATCCACTTCTTTAGGGAATTCACACACGGAGACGTTACAGCTGCCAGAAGACATTCTGTCCGTTCCGGGAGTTCGTCCCTTTGCTTCATTAACTTTCAAGTTAGATAGAGTAACCTATCAATATTCATAATAATGGAGACCTCCTGCATATACATGTAACAGCAATTGCAGGAGGGAGCTGTCTATGGACTACGCAGTGAATACATACGACTTATATCGGGATATACAACAAAGAACGGGAGGCGAGATTTACATCGGTGTGCTTGGCCCGGTACGCACGGGAAAGTCCACGTTCATCAAACGGTTTATGGATGAAATGGTGCTGCCCTACATGGAGGATGAGCATGCCAGGATGCGGGCACAGGATGAACTCCCCCAGAGTGCCGGCGGTAAAACGATTACGACGACGGAGCCGAAGTTTATACCGAATGAAGCTGCAAAGGTAAAGCTGAATGACGATATTGAAGTGTCGGTGCGCCTGATTGACTGTGTGGGATATATGATAGACGGTGCTGCCGGACATATGGAGGAAGATACAGAACGCATGGTGAAAACGCCATGGTCGGAGGGAGAGATCCCATTTACGCAGGCAGCTGAGATCGGAACCGATAAAGTCATGCAGGATCATTCCACCATCGGACTGGTGATCACAACAGACGGAAGCATCGGGGAGATTCCGCGGGCAAATTATCTGGCAGCAGAGGAAAAGACCATTCTGGCATTGAAAAAGTCCGGGAAACCTTTTCTGGTACTGGTGAACAGTCAAAGACCGTATTCGGAGGAGGCAGGGCAGATTGCCGAGGAAATCGGAAGCAAATATGATGTTGCGGTAATGCCGGTGAACTGTGAACAGTTGAAAAAAGAAGATATTCACAGGATTCTGGAGAAAATTTTGTATGAATTTCCATTGACAGCGATAGAATTTTATTTCCCAAAGTGGCTGGATATGCTGCCCATGGAACATGCGGTAAAGCAGGATCTGTTAAAACAGATTCGGGAAATGATGAATACCTACGATAAAATACGGGATGTGATCGCACATCCGGTGGAATTACAGGGCGAATATATCAACCAATGCAAGATGGATCAGATTCAGCTGTGGAACGGAATGGTGCCGGTGGAGGTTGCTGTTGATGACAGATATTATTATGAAATGCTGTCGGGAATGCTGGAAGAAACTGTGGAGGATGAATATCAGCTGCTCCATAAGCTGAAGGAGCTTTCGACGATGAAGAAAGAGTATACCAAAGTGCAGGATGCCCTGACGATGGTGAAAATCAAGGGGTATGGTGTGGTGACACCGGACAGAGAGGATATTACGCTCGAAAAGCCGGAAATCATACGGCATGGCAATAAGTTTGGCGTCAAAATCAAGGCGAGCAGTCCGTCCATCCATATGATACGTGCCAATATTGAGACCGAGATCGCGCCCATCGTGGGAACCCAGCAACAGGCAGAAGACCTGATCCGGTATATTGACCGCGCGGAAGCAGAGCAGGGAATCTGGGAGACCAATATTTTCGGCAAGACGGTCGAACAGCTCGTGGACGACGGCATAACTACCAAGGTTGCCGCTATCGGCGAGGAAAGCCAGTTGAAACTGCAGGATACGATGCAGAAGATTGTGAATGACAGTAACGGCGGAATGGTGTGCATTATTATATAGAATTATTTGCTTTTTCTAACTTGTTTTTGTATAATACTTTTGTTAAGATTGTTTTATTTTTCTGAAAAACAGGAAAAATATTTGCTAAATTGCATGAAAATACAAAAAGCGGAGGAAATCAATGAACCAGATATACGCAAAATTGCAGAACTGTTATGAGTGTGTCAGAAAGAAGACGGATTTTGTACCGAAGGTAGCCATCGTGCTGGGGTCGGGATTAGGAGATTATGCAGAGCAGATTCGTGTGGTGACGGAGATTCCCTATGCGGAGATAGAGGGGTTCCCTGTCTCCACAGTACCCGGACATGCCGGTAAATTTATCTTTGGATATCTGGATGAGATTCCTGTGGTATGCATGAAGGGCAGAGTGCACTATTATGAAGGCTACGACGTGACAGACGTGGTACTGCCTGCCCGGTTGATGAAATTACTGGGAGCTAAGATCCTGTTTTTAACCAATGCGGCGGGTGGGGTCAATACTTCATTCCATGCCGGAGACCTGATGTTAATCAGGGATCATATCTCTGTATTTGCACCGAATCCTTTGATCGGCGCCAATATCGATGAGCTGGGGCTGCGTTTCCCGGATATGAGCCATGTATATGACAAGGAGCTGCAGCAGATCATCCGTGATACTGCCAAAGAAAACGGCATCTATTTGCAGGAGGGGATTTATACCCAGCTGACAGGACCGTCCTTCGAATCTCCGGCAGAGATCCGTATGCTTCGTGCACTCGGCTGTGATGCCGTCGGTATGAGTACTGTGGTAGAGGCAATTGCAGCTAACCATATGGGAATGCGCATCTGCGGTATTTCCTGTATCAGTAATCTCGCCGCAGGCATGACGGATCAGCCGTTAAATCATGAAGAAGTACAGGAGGCTGCGGACATGGCAGCACCCAGATTTAAAAAGCTGGTAACGGAATCTGTGAAGAAATTCGTATAAGAAAACGGAGGATATCCGGATGATTTCAAAAAAAGAGGAAGAGAGTCTGGTGCAACAGGCATTGGAAGCGAGAACGTCAGCGTATGCCCCCTATTCCGGATACACGGTAGGAGCGGCACTGCTTACCGCAGAGGGTAAAGTATACGGCGGAGGCAACATCGAGAATGCTTCTTACGGTGCCACAAATTGCGCGGAGCGTACTGCCTTTTTTAAAGCAGTCAACGCCGGGGAGCGTAAGTTCGCAGCCATTGCCATCGCAGGCGGAAAAAACGGAGAAGATCCTGTGGAATATGCCTATCCCTGCGGTATCTGCAGGCAGGTGATGCAGGAATTTTGTGCGCCCGATTTTGCCATTTATGTGGTCAAAAGCGAGACGGAGTATCAGAAGCTTACGTTGAAAGAATTACTTCCCTATGGATTTGGAGGAGATGCAATCAGATGAATATCAGATTATATAATGCACGTATTCTTACCATGGAACCGGGCAGAGAGGTTTTCTATGGTGAGATCTGGGTAAAAAACGATAAAATTGCTTATGTGGCGGAACAAAAGGAACTGGCACAGGAATGGGACAGATCACAGTTCCCGAGAATTGCCTGGGATATTGAACTGGACTGTAAGGGAAACCTGCTGATGCCCGGATTTAAAAATGCACACACACATTCCGGTATGACATTTTTACGATCCATGGCAGATGATATGCCGTTAGACCAGTGGCTGAACAAGCAGGTATTTCCGCTGGAGGCAAAGCTTGGCGGAGAGGATATCTATGAACTGACCAGACTGGCAGTGCTGGAATATCTGACTTCCGGCGTGACCTCCATCTTCGATATGTACCTGACACCGGATACGATTGCGGAAGCGTGCCTTGACACCGGCATGCGCTGTGTCCTGGTATCCGGACTGAATAATTTCAGTTCTTCACCGAAGCAGATGGAAGAGGAATTCTTAAAATGGAATAAGAAGAATTCCCTGATCAGTTATCAGCTGGGATTTCATGCAGAATATACCTGCTCCAAGGAACTGCTTTGCAAAGTATCGGAAATGGCACATCATTACCGGACACCGGTATATGCACACATTTCCGAGACAGAGAAGGAAGTGGAAGAGTGTAAAGCACGTTACGGCATGACACCGCCGATGTTTTTGGATTCTTTGGGCATGTTTGATTATGGCGGAGGCGGTTTCCACTGTGTCCATACGACCGAACAGGATCTGGATGTATTCCGCAGACACCGTATGTATGTCATCACGAACGCAGGTTCCAATACCAAGCTTGCCAGCGGTATCGCACCGATCGCAGACTATGTGAAGCACAAGATTCCCGTAGCCATCGGTACAGACGGTCCTGCCAGCAATAACTGCCTGGATATGTTCAGAGAAATGTTCCTGGTGACCGGACTGAGCAAGCTGCGTGAGAAGGATGCTGCCAGCATGGATGCACTGGAAGTATTGAAGATGGCAACGGTAAACGGTGCCAAGGCAATGCGTCTGAACCGCGCGGATGTTCTGGCCAAGGGAAAACTGGCAGATATCATTATGATCGATCTGCATCAGCCCAATATGCAGCCAATACATAATATTCCCAAGAATCTGGTATACAGCGGCAGCAAATCCAATGTCTGCATGACGATGATCGGCGGTAAGATCCTGTATCGTAACGGTGAGTTCAATGTCGGAGAAGATCCCGAACGCATTTATGCAAAATGCGAAAAGATCGTAAAAAGACTGTTGACTGAGTAAGAACATACACTCAGACGACATAGATCGGGAGCTCCCCGTGTGGCTCCTTAATACTTAGGAGGGAAAAGATGTTAGAAAAAATCTTCAAACTGAAGGAAAACAACACTACGGCAAAGACAGAGATCATCGCCGGCCTTACCACATTCATGACAATGGCTTATATCATTGCCCTGAATCCGAATCTGTTGACCGGTTTCGGCAAAGATACCATGCCGGAATTGTGGAACGGTGTTTTCCTGGCAACCTGTATTGCATCTGCAATCGGCACCATTGTTATGGCATTTCTTGCCAACAAGCCGTTTGCCATGGCTCCCGGCATGGGTCTGAACAGCTTTTTTGCTATTGTGGTTACCAATATTGTAGCGCTGACGGGAATGTCTTATGTGGCATCTTTCCAGGCGGCATTGTGCATCATCCTGGTAGAGGGTATTGTATTCCTTGTGCTTTCTGTATTGAATATCCGTGAAAAGATCGTAGATGCGATTCCTCTGGGCGTGCGCCTCGGTATTGCACCTGCCATTGGACTGATGCTTTTGAATATCGGTGTCGGATCCAATGCCGGTGTTTACTCTGAAAACGGCGGACCTTTCTATGCAATGAGAGACTTCTTCGGTGCCCTGACACCTTCACTTGCAAAGTCCAATATGGGTTCCGGCTATTCCGCAATGGTACTCAGCGTTGTGACCATGTTCGTAGGACTGTTTGCCATCGTCGTTCTGGCACAGAAGGGTGTGAAGGGCGCAGTACTGTTAGGTATGCTGATCGCCAGCATCATTTACTGGGCGGGTGAGGCAATTTTCCTGGGAACGAATCCGTTTGCTTCTCTGGCAACCGCTTCCTTTGTTCCGGCATTCGGAGATATGGCGTCTACCACACTTTTCAAGTTCAATTTCCGGGGATTCGCCGAGATTGGCTGGTTTACCGCAATTACCCTGATCATTACCTTCTGTATCATCGATATGTTTGATACGATTGGAACGCTGGTAGGTACCGCAAGCCGTGCCGGTATGCTGGACAAAGACGGCAAGATGCCCGGTATGAAGCAGGCGCTTTTGTCTGATGCAGTCGGTACGATGGCAGGTTCTGTGACCGGTACTTCCACCGTTACGACATTCGTAGAATCCGCATCCGGTGTAGAAGCCGGAGGACGTACGGGTCTGACTGCACTGACGACCGGTATTATGTTCTTGGCATGTATTTTCATCGCACCGATCGCAGGTATCATTCCCGCAGCAGCTACTTCCTCTGCACTGATCTATGTCGGTGTGCTTATGGTAGCTGGACTGAAGAATGTTAATTTTGATGACATCTGCCAGTCTGTTCCTGTGGCTCTGATGATGATCGCAATGCCCATTTCCGGTTCCATCGGACATGCTATCGGTATCGGACTGATCACCTACACAGTAATCAAAGTATTTACCGGTAAGGCAAAGGATGTCTCTGTTCTTACGTATGTATTATCACTGATTTTCCTGTTAAAATTCTTTATTGTTGCATAAACGGCAGGAAAGATCACAAAATGAATTTTGGGGCGGGCACTGCACGGGGCAGAGCCTGCCCTTGCTTTATGAAGGAGAGACCATGGAAATCGTCGTGTTTGTAGGTGCACTGGTGGGAATCTTCCTGTTTATGATCGGACAGGAGATCGCACAGAGTAAAAAAAGAGAGCGTCTGTTTGAAAAAGCGCTGAGAGAGAATTACGGAAAAGAAAAGCCCAAGGAATATTCGCTCGAGAGGTTTGCGAGACTTGGAAGTTATCTGAAACGGCATGAGGAGCCGGGGCAGCTGGATGACATTACCTGGAATGATCTGGGAATGGACGAGGTCTTTTGCAGAATCGATCGTACTTTTTCTGCGGCGGGAGAAGAGTACCTATACTATACACTGCGGAATGTGATGTGTGGACGGGAAGCGTTGGAGCGTCTGGAGAGGATCGCAGGGTGGCTGGCGGAACACGAGGATACGAGAGTACAGGTACAGCTTCTGATGAACCGGCTGGGGCATTTGGGGAAATATTCTCTATATGATTACCTCGACAATCTGGATACCCTGGGAGAACGCTCCGGCCGTAAAATTCTCCTTGGGGATCTGGTATATCTGCCCTGCCTTGCGCTGCTGCCGGTACAGCCGGCACTGGGGGTGGTGGGAATCGTCGGCTGCATGCTCTGGCATATTCTGACCTATTTTAAAGAAAAAAAGATAGTGGAGCCCTATATTATCAGCTTTGCCTATATTTTACGGATGGTTGCCGTCTGTGGAGATCTTGTGAAACTGCGGATTCCGGTCTATGAGAAGGAAACGGCAGAACTGGAAACGGCATTGAAAGACTTACGGGAACTGAAAAAGGGATCTTATTTTGTCATGACCGGCAACCAGGGAAAAATAGGCGGCAATCCACTGGATATCATAGTGGATTATGTGCGCATGATATTTCATCTGGATATTTGGCAGTTTAACCGTATGCTTGGAAAAATCCGGAAAATGACGAAGCAGACAGATGATCTGCTGCGCATCACGGGGTATCTGGATATGGCAGTTTCTGTAGGCGGCTTTAGAAAATCTTTAGAGGAATATTGCGTGCCGGAACTTGTACCGGATACGGAAAACTGCTTTCTGGAAATTGAGGACGGATGGCATCCGCTCTTGTCACATCCGGTGAAAAACAGTCTCTCTGCGAAAAGAGGAATTCTGCTGACCGGTTCCAATGCTTCCGGCAAATCCACGTTTTTAAAGATGATCGCGGTAAATGCAATCCTTGCACAGACGATTCATACCTGTACGGCAAAAAGTTACCGGGCACCGGTATTTCGAATCTTTTCTTCCATGGCGTTACGGGACAACATGGAGAACGGAGAGAGTTATTATATTGTGGAGATCCGGTCACTGAAACGGATCCTGGATGCCGCCAAAGAGCAGTCAGATCCGGTGCTTCTGTTTGTGGATGAGGTACTCAGAGGGACGAATACGGTCGAGAGAATTGCGGCAGCCACGCAGATACTGCGCAGTCTGTCGGAATACAAGGCACTTGCGTTTGCGGCAACGCATGATATCGAAATGACGGAACTATTGAAAAACGAATATGACAATTATCATTTTGAAGAAAAAATAGAGAAGGATAGCATTGTTTTCCCCTACCGGCTGTTGCCGGGGAAGGCTTCAACGAAAAATGCGATCCGCCTGCTGCATCTAATGGGTTATGATGCGGAGATTACCGAAAAGGCATCCAGACAGGCGGAGAACTTTGTAGAGACAGGGAAATGGATGGCGAATACTTGACGCTGCAGGGATTTCGTTGGTATACTTCATATAAATGTTCTGATAAATGTTCTGAATCATTACAATGTTTGAAGAAAAGTGTTACAGGTTAAATAAAAGGAGACAGCACTATGATTAATTTTGTGAATTCATTTTTATCTTATTTGATGCTGCTTGTGATCATTGCGATCATCGGAGCGGTGGCAATCACACTGGGAATCACACTCAGAAAGAAGAAAAATGCCTCTGAGAAAACCACGGGAACCGAGGGAAGCGCGGAAGCAGACGAAGATGTGCGGTAAGGAGAGCGGCATGCGCAGATATACGACAGTCCTCTGGGACGTAGACGGTACGCTTTTGGATTTTTTGTATTCACAGCGTCATGCACTTACCGCATGTTTTGAAAGCGCCGGACTTACGATCACGGAAGAAATACTGCAGAGATATTCACAGATCAATGACGGGATGTGGAAACAGCTGGAACTGGGAGAAATCACCAAAGAACAGCTCCTTCCCGGGAGATTCTTGAAACTTTTCGAAGAGTATCGGATTCAGAATGTAGATATCAACGCGTTCAGAAAGCAGTATCAGGAAGAATTGGGGAACGTGTACTCTTATATTGATGATTCCCTGAATGTCTGCAAGAGTCTTACGGGAAAAGTGAAGCAATACGTTGTTACCAATGGTGTCACAGCTACGCAGACGCACAAGCTTGCCTTGTCGGGGCTGGATGTTTTGATGGAGCAGCTGTTTATCTCGGAACAGATCGGAACACCGAAGCCGCAGAAGGGCTTTTTCGATTACTGTCTTGCCCATGTGGAAGAGAAAGACAAGTCGAAGATCCTCTTGGTGGGAGACAGCTTAAGCAGCGACATCAAAGGCGGCATACAGGCAGGCATCCGAACCTGCTGGTATCGTCCGGAGGGAACGGTCAATGAGACCGGTTTTCGGCCGGATCATGAGATCCAAGATCTGCACCGGGTACTTTCGATCATAGACGGAGAATAATCCATGGCAAAATCGTCAGGACAGAAATTAAAACTTTTATATTTGATTAAAATGCTGGAAGAGAATACGGATGAAAATCATCCCATGAGTACGCAGGATATGATCAAATATCTGGAGGGTCAGGGGATTCATGCGGAACGGAAAAGTATTTACAGCGACATGGAATGCTTACGTGAGTTCGGGTATGATGTGGTGCAGGTACAGAGCAGACTGGGCGGCGGATATTATCTCGGCAGCCGCAGCTTTGAACTTCCCGAATTGAAGCTTTTGGTGGATGCGGTGCAGTCCTCACGGTTTATTACGACGAAAAAATCCAGAGAACTGATCAAAAAACTGGAGCGGATCGCCGGAAAAAATGACGCCGGAAAGCTTCAGCGACAGGTGTATGTGGCAGGAAGAGTCAAGACAGAGAACGAAAGCATCTATTACAGCATCGACACGATTCACCGTGCGATTCAGGAAAACAGGCAGATCACGTTCGTATATCTTGACTGGAATCTGCAAAAGCAGCTGCTGCCCAGAGCAAACGGCAATAAACGTGTCAGTCCCTGGGCATTGATCTGGCGCGAGGAAAATTATTATCTGGCAGCTTTCGACAGTGAAGATCAGATAATCAAGCATTACCGTGTGGACAAAATGGGGCAGGTAGAGATGACAGAGGAGAAAAGAGAAGGTGTTGCACAATTCTCCCGGATAGATGTCTCGGCCTACACAAAGCAGACCTTTGGCATGTATGCGGGGGAGGAGACGGTCGTGACAATGGAATTCCCGGAAAAACTGGTCGGTGTCGTATTGGATCGTTTTGGCAGAGAAGTGGATATTCGTCCGATGGGAAATGGTATTTTCAGGATTCGTGCCAGAGTAGCGGTCAGCGGGCAGTTCTTCGGATGGCTTGCCGGAATCGGATCCGGTGCCCGTATCGTGGCACCGGAAGATGTGCGGAACCGTTATGTACAGTGGCTTTCTGATATTTTGCGCGAACAGTCGGGGCAGAGCGAATAAAAAGTTATCCAAAATTTCAAAATCTTTTTTGTATAGTTTTCCGGAGGATCCCTCGTTGACAAGCGTGGGATTCTTTTTTATACTGATACATAGCACCCACAATATATTGCTTTTCGATCAGATAAAGCACCATATATGGTGTTCGAAAACGTTATCGTATACAAAGGGGAAAACAACGGATCCAAGGACCTGCCTTGGTTTCATCGGATGAAGGGAAGAGAAAGATGAGTAGTAATTTTGAGCATGACCATGAAAAAAATGAAGACTACGGCAAACAGTTTCGGCCGAACAGAGAGGTCTGTGTCGTAAAAAAAGACGGAAGTAAGGAAATCTTTAATGTGCAGAAGGTGATCAGTGCCGTCGGCAAGAGTGCCTATCGTGCACTGACCAAGTTTACCAGAGAAGAGAAAGAGCAGATCTGCCGTTATGTGATAGACAAGGTAAATGAATTGGAAGTAAATGAAATTCCGATTCCGGTGATGCACAATATTGTGGAGAGCGCGTTGGAACAGGTGAAACCTGTTGTGGCAAAGAGCTATCGCGATTACCGCAATTATAAGCAGGATTTTGTACGGATGTTGGATGATGTCTATAAAAAGAGCCAGTCCATCATGTATATCGGCGACAAAGAAAATGCAAATACGGATTCTGCCCTGGTATCCACCAAGCGCAGTCTGATCTTTAATCAGCTGAACAAGGAACTGTATCAGAAATTCTTCCTGACGACAGAGGAGATTCAGGCGTGCCGTGACGGTTATATCTATGTCCATGATATGTCAGCAAGAAGAGATACGATGAACTGCTGCCTGTTCGATGTACAGAGTGTTCTGACCGGCGGCTTTGAAATGGGAAATATCTGGTACAACGAGCCGAAGACACTGGATGTCGCATTTGATGTCATCGGTGATATTGTCTTAAGTGCTGCCAGCCAGCAGTACGGCGGCTTTACCGTACCCAGCGTGGATCTGATCCTGGAGCCCTATGCAGAGAAATCTTATCACAGGGCACTTGCTAAATATGAGCGTCTCGGTGTGGCTGCGGAGATTGCCGAGAAAGAGGCACTGGCAGATGTACGTAAGGAGTTTGAACAGGGCTTCCAGGGGTGGGAGTACAAGTTCAATACCGTGGCAAGCAGCCGCGGCGATTATCCTTTTATCACGGTGACAGCCGGCACCGGCACCGGGAAATTTGCAAAGATGGCTACGATCACAATGCTGGAAGTGCGCAGAAAGGGACAGGGAAAGAAGGATCACAAGAAACCTGTATTGTTCCCGAAGATCGTATTTTTGTATGATGAGAATCTGCACGGCCCCGGAAAGCCACTGGAGGATGTGTTCGAAGCAGGTGTGGAATGCTCTGCGAAGACGATGTATCCCGACTGGCTGAGCCTGACCGGCAAAGGATATGTGGCAAGCATGTATAAACAATACGGCAAGATCGTATCTCCGATGGGCTGCAGAGCGTTTCTGTCTCCCTGGTACGAGAGAGGCGGTATGCACCCTGCCGATGATAAGGATGTGCCGGTATTTGTGGGACGATTTAACATCGGTGCGGTATCCCTGCATCTGCCGATGATCCTGGCCAAGGCGAGAAAAGAGAGCAGAGATTTTTATGAAGTGCTGGATTATTATCTGGAGCTGATCCGCCAGCTGCATATCCGGACGTATGCTTATCTGGGCGAAATGCGTGCCTCTACGAATCCGCTTGCTTACTGCGAGGGCGGTTTCTTAGGCGGACATCTGAAGCTGACAGATAAGATCAAGCCGCTGTTGAAATCAGCGACTGCAAGTTTTGGTATTACAGCGCTGAATGAATTGCAGGAACTGTATAACGGCAAGTCTTTGGTCGAGGACGGTGCTTTTGCGGTGGAGGTACTGGAGCATATCAACCAGAAGATTTCGGAGTACAAGGACGAGGACGGAAATCTGTATGCCATCTACGGCACACCCGCAGAAAATCTGTGCGGTCTGCAGGTGAAGCAGTTCCGTAAAAAATACGGCATTATCGAAGGGGTATCCGACAGAGAATATGTCAGCAACAGCTTCCATTGTCATGTAACGGAGGATATCACACCGATCCAGAAACAGGATCTGGAGAATCGTTTCTGGGATCTGAGCAACGGCGGTAAGATCCAGTATGTAAAATATCCGATTGATTACAATACCGAAGCCATCAAGACCCTGATCCACAGAGCCATGGATCTGGGATTTTACGAGGGTGTCAATCTGTCTCTGGCGTATTGTGATGACTGTGGACATGAGGAACTGGAGATGGATGTCTGTCCTGTCTGCGGCAGCAGGAATCTGACCAAGATCGATCGTATGAACGGCTATCTGTCTTATTCCAGAGTGCATGGGGATACCAGACTGAACGATGCCAAGATGGCGGAGATCGCAGAGCGTAAGAGTATGTAAGGACAGGATGGACAGAGTAATGAGATATCATAATATAACCAAGGACGACATGCTCAATGGAGACGGACTGCGCGTCGTGTTATGGGTGGCCGGCTGCAACCATTGCTGCAAGGAATGCCAGAACCCGATCACATGGGATCCGGACGGCGGACTTTTGTTTGATGAAAATGCCAAGCAGGAAATTTTTGAACAGCTGGAGAAGCCTTATATTTCCGGAATCACCTTTTCCGGAGGAGATCCGATGCATCCGGTGAACCGTGCGGATGTCAAAGAGTTGATGCGGGAAATCCGTGAAAAATATCCGCAGAAAACGATCTGGATGTATACCGGAGACAGCTGGGAGAATCTCTATCAGCTTCCGGTGATGCAGTATGTGGATGTCGTAGTAGACGGAGAATTCCTTGTGGAAGAAAAAGATGTAAAGCTTCGCTGGAAGGGCAGTAAGAATCAGCGCGTGATCGATGTGAAAAAGACACTTGCCAGTGAGAATCCCATGGAGCCTGTGTTACATTGCGGTGACTACGCCTGAAATATACTGTGGTGACGAATGTATTTTAGATTATCGCCGGGATTCAGGACGATATGTCAGATAGACAGAAAATGTTTTGAGATAACCGTGGCAACAATTTGTAATCTGTGAATTATGTTGCTGAAAATGAAAACTATAAATTTAAAATAGAAATGATCGGATATAGACAGTATGTTTGGTAAGAGAATACAAAAATAAAGAATAAAGGATACAAGCTACGATGCAAAAAATTGCAAAATTTCATTTTGTCAGTCCTGTGCAGTTCCTGACTGCCATGCAGGAAGAATACCCTCAGTATACTGAGGAGCAGATCAAAGAAATGTATGAACAGTTGAAGCTTCCCAAGAGAGCAACCAAAGGAAGCGCGGGGTATGATTTCTTCGCTCCGTTTACCTTCAAACTTGCTCCGGGGGAGACAATCAAGATTCCTACCGGAATCCGGGCAGAGATGAGGGAAGACTGGGTACTTCAGATTTATCCCAGAAGCGGTCTGGGATTCAAGTACAGATTGCAGATGAATAACACGGTCGGTATCATTGACAGTGATTATTTCTTCTCAGACAATGAAGGTCATATTTTCATGAAGATTACCAATGATTCCAACGAAGGAAAGACGGTGGAAGTGCCTGTGGGAACCGGTTTTGCCCAGGGGATTTTCATGCAGTACGGAATCACGGAAGATGACGATGCGGAAGGCATCCGCAACGGTGGCTTCGGAAGCACAACAAAATCATAGAGAATAAAATCCTCCGAACGGGATATGATGAATTTTAAATCATAGACCGAAGGGGGATTTTTTATGTCACAAAGAAAGCAAAGCGAGGATGTGGAAATTACCGGGAATCTCAGGGAAAATATGCAATATCTGAACAGACTGCTTGGACTAGATACCAATTTTGACATCATCCACCGCGTGATCAAAATCGGGGATACGGATGCCTGCATGTATCTCATTGACGGATTTTGCAAAGATGAATTACTGCAGAAACTGTTGCAATATCTGATGGATCTGAGCGCGGAAGATTTTCCGAAGAATGCTCATGAAATGTCTAAACTGGCAATTCCCTATGTCGAGGTTGATCTGGCAGGGCAGTGGGAGAAAATTGTGGAGTCTTTGCTGTCCGGCGTATTTGTCCTGCTGGTAGACGGCTATGAAAAAGCAGTGCTGATTGATTCCAGAACTTATCCTGCAAGAAGTGTGGAAGAACCGGAGAAGGATAAGGTACTTCGGGGTTCCAAGGACGGATTTGTGGAAACTGTTGTCTTCAATACCGCATTGATCCGCCGCAGGATTCGCAGTACGGATCTTCACATGGAAATATTAAATGTCGGGGAGAATTCCAGAACAGATATTGTGCTGTGTTATATGGAAAGCCGGGTGAATCCGGATCTGCTTTCTGAGATTCGTGACAGAATCAGGAAGATTCATGTAGATGCGCTGACCATGAATCAGGAAAGTCTGGCAGAATGTCTGTACAAGCGAAAATGGTATAATCCTTTTCCAAAGTTTAAATATACAGAACGACCGGACACAGCGGCGGCACAGGTGCTGGAGGGGAATCTTGTGATCCTGGTGGATACTTCCCCGTCTGCCATGATTTTGCCGACAACGATATTTGATGTGGTGGAAGAGGCAGATGATTATTATTTTCCGCCGGTCACGGGAACGTATCTTAGGCTGACCAGATTTCTGATCGCGATATTGACCTATTTTGTGACACCGACGTATTTGCTATTGATGAACCACAGGGAATGGGTACCGGAGAGCTTTGAGTTTATTGTGCTGAAAGAAGAGCCGTATGTACCGTTACTCTTGCAGTTCTTACTTTTGGAACTGGCGATAGACGGTCTGCGGCTGGCAGCAGTGAATACCCCAAATATGCTGAGCACACCGTTAAGTGTGATGGCAGCACTGGTGTTGGGGGAATTCTCTGTGGAGAGTGGTTGGTTTTCAAGCGAGGTTATGCTTTATATGGCATTCGTAGCGATTGCCAATTATACCCAGGCCAATTATGAACTTGGGTATGCTTTGAAGTTCATGCGGATCCTGAACCTGCTCCTGACACAGCTGTTCGGAATCTGGGGATATCTGGCAGGCGTCGCAATATTGGTGATGTCGCTCCTTACAAATAAGACGATCAGCGGACAGAGCTATCTCTATCCGCTGATCCCGTTTGACGGAGAGAAAATGAAAAATCGTCTGCTCCGAAGGAGAATGCCGGGCGCTGTGAAAAAGTAAAATTGTTACAAAGTGTATCACTTTTATAAGGCAAAATTGAAATGACCGTTCTTTTGATGTATGCTTATTTCAAAAATGATGACATCAGGAGGACGACCAATGTTTAAAATTGTTACAGACAGTACGGCTGATCTGCCGGTGGAATATCTGAAAGAGCATGATCTCGGATGCATAAATCTCAGTTATATCATGGACGGTGTAACTTACGGACAAGGAAAAGAACTTCCCGAGAAAGAATTCTATGCATTGATGAGACAGGGCAAGATGCCGACGACTTCCCAGGTGAATCCCGAGGAGGCAAAAGCCCATTTTACGGAATACCTGAAAGAAAATAAAGAGATTTTGTGTATTGCATTTTCTTCCGGACTAAGCGGCACTTATAACAGCATGCGAATCGCAGCGGAAGAAATCATGGAAGAGCAGCCGGATTGCAAGATTATCGTCATTGACAGCCTGTGTGCTTCGCTTGGCGAGGGACTTTTGGTTCATAAGGCGGTAACGCTGAGAGATCAGGGAAAGTCTCTGGAAGAAGTGGCAGAGTGGGTGAAAAACAACCGTCTGCATCTGGTGCATGTCTTTACCGTAGATGATCTGTTCCATCTCTATCGCGGCGGCCGTGTCAGCAAAGCAACGGCTTTCGTCGGGACACTTGCAGGCATCAAACCGAAGCTTCATGTAGACAATGAAGGACATCTGATCGTTATCGGCAAAGTACGCGGACGTAAAAAATCCCTGCATGCGTTGGTGGACTACATGGAGGAAAAGATGGGATCCTACCGTGACCAGAATGATATTATCTTTATCAGCCACGGAGATGATCTGCCGGCGGCAGAGCTGGTAAGAGATTTGGTCAAGGAACGCTTCGGAATGGACAGCTTCCTGATCAACTATGTCGGACCTACCATCGGTTCTCATTCAGGCCCCGGAACACTGGCGTTGTTCTTTATGGGCGAAGAGAGATAACTTGAAAGTTAGTTAAGCAAATATTTTTCTATACTCCACGCAGATGGCTGACTATTTTTAGTCGGGATGCTTTTATGGGCACAGAAGATAAAAAAATTCTCCTGTGCCCTTGGCGTTTGAAAAGAAGGGTACAGAGAATGAAAAAGTCTTCCCTGTACCCTTAGCGTTTGAAAAGAAGGGTACAGCGGAGGAAAAAATCTTCCCTGTGCCCTTGAAGTTTGAAAAGAAGGGTACAGCGGAGCAAAAAGTCTTCCCTGTACCCTTGGTGTTTGAGAAGAAGGGTACAGCGGAACAAAAAGTCTTCCCTGTACCCTTTGGAGTTTGAAAAGAAGGGTACAGAGGTGGAAAAAGTCTTCCCTGTACCCTTGGAATTTGAAAAGAAGGGTACAGAGGCGGAAAGAGTCTTCCCTGTACCCTTGGTGTTTGAGAAGAAGGGTACAGCGGAACAAAAAGTCTTCCCTGTACCCTTGGAGTTTGAAAAGAAGGGTACAGAGGAGGAAAAAGTCTTCCCCGTACCCTTGGCAATTAAAAAGAAAAGGCACTGATATAAAATGATTTTCGCTGTGCCAATTGTCTGAAATCAGATGATTCAGTTCGTTAGAAAATTGAGAGTTAGTTGATTGGCTAAACGAATTGGCTCACCTGTCGCCGTAGCCCCGGTTGCATATAAGAAACACTGACATCGCGGTGTGCTT
>ERZ1034844.756-NODE-756-length-16747-cov-5.692727_pt1 | contig 16747 bp, 12 predicted proteins | sample MGYA00520594_ERZ1034844 | MGnify/ENA primary metagenome ERZ1034844 (study PRJEB33766, sample SAMN09781733) | gut metagenome | biome: gut microbiome | host: Homo sapiens | place: Madagascar | study: EMG produced TPA metagenomics assembly of the PRJNA485056 data set... | reverse complement strand
TCTATATGTTGACGCTTTTATTATTTAAATCCTCCCCCCGCATGGGAGGCATAAATCCTGCGGCAAGTTTATCTTTCTTCCTCGGCACAATGTTGGCATTGTCCCCTACAATAAAACTGTTAAAGATACTTCTGTCCTGAATCTTGTACTTGGAATCGCATCGAATTGCTTGAATACGGATACCTTTACCATGCAAAAAAAGCGGAACGCTATGTCCCGCTTTTCAGATATCCCGTTTTATGTCAATTCGATTTTAATTTCTTCCTCTTTTCCGCCGGGGAGATAAGCGGGGGCAATATTATTTTTGTCGCAGATTATGAACAGCAAAGTTGCGATCATTCCGTACGGGATCGGACAAAACTCGCCCGGATTGACAAGCGACATCATAAACAGTCCTGCATATGAGACAAAGAGAGTAAGATTAAAAACCGTAACGGAGTTCCAAATAACCTTCATTCGATTATAAAGCTGGAAGCCGAATGCGGCAACGCCGACAAGTCCGAAACTGCCGATTACCTGGAACGGTGATGAATGATACCAGCATATCGCAAATTTTGCGGGGTTGTGCACATCGTTGTTACCGTTATAACCAAGACCTCTGCCGAAGAGAACATTCGACTTGAAATCCTCTACCGCCCGTCGGATGAGTCCCTCACGAATTGAGTCTCCGCTTGCAAGACGTGTGAGAACGGGACCGAAAAACTCCATCAACGGAACGATGAAAATCGACAATGCAATCGTAACGATGGAGGCTATTGTAATAAGCGTCTTTTTTCTGTTCTTCTTGTCGCAGTAAACAAGAACGATCAGGCATAGTGCACATTCAATTGTGCCTCCGAGTGCGCCGCCACGGGATCCCGTGAAAAGTATTGCAATATATTCAAGACCGCCGATGAACAAAAACGGATATTTATGGATCGAAAGATAAAATGCAAACGGCATTGAAAGCATCAGTATTGTAGAAGCATTGTTTCTCCATTGGAAATAGATCGGACTGAGCTTTGAAATGAAGTTAGGCCAAAAAAGAATGTAGTGATGGACAATCATAAACACACAGAACAGACCCATAAGCATCATTATAAATGAAAATTTAAGCCGCAGAACGTATTTGTCGCTTGCGTGGTAGTGTGTATTCATCAGCATATACATAAGGAACATTCCGATTCCGAGGCCGAAAGTGTAGAAAAGCGCCGTTCCGCTGAAATATTCCCGTGCGGATATCTTGCCGAGACCGCCGAGCGTTACGGCAATTGCAACAGCCGCCGCTCCCGGCCACGTTTTTCCCATATCCAGCTTTTGCCGATAGACAACAAAATGAAAAATCAGTACAGCGAGAATAACAGGGGCAAGCGGAATCAATTTTATATATATGTCGAAGGAATTGTAACACTTTATCGAAATGCAGCATATCAACAAAAACGGCAGAAGCGATGCTATAAGATCATCACAAATGACTAGGACAAAGCAAAGAATTGCGCCGAGCACGAGATTGCCGTAAACGAGCGGCATAATGTCGCCCATACCTCTTGCGATAACGAAAGCCGCACCGATGAGGCACTGAATAACCATAAAGGTTTTGGAGCAAAGAAAACGGCGGATTTTTTCGATCGTGGCGTTTTGTTCCATTTTTTCGCTTAATCTCTGTTTCGTAACTATCCCTCTTTTCTTAAGCGTATTTACGGACATTGTATCATACAATATATAGAATATCAACTATGGCAATATTACAAGTTTGCACACATCAGTTGTGTGTCCTTGCCTTAAAATTCGTCATTCAAAACTGCGTGGGCACAGCGAAGTCCATCGACTGCTGCGGACACGATTCCGCCTGCGTATCCTGCACCCTCTCCGCAGGGATAAAGTCCACGAACCTTGAGCGACTGATAATATTCGTCACGCACAATTCTGACCGGTGAGGACGACCTTGTTTCGGGGGCAGTCAGCACTGCATCCGGACGGTCAAAGCCCTTGAGCTGAGTGCCCCATTTTGTGATCGCCGCCGCCATAGCCTCTGTAACCTTCTGAGGAAGAACCTTACGAATGTCGCCGAGCCTTACTCCCGTTGCGCAGGAGGGATTAACTCTTCCGAGCTGTGAGGACTTAACGTTCTGAAGAAAATCGCCGACAAGCTGAGCGGGAGCGGTAAAGTCTCCGCCGCCGCATTCAAACGCTTTTTCTTCAATTTCACTCTGGAGCTTAAAGCCTGCAAGCGGATGCTCGCTTCCAAAATCCTCAGGTTCAACTCCGACGAGAATTGCAGAGTTCGAATTTTCGCCGTCACGGGCATAGTTGCTCATTCCGTTGACAACAACTGCGCCGCTGTCGCTCGTTGCGGCAACGACCGTTCCGCCCGGACACATACAAAATGTGTATGCTCCCCGGTGATGGAGCGAATGATTCGCCAGCTTATAGTCAGCCGCACCGAGAGCGGGATGACCGGCAAAATCACCGTATTGCGCACGGTCAATCATCTCTCTCGGATGCTCTATTCTTGCACCGACCGAGAAAGGCTTTTGCATAATGTCAATACCTTTACGATAAAGCATTTCAACGGTGTCCTTGGCGGAGTGACCGACGGCAAGTATAACGCTGTCGGTTTCAAGGTCGATCTTTTCGCCTTTTTTGTTTGTGTAGGTGACGCCGTGGACAACTCCGTTGGCAATAATTATATCGGTAAGACAGCAGGAGAAAAGCACATCTCCGCCGAGACGTTTTATCTCCTCGCGCATATTTTTAACCACTTTAACGAGCTTGTCGGTGCCGATGTGCGGCCGCCACGAGGAGAGAATATCCTCAGGTGCGCCGAACTCGACAAAATCAAGAAAAACCTTGCGGCAGAGCTTATCCTTGATGCCCGTTGTTAGCTTTCCGTCGGAGAAAGTGCCTGCACCGCCCTCGCCGAATTGAACGTTAGAGGTCTCATCGAGCTTTTTGGTCGTCCAAAAGCGATTCACGTCTGCGGTTCTTGAGTCGATGTCACGTCCTCTTTCAAGGACGATCGGGCGCAGGCCTGCTCTTGCAAGGGTAAGAGCCGCCCATATTCCGCCGGGACCGAAGCCGACAACTATCGGGCGAAGCTCACTCGTACGTCTGTTCTCGGGCATAACATAGGTATACGGAGCAACGAGTGCTGCCTTTTTGTTTCTGCTTTTTGAAAGAATTTCTTTCTCGTCCCCAACGACGGTTATGTCAACGCTGTAAACAAAAAAGAGGTTCTCTTTTTTTCTTGAGTCGAGAGATTTTTTGATAATCTCCATTGAAAGAATCTTTCGCTTCGGCATACGCATAGCCTTTGCGGTCGACGTCAGCACATCGTCATATGTACCTTCCAACGAAGTTTTGATTTCATTTACTCTGATCATAAATTTGTCCTGTTAAAAATTTTTAGTATATTTCAAAATCCGCAGCTCGTGATTCTGCAAATTATACATTACCTGGTAAAAAGTGTGTTCGCCCGATTCGGGCATGGAATTAAATTTTTTTGTGTTGCAATTAAAAAACAATATACAGTCATATCCGGAGCTGTCGAGTGCGGAATATGCAAGCCCGCCGAGCCGATCGGGAATTTCTTTGAGCCAAACGGGACTTGCGGCGATTGATTTTTCAAAAATCTTCGCCTGTTCGTCGGAATATATAACATCGGTGCAGGTGAAAAGACGTTCGCCTTTGATAAATGATTTTAAAAAGGTGAGACTGCTATGGTTTTCTTTTTCAGCGGTCTTGCCGTCAACGGTCGTCGCGCTGCCCTCCGACGGAAAATCGATGCCGAGCGCCGTTCCGGCGGATGTAACATAGCTGAAATCGGTTGAGTAACCGTCGCTGCCGACGGAAAAGGAATGAACAGGCAGAAAAATATTAACCACAGCGAGCGCACAAAAAGCAATGCAAATCGTTTTCATTATCCGCTCATAGCCGACTTTACCCATATAGTAATAGATAAAGAAAAGAGAGCCGAGGGGAACAATCAGAAAGGCAAGCGGAATCCAGACAGGCGTTGATCCGTGGATGCTGTACCAGCTTTGCAGAAATGATCGGCAGAATAAAAATGCCGCAATGTTGATGACAATCAGCATTATCCGCATCAATATCGGCGATCGGTAACCGTCGGTAATCGGATCAAATTCGGGTGGCTGTTCGTTTAAGCCGTCATCAAAATTTCGGTTTTTGATTTTTTCTTTTGACATAGCGTCACCGTTTTTCCTTGTGTGTGCTTATTTGGACGGAAGTGTGATGCCGTCGATGCGATTTTTCAGCCCTCCGTAACAAATCAGGCTCTTTGAGCCGCCTCCTCTTAATTAAGAGGAGGCAAGAACAGTTAGCAAAAATTTGTCTCTTGAGGACGTCTGATTAAAATTCTCTCATGCCTTAAAGAAAGCCGAGAACGCCTTGTTTGCCATATAAACATCGAGCTTTGAGATAATTTCAAACGGTGCGTGCATCGAAAGAACGGGAACACCTACATCGACAACGTCAACGTCGAGATTTGCAATATATTTTGCGACTGTTCCGCCGCCGCCTGCGTCGACCGCACCGAGCTCGCCGAGCTGCCAGTTAACATCGGCATTGTTGAAAATTCTTGTTACCTCGCCGACAAACTCTGCGCTTGCGTCGGACGTGCCGCCCTTTCCTCTTGCACCGGTATACTTGGTAACAACGATACCTCTGTTGATATAGGACGAGTTCTTAGCCTCAAACGGAGTTGAGAATGTCGGATCATATGCTGCATTTACGTCCGCAGAAAGGCACTTCGACTTCGAAAGAACGTCCCAGACCATAAGACCCTCCGCTCTTGCGAGATCGGCGATGAAATATTTAAGATAAGACGAATTGAGTCCCGTATTTCCGTCGGAGCCCGTCTCCTCCTTATCGGTAAGAACGGCAATAGCAGTGTAATCCGGTGTTTCGTCAAGGTCAAGAATCGCTCTGAACTCAGGATAAGCGCAAACACGGTCGTCGTGGCCGTAACCGCCGATAAGGCTGCGGTCAAAACCGATATCCGTAACCTTTGCCGCAGGAACCATTTCAAGCTCGGCTGTGAGAAAATCCTCTTCAACCATACCGTATTTTTCGTTGAGTAGCTTGAGAATGTTGAGCTTTACAAGCTCGCTGCCCTTATCCGCCTTGAACGGAAGCGAACCGACGATAATGTTCAGCTCCTCACCCTTGATTCCGTCATCAAGATTTCTCTTATCCTGCTCCTTTGAAAGATGTGGAAGAAGATCGGAGATGACGAACTGAGGTTCGCCCTCTTTTTCACCTACGCTGACCTCAACCTCCGTGCCATTCTTAAGAACGACAATACCGTGGAGTGACATCGGAATTGTTGTCCACTGATATTTTTTGATTCCGCCGTAGTAATGAGTTTTGAAAAATGCAATTTCGTTTGCCTCATAGAGCGGATTAGGCTTGAGATCAAGTCGGGGTGAATCAATGTGAGCCGCCGCAATTCTCACGCCCTCGCCGACGCTTTTCTTTCCGATAACGGCAAGAACAACCGCCTTTTTACGGTTGAGATAATACACCTTATCGCCGGGTGCATACTTTTTGAATTTATCAAAGGGAACAAAGCCCTTTTTCTCCGCCTCTGCGACAACAAATTTTGCAACTTCTCTCTCTGTTTTGTTATCGTTGAGGAATTTTTTGTAGTCCTCGGCGAAGCCCATCGCCTTTTCAATCTCTTTTTCGCCAACAAAGTCTGCGCTGTGCTTCTTTTTCATAAACAATTTTTCGCACAAAACTTCAACTTCTGTCTTTTCTTCTGCCATTGTGAGTTCCTCCTTAAAAATTCGACCGATTTTCGGTTAACTTATTCTTTTTCGCCTTGCCCGAACCGACAGTTTGTGCAGGACGATTGTTTTATAATTCACTCAGTTGATCGGCAAGACTTTTGCCTCCGTTGTTTCGGATAACAATGTCCGCCCTTTCTATATAATATTGCTCATTTTTCTGCGCATTTATTCTGAGCATCGCCGTGTCACGGTCAATGCCGTCACGCTTCATAATGCGGTCGGCACGTATCTCTTCGTCGGCGGTAACAACAATCATCTTCGTGCAGTATTTCGGCAATTCGCAGTCGAAAATCGCCGCCGCATCAATAACAACTCCCTTATGCTCCGCAGTGAAATTATTCTTAATTGTTTCAAGCGTGAGCTTGGTGATTGCGGGATGCGTGATCCTGTTCAGCCGTTGGCGCTTGTGCTCATTTGCAAAGGCACGCTTGGCAAGCTCGCTTCGAATCAGCTCTCCGTTCGGGTCGAGAATTTCCGTTCCGAACTCTTTGACGAGTGCGCTGAGAACCTCGGGAATTTCAACAGCCTTTCTCGCAAGGATGTCGCCGTCAACTATCAGATAGCCCATCCTTTTCAGCTCCTCGCCGACGGTGGTTTTACCTGCTCCGCTCTGACCTGTCAGACCGTAGATTAAAGGCGGCTCAATAATTTTGAATGCAGCCGCACGCAAAAGACGGTTATAAACTCCGAGTCCCACGCCCTCGGCGGACGGGGCACGGACAAAGACACGCTTTATTCCCATATCGTCGAACTTACGCAGATCGTCAAAAAGACTGTGTGCCTGCTCAAGCGAATGATCCTTTCTTCCGAATGAAAGACACGGCACAGGGAGCTCGTTTTCCTCCCCGTCAAAGCAGAGCGCCGCATCGCCGTCGCGGAGATCCGAATCAATCTGATATTTAAAGCTCGGGAAACTTCCGTTGACTATATATACTTCCGCTTTCGGCGAATAATGCTTATATTTCATACCCGGAGACGCCGGACGAACTCCCTCCTCGAGCTGTGAGAGGACGGCGGGATCAATATCGACGTGGCCAAGCACCTCTTCAAGCTGTTCGTGGGTAATTCCGCCGGGTCTGAGAAGTCTCGGAACCTCGGTAGCAAGCGTAACGACTGTGGATTCGATTCCTACGTCACACGGACCTCCGTCGACAATCGCCTCGATTTTACCGTTCATATCGTCCAGAACGTGTCTTGCCGTTGTCGGACTGGGAAGCCCGGAGGAATTTGCGGACGGAGCAGCGAGAGGACGACCCGCTTTTTCAATAATCGTCCTTGCAACAGGGTGCGACGGCATACGGACTGCTACCGTCGGAAGTCCTGCGCTCACCTCGTCGGGGATAATATCCGACTTCGGCAGAATTATTGTCAGCGGCCCCGGCCAATAGCGGTCGGCAAGCTCTTTTGCCTTGCGCGGAACACCCTTGACGAGCCTGTATATCTCCTCAAAGCGGCTGATATGTACTATCAGCGGATTGTCCATCGGACGACCCTTTGCCTTAAAAATGTTTGCAACGGCGCTCGGATTCAGCGCATTTGCCGCCAATCCGTAAACCGTCTCGGTCGGTATCGCAACAAGTCCGCCGTTTTTCAGAATTTTAGCGGCTTTCTCAATATCCTGCTGTGAACCGCCGTCAAGAATTTCAGTTTCCATATTATTACTCAGCTTTCAGTTTTTCGGCTGTGTCTGCGGTGATCAAAGCGTCAATAATCTCGTCGAGATCACCGTTCATAATAGCCTCAATTTTATATAAAGTCAGACCGATTCTGTGGTCGCTGACACGACCCTGAGGGAAATTATAGGTTCTTATCCTCTCGCTTCTGTCACCGGTTCCGACCTGCGATTTTCTTTCGCCTGCGATTGCCTCGTTCTGCTTCGCACGCTCTTGCTCAAGGATCCTTGAGCGCAGAATTTTCATCGCCTTATCCTTATTTTTATATTGGCTTCTCTCGTCCTGACACTCAACAACCGTACCTGTCGGAATGTGCGTAATTCGGATCGCCGACTCGGTCTTGTTGATATGCTGACCTCCCGCTCCGCTTGAACGGAATGTGTCGATTTGGAGATCGGTCGGGTTGATCTGAAGGTCAACCTCCTCCGCCTCGGGAAGAACGGCAACGGTCACGGTCGATGTGTGGATTCTGCCCTGCGATTCCGTCTCGGGAACTCGCTGAACACGGTGGACGCCGCTCTCAAATTTGAATCGTGAGTATGCGCCGTCACCCGATATCATAAAGCTGATTTCCTTAAAACCGCCGAGCTCGGTGGGATTGGAGCTGAGCACCTCGGTTTTCCAGCCCTTCGCCTCGGCGTACATCGAATACATTCGGAAAAGCGAATTTGCAAACAGGGCGGACTCCTCTCCTCCTGCGCCGCCGCGGATCTCAATGATAACGTTCTTGTCGTCGTTCGGATCTCTCGGCAGCAGAAGTACCTTTAATTCTTCCTTGATTTTTTCGAGCTTATCTCTCGATTCCTCAAACTGTTCCTGCGCCATCTCACGAAAATCCTTGTCAAGTCCGCTTTCGTCAAGAAGAGATTGAGCCTCCTCAAAGTCGGCGTTGACCTTTTTATATTCACGGAACTTTTCTACAACCGGCGTCAGGTGTTTCATTTCCTGCGTAAGTGTTCTGTACTTTTCGATGTCGGACACAACGTCCGGGTCACAGAGCTTAGCGTTGATATTTTCAAATTTTTCTTCAACCGATTCAAGTTTATCTATCATAACAATTCCTCCGAAAATTTTATTTCTTTCGGAAGCGTGCTAATCCTCGGGATGAATAATTTTACGAATGTTTTTTTCGGCTTTTGAGCGTGGAACCATAACCTCGTGTCCGCATTTTTCACAGCGGATTTTGAAGTCCATTCCCGAACGTAAAACATCAAATGTATTACAGCCGCAGGGATGATTTTTTTTCATAACGAGCTTGTCGCCGACACGAACATCCATATTACCGCTCCTTTCAAACCCTATTCTTTATTATTATAACACATTCCGTTTCGAAAGTATAGAGGTATTTGTCATTATCGGGAATACAAATCATATAAATTAGTGAAAGAAACCGCTGTTAACCCAGCGATTAATATTTTAAACAAAACAAAGGTGGTAAAACTTATGCAAAATTTCAAACCCGAGGGTCAAACAATTCTCACTCCGTCAAACCGTGCGGCGCTCTCGTCTCCCAATGCCCTGCACGAGGCGTGCATTACGAACGAAACGCTTGAGGCAAGGGCGCTTCTTTGCGACAAGGAGCACAATCTCCGTGTTGATCTCGGATGTATGTACGGAATAATTCCGCACAACGAGGGAGCGCTCGGAATTGACGACGGTTCGGTTCGTGATATCGCTCTTATCTCAAGAGTGAACAAGCCCGTTATGTTCAAGATCATCGGATTTCAAAAGGACGAAAACAACCGTGAATACGCAATTCTCAGCCGCAAGGCGGTTCAGCGTGAGTGTATGGATAACTATATTTCAAGGCTGTGCCCGGGCGACGTCATCACGGCAAAGGTTACACATATGGAAAATTTCGGCGTGTTCCTTGATATCGGCGCGGGCATCAACGGTCTTTTGCCGATCGACAGCATTTCCGTTTCGAGAATCCCGCATCCGTCCGTGCGTTTCTCGGTCGGTCAGACGATAAGGGTCGTAGTCAAATCCATCGATGAGCATGGCAGAATCACTTTCTCCCACAAAGAGCTTCTCGGCACCTGGGAACAGAACGCTGATGAATTCGCTCCCGGCGAGACCGTTCCGGGAATTGTCCGCTCCGTTGAAAGTTACGGCATTTTCGTTGAACTGACCCCGAATCTTGCCGGTCTTGCCGAATATTCGGCAGGCATTTCTGCAGGCTGTCACGCGGGTGTTTATATAAAAAGTATGCTGCCCGAGCGTATGAAAATCAAGCTCATTATCGTTGACGCTTTCGAAGCGGAATATCCGACTCCTCCGATAAAATATTTCACCGAGCTGGATCACATTGACAAGTGGGTATATTCGCCCGCAGAGTGTTCCAAAATAATAGAAAGCGACTTTTCCTGATCATTTTTCACTTTTCGACAGAAAAAATTATTTCTTGCATTTTCTTTCCTCTTGTATTATAATATAATCAGAATAATATTGTGGTTTTTGTTAAAAGTAGGAGGATTTTCAAGAAATGATCTGTGATTTGCATTGTCATACTAAGCTCTCGGACGGTTCGATGGGCATAGATGACATTATTGTCTTAGCTGAAAAATGCGGCGTTACCAATCTTGCCGTGACCGACCTTGACTGTCTTGCGGGCACCGTCAGGGCACGTCTTATCGGCGAGCGCCACGGAATCAAGGTCATTCAGGGCGTCGAGATTTCCGCATTCGACAGCGAGAACGGCAAGGAAGTTTACGTTCTCGGCTATATGAGCGATTCACCCGATCGTCTTGAGGGACTTTGCCACAGGAATCTTGTTGCAAGGAAAAGAGCGGCTCAGTTTATGATGATCAAGGCGGCTCAGCGCTTCCCGATAACGACTGATCTGGTTCTTAAATGCGCTCAGGGTTCAACAAACGTTTATCCCGTTCATATAATGGCAGCTCTTGTCGAGAGCGGCGTGACAACCGATCTTTTCGGTTCGCTTTATCACGAGCTTTTTGACGACGGCGGCGAAAAGAGTATTCTTGTTAAACCGAAATTCTCGGAGGTATCCGAGGTCATTCAGGCGATCCACGATGCGGGCGGCATTGCAATCCTTTCAAATCCCGGTGCCTTTGAGGGCACGAATATTGTCGAAAAGGCGATTGAGGCGGGAGTTGACGGATTTGAGGCTTGGTGTCCCGATCACGACGACGCAACTGCGGAGAAATATGCTGCACTTGCGAAGGAGAAGGGTCTCCTTGCGATCGGCGGAAGCAATTTCAGAGGCAGACATAACAGACATTGCGTAACTCTCGGAAGCGTAACAACTCCCGATGACAGATTTACGGAGTTTTCAAATTATAAATCAAAGATCCGCCGTCAGAAGGCAAAGGCAACTGCCGAATAAGGCGGACAAATCGGAGATAAGGAAATGGCAGAGGACAGAGACATCAAAATATATGTCGGCAAGGAGATTTCGGAACTGAACGATTTTCAGCGCATCTCCGACGATATCGACCGCAACAGGCGGAACGGAAACAGCGAAAAGGCGAAAGCTCTCGGAATCCGACTGGCGAAAATACGGCCTGACTGCAAAAAGCTCAGACTGAACTGCGAAAAAATGCCTGCGGCTGAGTTATATTGTGTTCGCGTTCTTTTGACCTTTACCGCCGAATATGCGGTGAGAAAATATATTTCCTCGCAGACACTCGGCGACGCCGTCAGCTCCTCAATGTACGATTATCTCAAGGCTCGGGAGAGCGGGTATTATGATAATATTTCCGACGGCAGCGCATTCACTTTCTATCTCCTCGCCCTGAAGAAGAGCGGAGACACCGCCGAAAATATCGGCGAACAATTTGCGCTCCGGTGCGGAATAAGCAGTGACGAATATGTGTCTCTCGGCGCAGGAATTTTCAATAAGGCACTTGACCTCTTCGCTAAAATCATCGACGAAACAGAATTTATATAACAAAAGGACGGTTCGGATGAACCGCCCTTTACTTTTATACCAACACAACCTTTTCTCCCGAGCAGGTGAGACGTGATGGGAGAAAATTGCCGTCAACAATGCAATAGTAATAGCCCGAATCGCTTACGGTGAAGTCTTTGCCGTCGTATGCGGAATCGGAAACCTGGGTGAAAATAAGCGTTTGATTCTCAAATTTTTTTATGAGATACACTCCGTATTTGCTTGATCGGTGCTGTGTGTCATCAACCAGTGAAAACGGAAGCAACAGCTTGCCGTCTTTCTTGTTAAAGCAGTAGTTTACATTACTGCCGTTGTTGCGCTCTGCGATGCAGACCACGCCCTCGTCGCACTCAAAATATGTAACAAGCTCCTCATGATAGCGGTATGCAAACAGCTTTTCAACCGAGGAAAACGGGTGAATATAATTTTCAAAAGGGATAACAAACGAAACCGCCGTTAATATTATTGCGATAAACGCCGCCGTGACAGCGGCTTTTCCTTTTTTCTTCGATACAATACAGAGGATTGTCAAAAGAACGGCAAAGAACACCGCTCCGCAGATCCACCGAATTATGTCATATGCCATAGAATCTTCCTTTACACGGTTGAGGTCTGTCAACCGCCTGATTTCCTTTATATATTATCATACGGTCGGGTAAAAGTCAATTTTTGTCGACGTAAATACCACAAATAGATATCTCTGATTGCTATTTGTGCAAATCTGATTGTTATTTGTTCAAAAAATTTATTGACTATTTTGTAAAAAGTGGTAAACTATTCGGTGGGGAATCAGAATAGGGAGGAAATCCAATGCGTAAAACTTTGTCAATTATTCTCAGCATCGTTATGGTACTGTCCTTGATGGCTTATATTCCGTCAACGGCTTTTGCCGCCGCTTATGACTCGATAGGCGAATACGATTTCAAAATCACCAACCCGTATGAGTCGGTTGATTGGGACACGTGGAAAGCATATAAGGGTGCAACTCACGTTCACACGGTAAGAAGTGACGGCGACATTGAGCTTGACGATATGATCGAGAAATATTATTCTCTCGGTTTCCAGGCTCTTGCCCTGACCGATCACGGTACGGTTAACTACTCGTGGACGAAGGATCAGACAAGACTTTCAATCTTCGGCTATCAGTATTTCTCACACGGTAATATTGACGAGCTGACCGAGGAAAGATACAAGGAAATCACAACGGGTGCGGACCGTGGCGGCGACGGAATGACAGAAGTTCCGCTCGGTATTGAGCTTAACGGTTCGTCAACTGCAAAGTGTCACGTTAACAGCTACTATGCGGACTGCGGTCACGGTGATCTTGAACTCGATGCAAAATGGCCCGAGGACGCAATCAAAAAAAGTCAGGCTGCCGGCGGTATCTGCCACATCAACCACGTCGGTGAATGGACAGAGGGTCGACACGATATCAACACATATAACGCCGAGTTTGTTACAAAGTTTTCAAAGCTCTTCCTCAATTATTCCGCTTGCATGGGAATGGAGCTTGTCAATACAAAGGATAACAGAACTCACAACGACCGTTATCTTTATGACGAGACGCTCAAACGCACAGCTCCGCTCGGTAGAAACATCTGGGGCTTCTGCGAGGATGACGCACACGATTTCGGTGATGTTGCAAACAACGCACAGTATTTTGTAATGCCGAAGAATACACAGGCAAACATTCGTACAAGTATGGAAAACGGTACATTCTTTGCCTGCTCAAAGACAGCTAAAACAGAGGTTGAGCTCGGTGACGGCTTTGAGGCTCAGGGTGAGTTCCCGATGATCAGCAGAGTTAACGTTGATGACGAGACAAATCAGATCAGCGTTAATCCTTATAATGCAAATGTTGTCAAGATGGTAGCCGACGGCAAGGTTATTGCCGAGAAAAAGGTTAAGAATGACAACGACACAATCACATTCGATCTCAACGATTACGAGGACGAGATCAATTCTTACGTTCGTATTTATGTTCTCGGCGACGGCGGTATCTGCTACGCTCAGCCGTTCCTTGTAACAAAGACCGACACAACAACAAGCTCGGTTCAGTTTGTCCTTCCCTCCGCCGACACGACGGTCACGGTCAAGGATGCAAACGGTAACATTATCGGCGCTTGCAATTCCGACAATTTCTACAAGCTCGGCGCAGGCACATACACATACACCGCATCAAGAACCGGCTATGAGACAAAGACGGATAAATTCACGGTCACTCAGGCATCCGTAAATGCAGGACTTCAGATAAAGATCAATGTTCAGCTCAAGGCTGATTTGGGTGTAGTTACAACCATGTTCTATGTTCCCGAGACAATTTACCTCGCTCCGGGCTCGAACAGCTTCCAATATTATGTTGACCGTGAAAACAAGGCAGACGGAGCGCTCATCAGCAACGCATCCAAGACAACAGGTAACATTTTCTTCAGCTGCGACAAGGCGACGAATGTAACCGTTTCCGTAAGCGACTCGACAGTCAGCTACACAAACGGCTGCAGTTCGTCGAACGGCACTCTTTCAACTGCGATCTCCGCCGGAAAGATTATTTCAGCGCCTGCGGCAGGCTCGGGCAAAACAATTAAATGGACCGCATCGTTCACCCTCCAAAACGGAGAAAATGGAACGGCTACGGCGTATTCATATGTCTATGCTCCGAACACAAGCGAGGTTGCGGCAGGCATCAGACAGGTTCACACATACAGTACCGATGTATTTAATCAGGGCGTTCTTTATGCTATCGGATTTGACAGCGTAACAGGCGGTTCATACACCTGCACAAAGAATTTCTTCACAGATTCAGCACCGACAGCCAACACGGGAATCGGCAATTGGTTTGCAAAGTCGACAAACGGAGGCGTTGAGTACGGTAGCTGGAGTCACAGGTCAAACGCAAAGGATTCACACACCGTTAACGGCGGAACGGGTACGGTTTATGTAGATTCAAGCCGTATCACAAACCTCAATCAGGTTCCGAATCTCAAGATCGGTTACTGGCAGTGCGATATTCAGGGCGACGGCGCTGCTTCGGGCTATATTAAGCAGACGGTTGACGGAACGACAACAACAGTCACAAATCTTTCCGCAAAAGTCGGTTCGGCTTACAGCAACGGAATCAGCTATGCGAATAAGATCGGCGCCGAGGGAATGAAGAAGCTCACAATTTCGGCTTACACAATCACTCTCAGAGGTAAGAGACAAAACAACAACTATTATAATGTGACGATTAATGCAAATTATGTCAACAAAGCAGAGCTCAGAACAGCCTATAATGCGGCGATCTGCTCGGCATATGAATTCGCTGACAACAGCGCATATACAACAGCTCTTATGAATGCCGGTACAGTTCTCGGTAACCCGGCAGCAACGGCAAGCGAGGTCTCAACAGCCTACACTGCACTCATAAACGCAATTTAATTAATAGCACATAAACTCATTAAAGGGATGCCGCATTAGGTGGCATCCCTTTAGTTTGACCTTAATAATAAAGCGACAAAAAGCTGTAATTCACAATGTGTGAATTACAGCTTTTAAATTATATAGTTTTATTTGTTGACCTTTACGCCGAATGTTGCCTTTTCGCCGTTGATATTCCACTCGGCGGTGTGACCGTCGGCGGAACCTACAACAAGATCGTCGGCAACAACCGCGGTGAAGATATCCGACCTGTTGCGTGTAATAATATCGGCAATCTTGTCGTTGCCCTCAACGCTGATGATGATGTGATCGGTAACGTTGAAGTCTGCGTCCTTACGCATTGTCTGAATCTTGCTGATTATCTCACGGACAAAGCCCTCCTCGATAAGCTCGGGAGTAAGCGTTGTGTCGATCGCAACGGTTACTCCGAAATCGGATACCGAGAAGAGACCCGATTTCTGAACAGCTTCGATGAGAAGATCATCGGCTGTCAGCTCAATTGCGCCGATGCTGATGTTCAGCGTGATGTGACCGTCTGCGTCAAGCTCCTTCTTTGCCTTTGAGCCGTCAAGCTCGGAAAGTGCGGTTCTGATCTCGCCGAGATTCTTGCCGTACTTCGGTCCGAGAGTCTTAAGCTGCGGCTTGAAGTTGTAGTCGGAAAGCTCGTCTGCGGCGTCAACAAAGATAACGTCCTTGATGTTAAGCTCGTCCTCGATGATATCCTTATAGTAGCCCTCAAGTTTAATATCTGCGTTTACATACATCTTTGCGAGCGGCTGACGGTTCTTGATATTTGCGCCGTTTCTTGCCGCACGTCCGAGACCTACAATATTGAGAACCTCATCCATATTCTTCTCAAGGTCAAGATCAATGTAATCCTCGTTAACCTCGGGGAAGGAGCAGAGGTGAATGCTCTCGGGAGCGTCCTTATCGACCGAGCGGACAAGGTTCTGATAAATGTCCTCTGTCATAAACGGAATCATCGGAGCAGAAGCCTTGGCGACCGTAACAAGTGCGGTATAAAGAGTGAGATAAGCATTGATCTTATCCTGCTCAAGACCCTGTTTCCAGTAACGCTCACGGCAGCGGCGAACATACCAGTTACTCATATCGTCGACAAATTCCTGAAGAGCCTTGCAAGACTCGGGAATTCTGTAATTTGCCATATTGTCGTCAACGCTCTTTACCATCGAATTAAGCTTTGAAAGAAGCCACTTGTCCATAACGGACAGTTTGCTGTAATTAAGCTCATACTTTGTCGGATCGAACTTGTCAATCTCGGCATAAAGAACGTAGAATGCGTAGGTGTTCCAAAGGGTTCCCATAAACTTGCGCTGACCCTCAACAACAGCCTTGCCGTGGAAACGGTTCGGAAGCCACGGAGCGGAGTTTGTATAGAAATACCAACGAATGGCGTCTGCGCCGTATTTCTTGAGAGCATCAAACGGGTCAACGGCGTTGCCCTTGGATTTACTCATCTTCTGACCGTTTTCATCCTGAACGTGACCGAGAACGATAACGTTCTTGAACGGAGCCTTATTGAATATAAGGGTTGAAATAGCAAGAAGCGAATAGAACCATCCTCTTGTCTGGTCAACAGCCTCTGAGATGAAGTCCGCCGGGAACTGGCTTTCAAAGAGGTCCTTATTTTCAAACGGATAATGATGCTGCGCAAAAGGCATTGAGCCCGAATCGAACCAGCAGTCGATAACCTCGGGAACACGCTTCATCTGCTTGCCGCACTCGGGACACTTGATTGTAACAGCATCAATATACGGGCGGTGAAGCTCAATATCATCGGGGCAGTTATCGGACATACTCTTGAGCTCCTCAATGCTGCCGATTGAATGTCTGTGGCCGCATTCGCACTCCCAAATATTGAGCGGCGTACCCCAGTAACGGTTACGGCTGATACCCCAGTCCTGAACGTTTTCAAGCCAGTCGCCGAAACGTCC